>APMI01000707.1_pt1 | contig 14509 bp, 14 predicted proteins | sample 667938 | NCBI WGS metagenome assembly APMI01 (sample SAMN01084076, study PRJNA167559) | wastewater metagenome | biome: Wastewater | place: Denmark: Ejby Moelle, Odense | collected 2011-11-28 | reverse complement strand
TCGCCGATCAGGCCGACGACGACGACATCGCAATCGGTGCCCGCAAGCATCTGGCCCATCAGCACCGATTTGCCGACGCCGGAACCCGCGACGATCGCGATGCGCTGACCTTCGCCTGCGGAAAGCAGCGCGTTGATCGAACGGACGCCGAGGTCCATCGGCTTTGTGACGCGGGCGCGGTCGAGCGGGTTCGACCGGCGTCCGCCGATCGGCCAGTTGAAACTGCTGACGACCGGACGGCGGCCATCCAGCGGCGCACCATGCGCGTCGATGACGCGGCCCAGGAGTTGCGAACCGCAGGCGACGAGCGTCGAATTTCCGTCAGGCTCGACACGGCTGCCCGCGGCAAGCGCGACGCCGTGGTCGAACGGCACGATCAGGCTGCGTCGGCCACGGAAGCCGACGACTTCGCCCTGAACCTGCTCACCCGACGGAGAAATGACGCGTGCGCCTGCCCCCAGCGGCTGCGCGAACCCTTCCGCCTCGAGCATGATACCGTCGTGCGAGATGAGCGTGCCGACGCGGCGCGGGCCGCTGCCGGCGGGCATCGATCCGCCGAGCGCCATTTCCGCGCTTTTCATCAGGCGGCCGGCGGTCATTGCGCGGCCCCGGTACCGAGTGTCGCGCGCAGAGCTTCGAGATGCTGCGAGCGGCTGTCTTCGATCCATCCGCTCGAACAATCGATACGCAATGCGCCGCGTTCGAGGTCTGCATCGGCACGCAGTTCGATCGGGAAGTCGATACCGTCGAGCAACGCCAGGTCATTGGGATTGAGCCACAATGTACGAGCGGCGTCCGCCTCGCCGATGTGGCCGACGGCGCGTTCGATGCGTGAAAGCATCCACGTCCGGTCGATTTCGACCTGTCCGACGATCTCTGCCACCAGGCGTTCGACCGTGGTCGCGATCATCGCCGCGAGTTCTTCCGAGGGTTCGGGCTGCAGTGCTTCCGCCGCCGCAAGGAGCGTCGTCAGCGCATCGCGTTCGACATCGAACGTAGCACGTGCGGCGCGCTCGCCCTCGGCATAGCCCAGCGCAAATGCGTCGTCGGCATCGTCGGCAGGCTTGTCCTGGACGAAGCGTGCCTGCCCGGCGCGGATATGCATCGGCGTGAAATTGCCCGAGGGCGCGCGTACGTCGACGAGCGATACCCGCGTGACGGGGGTCTCAAACATAATCGTCGTTCGCCTGGCTGTTACCGAGATTCAGTTCGCCGCTTTCGCCCATCCGGCGCGCCATGGCGGCGATCTGTTTCTGTGCTTCTTCGACTTCGGCGCGTTTGGCGGGCGCCGCTTCGGCCATTTCGTCGCGGATGGTCTGTGCGGCACGAACCGAAAGACAGCCGACCATCTTGTCGACCGTTTCGGGCGAGGCGCCACGCAGGGCGAGCGTCAGCACGGCCGTGTCGACCGAACGCATGAGCGTGCCCATGTTCTTGTTGTCGAGCGCCGACAGATCGTCGAACACGAACATGTCGTCCTCGATATCTTGCGCCAGCGCCTTGTCGCGCTTCTTGAGCGCCTTCAGCACGCGCTGGTCGGTGCCCTTGGCCATCTTGGTCACGATCTTCGCCGCGTCGCCGCGCCCGCCCAGCTTGATGCCGGGGCCGCCGGTTTCGGCGGGCACATAAGCGTCGAGCAGGTCTTCGAGATCCTTCAGCGCATGCTGGTTGACGTGACCGAGCGATGCCGCGCGATAGATCAGGTCCGACTGGTGATCGTCGCTGAGCGGCGCGAGGGCCGCTGCTGCGACTTCGGGCGTGAGGCAGGCGAGCAGCAATGCACCGACCTGCGGCTGTTCGTTCGCCAGCGTTTCCGAAATTGCTTCGACCTTCATCCAGCGCAGCTTTTCGAGCACGCCCAGCGACTGTTGCGGGGCGATGTCGGTCAAAAGGGTTTCGGCGCGTGCGGGGCCGAGTGCGGCAGTGAACACCGAACGCACGCGGGGCGCCGCATTGAGGCCGAGGCCGTTCATCGACTTGCTACGCACGACGAACATCTCGAGCGCGGCTTCGATATCCGCCGTTGTTGCCGACGCGACATTCATCATGGCGACACCGATGCGGTGCGCCTCGTCGGGATTGAGCGAGCTCAGGATCGATGCCGCCTCCTGATCGCCGAGCAGCGTCAAAAGAATGGCAGCCGCGGCATCACCGTCGACCTTGGGCGTCAGGACGGACTCAGCCATCGACGCGCTCTGCCATCAGCTGGCGTACGACGGTCGCGGCTTTTTCCGAATCCTGGCGAACGAAATCGCGGACAAGGTTGGCGCGCGCCTCATAGCTCGGCGCCGCCTCGATCATGTCAAGCGTGACGGCGGGGCGTGACGGAACGACGCCTAGCAGCTGTTGGGCGATCGCGCCCTCTTCCTTGCTCTGCTCGCCCTTCTTCTTCATCGCCTTCAGGATCGGGCGACCGATGAAGAGGAACGCCATCAGCGCCGCAAGGATCGCGCCGACCTGGCGCAAGAGCGATATGAACCAGGGCTTGTCGTAGAAGGCGACCGGATCGACCGGTGCTTCCTCGACGAACGGGCGTGCCGCGATGGCAACGGTGTCACCACGCGTTTGATCGAAACCCACGGCCCCCTTCACAAGGTTTTCGATGGTCGCGATTTCCTGCGCCGAACGCGGCTTCGTGCCCTTCACGTCACGCAGCGCGACGGCAACGGTCAGGCGCTTCAACCGGCCCGTGGGCTGGCGGGTAACCGAAATTTCGCGACCGACGTCGAAAGCGCGCGAATAGGTCTCGTCGCTCGAACCGCTTGCTGTCGGCGCGGGCGTTCCGCCCGGGGGCGAAGTGACAGTTCCGCCGGGTGCCGCCGCAACCTGCGTCGCCTGCGGAGGCTGGTTGGAAAGCGCGCCCGGAATACCGACGGCGGGTGCGGTCGACGTCGAACCGCTGGTCTTCGCGCCCTCTTCACGGCGAAGCGCGCGATCGTCCTTGGGATAGCTTTCGCGGGTCGACTGGCTTTCGCTCAGGTCGAGGTCCGCATGGATTTCGGCGGTATAGTTTCCGGCGCCGACCATCGGCGCAAGGATCGCGGCGAGCGCGCGGCGGGCACGGTCCTCGATCTGCGTCTGCATCTCGATGGCGCGGTTGTCGCCGGTGTCGGGCTGCGACAGCAGCGCTCCACTCTGATCGACGATCGAAACTTGCTCGGCGCTCATGCCGGGAACCGACGAAGCGACGAGGTGGCCGATCGCACGAACCTTGGCCTCGCCGAGCGTGCGGCCGGGCTGAAGCGTCAGCATGACCGATGCGGCAGGCGCCGACTGGTCGCGCAGGAACGGGCTGGGTTCGGGCGTCGCGAGATGGATACGCGCCGACTTGACGCTGTCGATCGCCTCGATCGTGCGCGCCAGGTCCGCCTCACGCGCGCTCTTCAATGTCTCGCCTTCGACAGCGCGGCTCGCGCCCATCGGAAGCGAGCCGATCAGCGCATCGCCAGCAGGCGCGGCCTTGGGCAGGCCCTGTGACGCGAGCAGCATGCGCGCCTTATAGAAGTCGTCTTCGCCAACAGTAACCGACCCGGTCGAGCGATCGATCGCGTGAGTGATGCCCGCGGCCTGTAATGCGTCGGCGACGGCACCCTTGTCGGCGTCGGCAAGCCCTTCGAACACAGGGCGCTGCGCCGGCGTCTGGAACGCGTACCAGGCGGTGGCTGCCAGGGCCAAAGCGGAAATCGCGCCGATCGCGGGATAGGCGCGCTGGACCGCAGGTTGCGAAAGGATCTGGCGCATCGGGGCGAGGCGCACACCGATCGGTACTGCGGCAGCCGCTTGCGGCGTTGCGGGGACGAGTTCGCTCATGGATTACACCGGCATATTCATGATGTCGCGATAAGCTCCGAGAAGCTTGTTGCGAACCTGAAGGGTGGCTTCGAAGCTCAGCGAAGCCTTCTGGCGCGCGAGCATGACGCCCACGATATCGTTGGTGTCACCGCGTTCGTAAGCGGCGGCGGCGTCGCTTGCCTGCGTCTGCTGCGTGTTCACGGCTTTCACCGCGTCCATCATCGCATCGCCGAACCCGCCGGAAGTGGCGGCAGGCGCGCCGGCACTTCCGGCGGCGCGCTGAAGCGCCGCGTTCTGGGCCAGCACGTTGTTGCGCAATTGCATCAACGAGGTCGGGTTCACTGTGGTCATGAGTTCACCGGCAAAGAGGACACGTACGTCATGTCCGGTATTAAGCAATTGCCGTGCCAGTCACCGATTTCTGCGATCCACCCGCCCCTTACGCGCGCGAGGGTGCAATGGGTGTCGTTTTGCCGACACGCAAAATAATCCGATTAAAGTTCCGGAAAGCCAACCGTTAAGGCACCCGAGGCCGCTTTCCATTTCTCCGGGGCAGCCCACGGCGCCAACGCCAAGAAAGGACGACAAATGACTGTCATCAATACCAATGTCAGCGCGCTTCGGGCCCAGAACGGATCGCGTGTAGCTCAGAAGGATCTCTCCAGCGCAATGGCTCGCCTGTCGAGCGGCAAGCGCATCAACAGTGCGAAGGACGATGCCGCCGGCCTCGCCATCGCGACCCGCATGGACGCGAACGTCCGCGGCTTCTCGCAGGCCATCCGCAATGCCAACGACGGCATCTCGGTTGCGCAGACGGCTGAAGGCGCGCTGCAGGAAACGTCGAACATCCTGGTCCGCATGCGCGAACTGGCCGTCCAGGCCGCGTCGGGCACGCTGACCACGGGCGACCGTTCGGCGATCCAGGCGGAAGTCACGCAGCTCACCGCGCAGATCGGTGACATCGCGACCCGTACCACGTTCAACGGCACCTCGCTGCTGAACAGCGCATCGACCAGCATCGCGATCCAGACCGGTGTTCAGTCGGGCCAGACGGTCGCGATCACCATCGGCGACATGCAGGCTGCCGCTCTCGGCGTCGGCTCGATCGATCTTTCGACGACGACCGGTGCCGGCACGGCGCTGACCGCACTCGACACGGCGATCAACACGGTTGCGACACAGCGTGCAACGCTGGGCGCCTTCCAGAGCCGCCTGGACTCAACCGTCAACAATCTGACGTCGTCGGTTACCAACCTGTCGGAATCGAAGTCGCGTATCGAAGATACCGACTTCTCGGTCGAAACAACCCGTCTGGCATCGGCGCAGATCCTGTCGCAGGCATCGACCGCGATGCTCGCTCAGGCGAACCAGAGCCAGCAGGACGTGATGAACCTGCTCCGCTAACGGCAGTTCAGGTTCAAAAAAGATCGCCCCGCGCTTCCTTGTGAAGCGCGGGGTTTTTCTTTTTGGACAAACCCGCCAAATCCGTTGCGGGCGCGACACTTGAGACTTACGGTCGTTTAACGGTTACGTAACTCCCGTGGCGGGAGTAGCACGAACACATATGCTGGGAGTAGGAGGCGACTACGACCAAAGGCAGAAAATCGGTGGACAGTCCGGAAGCACCTGAATTCGTTCACAGGGAAGAGCGCGACTACGTAGTGCTCGATTTACCGGTCCGGTTGACGGACGCGGAATTCGCAAAGCTGAGCGCCGCAGCCGCCGGCATGCCGCAACCTGGCAAACCGCCCTCGCCGTTCCAAGGGCCTGGTGTCCGGATATCCGCTGCGCTCGAGCAGGCCACCAAGATCCTGGAACTCCGCAAGCAGCGCGAACGGGAATTCGGTTCGGACCTTTTCGGCGAACCGGCCTGGGACATCTTGCTGGATTTGTTCATTCAGCGTGTCGATGGACGGCGGACGAGCGCAACAAGCGCATCGATCGCATCCCGCTCACCTACGACAACTGCCCTTCGCTACATTGCCATTCTCGAAAAGAAGGGCCTGCTGACCAAACGCGTCGCCGAGCACGATCTGCGCGTTCACTATGTCGAACTGTCCGACGACGGATATCGCCGCATGCTCGACCTCCTTACAGGCTAAGCCGCAGCCTTCGGCAATTTACCATCGATCTGCGCGGTTAGCGTGCACGCCGGCAACAATGCGATCGCGTGGTCGAGCAATGCGGCAGAATGCGCAGTCTGCGCCCGATCGAGCAATATCAATGCTTCGAACATCAGGTCGGACGCTCGCGCCAGTGCACGCTGAACCTCTGCGTTCATTGTCTGGTCTACCGGCATGCGACTTTGCTCCCCTGCAGGTCATACTGACGAGAATCCGCATTTTCCGCAACTATCGGAACGCAGACATTTCATTCGTCAAACAGCTGCCGCCTTTTCGGTTTTTAAACACTTAACCATTAAATCGTTTCGGGAACGCACCGTAGAAGAAGAAGCATGGCTTACCTTGATCCCAAGACCCATTTCGCCATTGGCGAACGACTGCGGAACTGGCTGGGCGACCGCGGACGCGACGACGACCCTGTCGCCGCTGGCGGCAAGGAGAGCTGGCAGGAACATGTCTATACCGACATCGGATCGTTCCTGTTCGACAACAAGCTCGACCCGACACCGGACAATTACGACCTGGCCTATCAGTTCCGTGCGGCGTCGAATGCGCAGCTGGTTGCCGCCATCCGCGCCGAGATCGACAAGTCGGGCGCGCTCGATGCGGACGCCGCCGAGCGGATTTTCGCTGATACGGCCGGTCCGATCAGCCCGGATGCCCTGACCAAATTCGCGCAGCAGATCGAAGCGCAAGCCGACGGCCTGTCCACGATCGCGCGTCAGTCGGGCCGTGACGCGAGCGATTTCCGGACTGCACTCGAAAAAGAATGCGCAGACGGAGCCTCACCGGGTCCGGTCATGGAACTGACGCAGGCAATGGTCGCGCGTACGCGTGCCGCCGAGGCCCAGCTGCGTTCCGCACAAAAGGAACTTCAGGGCCTGCGCGTGACACTGATCGAGGCACAGCGCGCCGCCGACGTTGACCCGCTGACCGAATTGCCCAATCGTCGTGCCTTCAAGCGCGAACTGGAACAGATGATCGATATCGCCAGAGAAAAGGGCGAGCATGTTTCGCTCGCGTTCTGCGACATCGACCATTTCAAGCGCGTCAACGATACCCATGGACATGAGACCGGCGACCGCGTGCTGCGTTATGTCGCATCGACCCTTGCGCGCGCGTTCGAGAAGAACGGAATCGTCGGACGTTTCGGCGGCGAAGAGTTCGTCGTGGCTCTGCCGGGCATGACGCTGACACAGGCGAAGAAGCTGATCGACGAAACGCGCGAGCAGTTGTGCGCGCGGCACCTATACACGTCGGATGAGAAGACCGACATCGGTTCGGTCTCTTTCTCGGCTGGCGTGACCACGCTGACGACTGGAGACGGCACCGCAGAACTGCTGCGCCGGGCGGATGAGGCGCTCTATCGCGCCAAGGGTTCTGGACGGAACCGCGTCGTCATCGGCTGAGCCCAGTCAGGCAATCATGCGCCGACGTATCGTTTCGAGCCTGGCGCCGTCTGCATCGAGCACGTCACGCGCATAGTTTTCCGGACAGCCCCATTCGCCGTCGATCGTGGCGAATGCTGCATCCAGATAAGCGGCATCGACCGACATCAATCGCGCGACCGCTTCGTCGCTCGCGGCAGGCTGGGATCTACGGATCGATTCCGCGCCCGCCGCAATCCGCGCTGCGCTATTCCCGGCAGTATTAGTCAAGAGGTAGTCCGCCATCACATCGTCCCGGTGCACGCCCATCAGGCAGTGGACGAGCGCGACAGCAAGTCCGGTGCGGTCCTTGCCTGCGAAACAATGGACGAGGTTCGCTCCGTCACCTTCTGCCAGCGACCTGAGATATTGTCGCAGGACGGCCTGCAGATTGGGCCGCTGCGGCATGAAGCTGTAGAGATCGGTCATCGCCGCAAAGGCGTCGTCGGCGGTCTTCACTTCGCGCGCAGCGACGGCGTGGGCTGCCCCGCCAGCCCCAGCCGTTTCGCCAACCGCAAACAGCACTTGAGCAGCAAACGCTGCACCCCGCGCGCAAGGGTAGCGGCGGCGTTCGCTATCGCCGCGCAGGTCCACGACGGTCGTGATACCGATATTGTCGACAGTCGCGAGATCCGCGGCCGTTGCGGTGTGATGCTGGCCGGACCGGTAGAATTTGCCGCGGACAATCTGTCCGTCGCGGCCCTGGTAGCCACCATAGTCCCGGAAATTGTGGATGCCCGCAAAGGGCATCACACGGTCGTTCATGGCAGGCTGATGACCGACGAGAAGTCCTTGCCGCCATCGCCCTGATCCACAAGCGTCTGATAGCGTTCGGCAGCGAGGGCCGCGACGGGCACAGGAGTCGCGTTCAACGACGCGGCTTCGAGGGCGAGGCGCATGTCCTTGAGCATCAGGGCAGCCGCGAAGCCGCCTTCATAACCGCGATCCGCCGGACTGCTGGGACCGACGCCGGGAACCGGGCAATAGCTGGTCATCGACCAGCTCTGCCCTGACGAAACCGACGATATGTCGTAGAATGCCTGAAGATCGAGCCCCAGGTCCTTCGCCAGGTTGAACGCCTCGGTCGTGGCCGCCATCGTTGCGCCGAGAATCATGTTGTTGCAGATCTTCGCCGCCTGTCCTGCACCGCTGCCGCCGGCATGGATGACCGCCTTGCCCATTGCTTCGAGGATCGGCCTGGCACGCTCGAAAGCCTCAGCCGAGCCGCCGACCATGAAGGTCAACGTGCCGCCCGCCGCAGCGGCGATCCCGCCCGAGACCGGCGCATCGACAGCCAGCAATCCTTTCGCCGCAGCCTTCTCCGCCACGGCACGCGCAGTTGCGACATCGATGGTCGATGAGTCGATCACCAGCGTGCCAGGCTTCGCGGTCGTCAGAAGAGTTTCGTCATAGACCTGCGCGACATGCTTGCCCGCGGGCAGCATCGTGACGACCACCTCCGCTTCTGCGACCGCTTCGGTAGCGCTTGCGGCAACGAGACAGCCATTGGCCTTGGCAGCGTCCAGCGCCTCGGCCGACAAGTCGAACGCGCGAACGTCATGCCCGGCCTTCGCGAGGTTCGCGGCCATGCCGCCGCCCATGTGGCCGAGACCGATAAAACCGATGGTCGCCATGTTACTTCCCCGTCCAGTTGCCGGGCCGCTTTTCGACGAAGGCGGCCATGCCTTCCTTTTGATCCTGCGTACCGAACAGGCCGTGGAACAGGCGGCGTTCGAAATCGATGCCCCGCGCCAGCGTCGTCTCGAACGCCGCGTTGACCATTTCCTTGTTCGCGATGGCCGCGAGCGGCGCCATGCCGGCGATTGCGGTCGCGGTCTTCACCGCTTCCTCGACCAGGTCGGCCGCGGGCACGACGCGCGCGACGAGACCGCTGCGCTCGGCTTCCTCTGCACCCATCATGCGGCCGGTCAGGCACATCTCCATGGCCTTCGCCTTGCCGATCGCATGGGTCAGGCGTTGCGAGCCGCCCATCCCGGGCGTGACGCCCAGCTTGATCTCGGGCTGGCCGAACTTGGCGCCGTCGCCGGCAATGATGAAGTCCGCCATCATCGCGACCTCGCATCCGCCACCGAGCGCGAAACCGTTGACGGCCGCGATCCATGGCTTGCGGGTAGCGGTCACGCGCTCCCAGCCCGCGAAGAAGTTGCTGGAATACATGTCGGCAAAGCCCTGCCCCGACATCTCCTTGATATCGGCGCCCGCCGCGAACGCCTTTTCGCTGCCGGTCAGGACCAGGCAGCGCTGGCTGTCGTCGGCGTCATAGGCGGCGAACGCGGCGATCAGGTCGGTCAGCACCTGCGTATTGAGCGCGTTCAGCGCCTGCGGGCGGTTGAGCGTGACAAGCGTCACACCGCCATCGCGCCGTTCAAGGAGCAAGGTCTCATAGGTTGCCATCATTTACTCCTTGTTCGATGGAAGCGGAGTCCACGCTTCATCTGCGGGAAGCGGCTGGAAATAGGCGTCAACCATTGCGTCGGTGACCTCGGACGGCGTTGCCGGGGTCCATTGCGGCTTGCCGGTTTTGTCGATCAGCAATGCGCGCACACCCTCGGCGAAATCGGGCGACTGGAACATCCGGATCATGATGGCAAACTCCATCCGCATCTCATCGACGAAATGGATGTGACGGGGGCTCTCGACCAGCATCTTGAGCGAGACCTTGCATGATGTCGGCGAGCGCTGACGAAGAATGCCGAGCTGCGCCATCGCCCATTCACCGCCATCTGCTTCAAGGTCTGACAGGATTGTTTCGAAGTCATCAGACGCGAACAGCCGGTCGATGTCGGGCAATTGACCGGCGATTTTCGCAGGGGGCGGTGTGATTGCAGCACCAGCCAGAATAGATTCGGTTTTTTCAGGCGTCGCGCAGATCTGCGCCTTCACATCTTCCAGCACGTCCGACGGCAAGTAGAAATTTGCCAGCCCCATCGTCACGCAGTCAGCGCCGTCGAGCCGCGCCCCGGTCAGCGCGAGATACTGCGCGCTTCGCCCACGCAGCCGCGATAGATACCGCCCGCCGCCGACATCCGGAAACAGTCCGATCGTCGTTTCTGGCATCGCGAAAACCGTCCGCTCGGTCGCAACGCGATAGCGGCAGGGGCACGAAATCCCCACGCCACCGCCCATTGTCACGCCGTCCATGAACACGACGCCCGGCTTCGGATACGTGTACATGAGATGGTTCATGCGATATTCTTGAAAAAAGAAATCGCGCCCGACTTGACCGCCGTCAGGCACATCCTTGGCAATCGCCACGACGTCTCCGCCCGCGCAAAAACCACGCGAATATTTGGGATCGCCGTCCGGCGAAACGGCATGATCGATCAGCACGATCCGGACGGAAGGGTCGTTGCGCCAGTTGAGCAAGGCACGCGTCGCAGCCCGCACAATTTCCAAGTTTAGTGCGTGCAACGCCTTGGGCCGGTTGAGCCTTAGCCGCCCGGCAGAACCGTCGATATAGGTCTGGACGTGGTCGGTGGTAATCGCGTTCAAGTGAAATCCTTTAATGCGTAATCGCAACATATGCGCCCGGAGCGGGCTCGATCGGATCGACCGGCGTACGCGCCGCGACGCGCGCGTCCGATCCGTGCTTGCTCAGCCAATGGTCCCAGGCTGGCCACCACGATCCCTCGTTCTGCGTCGCCCCCGCAAGCCAGTCTTTCGCGCTCTCGGGTCGTGCATCGTTGGTCCAATAGCCATGTCTTTTCGCCGTGGGCGGGTTGATCACACCGGCATTGTGCCCCGATCCTCCCATCACGAAGGTTACTGGTCCGCCAAACAGCTTGCCACCGTCATAAACGGCGCTCCAAGCCGACACATGGTCGTCCTTGAGGGCGATCAAGAAGATCGGGGTGTTCACCGCGCCCAGATTGATCTCTATTCCGCCCACTTCGAAACCGGTTTTTTCTTTGAGAGCATTCGAGAAGAGCAGACCACGGTTGTACGATTTGAGGAAGGCATGCGGTATCCGCGCTCCGTCCTCGAACCAATAGAGCAAGTCGCTTGGCGGTGCATCGCGATCGAGCAGGTAATGGTTGATCACGGACGACCAGATCAGGTCGTTCGAACGCACCGCTGCAAAAAGCTGCTGCAACTCGGTCGAATCGATAAATCCCTGCCGTTCGAGATGTGCTTCGAGGGCGTCGAGATGCGCTTCGTGGACGAACGCCGACCAGTCGCGCATATCGGCGAAATCGACCATTGAACCGATGAGCGTCGCTGTATTGACCTCGTCGGCACGATGTTGCGCCTGCAGCCACGCCAAGGTTACCGCGACCAGCGTCCCGCCCAGGCAAAAACTGAACAAATCGACCTTGTCGGCCCCCGATTTTTCGCGTGCCTGGCCGATCGCCTCAATGATTCCGTCGAGCACATATTGCTCGACCCCGCAATCGCGGTGCCGTTCGTCGGGGTTGACCCACGAGATAACGAACACTGTGCGCCCTTGATCGACCAGCCACTTCACCAAGCTCGATTTCGGCTGAAGGTCGATCATGTAGAACTTGTTGACCAGCGGGGGCACGTACAGCAGCGGCTCCGCTGCTACGTCGGGCGTGGTCGGATCGTATTGGATCAGCTGAAACAGATGGTTCTGGAATACGACGCTGCCCGGCGTCGCAGCGATCGTCTTGCCCTTTTCAAACACATCCGTCGTACGCCGGCGGACAATGCCCTTACCCGCCGCGACATCCTCGATCAGATGCGCGAACCCCTGCGCAAGATTGGCGCCGCCCGTTTCGATCGTCCGCTTGACCACGTCAGGATTGGTCATCGCGTAATTGGTCGGCGCGATCGCGTTGAGATACTGATCGACAATAAAATTGATCATCGCCGCATTGGGCACGTCGCCCTTGTCCGCAATGTCCGCAAGCCCGCGGATCTGCTTTGATGCCAGAAGATAGGCATCGCGGATCGCGCGGAAATAAGGACTTTCCTCCCATTCCGGCGAAGCGAAACGCCGGTCGCGCGGCTTTTCCGCGCCGGTTTCGGGCGTGCTGAACGCCTTCCCCCAGAAGGCGCCCCATTCTTTCATCGCCTCAACCTGGACTTGCAGCAGCTGCGCCGGGTTAGCCGCCAGCCCCATCGAAAAATCGGACACTGTGCGCATCAGCGCAAGCGGGTCATAGGGTTTGGTCGCGCCCAGATCGACCGGCGCGCTTGCCGCCGCCTGCATCGCACGACCGATATCGGTCAGCGCCGTGTGCCATAACGTAGTGGCGCTTGTTTCCAACTCGTGATTCACTGGCGCGTCAACTCCCGCCCGACGATCATGCGCATGACCTGGTTGGTCCCTTCGAGGATCGAATGGACGCGCAGGTCGCGCCAGAAACGTTCGATGGGATAATCGCGCAGATAGCCGTAGCCGCCGAACAGCTGTAGCGCGCGATCGACGATCGACGAGCCACTGTCGGTCGCCAACCGCTTCGCCATCGCCGAGAACTTCGACTTGTCGGGCGAACCGGCCGTCACCTTGGCTGCCGCGAGATAGAGCAGCGCACGCGCCGCCTCCAGGTCGGTCGCCATGTCGGCAAGCGTGAACTGCGTGTTCTGGAACTCGGCCACCGGCTGGCCGAACTGCTGGCGGTCCTTGGTATAGGAGACCGCCTCGTCGAGGCAGCGTTGCGCGCCGCCCAGCGAACAGGCGCCGATGTTGAGCCGCCCGCCATCGAGCCCCGCCATCGCGAAACGGAACCCGTCCCCTTCGGCACCGACGCGGTTTTCGACCGGCACGCGGCAATCCTCGAAGATCACCTGTGCGGTCGGCGATGCGTTCCAGCCGAGCTTTTTTTCCGGTGCGCCGAACGACAGGCCGGGCGTGTCCTTCTCGATGACCAGACAGGAAATGCCTTTCGACTTTTCCTCAGCTGTCCGGACCATGCAGACGTAAACGTCGTTATATCCGGCGCCCGAGATGAACTGCTTGGTGCCGTTGAGCACATAGTGGTCGCCATCACGCTTGGCCGTCGTCTTCAGCGCCGCCGCGTCCGACCCAGATCCCGGTTCGGTCAGGCAGTAGCTGGCGATCTTGTCCATGCTGACCAGGCTCGGCAGGAACCGGTCCTTGATCTCCTGCCCGCCGAAACGGTCGATCATCCACGTCGCCATATTGTGGATCGAGATATACGCGCTGGTCGCGGGGCAGCCATAGGCCATGGCCTCCATGATCAGTGCGGCTTCGAGCCTTCCGAGGCCGATGCCACCCGATTCCTCCGAAACATAGATTGCGCCAAAACCGAGTTCGCCGACGGCCTTCCAGACATCGACAGGGTAATGGTTCTTCTCGTCCCACTCCGCCGCGAAGGGCGTGATGCGGTCGGCGGTGAATTTGCGTGCGAGATCCTGGATCTCGCGCTGGTCGTCGGTGAGGTCGAATTGGTTTGTCATCTTCTCTCCCTCTCCCCGCTTGCGGGGAGAGGGCTGGGGAGAGGGGCAGTGCACTCTCACCAGCCCTGAATTCTCGGGAGAGAGACCTTCCCCTCCCCCCCCCTCTCCCTAACCCTCTCCCCTAAAGGGGAGAGGGGAATAATGTCACCCCATCGTCGGGATGACGAACGCGTTGCCGCCGTCGGGCGAACCGTCGGGCCAGCGCTGGGTGATCGTCTTGACCTTGGTCCAGAACTTCACGCCTTCCATGCCGTGCTGGTTGGTGTCGCCGAAGGCGCTGCGCTTCCAGCCGCCGAAGGTGTGGTAGGCGACCGGCACCGGGATCGGCACGTTGATGCCGACCATGCCCACGTTCACGCGTGCCGCGAATTCGCGGGCTGCGTGGCCGTTGCGGGTGAAGATGGCGACGCCGTTGCCGTATTGATGCTCGCTCGGCAGGCGGAGCGCGGTTTCGAAGTCGGGCGCGCGGACGATCTGCAGCACGGGGCCGAAGATCTCTTCCTTGTAGCTTTCCATGTCGGTCGTGACATGGTCGAACAGGCTCGGCCCGATGAAGAAGCCGTCTTCATGGCCCTGCAACTTGAAGCCGCGGCCGTCGACGACCAGTTCGGCGCCCTCGTCCACGCCCTTCTGGATCCAGCCCTCGACGCGCGCCTTGTGGGCCGCATTCACGACGGGGCCATAATGCGCGTCATTGTCGGTCGATACGCCCACGCGCAGCTTCTCGATCGCGGGAAGCAGCTTTTCCTTCAACGCCTCTGC
>APMI01007238.1_pt1 | contig 14510 bp, 10 predicted proteins | sample 667938 | NCBI WGS metagenome assembly APMI01 (sample SAMN01084076, study PRJNA167559) | wastewater metagenome | biome: Wastewater | place: Denmark: Ejby Moelle, Odense | collected 2011-11-28 | reverse complement strand
CGGGTTGCCGCAACCGCATGTATCGTGGCGGATCATGGTCCAGTGCGCCGGCGCAAGTGCGTTCTGCGTGGCGGGTTTCAGGTGGTGTGGATGTCACCAATGCTCGGGTTGGCTTTCGTTTGGTACGCCAGCTATGAACTTGGATGTTCGGCAATAGCGTGACACTTGGCGTAGCGCTTGTCACAGAAATACACAAGGAATCAAGGCATGAATCAAGATCCAACTGGGCAACGTATGGGGCAACGGCGCGGCGGCTTGCGGCTATGGGTGCTGCTGTTATTTGCCGGCTATGCGGCGTGGTATTGGTTTTCCAATCGCAGTATTGACCCCTTGACCGGGCAGGCGGTGGTGATCGACAAGAGCATCTCGCCGGAACAAGAAAAGTCATTGGGCTTGCAGGCCTATCAACAAGTCCTGCAACAAGAAAAGCCATTGCCTGCTGATGCGCAAGCATCCAAACAAGTGCGTGCCATTGCTGAGCGCTTGATCGAGAAAATCCCGCAGGTGACCGACAGTTTGGCGACCGAGCATGGTTTGCAGGCCAGCCATATCGAAAAATCCTTCGATTGGGCGGTGACGGTCTTGCAATCGGATCAAGCCAATGCGTTCTGCCTGCCCGGCGGCAAAATGGCGGTGTACACAGGCCTGTTACCAGTGGCACAAAATGCCGATGCCATGGCGGTGGTGATGGGACATGAAATTGCGCATGCGCTGTTGCGCCACGGCGCGCAGCGGATGACCCGCGGCAAGTTGGAGCAATTGGGGCAAATGGCGGGCGCGGCCAGCGGTATGGATTCGGGCACGCTACAGTCGGTGATGTCGGCCTATGGCTATGGCAGCGCATTGCCATACGCACGCAGCCAAGAAACCCAAGCCGATGAGCTAGGCCTGATGCTGGCGGCGTCGGCGTGTTTTGATCCGCAACAAGCGGTTCCGCTATGGCAACGAATGAACCAAAATTCGGACGGCAAGGCGCCGCCGGAATTTGCATCCACCCATCCCAGCGCCGGCACCCGAATTCAACAGTTAGAAGCACTGATGCCGAAGGCGGAAGCCTACAAAGCGAAATTCTGTACGGGTGCGTCGGCGGCCAGCGGGACGCACTAATCGCGTAGTTTTAGCGCGAAAATTTTGAGGTGGCATGACGGGCGTGACCGTCCGTCAATGCCGCTGCGGGTTGCTGCGCGGTGGTTTAACGTGGCTTGCGTGCATCTTTGTTAGGCACGCTAGCCGGGCCGGTGCCCATGCCATTGCCTAAGTTTTGCTGGAAGTCTTTCCACAGCGCCATATTGCGATCGGTCAACTGATTCAACATCGCCCACGGGGTTTGCCCCAGCATGCCGCCCATCTGCGAGCGGAACTGCTGCTGCTGTTCCAGGAACAGCTGCATCGAACGTTCCAGATAATTGCCCATGAAGCCCTGCAATGAATCGCCATAAAAACGAATCAATTGGCTCAGCAGCTGGGTGGACAACATTGGCTGCCCATCCTGCTCGTGCTCGGTGATGATCTGCAGCAAGACCTGACGGGTCAGGTCCTCGCCGGTTTTTGCATCACGCACCTCGAAGGTTTCGCCATCCACAATCAGCTGGCGCACATCCTCAATGGTGATGTAGCTGGAAATTTCGGTGTCGTATAGACGACGGTTGGGGTATTTCTTGATGACGCGAATCGCGGACATTGAGCAATGACTCTAGTTGCGCTGCGTGCAGCATGGCGCAGTGCAACAGCGCTTGCAACTATTGCCCCAAAACATGGTTGCTGGTGCAGCGTAAAATGGCGCATGGATACGCTTTGGAAAGAACGGTTTGGCGGCATCGACCGCCTGTATGGCAGCGGCGCGTTGGCGCGGTTGCGCGTTTGCCATGTGACGGTGGTCGGCATTGGCGGCGTGGGGTCATGGGCGGTGGAAGCGCTGGCGCGCAGCGGTGTCGGCAGGTTGACTCTGATTGATGCTGATGATTTGTGCGTGTCCAATACCAACCGGCAATTGCCGGCGCTGGATGGGCAGTTCGGGCGCGCCAAGATCGAGGCGATGGCCGAGCGCTGCCGTGCAATCAACCCGCATATCCAATTGGATTTGCATCCGCAATTTCTCACCCCCAGCAATTTGGATGCGCTGTTGGGAACGCCGGTGGATCTGGTGCTGGATGCCTGTGACAGTTTCCGCAGCAAGGTGGAGATGATTGCCTACTGCCGCCGCCGCAAGCAGCCGATCATTGCGGTGGGCTCGGCCGGTGGGCGCAGCGATGTTACCCAAATTCGCGTGCGTGATTTATCGCGTACTGAGCACGATGCGATGCTGTCGTTGATTCGCAAAAAATTGCGCGGCGAATTCAATTTCCCGAAAAACCATGACCGCTATTTCGGGGTGCCGGCGGTGTATTCGCTGGAAAACGTGCGCTACCCGCAGGCCGATGGCAGCGTGTGCGGCGTGCGCCCACAGTTGGGCAAGGATGAAGCATTGAAGCTCGATTGCGGCGCGGGTTTGGGGGCCGCCACCCATGTGACGGGTGCGTTTGCATTTGCGGCAGTCGGCAAGGCGATGGAGTTATTGTTGAAGCCGGTCAAGCAAGGCTGATCGCTTCGCCGCCAGTCCGCAGTCGAACGCGGGCCGGCCGGTATCACCAGCCGCTTAGGCTTCGCGTCCGGCTCCGATGCGCGGCCGCAGGCCATCCATGGCCTGCTCTGTTGATACCGGCCGGCCCGCGCCCGACTGCTCATCGCCTGTCGAGATTGAACAGGCGTTCCGCATTTCTTGTGGTTGCCGCTGCAAGCTCTTCGCGCGAGACGCCGCGCAACGTTGCCACCACGTCCAGCACCTCGACCAGATAGGCGGGTTCATTGCGCTGGCCGCGATGTGCTGCGCCGGGTTGATCGGGGGCGTCGGTTTCCAGCAGCAATTGTTCCAGCGGCATGTGGGCCACCAGTTTGCGCAGGCGGTTGGCGCGTTCAAATGTCACCGGCCCGCCGATGCCCAGTAAAAACCCCAGTTGGTGCAGCTGTGCGGCTTGTTCAGGGCTGCCGGGGAAACTGTGGATGACACCACGCAACCCGCCCACGCGGCGAATCGCGGCAATCACCGCATCCACGGCGCGCCGCGCATGCACGATGACAGGCAAGTCAAAGTCACGCGCCAATTTGAGTTGTGCGTCGAAATAAAACAGCTGCGTGTCGGCATCCAGCCCATCTACGAAAAAATCCAACCCGCATTCACCCACCGCCACCGGCGCTTCGCGTTCTATCCACGTGCGCAGATCGCGCAGGTGGTCGGGATGGTGTTGAGGCAAGTACATCGGGTGCAAGCCATACGCCGGATGCAGGCCGGCGTGCGCGACGCAAACGGCTTTCAGTGCCGGCCAGCTGGCGGCATCCACCGCCGGCACGATTTGATCGGCAACGCCCGCGGCCAATGCGCGCGCATGCACAGCGGTGCGATCAACCTCGAACTCTGCGGCATCGAAATGGCAGTGGCTGTCGATCAGGCGCATATCAATGTGTTGCGGGCGGCGTGTCTGCGGCTGGTTTTTTCCAACGGGCCAGCAGCAAAGTACCTAGTCCCAGCAAGATATCGTCCCACGGTACAAAGTTTGGGATGGCAAGATCCACCAAAAAAAGCCCGCCGATCACAAGAAAAAGGCGTGGATGACTGAGCTTGCCAAGCCAGCGCACAAGTGGGGCAATCAGAGGATTGGGCATAAAACGCAACCTAACGGCGATGGGCCTGCTCAACTTGGCCCCGAATGCGACAAGATTCAATGGGTATGGGCGCGATTGGTCATGATTTCAGCGCAGAACCCAAAAACGAAAAACCCCGCCAAGCCGGAGCAACAGGCATTTGCGTCGCTGCCCACCTGACCGCAGCATTCGGTTATTGGCTTGCCAATTCGTAACTGGTGCTACGCCCGCCGCCGGGCTTTTTTTTCAATACGCCCAAGTTCAGCAACGCAGTGATGTCGCGCAGCGCGGTGTCGGGTGAGCATTTGGCGATGCGGGCGCACTTGCTGCTGGTGAGTTTGCCGTCCAGACCATCAAGCAGGCGGTTGAGCAATTTCACCTGCCGCTCGTTCAGTGGTGTGCCCGCCCAGCGTTGCCAGAAGCGTGCCTTGACTAATACGGCATCCAGTGTGGTCTGCGCACTGCCGATGGCGCGCCCGAGGGTGCGGAGGAACCATGACAGCCAGCCGGTCACATCAAGCGTGCCCTTCTGGGTGCGTTCCAGCACATCGTAGTAGTCCTTGCGCTCACGCTGGATTTGCGCCGACAGGCTGTAGAAGCGTTGTGGGCTGCCGTCGGCGCGGGCGAGGAACAGGTCGCCCACAGCGCGCGCGATGCGGCCATTGCCGTCGTCGAAGGGGTGCAGGGTGACGAGCCACAGGTGTGCCAGCCCGGCTTTGATGAGCGCGGGTTCGCCGGTTTCTGCATTTGCCCACGACAGAAACTTTGCAGTTTCGGCGGGGGTTCACCCCCGATTTCACGGACATTTGCAAGAAGGCCGATTGAGGCCATGAGGAGTGTTCATGTTAAAGCGCAGGAAGTTCAGTGCAGAGTTCAAACGTGGTGCGGTTGAGCAGGCCAACCAGCCGGGTGTCAGCTGCGGCCAAGTGGCGCGGGAGCTGGGGCGATTCACACGCAGAATGTGCGGGAGCCCCGCGTGACGTGGGGACGCCACAAACAAAAACGCCCAACCCAGAACGGTTGGGCGCTGTGTATTGGTGGTTGGAACACGGAACCGAACCCGCGTCCGTAATCTGGGCCAGATAGTAACGCCCAAGCCCTGAGGGCGCGGATTCGACGATTTGAGTACGTCACTTCAGTCCGTACCACACGCCGCGCCCGCTGCCGTGCTGTTCAAGATGTTGACGTTCGATCAGATCACGGAAGTGCTGCTTCAGGGTGTTTCGGCTGGCACCGGTCAGCTTGATGGCCTCAGCCATGGTGACGCGCCCGTGCTCGCGGGCAAATTCGACGATCTGCAGTGACAACTCGGGCAGCGCGGCCAGCACGATCCGCTCGCGCTCAACCTTCTTCTCCAGCCGCCGCATCTGCTCGGCCAGCGAGCGCAGAAAGAACAACAGCCAGGGTTGCCAGTTGGGCGCGTCGCTGCGGATAGTGCCTTGCGTCTGGCGCAGCGCCAGATAGTAGGCCTCCTTGTTGGCTTCGACCACGCTTTCCAATGAGCTGTACGGAACGTAAGCGTAGCCTGCTTGCAGCAGCAACAGGGTCGTCAGCACACGGCTCAAACGTCCGTTGCCGTCCTGGAACGGGTGGATTTCCAGAAATACGACCACGAAGATGGCAATGATAAGCAGAGGGTGCAACACCGCCTTCTCGCGCTCGTCATTGACCCATGCCAGCAGTTCCGCCATCAGGCGCGGGGTGTCGAATGGCGTGGCCGTCTCGAAGACGATGCCGATCTGCACGCCGTTCTCATCGAAGGCGGCGACACTGTTCGCGTTGGTCTTGTAGCTGCCCCGGTGCCATTCGTCCTTCTGGCTGTATTGCAGCAGGATTTGGTGGAGTTGCCTGACGTGGTTCTCGTTGAACAGGATTTCCGCCCACGCCCGGAACATCAAGTCCATCAGCTCGGCGTAACCGGCGACTTCCTGTTCATCGCGCGTCTCGAACTTCTTGATGGCGAGATTTGACAGCAGCCGTTCGACCTCCCGGTCGGACAGCTTGCTGCCCTCGATGCGGGTGGAAGAGCCGATGCTCTCGATGGTGGCCACGCGCCGCAACGCTGACAAGCGGTCGGGCGCCAGCGTACCCAAGGCGCGCCATGCGCCCTTGAACTCGTCGATCCGGGCGATCAGGCCCAAGACCTCCGGGGAGATCTGAAGGGTGTCGGTTCTGAGCATAAGCCGTAGTTTAAACCAAAAATACACCCATTTACACCCAATTATTGGGCTTGTAAAATTGGGCGTAAATGGGTGCAAGAATGGAGCGGCGTCCTCGGGGGTGACGCCCGGCGCGCTTATCGCGCAGCAAATACTGACATCGTGAAACCTGGACTGTTCGTGCCGGTTCAACCCCAAAACACGGAATCGAACTGGCCGCCAGCGGCAGGGGCAGATCTTGGTTGTTGGATGCCGATTTGTCGCGCATGATGTCATCAGTTTGATGATATAAACCGCCTAGCAATGGACAAACATAAAACCAATCACAGCCTTTCGGCTATCCGTCTTGGATGAGGAACCATCGGTGACCCAGCCCCAGCACGTCGAAAGTCTCAGCCACGCCCAGCGCGAGCGGCTGGCCTACATCGACTTCCGGCTCTACTTCTTTGGTGAGATCGGTCGCCCAGACCTGATCGAGCGCTTCGGTGTGGCTCCGGCAGGGGCGACCCGCGACTTGGCGCTGTACCGGGAAATCGCGCCGCAGAACATCACCTTCGATGGCAGCAACAAGATTTACCGCATCGGACAGGCGTTTGCGCCGCTGTTCGAGCACGCCCCGCAGCGCGTGCTGTCGGCGTTGGCGCTCGGTTTCGGCGACGGCGTAAACACCGGCGCGCACTCCCTCTTGCCCTGCGAATCGCCCACGGCGCTGTCCAACCCTAGGATGGACGTGTTGGCCCCAGTCTGCCGGGCGATCCACGCCAAGCGCCCCGTCGCCATCCGCTACCACTCGATGAGCAGCGGTGAGTCCGAGCGGGTCATCGTTCCCTTCGCGCTGGTGGACACCGGTCTGCGCTGGCACGTCCGGGCCTTTGATCGCAAGAGCGGCGAGTTCCGGGATTTTGTCGTCACCCGCATCGAAGCGCCGACCCTGCTCGATGAGGAGCCACAGGCCAACGAGCGACCGGACAACGACATCCAGTGGACGCGCATCGTCGAGCTGGACTTCGTGCCGCACCCGCGCCTTGAGCGCCCCGAGATCATCAAGATGGACTACGGGATGACTGACGGCGCGATACGGATGCGCGTGCGCGCTGCGGTCGCGGGCTACATGCTGCTGCGCTGGAGCGTGGACTGCTCACCCGATCACCGTCTCAAAGAAGAACAGTACCGCCTATGGCTCAGCGATCCGCTGGCGCTGTACGGCGTTGAGAACGTCAAGCTTGCTCCGGGTTACCAAACCTCGGTCGTGATTGCAGCGCATAAATAAAGGCGTATCAGTGGCTAATCGTCCTTACTTCAAACATGGAATCGAGCAGATTCAAGCGTTGGTTGCAACTTCACGCAGTGACTTGAAAGCACTCGAAGTAATTCAATACGAGTTAGTGCATCGCAACCGCCCGAAAGCTCGTGCATTGAAGGTTGAGGTTGATGAGCTTGTTCGAAAACTATCGACAGGGTCGGTTGTGCCCCCCGCGCCTCCAGTTACGCCACCGAGAGAGCAGGCGCCTGAAGCGCCCGATATTCAGACTCCTCCAACAGCACCCGACCGTGTAATTGTTGAGTGCGCTAACTGCAAAACGCCCAATTTCGTCTCAACTCTGGAAGGTGTTGTGCAGCACCTTTCGTGCTCAGCCTGCAAATCATCGTACGAAGCTCAGTTCAAGTACGGTGTGATGCGCACTACATTCCAGGCCAAACCTACGACTGAGCCCGGTGTTGCCAGCATGAAATGGATTCTCATCAGCCTAATTGTGCTGGTGGTTATCGTGCTCATGGCCAAATAAGGAAAACGATCTGATGGACATTCAAAACGACCGTCTGGCCACACTCATCAAGTTTGCGATACAAACAGCACTGCTGAAAAAGACGCCTCTACAGAATTTCTCGCAACACAAGGATTTCACTCGTACGGAAGATCGTATCAAGGGTTTGCCTGGCGTGACTTTTAACCTCCAGAAAACGGAGTTTGATGAGATTTGGCTTCGTTTGGAACGGCTGCACGAAACTCGACCACCTATCCCAGATAGCAAGCTTCTCAACCTCTGGATTGACCTTCCTATGGCTCCTAACAAGGAGCCCAACCTCAAGACTCACGCGGTACGCCAGTCCCTTATTGACATCGGGGCGTTGGCTGTTAGTCCAGCCGAGCCTGTCGCAGAAGGCGAGGAGGCAAAGGAGAAGGCTGAGTCCATCGTTATTTCCTTGGATGACTTCCCGGACAGTGATTTGCTCAAGGGGCAACTAAAGTCTTACGTTGAGGTTGTATGGCGCCCGTGGGCTGAACGCGAAAAAGAGGTTCGGAAAAGCATAGCGCTTTACTCCGAGCTGTTCATGCTCTCTCAGGAAATGCAGGGCAACCTCGTCGACTCCCAGCTCGAGCTGGTTTGGGGCGTCGGTGTGGCGCTCTGGACCTTGCCCTCGGGCGCTCTCGCTTATCCACTGCTGACTCAGCTCGTCGAGATTTCGCTCGACGAAACGACAATGGCACTGGAAATCCGGCCTCGCTCGTCGGAGCCGCGCTTAGAGGTCGACATCTATGCATCCATGGATAACCCTGGGGTGGCTAAGCTAGTCGAGACAAGCAAGAAGTTCTTCGAGTCGACTGGCGGTGTGCTTAATCCCTTTGAGCCAAGTACCTTCGAACCGCTCCTGCAGTCGGCTGCCACGTTCCTGGACGCATCCGGAATCTACTGGCCACTTCAAACCACCGCAGACGACCGAAGTCTTCCCAAGTCCACGGAAAACCTGGTGGTCACGGATACCTGGGTGCTGTTGGCACGTCCGCGTACTAGCAACCTACTGGTTCAAGACCTGGAGCGCTTTGAGGCCATGCTTGCCTCTGAAAACCTTGGACCCTTGCCAGATGCCGTCTCGTCCCTGGTAACTGAACCTTCGTCTAAGAATGAAGAAGTGAGTCTGCCGCCATTCCGTGGGCTATCAATGGTTAGTGGAAGTGGCGGTGGAACTGGGCACGGGACTGGCCAAGTTTCAGAACTGTACTTCCCGATGGCCTACAACGATGAGCAGGTCCAGATTATTCAGATGCTGGAAGCGCATGATGGCGTTGTAGTTCAGGGGCCACCAGGAACAGGTAAGACGCACACCATCGCGAACGTAATCTGCCATTACCTTGCTTTGGGTAAGCGAGTGCTCGTTACCTCGATGAAGGACCCGGCACTCACTGTATTGCAGGAGAAGCTACCTGAGTCCATTCGGCCGCTAGCTATCAGTCTGCTGACCAGTGAAGCTGAGGGCATGAAGCAATTCGAGTTCGCCATCAACAAGATTGCTGCGGAGGTCACCCGAATCGACCGCTCAGTCTATCGTCGTGACATCGAGAAAATCGACGGGCAAATTGATGCGCTGCATGGGCGAATTGCCAAGACGGATAAGGAAATCGCAAACTGGGCGAGTTTGAACCTGAACAAAGTACAGATTGACGATGAGTCCCTGACGCCTGTCGAGGTTGCTGAAGATGTTGCAGTAAGCTGCAATGAGGTTTCATGGTTCCCGGATGTACTGACCATTGAATCCAGCCACAAACCGCAGTTTGGGAATGCTGAGATTTCCGCGTTGCGCGAAGCTCGACTCGCTGTCGGGTTCGACTTGGTGTACCTCGGCAAACGAGTTCCCCAGATTGGTGATTTTCCTGAAACGGGAAAGCTGTTGCAGGTTCATCAAGACCTGTCTCGCCTGAGTGAGTTGAAGGCTCAAGAGTCTGACGGCGTGGTTCCAAGTCTTGTCAGCACTACCCCGGTGCCTGTTCAGGCTGCGATGATGGCCACCTCTAAGGTGTCGAATCTCAGGTTGCTGCTCCAGGAAATCGATAATGCACAGCAGGCCTGGATTCCTGGGTTGCAGCAATACCTACGTCGCAGTTCAAAGAACGAAATTCTGGATTTGTTCCTGACTCTTAAGGATGAAATCCTTGCCGCGCTGGATACTCGGAAGCAGTTTTTGGCTAAACCAGTGACATTGTCTGACGGCTTCGAAGCCAACAACGAGTTGGTCGAGGCAGTCGCCAATTTGTCCCAGGGTAAAAAGCCATTCGGGCTAGCTGGCATGTTCGGAAAAACCGAGCAGAAGCGAGTCTTGGATGCGGTCGTAGTAGTCAGTGCAAAGCCTGCATCCACGGCGGAGTGGGAGCACGTACTGCAGTTCATCAAGTTCCAGCAACTGAGCAAGGCACTCCTTGTTCGTTGGAACACCTTGGCGGATGAAATCTCACTCCCACGATTCGAACTGAAGCCAGAGCGCCTTGTTGCCGCCAGCATGGCAATAGGCCTCTACAACAAGGTTGCAGCCAGTATTTCCGATGAGTTGGAGGTGGTTACGGCCGTACGGCCGTTGCTGCCAACCTGGCCGAAAGCCATTCAAACACCGTACACCAAAGAGTTGCTTGGTGAGGTTGAGGGTATTTTCCAGCATCACCTGACACGTCATCGTCTTGCAGAAACCTGGGTGGTCAAGGAGTCCTTCCTGAAAGCGCTTTTCGGTTGCGAGGGTGCGATTACTGAGCAACTGAGAGAATTTCTGAACAAGCGCTTAGGCAGTCCGGAATGCACTGACAGTGATATTCAGGCTGAGTGGTCGAAGTTGATGGAAGAACTCCGTCGCGTTCATTCTTTGGCCGGAAGCCTCAAGACGATTTCTGACGTTACCCAGTTGATTGAGTCCTCGGGCGCCAAGCAATGGGCACTGAAGCTTCGCAGCGAGGCACACCCGGGGGCTCATGATGCTTTTCTGCCGGACAACTGGCGTGAGGTATGGCGCTTGTGTAGGTTGGTCAGCTTTGTCGACAAGATTGATGGCCGGTACGAATTGAAGCGACTCTCAAAGTTGCGGATGGAACTGGAGCATGACCTAACCAAGCTATACCAGGATGCGGTTAACAAGCGGACGTGGCTCAAGCTCGCTGAAAACGCTACGCATGACGTTAGGGCGGCTCTGGAGGCCTACCGATCGGCCATCAAAAAGATTGGAAAAGGCACCGGTATCCGCGCCGGACGTTACCGCCAAGACGCGCGATTTGCTGCTGAACGGGCTAATGGTGCGATTCCTTGCTGGATTATGCCGCACTACCGTATTTGCGAGTCGCTGCCGGCCAGCTTCGGGTGCTTCGACCTAGTTATTATCGATGAGGCATCCCAATCTGACCTGACCGCTTTGCCCGCCATTCTGCGTGCAAAGAAGGTTTTGATTGTTGGTGACGACAAGCAGGTCTCGCCGGAAGGAGTTGGTCTTGAAGATAAGAAAATCAGGAATCTGATGGCGCGCTTCCTTGCCAACCAAGTGGACATCTACCGGCCCCAGATGACACCAGAACGGTCCATCTACGACTTGTTCAAGGTGGTGTTCGCCAAGAGCGCTGTGATGCTGCGGGAGCATTTCCGCTGCGTGGCGCCCATCATCGAGTATTCAAAGCGTGAGTTCTATAACCATGAACTCAAACCATTACGGATGCCAAAGGCTTCAGAGCGCCTGGACCCGCCACTCGTCGATGTTTACGTCACCGATGGATACCGCGACAAAGACATCAACCTGCCCGAAGCTCGCTTCATCGTTGATGAAATCAGGACTATCGTGGAGAACTGCGCATTTGATGGACGGACTATTGGTGTCGTATCCCTATTGGGAAACGAGCAGGCGCTCAAAGTCATGCAGATGCTCAATGATGAGCTTGGCGAGCAGACAGTCACACAATACAAGATCACCTGCGGGGATGCCCGTACCTTCCAAGGGAAGGAGCGGGACATCATGTTCTTGTCCATGGTTGCCTCACCTGGTTATGCGCACGCGCAGACGCAAGATATGGTTGCACAACGCTTTAACGTTGCAGCTTCTCGAGCGCGGGACCGCATGTATCTGGTTCGCAGCATTCAGCCCGAGGAATTGAGCCAAGCAGACCAATTGCGCTCCAAGCTCATTCAGCACTTCCAGGCACCATTCTTCCAAGACGAGGAGCAGTTGGAGAGTCTTCGTGAGCGCTGCGAGTCACCGTTTGAGCGCGAAGTCTTCGACATTCTGGTTGCACGTGGCTACCGCGTGGTGCCCCAAGTGCCAGTCGGCTCGTACCGAATCGACATGGTTGTGGAAGGTGATGCCGATAGTCGGCTAGCAATCGAGTGTGACGGCGACCGGTATCACGGCCCTGATCAATGGGATAGTGATATGCGTCGACAACGGATTCTGGAGCGGGCAGGCTGGAGATTCTGGCGCTGCTTCGCATCAACATTCGTTCTTCACAAAGAGGATGTGGTTCGCGATCTCATCGATACACTTGCCGCGCACGGCATTCACCCCAGCAGTGTGAACACCCCAATCACCAGCATCCACGTTGAGTCTAGGAAAGTCATTGCATTTCCACGTGATCACGCGGGCAGTGAGATTGAGGATGCGATCAAAACAAAGCTGGAGGAATATGGTCAAGACCACCCAATCACAAGCTCGGTCTATATTTTTGAACAGACAGAAAGCCGGCAACAAGGTGCTAATTCAATACCGATTAACACAGAAAACGATCTATCAATCGAAGTCGAAAGATTTTCAGCGGGTCTGGTAGAGAATGAACTGGCAATTGAAGTCGGCGATGTAGCTCGGTATATCGATATTGCATATCCTAACGATGTTATGACGGTCCAAATCGTACGAGGTAAAGACGACTTTGCCAACGGGATTGTGAATGAAAGCCGCCCTCTGGCACAGGCAATACTCGGGGCTGTCATAGGCGACGAGGTAGTGCTTCACCTTGCGGGAAGCGCATCCAAGACGTTCCAGATCATAGAAATAGTTCGGCCCGAAACAATAACCAAGATGAGTTGAGCGGACCCGGTGTACGCAAAAGGGAAAGAAAAACACAATGGCAAAGACACTTGAAGCCCACGACAAACTGATCAGGGAGATCTTCGAAGGCAGCTACCAGTTCGAGATTCCGGACTACCAGCGCCCCTACGCCTGGACAACCGAGCAGGCCACAGAGTTGTTCGATGATCTGTACTCGGCGATGCAGGACGCTCGTGTCTCGGGAGCCAGTAGCCAATATTTCCTCGGTAGCATTGTTCTGATCAAGAATGACCGGGACCCGAAGTCGTCGGTTGTCGATGGCCAGCAGCGCTTGTCCACACTCACGATGCTTTTTGCTGTGCTGCGCACCGTGATGCCGGATGCGGCAGACGACATCACCGACTTCCTCTATAAAAAGGGCAAGGTCAGTCTGGGCGAGAAGAACGAGTACCGCCTGACAGCTCGCGAGGAGGATGCCGACTTCTTCCGCGCCAACATTCAGGAGCCGGGTGGCATCGCGCAGTTGGTGACCAGCACCGACAAGTTGGAGGACAGCCGCCTGCGCTACCGAGAAAACGCCACGCTGCTGCTGACCAAGGCCAAGGCGCTGCCGCCCGCCGACCTGATCGCGCTGTGGCAGTTCCTCGCCAACGACTGCTCGCTGGTCGTCATCTCCACGCCCGATCTCGAAGCCGCGTACCGCATCTTCTCCGTGCTTAACAACCGGGGGCTCGACCTCGCGCCTATCGACATCATCAAGGCGCAGGTGCTGGGCCTGATCCGCACCACGGCAGGCGACGTCAAGAGCCGCGCCTACGCCAAGGAGTGGAGCTGCATCGAAAGCGCACTGGGCCGCGACGCCTTCGGCGATCTGTTCGGCCACATCCGCACCATCTACGCCAAGCAGAAACAGCGGGCCACGCTGGTCAAGGAATTCCAGGAGCACGTCACCGAGTACAAGGCTCCCATCGACCTCGTCGACAAGGTCATCAAGCCCTACGCCGACGTGTGGGACTTCGTGCGCGACGCCGACTTCGAAGCCACCGAACACGCCGAGACGATCAACGAACACCTGTCCTGGCTCAACCGCGTGGACTTCAAGGACTGGGTGCCCCCGGCACTGGTCTATTTCAAGCGCTTCCGGCAGCAGCCCAAACGACTTGCCGACTTTTTCCAGTCACTGGAACGTCTGACCTATTTCCTGCTGGTCACCAAGGTTGGCATCAACGAGCGCATCGAAACCTACGCCGCGCTCACCAAGGACGTTGAACCGGAGACCTTCAAGGGGGATCTGGCCGCGCTCAGCACGCTTGCCCTGACAGACGCGCAAAAGCGCAAGTTCGTCGCGGCACTCGATGGCGACGTTTATGACGATCTACCCAGGGCCAGGATGGCGCTGGTCTTGCGCCTTGAGTCCTTGGTGCGCGCCCCCGGCGTGCAGCTTCAAGATGCCGTGTCTCTGGAGCACGTTCTGCCGCAAACACCACCCGATGGTTCGGGCTGGATCAAGTGGTTCCCGGATGAAGACGAGCGCGATGGCTGGACGCACCGCCTAGCCAATCTGGTTCCGCTGGATAGGAACAAGAACTCGTCTGCCAGCAACTACGACTTTGCCAAGAAGAAGGACGCCTACTTCAAGGGCAAAGGCAAGGCGTCGCCCTTCGTGCTGACGCAGGAAGTCAGATCAGAAAACGAGTGGACGCCCACGCTTCTGGCCGAACGTCAGAAGCGCCTTGTGGGCGTACTCGAAAAACACTGGCAGCTCAGGCTTGCCGCAACGGCGACAAGCTGAGGAAGGGGGTTCACCCCCCGATTTCACGGACACTTACAAGAAGGCCGATCGAGGCCATGAGGAGTGTTCATGTCAAAGCGCAGGAAGTTCAGTGC
>APMI01031129.1_pt1 | contig 14513 bp, 24 predicted proteins | sample 667938 | NCBI WGS metagenome assembly APMI01 (sample SAMN01084076, study PRJNA167559) | wastewater metagenome | biome: Wastewater | place: Denmark: Ejby Moelle, Odense | collected 2011-11-28 | reverse complement strand
GCCTGCAGGTCGGCTTCTTCCGGCGAACGGGCGACGTTCACCTTCACCTGGACTGCAACTTCAGGGTGCAGCTGAACGCGGACGTCATAGACGCCGATCGCCTTGATCGGCTTGTCCAGAACGATCTGGTTCTTGCCGACCTTGGCGCCTTCGGCTTCGAGGGCCTCGACGATGTCGCGTGCCGCAACCGAACCATAAAGCTGGCCGGTGTTCGATGCCTGACGGATGAGCGTCACGGACTTGCCGTCGACATCCTTCGACGCCTTTTCCGCGTCGCCGCGCTTGGCTTCGTTCTCGGCAACAATGCGGGCCTTGTTCGCTTCGAACACAGCGCGGTTGGCGTTGTTCGAACGAAGGGCCTTCTTGTTGGGCAGCAGGTAATTGCGTGCGAAACCGTCCTTCACGGTGACGACGTCACCGATCTGGCCGAGCTTTTCGACGCGTTCGAGTAAAATCACTTCCATCGTTCAGCTCCTCACTTCACGACATAGGGGAGGAGGCCGATGTGCCGCGCGCGCTTGATCGCCTGGGCGAGTTCGCGCTGCTTGGGGGCACTGACGGCGGTAATACGCGAAGGCACGATCTTGCCACGCTCGGACACGAAGCCCTGAAGCAGACGTACATCCTTGTAATCGATCTGCGGCGCATCCTTGACGGAGAACGGGCAGGTCTTGCGGCGGCGGAAAAATGGGCGAGCCATGTGTCTATACTCCCTTAAGCCGCTTCGTATTCGTCACGGCGCGGACGCTCGCCACGATCGTCGCGATCACGGCGCGGACGGTCGTCGCGGTCGCGCTTGCGCATCATCGCCGAAGGTCCTGCTTCGTGCGCATCGACGCGGATCGTCATGTAGCGGACGATGTCTTCGTTGATCTGGGTCTGGCGCTCCAGCTCGGCGACGACGGCACCCGGCGCGTCGAATTCGAGCATGACGTAATGCGCCTTGCGGTTCTTGGCGATGCGGTACGCCAGCGTACGCAGGCCCCACGTCTCGGTCTTTACGACCTTGCCGCCATTGTCTTCGATGATCTTGGTCGCGGTTTCTGCGAGCGTATCGACCTGCGCCTGAGCGAGATCCTGACGCGCGAGAAACACATGCTCGTACAGAGCCATGCGGTCTTGCCTTTCCATGCCGATCGCTGACGCCGCCCCATGCGGACGCCCCTCCGGCTTTCTTGAGCGGGCGCCTATGACGAAATTAGCCGGTCTTGGCAACCCTGCACGGGCGGCCTAACGCGCGGCCAGCAAATCAGGAGAGATCATGCGCGCTTTCGTATTTCCCGGACAGGGAAGCCAGTCGGTCGGCATGGGCCGCGACCTTGCCGCGGCAAGTTCCACCGCGCTCGCAGTGTTCCAGGAAGTCGACGACACGCTGGGGCAGGCATTGTTCCGGCTGATGACCGAAGGCCCCGAAGACCAGCTGACGCTGACCGCCAATGCCCAGCCCGCGATCATGGCGAACGCCATCGCAACGCTGCGCGTCTTGACCAGGGAAGGCGGCATCACGCTTGCCGACAAGGCCGATTTCGTCGCCGGGCACTCGCTGGGTGAATATTCGGCGCTTTGCGCGGCAGAAGCCATCGACCTCGCGACGACATCGCTGCTGCTGCGTACCCGCGGTGACGCGATGCAGGCAGCAGTCCCGGTGGGGACGGGCGCGATGGCCGTGTTGCTGGGCCTCGATTTCGATGCGGCAGCCGCTGTGGCCGTCGAAGCTGCACAGGGTGAGGTATGCCAGGCTGCGAATGACAATGGCGGCGGGCAGGTGGTTATTTCCGGCCATGCAGCGGCCGTCGAGCGCGCAATGCAACTCGCCAAGGACCGCGGTGCCAAGCGGGCTCTTCCGCTCGCCGTTTCCGCACCCTTCCACTGCGCATTGATGGCGCCGGCTGCCGACATCATGTCGGCAGCACTTGGCGAGGCGAAGGTTCAAGCGCCCCTGGTGCCTGTCTATGCGAACGTCACCGCGGCGCCCGTCGCAGACCCCGACACCATCCGCGACCTGCTGGTCAAACAGGTCACTGGCACGGTCCGCTGGCGCGAGAGCGTCGAGGCGATGACGGCGGCTGGGGTGACCGAATTCGTCGAATTCGGCGGCAAGGTGCTGGGCCCCATGATCAAGCGCATCAGCCCCGACGTGACGACCCGCAGCATCGTGACCATGGCCGATATCGAGGCGCTTGCCGCCGCACTTTGACGGAGTTTCAGATTATGTTCGACCTCACGGGAATGACCGCACTCGTCACCGGCGCATCGGGCGGTATCGGTTCAGCAGTGGCCAAGGGGCTGGCCGCACAGGGCGCGAAGGTCGCGCTGTCGGGTACGCGCGAGGATGCGCTGGCGGCGGTCGCTGCGGAGATTCCGGGATCGGTGATCCTGCCTTGCAACCTGTCCGATGCGGAAGCCGTCGACGGCCTGGTCCCGCGCGCGGTCGAGGCGTTGGGCGGGCAGATCGACATCCTGGTCAACAATGCCGGCGTGACGCGCGACAACCTTGTCATGCGGATGAAGGATGAGGAATGGGACACCGTCATCCGCGTCAATCTGGAAGCGGCATTTCGCCTGATCCGTGCAGCTGCCAAGCCGATGATGAAGGCGCGCTTCGGCCGCGTGATCACCATCACCAGCGTTGTCGGCACCACCGGTAATCCGGGGCAGGCGAACTATGCAGCATCGAAGGGCGGGTTGACCGCCATGTCGAAGGCGCTGGCACAGGAACTCGCCAGCCGCAACATCACGGTGAATTGCGTCGCGCCGGGGTTCATCTCCAGCGCCATGACCGACGTATTGCCAGAAGCACAGAAGGAAGCGCTGACCACGCGCATTCCTGCCGGAAAACTGGGAGAGGGGAGCGATATCGCGGCCGCAGTCGTCTATCTCGCCAGCCGCGAGGCCGGATATGTCACGGGCCAGACCGTTCATGTGAACGGCGGCATGGCGATGATCTGATTATTTGACCTTGGAGAGAAGATCGGCCTTCGCCGCGCGGTACTCCGCTTCCAGCTTGTCGACGAACTCGGCCACGCTGGTGCTTGCGGTGACGGCGCCGATGCCTTGGCCCGATCCCCAGATGTCGCGCCACGCCTTGGATTTCGATCCGTTGCCGGTGCCAAAATCCATCGTCTTGTAATCGCCCTCGGGCAGGTTGTCGGGATCGAGCCCGGCCGCTTCGATCGAGCCGCGCAGATAGTTGCCGTGCACGCCGGTGAACAGGCTGGAATAGACGATGTCCGCCGCACGCCCGTCGACGATGCCCTGTTTGTAGGCGGCGTCGGCATTGGCCTCGGTCGTCGCGATGAACGCCGAACCCATATAGGCCAGGTCCGCGCCGCAAGCCTGCGCCGCCAGGATCGACCGGCCATTGCCGATCGCGCCCGACAGCACGACGGGGCCGTCGAACCATTCGCGGATCTCACTGACAAGAGCAAAAGGCGACTGAGTGCCCGCATGGCCCCCGGCGCCCGCAGCAACCGGGATCAGGCCGTCGGCGCCTTTCTCGATAGCCTTCCGCGCGAAGCGGTCATTGATGACGTCGTGAAGCGTAATGCCGCCCCAGCCATGGACCGCCGTGTTCAGGTCTTCGCGCGCGCCCAGAGAGGTGATGACGATCGGCACCTGCCACTTGGCGCAGGTCATCAGATCGGCCTCGAGCCGGTCGTTCGACTTGTGGACGATCTGGTTGACCGCAAACGGCGCGGCGGGCCGGTCCGGGTTGTCGCGGTTATGCGCGGACAGTTCTTCCGTGATCCGGTGCAGCCATTCGTCGAGCAACGCCTGCGGCCGTGCATTGAGCGCGGGAAAGCTGCCGACGATTCCCGCCTTGCACTGCGCGATCACAAGTTCGGGACCGGACACGATGAACAGGGGCGAACCGATGAGCGGCAGGCGGAGCTTGTCGAAGAGAGGTGAGGGGAGCGTCATGCGTCAAGCCATAACGGTCCCGGAAGGGTGCGCAAGCAGGCCCGTTTCGCCGTTACGGAAACGCCGTAGCTTGGATGTGCCGCCGATGGACGTCCCTGACGAATCGTACGTTCTCGCCCGGAATCCCAAAACGGGACAATGTTAACCATAGTCTCGACCTCCCGTTCCAGATTGGCTCGATTTACATCCTCGCCTTTGGATGCGGCAGACTTGGCCGTTGGAGCTTTGCGAGCGTTTAGTGTCGGACGAGCCTCCCGAATTGCCAAAATTGCCCGATGCGCACGAACTGGCATCGCAAGCCCTCGATCTGCTGACGGAAGCGTTGGCCTTGCTCGATGCGGCGATGGCGCATCAGCCGGCCGCGTTGACCGATCTGGCCATCAACGTGCTCGGCAACTGGGCAGTAGAGCAGCCGGCAGACCCCGCATTTATATCCACGCAAATCCACTGACTTGGGACGCGCAGGCAGTGTTGCAGGCGCATAACCCGTGTTTGATCAAATAAGCCTGATGTTTGCCCCGGACTTCTGTTGACAAGCTTCGACCCCGACCGCTAAGCGCGCCGACCTACCCCGTGCCCAGATGGCGGAATTGGTAGACGCACCAGCTTCAGGTGCTGGCGCTCGCAAGGGCGTGGAGGTTCGAGTCCTCTTCTGGGCACCAGAAACCCGTCCGCGATTGACCGCGGCGGGTTGAAAAACCCGCAGAAATCGGCTAGTTTTTCCTTCTCAATGACCGCTTGCGGTTGTTGGCGTTCGCCAACAATTGCAAAAATTTGGGGGCTTTTCTGGGGGCTTTTCCAAGGCGGCCGATTTGGCGTTTGGGAAAGGCGACGGACATGGCGTTGACTGACACGGCAATCCGCATGGCCAGGGCTGGCGAAACAGACCGAAAGCTAGCAGATGAAAAGGGGCTGTATCTGCTTGTTACGACCACCGGATCGAAATTGTGGCGGCTCAAGTATCGCGTTGACGGCAAAGAAAAGAAACTCGCGCTAGGCGCATATCCTGAAATCAGCCTCAAGGATGCCCGGACAGCGCGCGATGCGGCTCGCAAGGTTACACAATCGGGCGGTGACCCTGCTATCGTTAAGCGAGAAACACGCATCGCTAAGCGTATCGCATCGGCCAACACTTTCGGGGTTATCGCCGAAGAATATATCACCAAGCTGGAGGCCGAAAAGAAAGCCGACGTCACCATCGGAAAGACGCGCTGGCTTTTGTCAAAGCTGGCGCCCGCGCTCGCGACGCGCCCAATAGCGGAAATCACGCCGCACGAATTGCTAGCGGTGCTGCGCGTATCCGAAAAGGCCGGGCAGCGAGAAACGGCGCGGCGGCTGCGGTCCTTTGCTAGCCGCATTTTCCGCTATGCCGTCGCGACGGGGCGGGCAACGGTCGATCCTGCCCAGCCGTTGGCCGGTGCGCTGGTGTCGCCGATCGCCAAGCATCACGCTGCGATCACCCACGCGGTGGCGTTCGGCGCGCTGTTGCGATCTATAGAGGTGTATGGAGGGCAACCTGTCACCAAGCTGGCGCTGCGCTTCAGCGCCCATGTGTTCCAGCGGCCAGGCGAGATCCGGCAGGCCGAATGGGGCGAGATCGACTTTTACGGCGCAGTCTGGACGATACCGGCGGCGCGCATGAAGCAGCGCAGGCCGCATTGCGTACCTCTGTCGCAGCAGGCCTTGGCGATCTTGCGCGAGGCCCAAGCCCTGAGCGGCGACGGACGATTTGTATTCCCAAAACTGGGGTCGCCGTTAAAGCCCATGTGCGAGAACGCGATCAACGGCGCGCTGCGCCGCATGGGCTATGGCGCAGGCACCATGACAGCGCACGGTTTTCGTTCGACCGCATCGTCGCTGTTGAATGAAAGCGGCAAGTGGAATCCGGACGCAATCGAGCGGTCGCTTGCCCATGCCGACGCAAATCAGGTGCGTGCGGCCTATCATCGGGGTTCATATTGGCAAGAGCGCGTCGAAATGGCGCAATGGTGGAGCGACCGACTCGATGTTCTGCGCGAAGGCGGTGCTGTCGTGCTCTTTGAGCGGTCGGCTAACGGCTGACGAGGTCATGCTGTCATGAAGAGAACGACCGGAACGGGGCGGAAAGCGGTCATTGACACCAGGGTCTTGGAGATGGAAATTTCGCCACTTTCAGGAGCAGTTTGACGTGTTCGTATTGGTAGCACTTCCGCTTATTCTGACGGTTTGTGTTTGCTTCGTAGTGACAATGTTGATCACTGATCCCAGCATCAATAACATTGCCGGGGCTTTAGTCGGTAGTGGACTCCTAGTCGCGATCACCAAAAGCATCATCTCGATGTCTAGCTACGCTGGAAATAAAGTGTTTGACCCACGACTTCTACCTAAGAGGACATCCATCGCACTCGCCAGCCTATCTATATGCGTGGGTTTGGCGCTCTATGTTCTGTGGACGCGATGTAATTATTGCTAAGCTCGACGGGTTCATGAGCCGACTTTTGAGCGTCTGGAAACGGGTCGATGGGCGACTGACCGCAGACGGGTTGAAATCAAGCCTTGCTAGTCGTTCATAGCATCACGCTCATCCTGACACGGCGATTGGATGGTGTGAACTTACGCCGGTGGGCCGGCTGGAGCGCCATGCCCGAACTGACACTGACCGCTCCGCTTTCCACCCAGGCACGGCACAAGTTCTTCCATGGCTTGGCGGACTTCTACGATGGGACCGCATGGAGTGCCCTTCTCGTACTCGAGCCGGATTAGCAGTCGTTTGTCCCTGGCCTGGACCAGATATGACCTGACGTCGGCAACCGACGCTTCAAGGTCGTTCCAGCTAATCTTGCCCGACCTCGCCACACTAATCACGGCGAAGTCTTGCCATGGCAAGAGGTGGAGACTTCCCTGCCTCCAATATGGTGGAAAAGGCGCGTTACATAGTTGACCGACTGTTTGCGCCGCTGGAGGCTTTGGTTCGCATCCCGCCGCGAGCAAGGCAACAGCGGTGATTAAGATGAGGCGCATCAGGACACCATAACGGGGTAGCCAAAGTCCGCAATTGGGTCGGTAGTCGCCTTATGGCCAAGCCGACAACGAAGCACCTATGCGATGCGGTCGCCCATGCTTCACTTAGCGCGTGTCGTAGCGGTTTCGTGCCGGGTCGCTCGGCCCAGCTAGTAGTACAATCAGTCCGATCAGCGTGCCGATGTACAACATGTTGCTCAGAAAAATGGAGAAAAATAACGTCATGTCCGGTTGGGCGGCCGTTCCAAACGACGCGAACATTCGGGGCATCTGCACTGTAGAATACAGGATGAAAGGCAGCGGCATCAGTCCCCAAAAGCCTGACTTTCCTCGATCGTGAAGGCGTCGAGCCACAGCTGCAGCATAAAGTAGGATCGCGAGCCCGAACGTCACCGCGAGATAGAGCGCCATCGAGCGAGCAGGAATCAATCCAGGCGGATTACCTCGGACCGAAATCGAGTACTGCCCCGGACCACTTGTGATCGTCGCCTGGCCGGGGTGCTGCGCGGCATATTGCTGCATTGCGTTCAGCGAGCCGCTCATCATGGGCACAAAGATGACCATTCCCGCCACTATAATGACTCCAATTGCGACCGCCGCATACGGCCAGAAACTCGCCCGATCCTCTCTGCCAGAGAAGACGAACAATTTCTTGAAGTGACTCGCAAGCGTAACGGTCGCCGACATGCCTAATCCTTTCAACTCCGAGGCAGACTGTGAGCAGGCAAGTGCCTCGTCAATTCCTCGCTCTCAAACGTCCGTTATTGGGGTCGGTTGCGGTCAATCTACGACAATAGCCTCTCCTATAAATCCACCCTCCCAAAGGTAGAACTTTCCGGCCGCTCGCATTGTGGCCAAACCCTGCGGGGTAAAGAAAACAAAGCCGAGGCGCTTTTCGTCTCCCGGCTCAAGCGTGTCATCGCCGAGCAAGGGCCACGCGTCCCAGCCGTCCGCAAGCGGTTGACGGTTGTGCACCATACAAGGGCATCCCCAACCGAGGAATGCGGTAGACCTTCTGCCACCCTCAGCCGTCGGATATAATCGCACATCCGCAATCAGCTCTGGTTGCGCCTTCCGCAGTTGTTCTTCACGCGTCATTCGCAATCAATTCAACGAACCGCGAATGCCTGCAAGTGGGTCGGTTGCGCCCCACCGGGATGGGAAGGAAAGCAGTCGTTGCGGCGATAAGCCGTGTTCGTAGAATGACTTCATGGATACACGTATTCCACTCAGCGTTGGGCTTGAGGGCGACGGCGATGAACTCTTAGCGATCGGCGACGTCGAACGAGCGTTTGGCGTTAAGTTAGAGTACGGCACCGCTGGTCAATGGCTCACTGCGGGAGACGTATACGAGGCCCTTTTAGCAGCAATGCCCGCAGCAGAACGGGAGGATCCCGATTTGTGGGCGCGCTTTGCCGAACAGTTGTGCGGGACCACAGATGTCGATCCTCGTCACATTCAGCCAGGCAGCCCCCTTCTGTCAGAATCTCGATTCTGGGGAAAAGTGGCTGACGCGTCGGCAGTGATTTGGATCGCAGCGGCAATTGCATTCGCGGGACTTATCGGCGTAGCGTTCCTTACTCGCTGATGTCCGCGAACGGGTCGTTTGCCGCCCGGCCGTAAAGGGGTGGCAAGCGGACACTGGGTCCGCGCGAGGAAATTGAGTTATTCTCAAACTCGCTGGCTTATGGCACAGCCGGATCATGATCAAAGGACGCAGATTTTTCGGCGCGGCTGGCCTCGCAAGCGCAGGGCTGGCAGCATCGTTCGGGTTGGCCGCGTGTTGCGCTCTTCCGATCCTTCTGGCGGGCGCTGGTGTCGGCACCGCATGGCTGGCGGGGCCTAGCTCGATTGCCGACCCTATCCGTGGTTACCTGACGCCTATTGCTGCATTGGCCTTGATCGGCGCAGCATTCCTTGTGCTTCGCAATCCCAAGTCGTGCGCGGAAGGTGACCTTTGCGCCCGTCCAATAGTTCGGGTGATCCTTGGCGTGTTGGTCATCGTTGGCGCGGTGCTGCTCTATCTCTCGACACAGTACGCATGATTGCTGACAGCGTGATAACTTGCCCTGAATGCGGACACGTCGAGACGGAAACGATGCCGACCAACGCCTGCCAGTGGTTTTACGACTGCAAGGGCTGCGCTGCGGTCCTGAAACCCCTTCCCGGCGATTGCTGTGTCTATTGCAGCTACGGCACCGTCAAATGCCCGCCGATACAGGAAGGGCAATCCTGCTGCGCTTAGACTTTGGAAGGCAACCTGCTTCTCGTCGCTCCATCGAATGTCCGAAGTTGGGTCGGTTGCAGCCGGACAGCAGAGGGTGGGAAGCCGTCATTCTGCTTTGTGCCGAACATAGTCGATTGCGGACGGCGGGTGACGGTTTAGTCTGCACACATGAGCGATAATGCGATGCTGACTGAACTGGATGCTTCGATGTTAGCGGAAGCGTTTCCACGAGAACATTTATCTGTCGCGATCTCAGGTGCACAGTCCGTTGCCCGCGCTCTTGCTCCGACACAATGGACCGAGCGATTTACGGTTCGGTCGGAACAACAACGTGTGCTGATCCCGGCGCGATTGCGCTTCGCTTCTGAAAAGCTGCCACTAACTTATGGCGATGCGGCTTTCCCGTTCGCTTGCGCTTTGCAAACTAGAAGCAATGATGGGTTCGAGCGCCAACGTGCCGCTCGCGAATTGATGGAGGACTTACAGCCTTGGGGTGCCCCTTTCGTTGTGGCGCTCATTGGCGAATATATTGTCGAGATACTGGATGACATTGCCGCCGCGCTCACGCCCGATTGTGCCCGAACGCTCGGCAATTTTATCATCGATAATGAGGCTTACTGGCAAACGACCAAACAACGCGTGGCCAGCTATTGGAACGTCTATTATCGCGCAAACGCGAGCAGCGAGCAGCGCCGCCCATATGCGCGCAATGAATACGTCGGCTTCAAGTTGGTCGAGCGTATCGAGGCGGCGGCTCCTAGATACCGTCGAGACGGAAAGGAACATCCGTAATTGGGTCGATTGCGGGCTGACGCGTGCAACCTACTCCCCATCAAGCCAAGGGTGTTGCTTGATCGTGCCGTATATGTCGGGCCAATCGTCTGGCGGAGGGTTTGCGCTTGCGAATGCGTCCTGCTCCGCGTCTGCAAGGCGCGAGAACCAACGATAGAATCGATTGTAGTAATCCTCGCCGTCGCCCATTCGCCAGCCGATAGATCGTGCGGGTATGTCTGGATGAGCAATCCAAGGTGGCTGCATTCCGAAAATCTAGGCCGATGATCGAATGTCTGCAACTGGGTCGTTGCAGCCGGACAGCAGAGGGTGGAAAGCTGCCGTCCGTCCATTTAGGAAAAACGTATGCGACTGGCTCTTATCTCGGCGGCCTTGATAGCTTCGACGCTCTCCTCGTGCAGCAGTGCTACACCGCCACCCACACGACCAACATTGGTGGCCATTCTAAACGAAACAAAATTTGTGCCGCACGGCAACTATACGGGGGCCGATACTCCCGACGATCTAAAGCCGCTGCAAAGCGCAGTCGATAAGGCTGTCCAAGACATTAGTCGTATGCCGGACCCACTATCAGCCCGCGCTGTGCGGAACAGGCTGTCAGTATTGCTTCGCGATACGGACAACTTCGCAACCGAAGATCGGGATGAAGTGGGTCGCTACGTGATTCGCATCTGGCGAGCGTGCGGCTTCAAAGAGGAGACAGGCCTTTTTGGCGTTAGCGACGACCAAGCTCTCGCACCGCTCTGACCATGGCTGAAATTGGGTCGTTTGCGGCCCCACCGCAGAGGGGTGGTTAGCGGACGTTGCGAACTTCGGTCGGTCATGAGAGCTTGTGACGGTGAAGATCGACGCTGAGAGCTATGAAGAAATGCGGGCATGGTTTGCGCGTGTCGTGCGCGAGACCTTTCCCGCTGATTTGCTTACCGCCGAGACTGATCCCGTGCGATGCCTTGACCAGCTTGCTACTCAATCGCCCGCAAAGGCACGACAAGGTCTGGCAATGGCCATCGGTGATATGGTTGAAGCAGCCGAGTGTTGGCCTCACGGCAAGGTCGCTGCCATTGACGCTGAGCTTGCGAACAAGGGCTTGCCGAGCCTGACTGACGTAAGACTACGCTTTTCCAAAGCCATCGCTCGCGTAGTCAAGCGCGGAGCTATCAAAAGCGAAGTGGAGTATTACGCCGTTCGCAATGTCGTCGATCTGGCTGACGACAATCAAGAAGCGCTATGGAAGCTGCTGTCCGCTTACGAGCAACGACTTTCGGGCTAACGTTCGTAACGCGGGGGCGACCGCTACGTGAGCTACCGATTTTCGGAGCAACGTCGGCAAACTGGGTCGCTAGTGGACTACCGGTCGCTTTACATTCCAATCGGCCTCGACACACCGTTGCTGGCGACAAAGCCCGCTTTCGATTATCAATCGCCGCACGGCCTCAGCGCGGTTCGAAGATGTGCCCGGCTCGACCTCTATCCATAAACGGCCCGCGTTGCCTGGCATGCGCGAATACTCGCCGATGTAACGTTTGAGCGTAGCCAGGCTGACGTCCTGTCCGTTCCAGAGGGTGGGGCCGCTACGCGGGACTCGCACGAGATAGCCATCACGAAAACCGGTTGTATGGTCGCGCGGAATGGCGGTTTTTTCGATGAGATTTTGCGAAGCGTTGTCGCTGACTTGCGCACAAGCCACCAAGGCAACAGTGGCACATTGAACAGCGATCCGCATGATCCCCTTTTAGGTGGCTCCACGATGTCCGCAATCGGGTCGTTTCCGGCCCGACCGTAAAGGGGTTGATAGCAGCCGTCGCTTAGAACGGTGCACGCATATATTCACCCGTCTGACACTGGCGTTGCAGCCCATAAAACATGATGATGAGCAAATGAAGTTTTGGTCTGCCATCGTAAGAGCAACGCTGATAGTTGCCGTGCTGGCCTTTGTTGCGCTGTCGGTTTGGGATCAGGTTTTTCCCTATGGAAAACCCATTTACAGTCTTCACACTTTAGATGGATGCTATGAGGGCCAAGGGCTGCCAGATTTCATACGCCCACGGCGTCATTGGACTTTGATTATCGCTAACGGGATGATCGTTGATCGCGACGGACGTAATGTTGCGAAAATCCGATTGGGTCGCAGCGAGGCGAACATGACGCCCGTGACATTCACTCCGGGCATCCTCATCGCAGGCAAGCCGTCGACTGTGCTGGTTGGCGAGACGGTCGCCGGAAAAGCGTTCATCAAAAGGAACGTCGCGAGCATCGCGGTGGCGGATGACTGGGGTAATGTCATTCAAAAGACATCGTGCGATTAGGTTAAGCCGACTTCCGCTATCGGGTCGAAGGCAGACAGTCGTCAGCGTTTGAGTGCTCGCTCCAAAATTTGCAGACCGAGTCCCACAGCTATTCCAACGAAAGTCGCTATAAAACCAGTGCCGAGTAGCACCAGTAGAAGTATGTGAAACCGGTCAGTGGATATTACAGATTTGTCGATTGAAATAACCATGAGGGTAGGGAAGAGAGTTAACGCGGCTAATAGCCACGGACGCCTTTGTTGAATAAAAGCATGCAGCAGCGCGCTCAGCAGAAATGTGAAGGCCATGAAAGCCAGTAACGTGTTACCCAATCCCATACAGCGTTTCTATGCCGGACCGCCAACATTCGCAATTGGGGTGGGAAGCGGACGTTGCAATCTCCGAAGCATCGGGCACCCTACTCGCTATTCGGCAGGAGAGCGCGGTGCGTTTAGCGTGGATAAGGATGCTGGCAGGTGGAGCGGTATCGGCGCTTGCTCTCTGCCCGGTGATAGCTCAGGAGGCGGTGACAACCCGCGACCGTGAAGCGCTGCCTCCGCGTGCCGCGAATCGCTCAGTGCAACGCGATCTGCTGTCGGTGCTAGAGCCAGTCAGACGCATCGACTCCGGCATGTTCCGGCAGCTGCGTGGTGTGGGTATGACCACTAAAGCGTTTGGAACAGAGTTCGACGGGCTTTGTCGATACGATGCGTTGACACTGTGGTATGGCGCAACGGAAACGTCGGCAAAGCCGGAAGATGCGCCGCTGCGCCCCTACAGTGTGGAGGCTCAAGCGTGGTTCCACATCACCCACTTGCCCCGAGAGGCTTCGTTGAACGCGCGAAGAGGTGAGGGCATCTGGCAGGCTAGGTGCGCATCGCTGAATGCCAACAAGGAGTCGGAGTGGTTTGCGGCGAAGGATGCGCGAACTGCTCTTCAAGGTGCGTTGATGCTGAATGCCGCAGTCGAGGCCGTGCGCTCAGGAACACTAAAAGCCGAGCCGTGCCCGACTATCTTCAATGCAAAGAAGTCTACATGTGAAGCCGCCATACTTGCTGATGCGGTCATCTCGAAAATCGACAGCGTGGAGACCTGCTCGTCTGACGCCGCGTCCCTCTGCTATGTGGTGGACCTCGCATCCTCAACTAAATTGACGGTTAAGGGGCGAGCGCCGGAAAGCTCGCTCATTCCAACGGCGATCACCTCCATCGCTATCGAACAATACATCATCGTAACTTAGCCGCAGCGCAAACGACCGCAAATGGGTCGTTCTCAGCCCGACCGCATCGGGGTGGAAAGCGGCAGTACTGACCAGTCCGCAGCCTATTGTTCAAAACCCGATGCGGCGCCGCGCACGGGCCCAACAAGACAGTTGTTCATGCGAAACCGAACGAGCGCCTCCTAGCCGTGCAGCAGGCTGATCGGTGAAGGCGATGCCGAGCATATCCTTCGTGAGATCGTCAGGGGCGGGAATGATAGCCGACCCAGAATGTTGCTGAATGCCGTCAATGAACACGGTCACGGTCCGCGCGGTTGCCCACAACACCATATGATCGTCGGTCCACTCTATCTCGCCGGGCGGACAGCATCCAGAACCGCCCGTAGAATCGACGGTTACGGTAGCTCCCGACGGGATTTCGATCTCATCGGCCCACGGCTCCAGCCAAAGCAAAATCGGACTTGGGCCGAAATTGGAAAAACTCCATTGCGGATTAGCTCTTATCATCGGCAGCGGCATCTCAGAAGTCGGCAATTGGGTCGGTTGCCGACTGATCGCAAGAGGGGGTGGTTAGCGGTCGTAGAGTGCGGTCAACCCGCCATCCGTTTGTATTGGGCATGGCTCTCTACCCATCGGCCTTGACGCCGATCCTGCCAGCGCTTCGGCTCCGGTAGAAAGTCACACAGTTCGACGTGGACATCTCCCGTCAGAGTCCACGCTGAAGATTTGTATCGCTGCTCAAGAACAACGATGTGACCACTGACACCGTCGACAGTCAAAGGTTCATCGAGCGCGATCACGGCTGCGGGCAAATCATTCTGTCCGGGAATGAAAGAGGCGACTTTGCCGACCAATGAGGAACGTTCGCCGAGCCAAGTGGGCTTGAAGTCATAGCCGCCGCTAAGCTCGATGCGGTCGTCAACCAGCAAAACCTCGCTTGTCATTGAGGTATGATAGCGAGGTCGAGGAAGGGCAGCTACTGGGTCGTATTGCAGCCTGTCCGCAGAGGGGTGGTTAGCGAACAGTCGCCTATTGCGTGCGGAGTGCGCTAACCACCTTCATGTCGCGC
>APMI01006735.1_pt1 | contig 14513 bp, 16 predicted proteins | sample 667938 | NCBI WGS metagenome assembly APMI01 (sample SAMN01084076, study PRJNA167559) | wastewater metagenome | biome: Wastewater | place: Denmark: Ejby Moelle, Odense | collected 2011-11-28 | reverse complement strand
CCTGAGCGGCGGCGAGGCGGCCGAAATGCCGGGTCTCTACGCGGGCGAGGATTACGACCTCGCCGGCTTCGCCGTCGGCGCCGCCGAGCGCGGCCGCCTGCTGCCGCGGCAGGACGTGCGTGCAGGCGACGTGGTGCTCGGCCTGCCTTCGTCCGGTGTCCACTCCAACGGCTTTTCGCTCGTGCGCAAGATCGTCGCGCTGTCGGGCTTGAAATGGACCGACCAGGCGCCCTTCGCCGACGGCCCGCTCGGCGAGGCGCTGCTGACCCCGACCCGCATTTATGTGAAACCCCTGCTCGCCGCGCTGAAGCAGACCGACGCGATCAAGGCGCTCGCTCATGTCACCGGCGGCGGCTTCCCCGAAAATCTGCCCCGCGTGCTGCCCAAGGGCCTCGGCGTCGATCTCGACCTCGACGCCATCCCCGTCCTGCCGGTGTTCTCCTGGCTGGCCAAGGCCGGCGGCGTGGCGCCGGAGGAAATGCTGCGCGCCTTCAACTGCGGCGTCGGCATGGTCTGCTACGTCGACGCCGCCAAGGTCGCGGACGCCGAAGCGGCCTTGCGCGCGGCCGGCGAGCGCCCGGTGCGTATCGGCAAGGTCGCCAAGGTCACCGAAGGCCCGCGCGTGCGCTACGCCGGGGCGCTGAAGCTGTGAGCGGCAAGACGCGCGTCGCCGTCCTGATCTCGGGTCGCGGATCGAACATGACGGCCCTGATCGCCGCCGCCAAGGCGGCCGATTATCCAGCCGAAATCGCGCTGGTCCTCTCCAATCGCCCCGACGCCAAGGGGCTTGAGACGGCGCAGGCCGCAGGGATCGCGACCGTCGCGCTCGACCATAAGCTCTACAAGGATCGCGAAGCCTTCGAGCGCGCCATGCAGGAGACGCTCGTCGCGCGCCGGATCGACCTCGTCGCGCTCGCCGGCTTCATGCGCCTGCTGACGCCCTGGTTCGTCGGCCAGTGGGAGCGCCGGATGATCAACATCCACCCCGCTCTGCTGCCGAGCTTCAAGGGGCTTCATACCCACGAACGCGCGCTCGAAGCCGGCGTGAAGATCCACGGCTGCACCGTGCATTGGGTGACGCCCGGCATGGATGAAGGCCCGATCATCGCCCAGGCCGCCTGCGCCGTGCGCGCCGACGACACGCCCGACACGCTGGGCGCGCGCGTGCTGGGGCTGGAACACAAGCTTTATCCCGCCGCGCTGGCGAACGTCACGACCAAGAGCGGCGCGGCGTCGACGCCGCCGGAAGGACAGTCGCTTTTCGCGCTGTAAAGCCTCGCCGCGCAGCCTCGTCGAGACGGCGGAACATCATGTCGTCGAACGAGTTGAGCCCGGTGGCGCGGTCGACGGTCGGCCCGCCGCGCATGGCGACGAGGGCTTCGCGCCCGCAACGATCCGTCTAGAGCGGATTCGGGTTAATCCGGTTCGTACCCTGCAGCGGCGAAGAAGTTTGCGCATTCTTGCGGCGTGAAGGCGGGCAACAGCGCGCCGATCCTGCTCCATAGGCCGTCGACCGTGCGCTCGGCCGCCGTGCGCAGCAGCGCCTTGAGTTTCGAGAAGGCGTTCTCGATCGGATTGAAGTCGGGGCTGTAGGGCGGGAGGTAGAGAAGCCTTGCGCCCGCTGCTTCGATCGCGTCGCGAACGCCTGCGCCTTTGTGGCTGCCGAGATTGTCCATAATGACGATGTCGCCGGGTTGTAATTCGGGAACCAGAACCTGGTCGACGTAAGCTTGGAACGCGACGCCGTTGATCGGCCCGTCGAGAACCATCGGCGCGACCATTCCCGTCGATCGGAGCGCGCCGACGAAAGTCGTCGTTTTCCAATGGCCGTGTGGGACGCCAGCGCGCAAGCGTTCGCCCCTCTGTGCGCGCCCGTATCGACGCGCCATGTTGGTCGAAGCCCAAGTTTCGTCGATGAAGACGAGACGTTCCGGGTCGAGTTCGGGTTGACCCTCGAACCAGTCCTCACGCCGCTTCAAGATATCCGGCCGGTCCTGCTCGCTCGCATGGGAGGATTTTTTTTAAACGTCAGACCGCAGCGGTCGAGAAAAACCCAGAGCGTCGCCCGGCTGGCGCGCACGCTGCGCTCGGCCAGAAGCCGCTCCTGCAACTCGCTGATCGTCAGGTCCGGCGTCTCGGCGATCCGTTCGAGAAGATACTCGCGATGCGGATCGAGTTTGGAGCGGCGCGGTTGACCCTGCTTGCGGGCCTGGCGTTCGCCGCCCTCGCGCGCCCGGCGCACCCAGACGATCGCCGTAGACTCGCCGATGCCGAAGCGCGCCGCCGCCTTCCGAGCCGGGGCTCCAGACAACGCGGCGTCAATCACGCGATCACGCAAATCCTGGCTATAGGCTCGCGCCATGCTCCGCCTCCGTCGCTCCCGCGACCAAGGACTCGCACTGTTCGCGCGATTTGTGAATCCCGCGCCGAATCGGAAAACGACGAACGTGCTCTAGGCGGGGCGTAGACCCGGCCGAGCCTCCTGCGCCTTGTCCGCGCGCGCCAAGCTTTCGAGCCGCGCGCGTTCGTTCGACGCCGCCAGATATCCGAACGGAATAAGGCGCGGCGCGTGCGCCAGCACGACCGAGCCCACGCCCTTCGGCAGGCGGAAGGCAGGCGTCGGCGGCTCCCCGCCGGAAGGATCGCCAACGCGAGAGTAGAAGGAAAAAATGCCGTCCGTCGCGAGAGTCATCTCGCCGCACGATAGAAACGTCGAGTTAAAACGTAGCAATGACAAGCATCTGAATTAGCGGCGTGACCGAAATTACGCCTTCACCCATACCTTGTTGTCGTGAAACGCCGCGCCGCCGAACGGCGCCGGCGCATCCGCGCCCGTCAACACGTTGATCCCCTGCCCGTCGAGATGCGCCTTGTTCGGCCAGATGCCTTCGGCGATCAGCACGCCGCGCCGCAGACCGTCGAACAGACTGACATGCAGCCGCACCTGCCCGCGCCCATTGCCGAGCGTCACCACCGCGCCCTCGGTTACGCCCAGCGCCGCCGCGTCTTGCGGGTGCATCTTCACGTGCGGGCGCCCCTCGGCTTTGCGCGAGGTCGGCGTCTCGGTGAAGGTCGAGTTGAGGAACTGCCGCGCGGGACTGGTCGCCAGCCGGAACGGATAGGTCGCGTCCGCCTCCTCGATCGCCTCCCAATGATCGGGCAGCGCCGGCATCGCGTCGATCGGCCCGCGCGCGCCCTCATTGGCGAAGGGCGCCTTGCGCCAGTCCGGCTTGAACCGGAACTTGCCGTCCGGCCAGGCGAAGCCGCGCACATAATGCGCCGTGTCGAACGGGGGCTGGCAATCGCGCCAGTTGGTCGCCTCCAGCTCGGCGAGCGTGCCCCGGCCCGACAGGGCCAGCGTTTCGTCGACGATCTCGCGCGGCGTCATCGCGAAGGCGCGATGCTCGGCGCCGAGCCGCCCCGCCAGCGCGCAAATGACGTCGTGATTGGAGCGACATTCGCCCGGCGGCTCGATCAGCTTGCCCGCGAACTGGATATATTGATGCCCGCCGCCCGAATAAATGTCGTCATGCTCAACGAACATCGTCGCCGGCAGAACGATGTCGGCGATCTGCGCCGTTTCGGTCATGAACTGCTCATGCACGGCGACGAACAGATCCTCCCGCGCAAAGCCCGCGCGCACCAGATTCTGTTCGGGCGCGACATTCGCCGGATTGGTGTTCTGGATCAGCATCGCAGTGACGGGCGGCCCGCCCTTCAACGCCGCCGGATCGCCGGTCAGCACGCGGCCGATCTGCGATTGGTCGAGCGCCCGCACCTTGCGGTCGAGCTTGTCGAGCCCCTGAATCAGGCTGTCGCGCCAGTGGTAGATCCCGCCATTATTGTGGAAGGCGCCGCCCCCTTCGAGCAGCCAGGCGCCCGTCACCGCCGCGATGCAGCTGGCCGCATGCATGTTGGCGGCGCCGTTGCGCTGGCGCGAAAAGCCGTAGCCGAGCCGGAAATAGCTGCGCTTGCGCGCCCCGACGAGCCGCGCGAAGGCCTCGATCTCCTCCACGGAAAGCCCGGTAATCGGCGCCGCCCATTCCGGCCCGCGCGTCTGGAGATGCGCCTCCAGCTCGTCCGGCGCGTCGGTGTATTTCGCCAGATAATCGCGATCCGCCAGCCCCTCGCGGAACAGCACATGCATGACCGCGCAAGCGAGCGCCCCGTCCGTGCCGGGCCGCAGGATCAGGCCGAGATCGGCCTGTTTCATCGTCTCGGTGCGGTAGACGTCGATCACGACGATCTTGGCGCCGCGCTCCTTGCGCGCCCGCATCGCGTGGGTCATCACGTTGACTTGGGTGGCGACCGCGTTGGTCCCCCAGATCACCACGCAATCCGATTTCGCCATCTCGCGCGGATCGGGCCCGGCGAGCCGCCCCGTGCCGGCGACATAGCCCGGCCAGGCGAGGTTGACGCAGATCGTCGAGAGAAAGCGCGAATAGCCCTTCACATGCGTCAGGCGGTTGACGCCGTCGCGCATCACCCGGCCCATCGTGCCGGCGTAATAATAGGGCCAGACCGCCTCCGCGCCGTGCCGCCGCTCGGCCTCCAGGAATTTGGCGGCGATCTCGTCGAGCGCCGCATCCCATGAAATCGGCTCGAACCGCCCCGATCCCTTCGGCCCGACCCGCTTCAGCGGATGCAGGAGCCGGTCGGGATGATGCACGCGCTCGGCGTAACGCGCCACCTTCGCGCAGACGACGCCCGCCGTGTAGCTCTGATCCTCCGCCCCGCGCACCCGCCCGATCCGCGCCCCGTCGATCACCTCGACCGACAGCGCGCAGGCGGAGGGGCAGTCGTGCGGACAGACCGAAGGGCGGCGAACGAGTGCGGCGGGTGCGTTCATGACGTTATTTTGCCCACGTCCTCCCGCCGCGCAAACGAAAAGGGCTCCCCCAAGGGAGCCCTTTCAAGCGCTTCGGCGTAGATCAGCCGACGATCTCGTTGCCCGCGAACCACTGCGCGATCTCGATCGCCGCGTTCTCGGGCGAGTCCGAGCCGTGCACCGAGTTCTCGCCCATGTTGAGCGCGAAGTCCTTGCGGATCGTGCCGGCGTCGGCCTTCTCCGGATTGGTCGCGCCCATCACGTCGCGGTACCGCTTGATGGCGTTCTCGCCTTCGAGCACCTGCACCACCACCGGCGCCGCCGACATCTGGCCGACCAGCTCGCCGAAGAAGGGGCGCTCTTTGTGGACGCCGTAAAACGTCTCGGCCTGGGCCTTCGTCATGTGGACGCGCTTCTGCGCGACGATACGCAGGCCCGCGCCCTCGATCTTGGCGTTGATCGCGCCCGTCAGATTGCGGCGCGTCGCGTCGGGCTTGATGATGGAGAAGGTGCGCTCAAGCGCCATGTCGTGTTCCTCAGTCGAAAGAATTAGGCGCGGCCTTATAGCCGCGCCGCGCGCGATTTCGCAAGCCGACGGCGCCCGGCGGTGGGCCCCGAACAAGTCGACGCCGCCGCGGTGGGAAGACCGCGGCGGCGCCTTGTTTTGAACCCTGACAGGCGCGAAGCGCCCCGTCAGTCTCAGGCTTCGAGCACGCGCGCCTTGAACAGCGCGCCGGCCGCCAGAGCGCCCGCGATCGGGGCGACGAAGAACAGCCACACCTGCGCCAGCGCCTTGCCGCCGACGAACACCGCCGGGCCAAGCGAGCGGGCCGGGTTCACCGAAACGCCCGTCACGCGGATGAAGGTGATGTGGATGATCACCAGCGTCAGGCCGATGGCCAGACCGGCCGCCGCGGTGGAGCCGGCCTTTGAAGTGGCGCCGAGAATGACGACGAGGAAGATGAACGTGCCGACGAACTCGGTGAGGAACGCCGCGGCCAGCGAATAGCCGCCGCCATAGCCCTCGCCCCAGCCATTGGCGCCCATGCCGCCATCCCAGCCCGCGCCCTTGCCGGCGAGGATCATGTAAAGGATCGCCGCGCCGGCGATCGCGCCGAGGATCTGCGAGATGATGTAGCCTGGCACTTCAGAGGTCGGCATGCGACCGGCCGACCAGACGCCCAGCGTCACGGCCGGGTTGATGTGGCAGCCCGAGACCGGGCCGATGCCATAGGCCATGCCGGTGACGGCGAGGCCGAAGGCGAACGCGATCGGCAGCAGCGCGACGACGCCGATCTGCGGAACGCCGAGCGCGCCGCCCAGCTCGCCAATGGTGGCGGAGCCGCAGCCGATAAGCACGAGCACGGCGGTGCCGATGAACTCGGCGACCAACTTCTTCATGGGGAATACCTCATTTTGGGGGAACGAGCCGTTAAAACCACTAAACAAACGCGGTCGGGCCGCAACGCGCGGCACATTAACGATCCGTTGTCCATGAGGCAATCGTCAACCGCATCAACCGTCACGGCGACGTGGGGACTCTGGAGCCCGGGTAAATCAAACGGCGATCAGGTCAGGAGCGGAACGATCGCCCACACCGTCAGCGCCATCGCCAAAGCGATCAACGCCAGAAAGGCAAGCCCTGCCCGGCCGCGTTTGGCGATCGCGCCGCTGCGCGCCGGCCGAATCTTGAAGGTCAGATCGCTCATCCGTCGCTCCCGTCCCCAGATGAAGCAAACGTCTCCCACGCGAATCACGCCTCATTCCTTGTTAGGTGTAGACCAAAAAAATATCGAGCGGGACAAGGCCCCGCTCGACAAAAAAGATCTAAATGCGTCGATCAGTGCAGGATTTGGCTCAGGAAGAGCTTCGTGCGCTCGTGCTGCGGGTTGGCGAAGAATTCCGCCGGCGTGTTCATCTCGACGATTTCGCCCCGATCCATAAAGATCACGCGGTCGGCCACCTGTCGCGCGAAGCCCATTTCGTGCGTCACGCAGATCATGGTCATGCCCTCATGGGCGAGGCCGACCATGGTGTCGAGCACCTCCTTGACCATTTCGGGATCGAGCGCCGACGTCGGCTCGTCGAAGAGCATGATCTTCGGGCTCATGCACAACGACCGCGCGATCGCCACGCGCTGCTGCTGGCCGCCCGACAATTGGCCGGGGAACTTGTTGGCCTGCTCCGGGATCTTGACCCGCTTGAGATAGTGCATCGCCAGCTCTTCGGCGTCCTTCTGGGCCATCTTTTTCACCCAGATCGGCGCCAGCGTGCAGTTCTCCAGAATGGTCAGGTGCGGGAACAGATTGAAGTGCTGAAACACCATCCCGACGTCGCGGCGGATCTCGTCGATCTTCTTGAGATCGTTGGTCAGCTCGACGCCGTCGACGATGATCTGCCCCTTCTGGTGCTCCTCCAGGCGGTTGATGCAGCGAATCATCGTCGATTTGCCCGACCCTGAGGGTCCGCAAACGACGATTTTCTCGCCGCGCTTCACGCTCAGGTTGATGTCGCGCAACACATGGAAATCGCCATACCACTTGTGCATGCCGATGATCTGGATCGCCGTCTCGTTGAGAACGGGCGTAGGCTTGAGCGAAACGGAAGTCGCAGACATGTGCGGCCCTCGAAAAAACAGTGATCAGCGACGTTTGCCGGCGGCCAGCTTGCGCTCCATCATGAGCGAATAGCGGGACATCCCCCAGCAAAACAGGAAGTAGAAGATCGCGGCGAACAGATAACCCGTGGTCGAGATCGTCGGCCCGGCCCAGTCGGGATCGAGACGACGGGTCTCGACCGCCTTCAGGAAGTCGTAGATGCCGACGATCGCGACGAGCGTCGTATCCTTGAACAACCCGATGAAGGTGTTGACGATGCCCGGAATCACCATCGTCAGCGCCTGCGGCAGGACCACCAGCCGCATCATCCGGTTGTAGTTCAGGCCGAGCGCCATGGCGCCCTCGAACTGGCCCTTCGGCATCGCCTGCAGGCCGCCGCGCACCACCTCGGCCATATAGGCGGCCGAGAACAACGCGACGCCGATCAGCGGACGCAGCAGGCGGTCGGGCGAATATTGCTCCGGCACGAACAGCGGCAGCATGGTGTTGGCCATGAACAGCACGGTGATCAGCGGCACGCCGCGCACGAACTCGATGAACATCACGCTGAACAGCTTGACGATCGGCATGGTCGATCGCCGCCCCAGCGCCAGCATCACGCCGGCCGGCAGCGAGAAGACGATGCCGACGACGGCGACCAGCAAGCTGACGAACACCCCGCCCCACAGATTGGTGGGCACCTTTTCAAGCAGCGCGCCCGGCTCCATCGAAAGCCCGGACAGCAGGACATAGGTGATGATCGGGAAGCCGATGATCAAAGCGCCCGCGCCCCAGCCGCGCTTCGGCGCTTGCGGCCACAACACCCACGCCACGAGGAACGCGAGGATCACGAACCATATGTCGACCCGCCAACGATGGATCGGCGGATAGGACCCGTAGACGAAGAACGGGATGTTGCGCCCGATGAAGGCCCAGCAGGCGCCCGCGCCCGGCGCGCGGCAATTCTCGCCGGTGCCGGACCAGACCGCCTTGGCGATCGTGTAGGAGAAGACGCTCGGAACGACCCAGATCAGGAACAGGATCGACAGAACGGTGAGGATCGTCGAAGTCGCCGATCCGAAGAAATGTCCCCGCACCCAGGCCACGGCGCCTCGCGTGCCCGGAGGCGGCGGCAAGGTCTCGGACGGCGTCGTGCGGATGAAAGCGATGGTTTGATCGGTCATGGCTCAGCGCTCCACCAGCGCCTTGCGCGCGTTGTACCAATTCATGAACGTCGCGGTGAGCAACGAGATCGTCAGATAGACGAGCATCGTGATCGCCACGACCTCGACCGCCTGCCCTGTCTGGTTCAGCACCGTGCCGGTGAAGATCTGCACAAGGTCGGGATAGCCGATGAACACCGCCAGCGACGAGTTCTTCGTCAGGTTGAGATACTGGCTCGTCAGCGGCGGAATGATCACGCGCATCGCCTGCGGGATCACCACCAGATTCAGCGTCTGGCGCGGCTGCAGGCCGAGCGCGAACGCCGCCTCGGTCTGCCCCTTCGACACCGCCATGATGCCGGCGCGCACGATCTCGGCGATGAAGGCGCCGGTGTAGAATACGAGGCCCAGGAGCAGCGCGACGAATTCAGGGAAGATCTGCGTGCCGCCGCGATAGTTGAAGCCCTTCAGCTCGGGATATTCAAACGTCACCGGCCGGCCTGAGATGAAATAGGCCAGCAGCGGCAGGCCGATCAACAAGCCGATCGACACCAGCCCGACCGGCGCCTGCGCTCGACACCAGCCCGACCGGCGCCTGCGCGCCCGTCGCCTTTTGGCGCGCGCGCGCCCAGAACCGGTAGCCGACGGAGACGACGATCGCGGCGATCAGCGCCGCGCCGATCAGCCAGGCGCCTTCGCCGAATTCGGGCTTCGGCAACATAAGGCCGCGATTGTTGATCACCGCGCCGCCCGGAAGAATCAGAGAATCGCGCGGGTTGGGCAGCGGCTTCAACACCGCATTATACCAGAACAGCAGTTGCAGCAGCAGCGGCAGGTTGCGCACGACTTCGACATAGATCATCGCCAGCTTGGCGACGATCACGTTATTCGACAGACGCAACACGCCCATCGTGAAGCCGAGAAACGTCGCCAACACGCAACCGATGACGGCGACCAGCAGCGTGTTGAACAGACCAACCCAGAACGCCTGCCCGTAGGTCGAGGTCGCCGAATAGGGGATCAGCGTCTGGTTGATGTCGAAGCCGGCGGCGTTGTTCCAGAAGTCGAACCCCTGCGAAATGTTTCGCTGCTGGAGGTTCGTCACCATGTTGTTGATGGCGCTGTAGGCAAGAAAAGCGATCGCCGCGAGCAGCAGCGCCTGAAAAACAGCGCTGCGCACTTTCGGGTCATAAAGCGGCGACACCCGCGCGCTGGGCTGCGTCTGATCCGTCATCTGTCCCCCTCTTTCCGCGACGCGCCTGGGTTGCGGCGCGAAATCGCCGAAACCCAGACCGTTGCGGCGGCGCCGGCGGCTTATTCGCCGTCTCGACGCCCCCTCTGTTAAACGTCAGCGCAGCGGCGGCGCGTATTGCAGGCCGCCCTTCGACCACAGCTTGTTAAGCCCGCGATCGATCTTCAACCTCGAGCCGGAGCCGAGATTGCGCTCGAACGACTCGCCGTAATTGCCGCCGCCCTGGATCACCTTCACCACCCAGTCATTTGAAAGCCCGAGCATCTTGCCGAGTTCGCTCTCGGTCCCGAGCAAACGCTTGACGTCAGGATTGGTGGATTTCGTCATCTCGACGACATTGGCCTGCGTCACGCCCAGCTCCTCGGCGGTGACCAGCGCGAACTGCGTCCACTTGACGATGTCGAACCACTGGTCGTCGCCGTGGCGCACGGCCGGCCCGAGCGGCTCCTTCGAGATCACTTCCGGCAGCACGATATGGTCGTCGGGGTTCGTCAGCTTGAGGCGATTCGTGTAGAGGCCCGAAGCGTCGTTGGTCAGCGCGTCGCAGCGCCCCGCCTCGTAGGCCTTGGTCACGTCGTCGATCATCTCGAACACGACGGGCTCGAACTTCATGTTGTTGGCGCGGAAATAGTCCGCCATGTTCAATTCGGTCGTCGTGCCCTGCTGGGCGCAGATCGAGGCGCCGTTCAGCTCCTTCGCCGACTTCACGTTCAGCGACTTGCGCACCATGAAGCCCTGGCCATCAAAATAATTGATGCCGGTGAAGTTCAGGCCGAGCGACGAATCGCGCGAAAGCGACCAGGTCGAGTTGCGCGCCAGCAAGTCCACTTCGCCCGACTGCAGCACAGTGAAGCGGTCTTTCGACGTCGTCTTGATGAACGTCACCTTATTTGGATCGCCCAGCGCCGCCGCCGCCACCGCGCGGCAAAAATCGGCGTCAAGGCCCTTCTGCACGCCTTGCTCGTCGGCCAGCGAGAATCCCGCGACGCCCGTGGAGACGCCGCAATTCACCGAGCCACGGGTGCGGATGGTCTCCAGCATGCTGGCGGCCTGCGCGCCGACGGGCGCCAGCGCCAAAACAAAACCGAACGCGGAGATGCCGACGCCGAGCGCGGCGCGGAGAGAGCGGAACGACATGATGAGACTTTTCCAGAAAGGAGGCCGTCGAAACGGGAAGAAAGGCCGGGGCGCGAGACCCCGGCCGGCGTCGTCAGCGAATCGGCCAAGCGTATTGCAGGCCGCCCTTGGTCCACTGCGCGTTGAGACCGCGCTTGATCTTCAGCGGCGAGCCCTCGCCGACGTTACGCTCGAAGGATTCGCCGTAATTGCCGATCCGCTTGATGATGCGCACCGCCCAGTCGTTGGTCAGGCCGAGGCTCTCGCCATACTTGCCCTCGGTGCCAAGCAGACGCTTGATCTCGGGGTTCGTCGACTTCAGCATTTCGTCGACATTCGCCTTGGTGACGCCAAGCTCTTCGGCCGTCAGCATGGCGTAATGCGTCCAGCGGATGATGTCGAACCACTGGTCGTCGCCATGGCGCACGGCCGGGGCGAGCGGCTCCTTCGAGATGATCTCGGGAAGAACGACGTGATCGTCCGGATTGGCGAACTTGATGCGCTCGGAATACAGGCCCGACGCATCGGTCGTGAACGCGTCGCAACGGCCCGAATCATAGGCCTTCGTCGTCTCTTCCGACGTCGCGAACACGACGCCTTCATACTTCATGTTGTTGGCGCGGAAGAAGTCGGCGAGGTTCAGCTCGGTCGTCGTGCCCTGCTGCACGCACACCGAGGCGCCGTTCAGCTCCTTGGCCGAGGTGATGTTCAGCTTCTTGCGGACCATGAAGCCCTGGCCGTCGTAATAGTTCGGCGAGCCCCAGTTCAGACCGAGAGTCGTGTCGCGCGAGAGCGTGGCGGTGCCGTTGCGCGCCAGCACGTCGATCTCGCCGGACTGCAACGCGGTGAAGCGATCCTTCGCCGAAAGCGGGATGAACTTCACCTTGGTGGCGTCGTTGAAAATCGCCGAGGCGATGGCGCGGCAAAAATCGACGTCGAGGCCGACCCACTCGCCCTTTTCATTGGGAAGACCGAAGCCGGCGAGGCCGGTGTTCGAGCCGCACAGCAGCTGACCGCGCTGTTTGACCGAGTCGAGCGTGCCGGCGGTGACGGCGACCGGCGCGAAGGCGACGGCGAGCGCTGCCGCGGCGACGTAACGAAATTTCATCCTCTGGACTCCCTGTTTTTTTTATCATCAGAGGCCGTCGACCTTGATCGGCGCGTCGCCGAGGTCGCCGTGGCCGTTCCGGCCTTCCCCCTTTTGTCGGGGTATCCAACCGGGCTTTACTGTCCCGGTCAAGGGCGCAGCCCTGCTTGACGTCAATTCGCGCGCGGCGCCTGATGCGCGCGCAACGGGAGTGGAACTTCAGCGATGAAATTGTCCGACGACACGCGCGCCAGCCTAGGCCCGCGCACCAAGCTCGTTCATGCCGGGCGCGATCCGTCCGAGCAATTTGGTTTCGTCAACACGCCGATCTATCGCGGGTCGACGGTGCTGTATCCCGACGTCGATTCGCTGACGCGGCGCGATTCACGCTTCGCCTACGGCACCAAGGGCACGCCGACGACCGAGGCGCTCGAACGGGCCTGGAGCGAATTGTCGGGCGCGGCGGGCACGGTCCTTGTTCCCTCCGGCCTCGCCGCCGTCGCCGTCGCGATTCTCACCGCCGTCGAAGCCGGTTGCCACATCCTGGTGAGCGATTCCGTCTATCGGCCGACGCGCGTGTTCTGCGACGGCTTCCTCAAGCGGATGGGCGTCGAGACGGAATATTACGATCCGCTGATCGGCGCCGGCATCGCAGCGCTGATCCGGCCGAACACCAAGGTCGTGTTCACCGAGGCGCCGGGTTCGCAATCTTTCGAGATGCAGGACATCCCCGCCATCGCCGAGGTCGCGCACAAGGCCGGCGCCTGCGTGATCATGGACAACACCTGGGCGACGCCGATCTTCTTCCCGCCGCATGAGCGCGGCGTCGATCTCGCCGTCGAGGCGGGCACCAAATATCTTTCCGGCCATTCGGACCTGCTGCTCGGGCTGGTCAGCGCCAACAAGGAATGGGCGCCGCGCCTGCGCGAGACCTTCGATCTGATGGCGCCCTGCGCCGGCCCTGAAGACGTGTTTCTCGCGCTGCGCGGCCTGCGCACCATGCGCCTGCGCGTCGACGAGGCGCAGAAGCAGGGCCTCGACATGGCGCGCTGGATGCAGACGCGGCCGGAGGTCGCGCGTGTCCTCCACCCCGCTCTGCCCGACGATCCGGGCCACGCGATCTGGAAGCGCGACTTTCTGGGTTCGACCGGCCTGTTTTCGGTGATTCTCAAGCCCGCCTCGGCCAAGGCTGTCGCCGCCATGCTCGACGGGCTGGAGCTGTTCGGCCTCGGCTTCTCCTGGGGCGGCTTCGAGAGCCTGGTCACGCCCTTCGATTGCCGGACCTACCGCACCGCGACCAAATGGACCGCCGAAGGCCCCGGCCTGCGCTTGCAGATCGGGCTGGAGGATCTCGACGATCTGAAGGCCGACCTCGACAAGGGCTTCGCGCGGTTGCGCGCGGCGGGCTGAGCGCCCGAAATGTCAGCGCCTCGCCACAAGGCGAGGCGCGTCGACCCTATTCGCGCCGACGCGGCGCCCTCAGCTCGCCTTCTCTTTGTAGATCAGCATCAGATTGCGCACATAAATGAAGAGAGAGGTGATCTGTCCGAGAATGATCACCGCGTCGTGGCGCACGAAGCCATAGATCAGCGTCATCATTCCGCCGATGATCGACAGCCACCAGAAGGCGACCGGCACGACGCTCTTGCCCGCCCTCTCGCTCGCCAGCCACTGCACCAGCATCCGCGCCGTGAACAGCACCTGCGCGCCGACGCCGAACACCAGCCAGAAATCGAAGCGGTTGACGAACACGTCATAGAGAAAGCCGCCGACGTCCCGCGAGAGCGAATAGAGCATCGCTTATCCCTCCGTCGCGTCAGCGAGCGGAACCTCCGTCGCGTCAGCGAGCGGAACCTCCGTCGCGTCAGCGAGCGGAACGTCCGTCGCGCCAACCTGAGGAGCCGCGCCTGGCGTGGGAACTTCGCTCGCCTGCGGCACGCGCTTGCGTCGCTTGATCATCCAGCGCACCCCCGCAAGATCGACGACGCCGACCCAAAGCCGGTCGAAAAACCCGTATTTCGACACGCCCGCCCCGCGGGACCGGTCCTTCACGTCGACATGCGCGATCGAAAAGCCCTCGCGCTTCATCAGCGCCGGCGTGAAGCGATGCACCGCGTCGAAATAAGGCAGCGCCAGCCACGCCTCGCGACGGAACATCTTCAGCCCGCAGCCCGTGTCGCGCGTGCCGTCCTGCAGGATCGCGCCGCGCACACCGTTGGCGACCTTCGACTGGAAGCGCTTGAAGCCGGTGTCCTTGCGCCCGACGCGCTGGCCCTGCACCAGCCCGCAGCCCGGCCCCGCCGCCTGCAACGCCTCATACATGGCCGGCAGAAACGCCGGATCGTTCTGGCCGTCGCCGTCCATCGTCACCACCACCGGCGCCCGCGCCGCGCGCACGCCCGTGCGCACCGCCGCCGATTGGCCGCAGGACTCCGCATGGCGCACGACGCCCCGATGCGGGGGCGTCGTG
>APMI01073871.1_pt1 | contig 14520 bp, 11 predicted proteins | sample 667938 | NCBI WGS metagenome assembly APMI01 (sample SAMN01084076, study PRJNA167559) | wastewater metagenome | biome: Wastewater | place: Denmark: Ejby Moelle, Odense | collected 2011-11-28 | reverse complement strand
CCCACATGCCCACCGGTGATAATGTTCACTTTGGTATCGACCGTCCGAATGGCCTTGATAGTTTCCGAAAGCAAATAAGCATAATCACTTGGCTGCATTGGCACAGCCGCAGAAGCAATATTCATTGGTGTATCTTGCTCGTTCCAAATCTGGTAGGCTGTCACCCAACCAGTCGAGACAAAACGGGCTGCAATTCGCCGTGCAAAATCGACGAACTTAGGAGTCAACTCACGCCATTTGCCCGTATCCATATTGGGCCAAACGTAACCCGCACCCTCACCATACGTTTGATGAGTCAACACCAGAATGACCTTTAAGCCAGCCTCTGAATAAGCCTTGATATACGGAGCATACAGGTTATAGGCTGCATCCAAATCGGTTGATCCCCGATTCATGGACACCGAATAGGCAAAGCGCACAAACCCTGTCCCTTTCATTCGAGATGCTGCTGGTTTGCCCAGCGCATGAAGAATATCGAGGTTGATGCCCGTCATATTCAAGGCATTCAGCCCGCCGGTTTCATCGGCAATCAAGTATTCGCCAGACGAATAACCCTCGACTGTCTGTGGTGAACGAATTTTAATCCACTCGTTTGCTCGTCCCACTTTGAGCAGTGTTCGCCCATGTGGCTCCAGCGACTCAATCCGGTCAAATGGTGTCAATTGACCAATAACTTTAAAGTCGGTTCCCGGACGTTCACGAATTCGCAAACCTGTGACGTTGATTTTGAGCAGCAAACCTTGCCAGTAAATCATCATGGTTGGATCAACCACATCGGGCAATAGATAACCGCTCAAGCCTTTACCCGGCTGCTGGACGATCACTTTAATTGTGCCATCTGTGGCAGCCTCAGCGATGACATCTCCCACTTTGACCGATTGCCCGATGACGACCCGAATATTGTTGAGATGAGCATAGGTGACGATATAGCTCAGGCCGCTAATCGTAGTCGATATTTGAATATATTGACCGTAACCTAAGGCATTGGTCACACGTACCACGCTGGTCACAATCCCCGCTGCCGAAGCCCGTATGGGTGTTCCAGTTGGTGCATAAATATCGAGACCTTCGTTTTTCTTGCCATCAATCTGGCTAATGTTATTGAAGCCGCGTGTAATACTGGCTGGACGAGCATCGGAAGGCCATTCCAGTGTAAACCGGTCGTTGATATTGCCCGGTGTTAGTTTTTCGCCGTAACGGTCATTCAGCGTAATCCGTTGTTGGAGTATTGCCGCCAGATCATTCGGTGTTGCGGCACGGATGACATCGACGCGCACAACCATCGGGTACACACGTCGGATGTGGCTGAGTGCATCGTTACCTACCCATACACCCGGTGCTTGTACAGCGGTAATGTTACGGTAGCGGTTGAGATCGTTACCTGCTGGAGACCGGACGATGACAACGCGGGGGAATGCTTTGGTGTAGGCATCTGTTGCTTTCAACCAAGTCAAGAAGTCGAGTTCAGGTAATACCAGCGCATGGGAAATCGGTGGCGTTGTCGTCATTGATCTTTCTCCTTCATAGTCGACAAGAAAGCTCTTCCATTGTAGCCGCAAAATCAAATTCAGGTGATAACCACAACGACACAGATTGTTCTTATGGAATAGATTCTAAGCGCCGACCGAAATTAGCGGGAGGTTTTGGTAAGGGCATTACAGGAATGTAACGCTAAAGATACCGTTATAGCACTGCATATACCTAGCAAAAAGTATAGCGACCTATTGACGATATATCGTTATCATAGTATCGTTTAGATATATCACGATATATCGCTATCTACGGAGAGATACAAATGTTTAAGTTTCACGAGTTCTTTAATCGGGATGATCATGAGCACGATTTTGACATGCACGGTCATCATCATAAACGGATGCATTTTATGAATAAGATGCGCGGTCGCGGCCCGTTCGGACATGATTTTGGAGAGGGCGGTCGCAAACGCCAGCGGCGTGGGGATATTAAGTTCATTCTTCTGGAACTCATCAAGGAACAGCCTCGTCATGGCTACGAACTGATCAAGGTGTTGGAAGAACGCTATGGTGGGTTCTATCGCCCAAGTCCGGGAACGATTTATCCCACACTTCAACTGTTGGAAGATGAAGGCAATCTGATTAGTGAAACGGTTGACGGAAAACGGACCTACAAAATCACTCCTGCTGGTGAAGCCCTGCTCGAACAACAAAAGCAGGAATTTGGGGATCAACGTTTTGGGTTTGGAATGCACGGCGGTGGACAGAACTGGGAAACCCGAGCTGATCTGCGTCACAGTGCAATGGCATTGATCGAAACGCTCATGCAAGCAGGACGTTATGGTTCACCGGAGCAGGTCAAGGCTATTCAAGAACTACTCAACAAAGCCAACCAAGACGCACATCAGATTCTCGCAGGTGGTAAACCCTCAGACACGGTATAGCGTTGGGGTGGACTAGTCAATGTAAGGGCGGAACTGTTCCGCCCTTATGATTCATCCCATAAATGAGGGAATGTTTCTTTTGAATGTATGCCTTTAATTACAACGTGACAAACTTTTGATACAACGGCTGCTTGGGCTGGTCATTTGCGCCAACCAAACCATAACCATTATCCATGCCGTCTGCCCATGCATACCATATCGCAGCAGCGACTTGGCTTGGAAATTGTGTTTTGATGATGTTCATGAAGCCAGAAGCATAAGTGGTGACATCCGCAACTACACTATTATCGCCTTGACGATCAAGCACACCCCACTCGGTGAACCAGATGGGTTTACCGGGCATAATGGCACTGTATTTACGAATTTCTTCTTCTAGAGCGCCGAAATTACTAAATTTGTGACCCTGTACACCACGCCCGTAAGGATGTGAGGCGATACCATCCGGGCGAACATCAGCAGGCATCGCCGCTAGTGTGGCACGGGCATAATTTCCTCCGCTGTCTGGCCCGCCAGTGTGACCACCCGTAATGATAGGAGTCTTGGAGTCTACGCTTCGGATGGCACGGATAGTTTGCGTGAGCATATTGGCGTAATCTTTGGCTGGGATCGGCACGGCAGCACGGGCAATTGCTGGTGGTGTATCCTGCTCGTTCCAGATTTGGTAAGCCTGTACTAAACCCGTACCCGCGAACAATGCAGCAGTGCGCTTGGCAAAGTCGGCATATTTCGGAATGAACTCATTCCAACGTCCTGTATCCATTTGTGGCCAATTGTAACCTGCGCCTTCGCCGTAAAGCTGATGGGTGAACACCATTAGCACTTTGATGCCCGCATTGACATACGGTTGCAGGAAGGGACGCATCCGGTTAAAGGTTGCGTTGATATCGGTGTTGCCATAGGTATTGTTCGCTGGATTATAGGAAACGTTGAATTTCACTCGTATCCAACCAATCCCTTTAAGACGGTCAGCACTGGGATGACCCAGCGGATTGTGCATGTCGAGATTCATGCCTGTGATGCCTGTTAACGCAGGCACAGGCGCAGGTATTGGGAATGGGCCAGTATATTCAGCTAAGAATTGGGCAGCGCTAAATCCGCTGATACCCGTTTGAGTACGAATGTTAATCCATTCGCCGTTGACACCGATTTTCTTGCGGGCAGCATCAATCGGTTCGATGACTTCCAACACATCCGTCGTGCCAACCTGTGTCAACGGATTACCATCCACGGGTTTTTCACGGACGCGCACACCACTTTGTGTGGGCGAGAGATAGAGTTTATCTTTCGGCGCGCCGGGAGTTGGAGCCGGTGTTGGAACAGGCGTAGAAGGTAGCAGCGGGGTAGGATCAATGGTTTGGCGAACAGCGAGATTGATGTCTGGCCCTGCCGACTCACCAATCGAATCGCCCGCGTTGAAGGACTGACCAACTATGGCACTTACTTTACGCAAATTGCTATAAATCACGAGGTAGCTGCCGGACGCAATTTCGATACGGTCAGCCGTAACTGCCGTAACTTTCCCGGCAGATGCGGCTTTGACGACTGCACCCGACGCCGCTAAGAGTCTAACCACACCTGTTGCAGCATCATACGGAACGCTAACTTTCCCCGAATCAACAGGCCATTGTAAAACAAAATTCGATCCGCCCATAAAACACCCCTTAATAGTACGTAATGAATACTTATGCCCCCAACAGCTCAGACGTGGTTATAAAATGGTTCCGATGGGTTCAAGTTAATTTCAGTTTATCTTTAAAGACGTTGATTTCAGCACAATGTTCGCGCTTATGTCCATAGAAGGTGTAAACAATATAGTCATCCAGCGAATATTCCGCACCGTACCATGGAAGTGTCCCGATTTGTGACCAAATAGCGGCTGGCACTTTGGGGACAACGTGTTCTTGGTTGTAAGTAAAGGTGTCGATATACTCAGCCAGCACTTGTTGGGCTGCGTGAGCTTTGCGCGAAGCGGCTTGTACGTCGTTGAATCCTCCCGGTCCAAGTTGCCCCATTTGGGTTAGCATTTTGCTTTCAATTGTGAGGTTGGCAAACGGCGCGAGGACTTCGGTCAAGAGATGTTCGTAGGCGGCAAGATGCCCGACAATATCTTTGACCGACCAAACGCCACAAACCCCGCCTGTCTCCCAATTTGTTGTTGGGAGTGGTTCAAGTGTCTGCATAACAGTACCGTGACCGTATTTCAACACATCTGCCGGGTTCATAACTGACTCCTCATTATTAATATAAAGCAATTTTTAATTTGAAGGTTGATGTCTATTGTAGTCTGGAATGAATTTTGGCGCGTCGTATACGGTATAGGATAAACCCCACACCTTGAATACACAAAAGAGCAACAGCAAGAATAAAGGTGAAGGTTACAAAAGTTTGGGAACGGTTGTCGAGGCGCTGGTAAAGAACCGTGTGTATAAAGGCAAGGATGGCTAAACCGTAATTAACACGCTGTAAGAACTTCCAGCGTTTACCTTTGAGCTTAATCAGGAAATAATCATTGGAAAGGATGAGTAAGATCACCAGAATAACGGTTGCGACAAGACCGATATTGTTGCTGACTCCGGTTGGTGAGAGTAATAAATTGTATCCGACTCCTTCTGGCTTTGGACGCAAGAAAAGATAGACGATGTTTCCCCGTGTGGTCATGGCGATAGCAGCGATGACGTGAATACAGCCCGTAATCCCCGCCCAGATACCGACATCACGACGCAGGTTCAGATTAACCGGATTTTTCCGCCGCGATAGTAACTTGTACGGGCCGATGAGAAGTGAGTAAGCAATCAAAATAACAGCCACATAGCCACAACCGTATGTCAGATCATAGATACGGTCAGCATAAGGGGCATAGAGATGCGCGAGATAACAACCGATGAGGGTGACACCTGCCAAAAGTCCATGTGTGCGCCAACGCTGCCAACCAATATTGAGAAATGCGATGAAACTCATATTGGAATATCATCTTTTATTACTGTGAGGTTGTTGCGATTGATTATAACCTGAGGTCGATTACGTGTAACCCACGTTTGTTTTAGGGTGTGACTATGCCGTATAATCACCAACAGGGTACGCCTACCCGTCAATGAGGAAACGCTATGGCAGATGATCTAATCGGCAAGACAATCGGCGGCTACGAAATTCAGGATGTGATCGGCAGGGGCGGTATGGCAACCGTTTTCCGCGCGCATCAGGTGTCCATGAATCGGGCAGTCGCCGTCAAAGTGCTGCCAGAGCAGTACGTGAGTGACGATACCTATATTCAACGGTTTAATCAGGAAGTGGCGATTGTTTCCAAATTGGAACACCGCAACATCGTACCCGTGCATGATTATGGCGAATACAACGGTCAGCCATATATCGTCATGCGCTACATGCCGGGTGGTTCGGTTGATGATCTCCTTAAAAATGGTTCAATCGAACTCGAAACGGTGGCTGATATTATCGAGCAGATTGCTCCTGCGCTGGATTATGCTCATAGCAAGCAGGTGCTGCATCGTGATCTGAAACCGAGTAATGTGCTGTTGGATGATGACGGCGGCGCTTATCTCACTGACTTTGGTATCGCACGCGTTCTGGGGGAACCCGCACACTCCGGTATTACCACACAAGGTGTTGTCGGTACACCGAGTTACATGAGTCCAGAGCAAGCCCAAGGGATGCCACTGGACGGACGCAGCGATATTTATGCGCTCGGCGTAATGCTCTTTGAACTGGTGACAGGTCGCCGCCCTTTTGAGAGTGATACGCCTTACGGAATCGCCGTTCTACAGGTGACTGCACCGCCACCTTCTCCAAGGACGCTCAATCCTAATTTGTCGTTTGCGATTGAAGAGGTCATTTTTAAAGCCTTGCGGAAAAAGCGTGAGGAACGCTTCCCGAACGCGGTGGCACTTTCTGAGGCGCTCAAACGAGCATTGAACAAGCCCGTGATGAGTATGCACGATACCCAGCCCGGTTTTCAGCGACCAACCGCGCCTGAACCCGCAACGCCATCACCGCCACCACAACCGATGGTTACAGCCATGCCGCTGCAACCAGCTTATGGTGCGCCGCTTGTTCCGCCGCAGATGACTCCTACACCAACTTCCAGTGGATATTCACAATCCTATCCTCCTGTCAGGCGCAAAAAGCGACCGGGTAGTGTGTGGGCGAGTGCTGCATTAGGCGGATTGATTGGTTGTGGTTTATTAGCGCTGGTTGTGCTGATCGTGACGGTTATTATTAGCAATATCAACCAACAGGCGAGAGTAGCAGCGACGTCTCAGGTGCAAGGGCCATCGACCCGTGATGGTTCTGGTGAAGATCAAAGTGGCACTATACCAACACTTGACCCAACCAGCGCGGCAGCACGGGACAACCTGATACCGAGCGCGACTGTACAATCGGGTACGCCGGCTGTCGCTCCGGTCGGTGTCCGTTCTACTGAAGGTGTGAATGCGACTTTACAGGACATTGGCGGTGGAGTGGTGTACTTTGATAATCGCAACGATAACTACGATGTCTATAAGATGGATTTGGCAAGCGGAGTCGAAACCCGTTTGACAACCGATGAACATGTGGATGATTACCCCGCCGTTTCGCCTGACGGGAAGACGATTGCCTTCCAGTCGGATCGAGATGGTGATTTTGATATTTATGTGATGGACATCGATGGCAACAATGTACGGCAGTTGACCAACAATCCGGTTTTGGATAATGTTCCAAGTTGGTCGCCGGATGGGCAACAAATTATCTTTTCGTCGGATACACGGAATGACGGCACATTTGATGTCTATGCCATGAAGCCCGATGGCAGCGGTCTTCAACAGATTTTTAGCAATAACCAGCGCAACAGTCACCCCCGTTACAATCCCGATATGAGTGTATTGGTGTTCACTACGGGTACGCCGCGTGACAGCAGCAAATGGGAAATTGGGCGTTATGTGTTAGCGACCCAAGAATATACGCTGATGACCAACAATGATACACGCGACCGTTCTCCGGCTTTTAGCCCTGATGGTAGCCAAATCCTATTCTTGACGGCTGGAATTGGTGATCAGAAAGCGGCTGGCGATTCGGCGTTGGCAATAATGAAGCCTGATGGCACAGATGCACGTATTTTGTATGATGGCGTAGGGTTGGAGTGGGGCGCGGATTACAGTCCCGATGGTCAATATATCTCGTTCACGACGGTTGCTGCTTCGACAAGCCGTGATGAAGTGTTCATCATGAAGGCTGACGGATCAAATATCGTGCAGGTGACAAATCAGGGTGGGCAAGTCGCAAGCTGGATACCGAGTGAAGGTTAGTGACGTAAATGTGTCGTTTACCCTATCAGACAGCGATTAATCCTGTAGGCATGTATGGCTAGTGTGCGCTATGAATACGGGAGTGAAGTAGGTGCAACACGCGCTGAAACCGTAGCTGAACAGATTCGACAAGCAATCCGTGCGGGTGCATATGTCAGTGGTCAGCGCTTAGTTGAACTCTCGCTGGCGGCGAAGTTGAACGTGAGCCAGAACACTGTACGCGATGGACTAAGGCTCTTGGAAACGGCGGGATGGGTTGTTAAACACGCGCGACATGGGGTGTATGTTCGTTCGTTGACCCGCGACGAAGTGACAGAACTCTATGCATTATGGCAAGCGGTGGAGAGTTTGGCGCTCAAGTGGGTGATGAAGTCTGCCACCCGCAAAGATTTGAGCCAACTCACACGGATTATCCAGACGGCGCGGAAAGATATGCTGGAAGGTGAACTCGAAGAATCCAGCGAGGCAATTTTTGAATTCCACAGTTTGATCGGAAAACTCTCCGGTAAGGCACAGACCGTTGAAATACTCGAAAGCCTACATAATCGGATTTATTTGCTTGAGATCGTGCGCCAGATGCGTGCGCCACGCAGCTTGAATAGTCACGAAGCGCGCTTATTGCTTTACGAAAAATTGGTTTCGCTGATGAGTTTAAGCCAATTCGATGAGGCACACGCGTTGCTGGAATATCTTATACAGACGGACTGTGACTCGTTATTACCATTGCTAGACTGAATCAGTCTGGTCAAGTTTGCGACCCGCGATAAATGTCTGAATGAAACCAAGTGTGTCCTCGTCAGGTATTGTTCCCATTTGCGCCGTGATAGCTTCTGTGACTGCGATTTCGTCAACACCTATTTGATTGACAACATTCCCCACCAGTCGCATTTTATCCACAATGTCCATCAATTCAGCGCGAGACATGATAGTTGGCGTGTGACCTTCGATGTAATAATCAGCGTTAAAGCTCAAGATGGTATCCAACAGTGGGAACAACTTCTTGGTGGTGTAATGCCGAACACGCGTGTAGATCGCATCATACAGGCAGTCGCCCAAAAATAGCACTCGATCCGGCATGATATGCATCACGCACGAGTCAGTTGCATGATCTCCGCCGACATGTTGAAGATGAACGCTTACATCACCGAGGTTCATATCAAGTGAATCCCTGTAGATAATATCGGGTTGAATGATGTAAATATCGCGCGGCTCGGGCAGCTCCAGTTTGATGTTGTCGGCACAGAAAGCAATTTCTTTGCCAGATGCTACTCGTGCATCGAGGGCCTCATCTGTCCATTCATAACCTGCTTGAATCTTGATTGCATCAGCCGTTTGAGTATGAGCGATGAGGGGAATATTGAGTTCCGCTGCCCCGAAGATGTGATCCCAATGCCAATGGGTGAGGGCGACATAATCAGGATGGGGTACTTGGGCTGTAGTCAATGCATCGAGAAAAAGACGGGCATGTGCAGCAGAAGCCGCCGCCTCCAACATAAGAGTGCGGTTCGCACCGATGACCGCGCACAGTGAAGGGCGATCAGGCTTGCCCGGTGACATCCAATAAACATGATCCGTGATTTGGGTGAGTGTGGTTTCAGGCAAGATTTTGCTCTAAATTTGAGTCGGTTACGTGTGAATTTTGCAGCTTCCATCTTCGCAAACCGGCATCCCGAAGAAACGATTAATGCGGTAACGGTTGCGGGCAATAAATTTGTAAACTTTGTCGCCAAGCGTTCCCATGCCGGGGAGTTGGAGCAGCAGCCAAACCGGATAACCGAGTGGCAGTTCGCGCAGCATTCGCCTCACAGCCGGGAACCCCCCGACCAGTTGACCATCAGGTGTGACGAGATGCATTTGCCCCATCGCTGTTTCATAATCCAGTGTCGGATAACGACCGTTCACTTCATTCCAGTCGTGAATATTGAGAAATTCGACGCGGTGGAACCAATCCAACGCCATTACGGTACGCCGTGTTTGGTTGCAAATCACACAATATCCATCGTAAATGGCTGTGACCATAATGGCCTCAAATGACTTCGTGAAATTAAGCACAGTATACTCTGTTTCTATCAAAATGGGATTAGAATCACCTGCCTCCCTATTTCTACTGGCCTTATTTGTCTCGCAAAAAGCCTTACTATTTAAAGTATAGACTCTCGTTACAATTAGGATTAATAATTGATGTAAAAGGTGGAAATTATGATTGATAGGTTGAGATGGCTGGGTGTAATTGTAATTGTTGCGGTCATCGCTTTACTTCTCGGCAATCTTTCTAGTTTGCGTTTTGATTTGGGGTCATTCTTAGGTTTTAAACCTCAGATCACACAAGCAACCGTTATCAGCAGTCAAACGATTGTGACAGGCATTCAACCAATGGGTCAACTTGTGAGTGTGAGTGCCCAATTGGCTAAAGCAGATATATCTGTTGGCGTTCAGCAGGGAGCGCTCAATACATGTGGATTTTCCGCAAATCATGTGGCACAGGGAACAGTCGAAGCAGGGATTGATTTGACTCAAATTGATGAAGGGGACGTAGCTTTTGATGAAGCTTCGAAAACGTATACTATTACCTTACCTGCGGCGCAGCTTACCAGTTGCCGTATTGATTTTATTCGACAATATCAACGTTCAACAACGACTTGCAATGTGGATTGGGATGAAGCACGTTTGTTGGCAAATTATGCGGCTTTGAAAGGGTTTCAAGTTGATGCCTTAGATGGAGGAATTACCAAACGAGCGGAACAGCAGGCGAAGTTGACCTTAGGAAATTTTATCTCGCTGCTTTACAAGCAAATCCAAGGTCAAGATGTAAAAGTGGTTTTTAAGTTTGATAGTTCCAAGTCTCCTGTGTTGCCTGCATCTTGCCAACCAGATGTTCCTGAAGGTTGGACATATGATGATGCGAATAAGGCTTGGATTAAACAATAGCTAAATTCCGATGAGATGCTGCTAATCAGTTGTAGGGGTGGAACATGTTCCGCCCTCTTTTCCATCCTCTATTATCACCAATATTTGTATTTAGGTTTAAATCGACAAACCATGCCAAACATGTTGCAAACTATTCCATAACCTTCTTAACCATTCTGCTCCCTCAAAATAGTTAACGTCAATCCTCGCAAAAAGTTACAAAATGTTCTTCCAAAATGTAACCCCTTTGCCTTCCATATCGTATATCATATCTATGGACGCATTGTACGGGTTTGCCGCTGGTAAACCCACTTTGTCCCGCGCACCTTAACAACCTGAATACGCATAAACCTTCGCCGTTTTTGCCGCCTGTGCTGCTTTTGCCGCATATTTCGCTTATTTGACTGTTTACTGGTAAATCTGGCAAATAACTATCTGTTGGCATTGCCGAAATTGCTGCCAAATTTGCTTTTGCTCCCCTTGCCCTGTTACTACGGGCTATCAACAGAGTGAGCCTGCGAACGTTGATGATGTGAGGCTGGGGGTTAGGGGGTTCTACTGACGACTATGAAGACATTTCGGACACAACGGGCTTTTGTATTCAACTATAAACTGCACCAGTGAATCTGAAGAATTTGCAGCATATTTCGAATATTCGGCACTTCGCTCCCTCAAAGCCGCCGTCAGAGTGGATTGTAACAACAACATCAACTGCATCAACAGCAACATTTTGAATCAAGGAGGTTTTAGCACATTATTTGAATATGGGCAGCGGATCACCGAGGAAGGTTGGCTTCTTGCCGCTCATGAGGTCTACAAGCGCAAAGGCCGTTGATGGAAACTCGCGCATCTCACTGACAAGCAAGTTAATGCGTTCGTAACCTTCTGGTCGCACTGCATCCGCCGCAACCCCCACCGACTCAACACCGAGGCTGTTGCACACCAGCAATGCCCGGTCTAAGTGAAAGGCTTGTGTCACCAGAATCGCTTGATCAACTTTGAAAATCTCGTGGGCGCGGTAGCAGCTATCATAGGTGCGGAAGCCAGCGTAGTCCAGAACCAAGGCTGAGTCGGGAACGCCCAACGAAAGCGCATATTGCCGCATGGCTTCTGGCTCGTTATAAGTCGCGATGTGGTTGTCACCAGTAAGCAATAGTGCCTTGACTTTACCCGCTTGGTACAGGTTTACGCCCATTTTGACGCGATCTTCCAGCACCGCGCTCGGATGGCCTTTGGGATCAACCCACGCACCAAACACAATCGCCACCGGATATTCCGGTACAGTATTACTGCTGTAGATCAGATTTTTAGCCCGTTCAGCACTGTAAACCCGCGAAAGGGTGAGGCTGAAAATCACAAACGCAACTAGGCTGAGTATCCCAATGAGAATCGTTTTCTTGCGTCGCATAAAGCGCGGTATTTTGAACATGTATGGCTTAATACGCACCATGTCTCAGAAGTACGCGAGGCAAGGTCATCATTAAGATTTGGGCATCCATACCGACCGACCAATTTTCGATGTAATAAATATCGAGCAAGCACATTTCATCAAATGGAACATCGCTGCGCCCATTCACCTGCCACAGTCCGGTGAGACCGGGAAGCGTTTGCAAGCGCTGCATATGCCACGGTTCGTAAAGTTTCACCTCGTCGGGGGTCGGCGGACGCGGGCCAACCAGACTCATCTGTCCGCGCAAGGAGGTTCGGCAGTTCATCCACACTGGTGGCACGTATAAAGCGGCCTACGAAGGTAATACGCGGATCATTTTTAATCTTCGGATGGCGTGGGTCTTCGCCGGAGTCCTTAACCAATTGGTCACGCAGTTCATCGGCATTGAGAACCATGCTGCGGAATTTAATGAGGTTAAAGGGCTTACCATTCAGCCCAATGCGTTTTTGGGTGTAAAGCACTGGCCCTTCACTTTCCAACCGGATTGCTATTGCCACTAATAGGCATACCAGTAGCCAAATAGGGGCAGTGATGAGGGTTAGCCCGACATCAATCAGCCGTTTTAGTATCCGCTGGTGACCGAGGAGCACAGCGTCTCCTGTAACCCCTAGCAACGGGATGCCATCTAGGTTTTCCACCTGCACTTGACGCATGTTTAGCTGGAATAAATCCGGTACAACGCGGACTTCGACTTTGGCACGGCGGCAGACTTCCACAAGGTCAAGGATGCGGTCGTGTTCGCTCCACGGCAGGGTTATGATCACTGTATCAACACCGTGGTTCAAGATGGTCTTTCCGAGATTTTTAAGTCCGCCCAAGCCTCTTACGCGACCCAAATCAGTGTTAGCCCGTTCGGGATCGTCATCTACATAACCAATCGGTAGATAGCCAAGTTCCTTGCGGGCTATCATAATACGCATAACCGCCATTGCTACATCACCCGAACCGATGATGAGTGTACGTTGGATGCCGTAGCCTTTGGTTCTAAGATAAGCCCGTACTAAACGGCGCAAGGCACGCACGAAGGCTAACAGAATGATGCTGATGGCGGCAGCATATAGTGCCATCAAACGGCTGAACACCAACGGCTGGAATAGGAAGTATAAGCCCAACAGCACAACCGTCGAGTTGGTTACACCGTTAATGACTGCGTAGAGTTCGTCCCAATACGAGCGTCCTCGATTGCTTTTGTACAGACCACTAGCGCGATAGTTGATATAAACCATCGCCGCAAAAATAGCTGTGTAAGGCAAATAAGGCTGGAACGGTGCTTGGTTCGGGTCAAATACAGGGCGGATAAGCTGAAGACCGTAGCGAAAGTAGTAGGCAATGGCGAAGGCAGCGAATACCAGTACAGCATCAAGCAGCGGGTAAAAACCCGGCGGCATATAAAGATTTCTTTTGGGGGGAATAATGTTGCTGCTGCTCATGTCTCTTGAAATATCATATAACCTTTAGAAAGAAAATGAACGTGGTTTAAGTCAACTGTGTAGTATATTACCACTTATTGGGTGTGGAGCGCTTGCTGGTAACTCTTGATGGTTTGAGCCGCTGTTAACTGCCAGCTATAGCGTTTTGCTTCGGCTAACCCCTGCTGAACAGCTTGCTGCCGCCAATTCGCGTCGCTATACGCCCGCCGCAGCGCTTGCGTCCATTGGTCTACTGCTTGCGGTGGCAGTGTGATTCCTGCATGACCTGCGACTTCAGGTAATGATGACGCATCCGAAATAATAACCGGTGTCCCACAGGCCATCGCTTCCAATACTGGAATTCCGAAACCCTCAAAAACGGAAGGATATAGGAATACTTCGGCACTATTGTACCAGAGAGGAAGTTCTTCGATAGGGAGATAGCCCGGTAATTGTATCCACTCGCTGAGATTATATCGGTCAATCGCGTCGAAAATTGCCTGATAATCCCAGCCTTTGCCCCCTGCCAATATCAACGGCAAACGTTCACTATCCGGCAATCTGGCATAGGCTTGAAGCAGCATTGGTAAATTTTTGCGCGGCTCTAATGTGCCGAGGAATAACCAGAAGCGTTCTGGTAAATTGCGGCGGGCGCGAAAAGCCGCTATCTCGCTATCAGGCAGCCGTCTATAGATAGCCGGATCATACCCCGGTGGTGCAACGTCGATTTTGCTAAGTGGAATGCCAAACGACTCATGCACGTCGCGGGCTGTGCTTTGCGATATAGCAATCACCCGCTTGGCTCGTCGGCAGGATAGGGCGGTGAACATCCGTAAGTACAGGCGGCGTGAAGTTGAAAGCACTTGCGGATAATGGAGAAAGCTCAAGTCATAAACGGTGATGATGCTCGGTTTGGTGAGCAGCATCGGCGATACAAATGCTAATCCGTGATACAAGTCAAAATGGCTCAGTTGTAATGGCTGGACGGCTTGCTCCCACAAGATGCGTCGAATAGGCGAGTCGGTATCCCATTTCGAGCTT
>APMI01030263.1_pt1 | contig 14520 bp, 13 predicted proteins | sample 667938 | NCBI WGS metagenome assembly APMI01 (sample SAMN01084076, study PRJNA167559) | wastewater metagenome | biome: Wastewater | place: Denmark: Ejby Moelle, Odense | collected 2011-11-28 | reverse complement strand
TTCAGGATACAACTACAACAGAATATAGAAAGACTAGATGAGACAGTATCGAGATTACACTCTACCCATTCAGAACAATAATTATAATATTAATAGAAACAATAGTAATAATATAAATGATATAAATGATAATAATAATATGAATAGGAATCAATATAATCCACAATATTAGATACAGCAACAGCAACAAGATGACTATCATAGATATCATGATATTGCACAGAAATTCCAAGATAGACAGCACATATAATACAAGAACAACAATAATAATACTAATGCTAATAATGTTAATAATAGTAATATGGATAGGGATAATCAATATCGCAATGCATACAGTTTAGACAAGAAATCACCATTACAACATAAATATGAACAGCAATATAATCAGTATGAGCAATATTCACCATCAGCTAGAAATAGGCCCAATCCAACAGTGTAACCCAACAACCAGTACCAGTACAATAACAATAGCAGCAAATAAGTGAACAATAATAACAACAACAGCTTCAATAATAATAATAATAATAACAGTAATGTACATAATAATGTGAATATGCAATATGGTGCGCCTAATTTCAAAAATAGGGAAGATCTGCGTAGACACAACCCGACATTCCTGTCATATGGTAGTCCTACCTTTTCCATAGCTTCTAAAAATGTTATCGGCTATTGATTCATTTTATCTTTTTATTTATTCTATTCTATCTATATGTAATATATACTACTGCTTTATCTTTATCTATTAATATATCTATGCAAATATATAAAATACTTAAACATAATGTGATTAATAATTAACAGATTCAATCATTTTTGGGGAAGGTGGGCCTATACATTTTCTGGTAGAAAATAGATGCGATGACAGCTCCAACAATACACGATATCTCAAGAATAACAACTTATAGTAATGCCAGCCATGATACTGCATGGACAATGACGCCCTATATCTATAGAATGGTGACAACTGCAGGGTTGACTCCACCCACATGATACGACAAACTATAATATTAATATATATGTGTACCTTCTGGCTACGAATAGGCTTAATGGGATGAATATGTGCACCCATGATGTCTAGTATATGAAAGTAGTCTGAGCATTTGTCACTGTCAGTATCATGAATATGAACAGAAATCCACCCATCATCTACCCTATTGAGTGCCCAACCAATGTGAAGAAACCCACTGGCTAAGGGTACGGGTTTATCTCACAGTCGAAGAATATTTTAGCCAGAGTCACACCTATTATAGCACCTATGAATTGTGATATTAAGTATGTTGATAGTTTGCCATTGCTCATTTTTGCATCCTTAAGGAAATACACACCGAAGCTAACTGCAGGATTGAAATGCCCTCCACAGAATGGTGCACCAATGACGATAGCTAAATAGAGAGACAGGCTCACGAAGACATCGTGAAAAGGATTAGGAATTTTATCTTTAAGCGGAGGCACATACTGGCAACATGCTACACCGAATGCCAATATAAATGTGCCAATGACTTCAAACACAAATATCCTGAGTATCTAGCTGCGTGCGAGTATTGAGCGAGGGTCGACATCTGAATCCGATCGTAGTAGTCTTTCCGATATTCTTTCCTATTTTTAAGTTGCCATGCTGTGTTTGATTGTACTTAATATTACAAGATATCAATATGATTGCTTATATTTTATTAATATTAGAATTATATACTCAGCTAATTTGAGAATCATTAGACTCCAGAAGGGTATCGTTGATCGGGTTCTGTTCGGTATTTTGCTGTACTAATGTCTTAGTTTGTTCATAGTGACATATTGTTTAATATTTGTTGGATATCAGTTAATTTATACATTTTATACATGAATAATGTGCATATTTCTTCATTAATCCCTTGATGCTCATCTTCAGCATATTTGACTGTTAAATATGTGATATTATGATAGTATTGAATATGAGTGAATAACTTAAACTTAAACACAAAGATAAATCATGTTATTGCTCAATATTTCTTGGTCTGGAAGGTGTAGCTTGATTGTGAAGCTGATCCAGCACCTGATCCGCTCAATCCAGTTGTTCCAGTGGTTCCAGTGGTTCCAGTGGTTCCAGTGGTCCTCTGGTAGGTGCTTGATGAGTATCCTTGACCTTGGCCTCCAGTTGATGATGAGACACTGCTTGAAGCATTGTATGAGCCAGATTGTGAGCTGGTAACACTGCCTGATGTTCCGTATGAGGCACCAGTTGCTCCGTATCCGCTTGTTCTTGCACCTGAGCCTGAAGCTGAGGTTGAAGTGGCACCGTAAGTGGTAGCACCTGTTGTTCCGTAAGCTGATGTTGTTCCAGTTGCTCCAGTGGATGATCCAGTTGTGGCACCAGTTCTTGATCCGCTGAGAGTTCCATAGCCTGCACCTGTTGTGGTGGCACCAGTTGTTCCGTAGGCTGAAGTAGCTCCAGTGGTTGAGGTAGTTCCAGTTGTTCCAGTTCTTGATCCTGATCCGTAAGTGGTAGCTCCAGTTGTGCCTGAAGTAGTGGCAGTGGTAGATGAGCCAGTAGTAGCACCGGTTCTTGATCCGCTGAGAGTTCCATAACCTGCACCTGAGCCAGTTCCGTAGCTGCTGCCGGTTGCGCCAGTGGTAGTAGTAGCACCGGTAGTGGCACCAGTTGGTCTTCCGCTGGTCTGGTAAGTTGAGCCAGTTCCGCTTTGGTATGTGCTAGTAGTAGTGGCAGTTCCTGCAACTCCTCCGTAGCTGGGCTCTTGGGCTGATGTTGTTCCGTAAGTGGCACCTTGACCTGAAGTTGTGCCTGATGATGAACCGTATCTGTTGTTTGATGATGATGAAGATGAGTATTGAGATGAAACTAAGTTAGTGTCAACTCGAGAAGTGTTGGCAGAAGTGACGTTGCTATCCTTGAGTTGCTTGAGTTGAAGTTCTGATGATCGGAGTTGAGATTCAAGCTCTTGGATTCTTGAGTTGGCAGTCTTGAGTTTGAGTTCAAGTTCCTTAACTCTGGCGTCTGATGAAGCTCCGCTAGTTGAGGCTCCGCTTCTCAATTGATCAATTTGTCTGGTCAAAGTAGCGTTTTCGGCTCTCAATGAGGCAATGGTTCTTTCAGCATCGACTCCTGATGAGCTGCCAGTGATGGCTCTCTTTTCAGTATCGATGAGTCTTGTCTTGAGGAGTTCAACCTCAGCATCTCTTTCTCTCAAGAAGCTGAGAATTCTGCTGAAGTCCTTTCCTGATCCTTCGAAGTCACCCAAAATTCTGGTTGGCTCTCCAATGTGGACAGTGAAGGTTGAGGTAACGAATCCTCCGAGGTTGTCAATGTATCTGGAAACCAATGATTTGTCACTGATGGCACCGCTGTTTTGGAGCTCAATGAGAGATCTGTGGAGTTCTTGGACGGTCTTGGAGATAGCTTGGAATTGTCCTTCCTTTTCTCTAAGAGCGGCTCCCTTGAGTTCAGCCAAAGCTTTAGCTTTCTCGATTTCTTCGTTGGCATACTTGATAGTGTTAGCCATAGCGAATCTTTCGGCGAGGACGGTGTTGAGCATGAGTTCGTGGTCAGTTGTCCATTTGCCACCGTTCTTGGTGAATCTTCGAATAGCCTCCTCAGTGTATTTCTTGAGGTTGGCTTGGAAGTCACCTGAGAGGTTAACGTTTGACTTGTCATAGAGCTCAGTGAAGAAGATGAGTCCGATTTCATCATCCAAGCTAAGACGGACGCTGGGGTTCTCTTTCTTTATTCTCTTGATCTCCAAGATGAGTTTCTCAACAAGGAGTGACATAGCGAGTTCTCCTCTGTGGTTATGAACTGGGACAAGGACACCTTTTGAAACTTCCTTCTCGACAATCTTTTCTCTATCAACAGAGACTATTCTTTGAGCGGCAGCAAGTCTGTCGAAGTCAATTAAGAATCTTTCAATGATGTCAATGACTCCTCTGAGATTGGGTTGAGAGGTTCTAAGTTGTCTCAATTCAACCAACAATACTTCAAGTTGTTTCTTAGCATTTCCGTAAAGCTCTCTGTATCTGAGCTCGGCAACTTGAATGTCTCCGGTCAAGGCAATACCAAGTCCATCATCTTCGTATATTTCGTGAACGTATTTGAGTACCTCAACGATTTGAGGCATAATGACGATTCTTTCAACGATCTTCTCAAGAATTTGAGGAACTTCAACGATCTTTTCGACAGTGGTGTAGATAGGAACTTCTTTCTGTTCGAATCGGTCAACGACTTGAACTTCAGTGTTAATGTGGTTGACAGTGTTGGTGTATTCCTTGAATTTATCAACAGTGACAGTCTTCTCCTTGATGGTTGGGACTTCCCTGATTTCAGTGTTGATTGATTGAACTTGGACAATCTTCTCAACCTCAACTTTAACTTCCTTGACAACTTCTTGAACAACTGGGACGGAGATGATCTTGTCAACGTATTCCTTGATGATCTCATGAACTTTAACAAGTTGAGGAACAATGGTTTCAAGCTCGACGATTTGTTGTTTCTCAATCATCTTTTCAATGACCTTTTCAACTTCAATGACTTTGGGCACTTCAATGATTTTCTCGACGATCTTCTCGATGATTTGTTGAACTGGAATTTGTTCTCTAACGGTTTCTTTTTGAGGTACGACAATTTGTTTGGTAGTTGGGACCTCAACGACTTTCTCTTGAACTATGTATTCTTTTTGGTTGACAACTTGGTTCTTAACAACTTCGACAATCTTGTCAACAACTCTTTCAACTTCCTTTACCTTGGTGTTCTCAGAGTGAACTTGAACAATCTTTTCAACAACTTGTTGAACATGAACAATCTTTTCTTGGATGTGAGGAATAGCAATTGGTTTTTCAATGATCTTTTCAACCTCAACTGGAACTTAGACAGTCAAGACAACTGGCTTTTCAACTTCGACGAAGACTTGAGTCTCAACGATCTTAGGAACAATCTTTTCAACGACAATTTCCTTAGCGATTTCATTTCTGACTGAGACAACTTTCTCGACAATGTTCTCAACAACTTCAACTCTTTCAACAACTTTCTCAACTGGGACGATCTTTTCAACGATCTTCTCAATTGGCTTTTCGACTTCAATGTAAACATTCTTGACGACCTCAACCTCAACTGGCTTTTCGATCTCAACTGCAACAGTGTTGTTGACTTGAACTTCTCTGATGGTTTCCTTCTCGATGATTCTCTCAACAATGACTTCGACGATTTGAGGAACCTCGACAATCTTCTCAATCACTCTTGGCACGACGACAATCTTCTCGACAATCTTTTCAACTTCGACAACTTTAGGAACTTCGACGAGTTTCTCAACAATCTTTTCGATTCTAACCTTGACTTATTTGATTCTCTCAACGGTTCTTGGGACCTCAATGATCTTCTCAACTGGAGTCTTGACAATTTGAACATCTCTAATGTAGTGAACAATTGGCTTTTCGACTTCAATGAGTTTGGTCTCAGTGATGATTTTATCTCTCCATCTGTCAATTTCAACAATTCGAGGAATCTCAGTTCGCTCAATGACGATTTGGTTGATGATGGTTGGCACCTCAACAATTCTTTCTTGGATGATTGCAACCTCAACTCTTCGGTCAACAATTTTTTCAACTTCCTTGATAAGAGGAACAACAACGTTGTTAACTCTTTCGACTTCCTTGATTTGAACAACTGGAACAAGTTTCTCAACGATCTTCTCGACTTCAACGATCTTAGGAACTTCGTTGGTGATTTGAACAATCTTCTCAATGATTTGAGGAACTTCGACAATCTTTTCAACAATGTTCTCGACAATGACGATCTTTTCAACGATTTTCTCGATTGGTTGAGGAACATCCTTGAAGATGATGGTCTCTTGAGCATAAGGCTCTGGTCTGGCAACTTGAACAACGATTTCCTTGATGACTTAGACTGGCTTAATCTTTTCAATTTCAACAACTTTCTCGACAATCTTTTCAATGTAGACTGGAACCTCAATGATCTTTTCAATCACTTTCTCAACAGTGACGACCTTGTCTCTGTAGACAATGACTTCCTTAGGTTCAACAATAATCTTGTTGACTGGTTTCTCGACAGTGACGACCTCAGTGTTGACGACAACCTTCTCAACAATTTTCTCGACCTCGACGATCTTGGGAACTTCAATGATTCTTTCAACGATCTTCTCAATGACTCTTGGGACCTCAACAATCTTTTCGACGATGCTGGGTACTTCCACAATCTTTTCAACGATGTTGTCAACGATCTTGACGATTTCAACTGGGACGTGAACAACTCTTTCAATTTCTTGAACTCTTGGAACTTCAATGACTTTCTCGACAACTTTCTCAACTGGGATGACTTGAGGAACTTCGACGACTCTTTCAGCGACCTTTTCGATGATTTTTTCAACCTCGAAGATCTTGGGGACAATTCTGAAGACTTTAAGGATATCGTCGACATCAACAATGCCGAGGATTTCTTGATTGATCATTCCGATGATTCCCTCATCCATCTCCAAGACGGCTCCGGTTCTAAGTCTGAGCTTTTCAAGTTCTTCAAGGAGAGCCTTGATGAGGACTCTCAAGTGGAACTCAACTCTTCTTGATCGTGAGCTGGCGTAAGTGTAGACGTTCTCAACTCTGACAGTTTGAGGAACAAACTTGACAATCTCGACAATTCTGTCGATCTCATCAACTTCAATGACATCAATGAGTTCTTGTGAGAAGAATTCTGAGACTCTGGCATCAATTTCAGTCAAGATCTTGGGATATTTGGAAGAAAGAGCTCTAAGTGATCGAGCGAACAAGTGAATGAGACCCTTGGTTCTGACATCCATGACTGGGACTTCAACAGTTCTTTCAGATCTGATTTCAATGGTTTCAATTCCACTGACATTGTAAGTTCTCACGTTAACTCTTTGAAGGAGGTTGGTGATTTCGTTGTCAAGATCAAATCTTTCATTGGGGTATTTTCCTCTGATGACTGACACTTGGTTTTTCCAGATTGAGGCAGCTGAAGCAAAGTTGGCCTTCAAGGTCTCAATTTCTTTGGTCAATCTTTCGTTATCGGTTTGAAGTTGGACAGCAAGATCGAGTTTGGCTCCAGTAAGAGACCTGTCTTTCAAAGAAAGGATTTCAGCATTGAGTTGACTGATTTTGTTCTCGAGTTCAACCTCTCGGGCAGTTGATCTCTTGATTCTGGCTTCGAAATTAAGGATTTTTCTTTCGAGTTCAACAATTTGGTTTTCCTTTTCGTTGAGGAGAGTGGTGAAGTCAAGGTTTCTAGTTCCTCCTTCGAAGTCTTTGGCAGAGTATTCAATTCTTCTTCTGAGGAGACCATCAAGTTCATGTTCGAAAAGAAGGAATCTCTTGTCAAGATCCTCTCTTTCTTCAGACTTGAATGAGACTGATCCGGTTCTGGAGAAGAAGTCAGTCCTGAGCTTGAGGATGGCGTCTCTGAGGGCGGCAAGAATTCCGTAGTCGCTGGATCCGGAGACAATGACGGCATCTCCAGTGTTAGCATAACGGAGGAAGAGGTCATTCTCGGCCTTAAGATCGGCGCCGGTGAATCCTGTTCTTTGAGCTGAGCCTTGATTTTGGCTGCTGGATTGGTAAGAGCTGCTTGATTGGAAGGTAGTACCTCGCATAAGATTTATTTAATATCAACTAAAGATATGTCACATCTATTTATAGGCGTTAATTTTGAAGGTAAAAAGCAAAGAGATTTTTATACAACTTTGAAACTTAAAAATCAACAGATCGACTGTTTTAAGATCCTCTACTCATTTTTTAACTCTTTCTATTTTACTTTGATCAGAAACGATTACAACAATGCAGGCTGCTGAATGTTTGAGCACGATTTACCCCATATCTGATTATTCTAGATCTGATAACGCCTGAACCTAACTTTCCCAATAAGCGAAGATAACAGCATCGAGAAATATCAAGCAAAAATAAATCATGATAGAGATAGATGAAATTTGTTATCGTTTTTTGAAATGGACGTCATGAGTGGGAAATAGTAGTGTCGAATGGTTAGCTATGTTCATAATTTATCGATAAAAAATATCAGTCATGCTCCAATTTACAGGAAAAGTATTGTGAGTCTCATATTTTTTTATTTTTTTACTCAATCCAGTACAATTTTTCCAAAAAGCAAATACATTGATATTTAGCAGTCAAGATGAAGCAGCACGGATATAAAAGAATAAAATATTTACTAAAACAGCATATTATGCTCAAAGTAGAAAAAAATATGAGCTTCTCTATTTATTGAATGTGTAATATTCCCAATAATTAATTAAAAAGTAAAAATATCAACTTTTCATAAAATACAAAATACAATATATTAACTTTTAGGATAAGAACGTATGATAATATATGGCCTCATCGCTTACATCGGCATGATTCTTCTAACTATCGGTTACTTCTTAGCCAAGAAGGCAGGCGACTCAATCTCAGCAAGCTCAGCATCTAACCAGGGTGACAAGAACTATGGGGGACTCAATGAAGAAGTATAGCCAAAGCAAGGACAACCTTCCTATGCCAAATGATTATATTAAACAATGTTGTCATATTTGGGCATTGACCTGCATAGTATTGTATTTTATTTATTCTATTTATTAAATTTGATATTATTATAGATTTTTGAGGTCAAATTTTGAATTTCTTAGCATGATAACATCATGCAATTACTTTGATTAATTGTACTTTATTTCAGAGTATATATGCTTCATAAAACTAATATTTATTTTTAAAATAAAAATGTTAGTTTGATTAAAAGTCTAAATCCATCAACCCATAATTATTAATAAGAATTTTTTCGAAATCATCATTAAACTTGTTTAAATTCATTCGATTGTACAATATTATTTGTTTATAATGGTTTTAGTTTTAGTTGACAAATGGGCTTATTCAAAATCATCAGTTTTATCGTAGTACCAGTTGCAGGGATGACATACGCTGCGTTCTCATTAGGAAAATAATTACCCAAAGCAACTAGACTATTTGGCAATTATGTAGGCTTAACATATGTGTACTTTAAATGCACACTAAAAACATTAAAGCCTGAAGATCAAATGCCTTATGATATGATCGAAATGGCTAGGAAAGCCTCACAACAGTCTCAGGCTTTGCGCAGGTAGCTTAGAAATACTTTCAAGAAAGCACAATAAGATCTCAATAGAAAGCATGAAGAAAGCATGGCTCAGTTTAATTAAAAGATCAAAAATAACAATGATAGACACTAAGACATTGAAGTAAACTAAGAAAAAGCAAAACAATAAAAGGGAATAAATGATTAATCTGGAAGTTAATTAATGTTTGAAATGATAAAATCTCGAAACAATTTGATGGAAACAAAGAAAAGTAAAAGCAATGCACGTAAATTTTTTGATGAATTTTGACATATATACATTGCTAATTTCATTATTATTTATTAAAGGTTTCTAATTGAAAATACAAAGTAATTCAAGCATAATTGATTGTAATATGATAGATCACAATTTTTCCGCTACAACTTTCTTGAATATAAAATAAAGCTCTTCCTTGTTGATCTTGTTGTCATTATTTTTATCAACTTGTGCAATGAATTCGTTAACTTCCTTCTCGGTAACCTATCTCTGCTGCTTCATTTGTTTGAGTGCATCTCGAATGAGGGTCATCACTTCATTGGTTTCAAGGGTTCCACTTTTGTCAGTGTCGTAACTGCTGAATACTGCATCAACTGCCTTCTTTAAATCCTGTTCGGAAATGCTCATGAGTTTTTTAAATTAATATACGAAATATTAAATTATCAATAAAATATAATCGTATGTCGCATATGTAGAGAAATATTTATGTCTTATAATTTATTTTGTACTATTTTATGCATTATAATTTGAGTTATCTCAAAAAATTTAATATTTATATATTAATGATATTCCAACTGTATTGTTTTTGTTAAATAATTTATTGTAATCTTTATTTAACGCTTACTGTTCATTTTGGTTACTATTTATTTTTATATCTGTAAGGTACTTTATCCATATGTTAATGTTTTGACAATGTTAGTGAAAATTGATAATAATTATACAAATACAATTGCTGATCCTTTAATTAAACACAATGTACTTTATAAATATATCAAAGAGTGTGCCATTTTAACTTAAATTTACAAATTAGATAACAATTTAATAATAAATAATTTTTATGAGAAAATTCCGCAACTTCATCAAGGGCTTTGACATGTTCAGCTCGCCTGCGACACTTTGCGCTCGTTAATAACCATAAACTAGTAGCTTTTTCGCAGGAATAGTATCTTCTATAGTCACAGGTTTATTCTGTTACGTTCTCATTTCCACTGTAGTCTCCATGTTCCAATGCCACAACATTATCTCAACTCAGACCGAGAGTGTAACCCTGTAATCTTATGACGTAGAAATTGCTAGGAGACGACGTCAGCGCCAACGGGCTTATGTTCGCGCTGATGATCAATTACATGACATCAGCGGAGGCCTTGAAGTACTTCTCGGTGAGTCTGACCGCTTTCAATATCGATACTGTCTATTCTGTTCAAATGGCTGCGTGCACAGCTGACCAATGGAAACTTTTAGGCGACAATTACCAAATAATATTTGATGATTATGGTTTGAGTGATTTTCTGTGTCCTGTCTCCAGCGACAACCTGAACCTGGCCGGCACCTTCAAGAAGGCCAAGGTCAAGGAGATCAAGCTGTCCATCAACCCCTGCGGCATCACGGTCGTGCCCGGCCAGACGACCAACATGACCATCACGGACAGCAACTGCAAGTCGGTCGCAGAGCAGCAGGCCTACCTCAACACGACGATCGCGAACAGCCGCTCGCTGCTGGCCGAGCTGTACTTCCTGGACCAGGTGGTCAACTCCTCTGCTCAGAGCCCGGTGGCGTACTTCGTCAACAACGACAACCGCATTTCCTTCACGGACAAGCGCGGCGTCGACAACACGGTGGAGGTCGGCAGCTTCCAGATCACCACTGACACGAGTTTTCTGCCCTGGACCGTGCAGGAGGAGATCACGGGCAACTTCGTGGACAAGCTGCTGAACTCTGCCTACGAGATCTCCTCCTTCGCTTCCACTCCGTACGTGACATTCGAGATCATCATGAACAGAAGAATGGTGTACGTCAGCAGAACTATAGGTAAAATCGACCAGACCTTATCCTATGTCGGTGGTCTATTTGCAATTATCATATCATTCCTAGCATTTTTTATGCTTTCATTTAACCAATATAGGTATGAGCTGATGGTTGCTTAAGGTTCATTCAATTACAATACAGATGGCAAAAAGATAAAGGAAGATGATTTTCATTTTCACACTTATGTTAAATATTCAGTTTATGACTGGATAAAAACACTGTTTTGTTTAGACTTACCATGGACTGATTGTAGGTAAATTGACTAAACCCGATAGTAAGCAAACTGTCAAATGGACGTTGTAAGATTGTTTAGAAAAATTAGAATATTAGAGACTTGCGTCCTTTATCTCGTTAACTAAGATTAAAAACTGTGCTTATCTTTATTTGAGCCTCCATCTTTAAGCTAAGTTCGAAACAATCGACTTATCCATTAATATTATGACACCATTATTAAAGGTGAAGCAGCAGTGACAGTGGAAGATATATAAATGGTGAAAAATACGCTTAAATTAGGTATAAAGTTAGCTTAGAATAAATACTTAATCCATGATAAAATAAACTGCAAGACAAGAATATTATAATTAGATTAAACAAGTCACAATTGTTAATTCGATTAGCATCACGATACAAATTTATACTCTGAAGACAGTTTTAACTACATCGCGCCTGATAGATCAAATATTTTATAAGTTGTACTTAACAATTTCCCGTAATACGCAGCGCAAGCCGCAACAGTTAAGCTTTCATAAGAAATGGACGGCATCTAATAACAAATTGCAAGATCGTTCTTTAACTTGAAGCCATAAACTCGGGCACGGGTGCAATAAAAAATTCCACTGAAAATTATACATAGGCTTAAAATGAAGATTGACAAACTTAATGAAGCTACTGCTTGTAATATATAGCTTAACATTTGATTTTCTATTTCTTAGTCTTAAAATTAATATTGAATTATTCGGAAAAATGATATAAAATTGAGGATATTTATTTGATCTTTTCTAAAGATAAAAAACGTTTATAATACAATAAATAATATGTAAATTAATTAATAACACTATATATAGGTAAAATATTAAAATTATCTAATTATGAGACAAAATGCAATAATAAATTTATGTATATTTCTATCATTCTACTTTCATTTCTAATTTTCTGTTCGATATATTGATTTTGACCATAAGATCAGCAACCTGTATGTTCAATATTCAAATTTAGAGACGGTCAATTAATTCAGGTTTATTTAATCTAAGTAACATCTTCTTGCAAAATAAAAGGTACAGTCTCTTATTTCTGATGTGTTTGTTAGTTAGGATATTATCATAATTACGGGCCAATAATCTTTTTAACACTCTTCTGTTTAATTAATTTTATCTTTATATGCGAGGAGTAGTACCACTGCCGAACAGTTACACCAAATGAAACCTAGTTTTAGATTTCTAAGGTCTCTTAATAAAATTGATCAATCTCTCAATATGCTCCTTATCTGGGAACTCAGGCATATTATTGAAGAACACTTTTAGTAAAAATTTAGGTATATTAGTGCCCTTGTGTTTTTTTCGATCGACTGGCTTAGCCATTAATTTAGGGATAATTCCTGAGTATTTTTCCAACAATTCTGAAGGGTCAAAGCATTATTCCTATTCATGGCCTTCATTTTATTTTATCTTTGGGGCTTATTGATCAGCAATTTTGGGCTCCATATTTTATGAATTATATTATTGAATGAAATGAATTTTTAGTGCATTTATAATATGAATTAACATACAATTCGGTTCGAAATATGATAAGAGTGTTATTATCAATTTTTAACTATTTTAAGTTATGTTAAGTATTCAATCAGTAAATTAGCATAAATATTGTTATCAGTGACATTTATAGTAGTTTTTTTATGATTTGAAAGGGTTCAATTCTTCATTTTTCTAATTTGTTGTATTGTATAAAGCTAATATATTATTTGGTATCAATATTGGGCTATAAATAAGACTTTGTATGTTTTGATATTGTATTATCAAACTATATTTTAAGAATATAGTTATTTTCAGATAATTTAAGTAAATTTGATAACTTACAGATTCATAAAGAGGGTCAATATTTAACAAAATTATTACTATATAGAATAGGTTATTCGAATATTGGATTATCATTTACCCCACTTGCTTAAAATCTTAGCAACATGCTCGTTAGCCTTTAAAGCAGCATCAACTTTAGGCTCATTTTGAAGATATTAATCTCTGATTCTGGCGTCTTGAGCTCTAATTTGGGCAATTTGTTCTTGAGTCAAAATCACTAATTTCTTCTGCTCTTCAGGGGAAATAGCACTGAATTTGTCAACGGTCTTCTGGATTGTTTTAAGAATGTAAGGCAAAATTGGGTCTTTGGCGTAGTCCATCTTACCTTTTGAGATACCTTCGAGAGCGAGTTTAAACATTTCTTGTTCGATTTGGTCTTTATTTTCTGAGTAAGCCTTATCCACAGCAGTCATTGTCTCACTGAGCACATCATAGATGATCTTGTTTTGGTTATTGTTCTCAATAGCCTCCACTTGTTTGAGAATATTTTGGGCTCGCTCATAAAGATGGTTCTTGACTTGCACTTGTTCATTAATCAAGAACTATGTTACATCAATATTTTACGTTAAGGATGGTGTTGTTTCTGACTCCCATATAATCATTATGGATGGTCTTGAAATCAATCTGAGATTTGGCTTTAGCCATTAAGTTCCTTACTCTCACCTCAATATTCTCAGCATAGTAGACTTCGAGATTCATCATTTCCATGTGTGTGATCTTCCTGTAGAAGATGTTGAGAAGAGGCATCGACAGATAGTACTTGGCCTCCATGAACCAATACAAATACGCGAAGATGAGGAACCATGCTGGAGCAGCAGCCTGAGCATAGAAGTGGAAATCAGGAGTTATCGCGATGAATTTCATTAAAAAGTATGCTCCCCAGAATACAAGCAGATCTCTTCTTGCTCTACCGAAATTTTCATAATGAGCTGACACTTGCTCAGCCCCCATCAGTTAGACATAAGCTTGCAAAGTCTGAATGGCTGAGTAGTAAGGTTTGTGGTGCATGTCGTTAAAAGGGTGCTTATATACTTTCTGGGTTGATCGCTTTATGGTCTCAGCAGCTTTCTGGTGCTCGCCTGCTTTCTTTTTGAAAGCGTCTAAATGGGCTGAGTATTTCTCTTGGAATTTTGCGTAAGTTTTGGCTGCAATGACGTTGCTGGAGAAACGATACAGATTTCTGTACAAAGGTGAAATCATTTCAATAATTATATATTCAATAACATTTCTGAATAATCAAGGACTTGATTATTTTGAAATATTTGGAAAATTTAAGTTCAAGAAAATCAATGTGATTTGTAAAACAGTATTAGTGTAGTCTTGTCCAATAAATCAAT
>APMI01003961.1_pt1 | contig 14520 bp, 10 predicted proteins | sample 667938 | NCBI WGS metagenome assembly APMI01 (sample SAMN01084076, study PRJNA167559) | wastewater metagenome | biome: Wastewater | place: Denmark: Ejby Moelle, Odense | collected 2011-11-28 | reverse complement strand
CTTGGGCGTGCCCGTGGTGCCGGAGGTGTAGAGGATATAGAGCGGATCGGCGGCCGCGACCGGCACCGACGCGGGCACGGGATCGGCCGCCGTCGCGGCGCGCAGGGCCTGCCAGTCGAGATCGCGCGGCGCGTGCAGCGTGCCTTCAAGCCGATCCCGCTGAAGCAGCACGACATGCTCGATCCGATGCTGCGCCAGCGCCAGCGCCTCGTCCACCATCGGCTTGTAGGCAACGACGCGCGCGCCTTCGATCCCGCACGAGGCGGTCAGCAGCACCGTGGGCGTGGCGTCGTCGATGCGCTTGGCCAGTTCGAGCGCCGCGAAGCCGCCGAACACCACCGAATGGATCGCACCCAGCCGCGCGCAGGCCAGCATGGCGAACACAGTTTCGGGGATCATCGGCATGTAGAGGACCACCCGATCTCCCCGGCCAACGCCCAGCGAGGCCAGCATCGCGGCAACGCGGCCGGTCTCCTCGAGCAGTTCGGCGTAGCTATACTGCCGGACCGTGTCGGTGACCGGGCTGTCATAGATCAGCGCGGCGGCTTCGCCCCGCCCCGCCGCGATATGCCGGTCCAGACAATTGTGCGCGGTGTTGAGCGTACCGTCGGGAAACCACCCGCCATCTTCGTCCCACACGCGCGAAGGCGCGGAGGTCCACTCCAGCGCCTTGGCCGCTTCGGACCAGAACCGTTCCGGCTGCTCGATACTGTCGCGCCACGCGCGGCTGTAGGCTTCGCTCATCGTCGAACCTCTCCTGTCCCCGTCCCCGTACCAAGGGGTTCGGCGCCGCACCTTGATCGAACACAAGGCGCGGCGCCATTGGTCATTGGTCGATGTTCCGGCGGAAGGTTTCGGGCAGGAAGAACAGCCCGATCACCACGGTGGCCGCCGCGACCACGACCGGGTACCAGAAGCCGTGGTAGATATCGCCGTTGGCCGCGACCATCGCGAAACCGATCGCCGGCAGCAGTCCGCCCAGCCAGCCGTTGCCGATGTGATAGGGCAGCGACATCGAGGTGTAGCGGATGCGGCTGGGGAACAGTTCCACCAGCATGGCCGCGATCGGGCCGTAGACCATCGTCACCAGCAGCACGAGGTAGAACAGCAGCGCGACGACGAGCGGCTTGTTCATCTGCGCCGGATCGGCCTTGGCCGGATAGCCGACCTTCTCCAGCTCGCCCACCACGGCGGGCTTGGCTTCGACCGCGGGCTTGTCGCCTTCCGCAGGCTTCGCCTTCACTTCAGGCGCACCCGCGACCCTGGCGGTGAAGGCGGCGATCGCCTTCTTCCGGTCGTCGCCGGAAACCGTGGACGGATCGGGCGCGACGATCGTTTCCCCGCCGATGGTCACCGACGCGATGGCACCAGCCGGTGCGGCGACGTTCTCATAGTTCACCGCCGCCTTGGCGAGCGCGTTCTTGACGATATCGCAGCTGGTGGTGTCGAACTTGTTGCCGCCCACCGGATCGAACTGCGACGAACATTCGCCGGGGAACGCCGTCACTTTGACCGGCGCCGTGGCCTGGGCCTTCGCCAGCGCGGGGTTGGCCGCGTCGGTCAAGGCATGGAACACGGGGAACAGCGTGACGGCCGCCAGCGCCGCGCCGCCGAGGATGATCGGCTTGCGACCGACCTTGTCCGAAAGCCAGCCGAAGAACAGGAAGAACGGCGTGGCCATCGCCAGCGCGATGATCGTCAGGGTGTTGGCCTGGATGCCATCCACCTTGAGCATCTTTTCCAGGAAATACATGGCGTAGAGCTGACCGGTGTACCAGATCACCGCCTGCCCGGCGATCGCGCCGAAGAAGGCGATGAGCACGACTTTCAGGTTCTTCCATTCGCCGAAGGCTTCGGTCAGCGGCGCCTTGGAGGCGGTGCCTTCCGACTTCATCTTCTGGAACACCGGCGATTCATGCAGCTTCAGGCGCAGCCACAGGCCCACCACCAGGAACAGGCCCGACAGCAGGTAGGGAACGCGCCAGCCCCAGGCCTTGAACGCATCCTCGCCCAGGCCGGTCACGGGCGAACGCACCGTGATCACGATCAGCAGCGCCATGGCCAGGCCCGCCGTGGCAGTGATCTGGATCCAGCTGGTATAAAGCCCGCGCTTGTTGTTGGGCGCATGTTCGGCAACGTAGGTCGCCGCGCCGCCGTATTCGCCACCCAGCGCCAGACCCTGGAACATGCGCAGGACGACCAGCATGATCGGCGCGGCGACGCCGACCGTCTCGTAGGTGGGAAGACAGCCGACCAGGAAGGTGGAAAGCCCCATCACCACCAGCGTGATGATGAAGGTATAGCGCCGGCCGAAGGTATCGCCGATCTTGCCGAAGACCAGCGCGCCGAACGGGCGGACGATGAAGCCCGCCGCAAAGACCAGCAGCGCCATGATGAACGACGTGGTCGGGTTCAGCCCGGTCAGGAACTTGGCCGCGATGATCGAGGTCAGCAGACCATAGAGGTAGAAATCGTACCATTCGAACACCGTGCCCAGCGACGATGCCGTGATGATCAGCTTTTCGCTGTGTGTCGCCTGATGATGCTTTGGCAGTCCGACGGCATCCGCCGGTATTTCCTGATAGTCCATGATTGCCTCTCCCAGTCCCAGACAGGATCTGAACGTCTATTTTACGGCTGTTCGACCCGAAGAGCCGCGTGCATCGTTATGATTTTTAGGTACTTCTTCTAGAAACTATACTTCGCGGCGAAATCCAGGCGATCGACGTGGCCGTTCAGATCGTTGACCAGACGCCGGTCACCATGGCGGTATTCGACACCAAGGTCGACATTCTTGACCGGCGAATAGAATACGTTGCCGGCGATGCTCCACGCCTGGCGGTTGTACATGGCGATGCCCGCCGTGGTGCGGTTGAGATAGCCGGCGTAGCTCACGCGCTGGAAGCTGCCGATCAGGTTCACCCGCCATTGATCGTTCAGCGCGAAGCGGCCCGAGCCGAACAGGGCCAGGTTGCGCACGCTGCCGAGCTGGCCATTGGCCTGCAGCACCGTATCCGGGCTGAAGTTCAGGCCCAGGTAGCGGCCAATCCCTTCGCCGTAGGTCGCCTGGAAGCGGATGTCGCTGGTGTGCTTTTCGTTGAGGAATATCTTGCCCGTGGTGCTGATGCCCCAGCCCACGCGCGAATCGCTGATGTGGGCCAAGCCAGTCCGCGCGTTGTCCACGCGCAGCTGGCGGCCCAGCGCGGCAACGTCGAGGAACCCGAACTTGCCCGCATATTCCAGCCGCGCGGTGAAATCGGGCGTGTGGTCCTCGCCATTCTCGATCAGCGCGGCGGCGCCCGCCGTGGCCGAAGCTGTTTCAGGATTCTCCGCCGCCAGGTGCAACGTCAGCCCCTTGTCGAGCGGCAGGCTGTAGCGGACCATCGGCTGGCGCACGAAGATCAGGCCATCGACGCCGCCGACATAGTCGGTGCTTTCGGGATAGACGGCCGGGTTCGAGAAGTTGGTGAATTCCTGCCCGAACATCCACCGATCGAACTGCACGAACGCGCGCCGCATGGCGAGGTCATAGGCGTTGGTCGTCCGCTGCGTACCCTGCCCCAGCGCCTGCGGCGTGCCCGGCGCGGCCTGGAAGTCGAACTCGATATAGGCCTTCAGCGCGTGGCTGCCGAGCTTGGTGTTGGCATCCACCCAGAACCGGGTCTGCTTGGCGGTGAAATCGGTCACGCGCGTCGGCGAGGTCGGGCTGGCCGGGTTGAACACCGGGATCGACTGCGGCAGGTAGAGGTCGCGCCCCAGCGAATTGCTGGGATCGTCGCCGCCGCTGTAGCGCGCGCTGCTAGCCAGCAGCTTGATGTAACCCGAGAGGACGACGTTGGAATTGCCCGAACGGAAGCCCTGCTTCGGCGCGGCGTCCGCCAGCGCGGTGGCCTTGGCCGTCGCCTCGTCGCTTTTCGTGGCGGCGGCTTCCGCCGTGCGGGTCGCGACCAGCGCCTGGGCCTGCGCCTGTTCGGCGGTCTGCCGCACCGCGATAGCCTGATCGGCATGGACCGCCTGCTCGTCGCGCGCGCTCTTGAGATCGGCACGCAGCTGCGTCATTTCGGCTTCGAGCCGTTGCAGGCGCGCTTCGAGTGCGGCTTCACGGCTGGTTGGACGTGCCTGGACCATGCCGGGCACCGCCAGCGCGGTTGCTGCAAGCAGCCAAACAGACCCCCTGATCTTGATGCTCATTCGGACAATCCCTCTCCCGGTGCCCATCTGGCGAGGCACTGCGGATAGGTTTTTCCTTGAACCGGAACTGGTAACCAGCCGGAGCTTGGTCTTATATCTACGACCATTGTCTAGGCGCGCCGCTCCGGCCCCGTGCGGTAGGGTTGCGGCAACGAATTATGTGAGGAGAGCCTGAGTATGGGTGAGGCCATCTACCCCGTTCCGTCGGAATGGTCGGCCAACGCGCTGATCGACGATGCGCGCTATCAGGAAATGTACCGCCGCTCCGTCGAGGAGCCCGACGCATTCTGGCGCGAGGAAGCGCAGCGGATCGACTGGATCAAGCCGTTCACCCGCGTCAAGGAAACCAGCTTTCACGAGGCCGATTTCGGCATCAAGTGGTTCGCCGACGGCACGCTGAACCTGTCCGCCAACTGCCTGGACCGGCACCTGGCCGAGCGCGGCGACGCCATCGCCATCCTGTGGGAGCCGGACAGCCCCGAGGATGCGGAACGCCGCATCACCTATCGCCAGCTTCACGAGGACGTCTGCCGCTTCGCCAACCTCCTGCGCGCCAAGGGCGTGAAGAAGGGCGAGCGGGTCACGATCTACCTGCCGATGGTGCCCGAAGCTGCCGTGGCCATGCTGGCCTGCGCGCGCATTGGCGCCATCCATTCGATCGTGTTTGCGGGCTTTTCGCCCGACGCGCTCGCCGGCCGCATCATCGACTGCGACAGCCGCATCGTGCTCACCTCCGACGAAGGGCTGCGTGGCGGCAAGAAGGTGCCGCTCAAGGCCAATGTCGATGAAGCGCTCAAGCAGTGCCCCGATGTCGATACCGTGATCATGCTCCGCCGCACCGGCGCCGCCGTGGCCATGGTCGAAGGCCGCGATGTCGACTGGGCGACCGCCGTCGCCACGCAAGCCGCCGAATGCGCGCCCGAGGAAATGAGCGCGGAAGACCCGCTGTTCATCCTCTACACCTCCGGCTCCACCGGCAAGCCCAAGGGCGTGCTGCACACCACCGGCGGCTATTCGGTCTGGGCATCGCTGACGCACCAGTACGTGTTCGACTACCGGCCCGGCCAGATCTACTGGTGCGCGGCGGACATCGGCTGGGTCACGGGCCATTCGTATGTGGTCTATGGCCCGCTGGCCAATGGCGCGACCACGGTGATGTTCGAAGGCGTGCCCAACTTCCCCGATGCCAGCCGCTTCTGGCAGGTGGTGGACAAGTTCGGCGTCGAGATCTTCTATGGCGCCCCCACCGCGTTGCGCGCGCTGATGCGCGAAGGCGACGAATGGGTGAAGAAGACCAGCCGCAAGACGCTGCGCCTGCTGGGTTCGGTGGGCGAGCCGATCAATCCCGAAGCCTGGGAATGGTATCACAAGGTGGTGGGCGAAGGCCGCTGCCCGATCGTCGACACCTGGTGGCAGACCGAAACCGGCGGCGCGATGATCACGCCCCTGCCCGGCGCCACGGCGCTGAAGCCGGGGTCCGCCACGCGCCCGATATTCGGCGTGAAGCCTGCGCTGGTCGACAACGACGGCACGTTCCTGGACGGGGCGACCGACGGCTGCCTGGTCGTGACCGATTCGTGGCCCGGCCAGATGCGCACCGTGTGGGGCGATCACGAACGCTTCTTCCAGACCTATTTCACCACGTTCAAGGGCCTCTATTTCACCGGTGACGGCGCCCGCCGCGACGAGGACGGGTACTTCTGGATCACCGGCCGCATCGACGACGTGATCAACGTGTCCGGCCACCGCATGGGCACGGCCGAGATCGAAAGCGCGCTGGTCGCCCATCCCAAGGTGGCCGAAGCCGCCGTGGTGGGGATGCCGCACGAGATCAAGGGCCAGGGCATCTACGCCTACGTCACCTGCAATGCCGAGATCGAACCTGACGAGGCGCTGCGCAAGGAGCTGATCCAGTGGGTGCGGCACGAGATCGGCCCGATCGCCACGCCGGACGTGATCCAGTTCGCTCCCGGCCTGCCCAAGACGCGGAGCGGCAAGATCATGCGGCGAATCCTCCGCAAGATCGCAGAAAACGACGTAAGTAACCTTGGCGATACGTCTACCCTTGCCGATCCTTCGGTCGTGGACCATCTTCTGGCCAATCGACCGAAATTGGCGGAGGCCGTATAAGTACGATCCTGATCGCCGACGATCACCCGTTGTTCCGTCAGGCCCTGACGGTCGCGGTTGCCCACGTCGCGCCCGAAGCGAAAATCCTGGAAGCAGGCACGCTGGCCGCCGCCGCGAAGGCGACGGCCGACGCGCCCGACTTGCGCCTTATCACGCTGGACCTGAAGATGCCGGGCGCGGTGGGCTATTCCGGGATCGCCCTGCTCCACGCCGAAAAGCCCGATGTGCCGATCCTGGTGGTGTCTAGCGCCGAGGGCGCCAACGCCGCGCAGGAGGCGCGCGCATTCGGCGCGGTGGGCTTCCTGCGCAAGGATGCCGATCTGACCGTGATCGAGGATGCCATCCGGAAGGCGCTGGGCCGGCCCGAGGAGATTCACCCGCAGGCCGAGCCTGTCGATCAGGTTCGCCGCGAGGTGGCGGGCCTGACGCCGACTCAACTCAAGGTGCTGCTCGCGGTGCTGGAAGGCAAACTCAACAAGCAGATCGCCCACGACCTTGGTATGAGCGAAGCCACCGTCAAGGCGCACATGACCGCGATCATGCGCAAGCTGGACGTGCGCAACCGCACGCAGGCCGCGCTGGTCGCGCGGTCACTGGGGCTCGACCTCGCGCATTGAGACCCGCGCGAGGAAGGCTTCCAGCGCGGACGGATCGATCGGCTTCACGAACAGCGGAATACCGCGCCGGCGCGCGCGGCGGCGCAGTTGCGCGCCGCTTTCGGCCGTGACCATCGCCATCGGCATGGCCGGGCGATCCTTGTGGATCAGATCGGCCAGGGCAATGCCGTCCTCCCCGCCATCGAGGTGGAAATCGAGCAGCGCGACATCCGCGCGCCCCACCAGCGCCAGCGCCTCGGCCATAGTCGCGGCGCCCAGCACAGTATGACCGCTCCCGCCCAGAAGGGCTTCCGAAGCTTCGATGATGACGGGATCGTTGTCCACCACCAGCACCGTCAGCGCGCGGACCGGCCGGCCGGCGCTGAAAGGCGCGTGCGCATCTGCGTCCTCGTCGGGCATCGCGACGGCGGGCAGGATCACGCTGAACCGGCTGCCTTTGCCCGGCGTTGACGCAAGCTCCAGGCGAACGCCGAGCAGCCTGGCGATCCGTTCCACGATGGCAAGGCCAAGGCCAAGGCCTTCGGCCTCCACCGCCCCCAGGCGGGTAAATTCGGAAAACACCGCCTTCTGCTGGTCTTCGGGAATGCCCACACCCGTATCGACCACGTCAATCCGCAGCGTAGTGCCGCGCCGGCGGACGCCGACGAGAATACCGCCCTGCTCGGTATAGCGCACGGCGTTCGACAGCAGGTTCTGAAGAACGGAGCGCAGCAGGCCGGGGTCGGTTTCCACTGCGCCGAACACCGGCCCCACCGTCAGCCGCAGTTCCTTTTCCTCCGCCATCGGGCGAATGCCTTCGGCGATGTCGCGCAGCAGGCGCGCCAGCGGAATCACCTCGGGACTGGGCTGGATGCCGCCAGCATCGAGCTTGCTGATATCGAGCAGCGCGCGCAGCAGGTCTTCTGCCGCCACGATCGAGCGCTCCACCCGCGCGACCATGATTTTCGCGCCGCCTTCCACGCTGCGATCAAGAGCGGAAGCGAACAGCCGCGCCGCATGAAGCGGCTGCAGCAGATCGTGGCTGGCCGCGGCAAGGAAGCGCGTCTTCTCGCGCGTCGATTCGGCCAGCAGGCGATTGGCTTCGGACAATTCCCGCGTGCGTTCGGCGACGCGGCTTTCCAGTTGTTCCAACGTGCGCCGCAGTTCCCCCCGCACGCGAGCTTCCTCGGTGGTATCGGCAAAGGCGGTGACATAGCCGCCGCCCGGCATCGGTCCACCGGTGGACCGGATGACGCGCCCGTCGGGCCGCACACGCTCCGACGTGAACGTCCGGCGTGCGCGCAGATGCGCCAACCGCTTCTCCACTTCCTCGTCCGGCGTCCCCGCGAAATGGCCGCGCTCGACGTTGAAGCGGATCAGGTCGGCGATGGGGACGCCCACGCGCACCAGCCCCGGCGGGTAGTTGAACAGTTCGATGTATTGCGTGTTCCACGCCACCAGATTGAGGTCCGCATCGATGACGCTGATGCCCGAATGCAGGTTCTCGAACGTGGCCGCCAGCAGCGTGCGCGAGAAGCGGAGCGACTGGCCGCCCTCGTCAAGCAGCCGCGCCACGTCCTCGATGCTCATCTGCGCGCCGGCCAGCGCGGAGGCGACGAGCGTGCGCGCCGACGAGACTCCGACCACCCCGGCGATGAGGTCCTGCGCCCGTCGGGCCGTCAGCCGATCGACCGGCAGCGCCCGCCGGTACACCGGAAACTCCTCTTCCGCCCGTTCCTCGCCCGTGAAGCGACCGACCAGATCGGCCAGTTCGCCGATGTTGCGTACCGGCCGCGCGCCACGCAACATGATCGGCAGGCGGCTTCCAGGATCGCGCCCCGCCGTCCCGGCAACAAGCACGATCAGGTTGGCCGCCATGCTCCACAGCACGCCATGCACCAGCGGGCTGGCATGGCCGATGCCGAGCAGGCGCAAGGGATCGGCCAACGTTCCGGCCAATGCGGTCATCCACGCTTCGGGCAGGACCTGCGGCATGGCCAGCGTCCACAGCCACAGCGCGAAGCCGGCGGCCAGGCTGGCGCGCCCGGCAACCGGATCGCGATCCTTGCCGAAAATCCCCAGCACGAAATGCGGGGTAAACTGCGCCATCGCCGCAAAAGCGACCAGCCCGATCGAGGCGAGCGAGCTGCGCGGCGACAGCATCAGCGCCCAGACCAGCGCCAGCGCGACGATGCCGACGATCGCCGAGCGCCGCACCACCATCATCCGCCGCCCCAGAGCGCCGGCGGCATCGTCGGTCTCGCTGCGCAGAACAGCGGGGAAGATCAGGTCGTTCGAGACCATCGTCGCCAACGCGGTGGCGTCCACGATAACCATGGCGCTGGCAGAACTGATCCCGCCGAGCAGCGCGATGGATGTCAGCCAGTGCAGCCCTGCGGCATCGGGAAGCGCCAGCACAAACAGGTCGGGCACGGCGGCGGGCGGCAAGGCCACAAGCCCTGCGAGGGCGATCGGCAGGACCAGCACCGCCATACCGCCGACATAGGCCGCCACGCCCCACCGCGCGCGTGGCAGGTCATCGGGCTGCTGCGCTTCGGCCAGGCCCATGAAGAACTGGCGCGGCAGTACCACGATCGCCATCGCGGAAATCATGCCGATCACCACGAATTCGAACGAGAGATGCGAGGGAGCGAAACGCGCCGCCGTTTCGCGCAATCCGACAGCGAACCGCTCCGGCGGCGCCTGCGCGATGACATAGACGGCGATCGCGCTCACCACGATCAGCGCCACCAGCTTGATGATCGATTCCAGCGCGATCGAGAACAACATGCCCTCGCTTCGCCCGGCGACTTCATACCGCCGCGCGCCGAACAGGATCGCGAAAGCGGCAAGCACGACCGACGCGGCAACCATCACCGGCACCGCGACGTCGCTGCCCGAAACGACCGCTATGGCACTGCCAATCGAGCGCAATTGCAGCGCGACATAGGGAATGATGCCCACCAGCGCGATCAGCGTGACCAGCCGCGCCATTCCGGGATCGTGCCCGAAGCGGGCGGCGATGAAATCCGAAATGGTGGTGGCCTTTTCCTCGTGCACCGCTTCGGCCAGCCGCCGCAGCAGGGCCGGGGCGAAAATCAGCAGCAGCGACGGCGCGAGGTAGATCGGCAGGTAGTTCCACCCTTCGCGCACCGCGCTGCCGACCGCGCCATAGAACGTCCAGCTCGAACAATAGACGCCCAGCGCCAGCGTATAGGCGACATGGCGCAGCGCCGGACGGCTGCGCGCCGCTTCCGCGCGCGCTTCGACCAGGGCGGCAACGACAAACAGGATACCAATCAGTGCAAGCGCATAGAGCGCCGCCAACGTCAGGCTCATCCCTGGTGGCCTTTCGAGCTACTCCCGCGTCCTTAGCAACAGACGGACACATGGCAAGCGATGCCACGCTCAAATGACGCAGAGGGGCGGGAGAAATCGATCAGGGAATCAGGGAAGAAGCCGGGTCGGCTCGCCCGCGGCGGCTGCGGCTTCCTGCTTCGCCTTTTCTACCGCATCGGACTTCTCGGCGAAGCGCATCACCACCAGCGTGCCTTCGAACAGGAACAGCAGCGGAATGGCGAGCATCAGCTGCGACACAACATCGGGCGGCGTAATCACGGCAGCTAGCGCGGTGATCCCGACGATCACGTAGCGCCGCGCGGCCACCAGTTGCGCGCGCGTGACGATCCCGGCGCGGTTCAGCAGCATCAGCAACACCGGCAACAGGAAGCTGATGCCGAACGCCAGGATGAACTGCATGACGAGGTTCAGGTAATCGCCCGTGCCCGGCAGCGCCTCCAGATGCAGCCCGCCCTTGTCGCCCTGAAAGCCGAGGAACCATTTGAAGGCCGTGGGCATGACGATGAAGTAGGCCAGGCTGGCGCCGGCGGTGAACAGGATCGGCGTGGCGATCAGGAACGGCAGGAACGCCTTCTTTTCCCGCGCATAGAGCCCCGGAGCCACGAAGGCCCAGAGCTGGTTGGCGATGATCGGAAAGCTCAGCAGGAACGCGGCAAACAGGGAAACCTTCAGTTCCACGAAGAACGCTTCGTAGAGCTTGGTGTAGATCAGCTTGCCCTGCCCCGGCGGAAACGCTTCCATCAGCGGACGCGCCAGCAGCGCGAAGATATCGTCCGCGAAATAGAAGCAGATCGCGAACGTGACCGCCAGCGCATAGACGCAGCGCAACAGCCGCGTGCGCAGTTCCAGCAGGTGGTCCAGCAAGGGCGCCTGCGTTTCGTCGATATCGCGAATCATAGCAGCCGGGGTGCGTCGGTTTGAGATGCGGGAGCAGCTGGCGCGGGTTCGACCGGAGGCGTCGGCGCGTGCGCCGCGACTTCGGGCATGACGGCCGGCGCCGCGACCTGATCGGCAGCGGCATCAGGCGTCTGCCCTTCGGCGGCCTTCCCCCCGTCCTGCGTCGCATCCTGCGCCATGATCGCGGCGTTCTGTTCGCGCCACTTGCGCTCCATTTCCTCCATTTCCGCCTCGCGGATCATGGTTTCGATCCCGGAGCGAAAATGGTTGGAGACGCGGCGGATCTTGCCCATCCAGCGGCCTGCCGTGCGCAGAGCAAGCGGCAGGTCCTTGGGGCCGATCACCACGATGGCGACAATGGCCACCAGCAGCAGCTCTGACGGCGCTACGTCGAACATGGTTCAGATCGGGTCCGGTATCCGGGCTGTGTCAGGCGTTGCCCGAGGGTCCGTGCTGCTCCGCCGGAGCGGCAGTGGTCTGCGCGGACGGCGCCGGCGGCGTCGACTGCTGAAGCTGCGGCGGCGGCGCGGTTACCGGACGATCGGTCTCTTCCGTCATACCCTGCTTGAAGCTTTTGATACCCTTGCCGAAATCGCCCATCATTTCGGAAATGCGACCACGCCCGAAAAGCACGAGAACGACCAGCGCGAGGATAATCAGGTGCGGTAGGGACAGGCTACCCATCGTAAAATCTCCTTCTCCGCTCCAGATAGGACATCTCGTGCGGAATCGCCAGTCAATCCAAGCCGTAAAGAGTCAATCAGGCCGCAAAGATTCGTCTTCGACGTCGGAAAAGGCCGGTTCGGCATCAGCCTGATCCTCGTCATCATGCCCGGTCAAGGCCGCGAAAACATCGTCCACCGGGTCAAGCAGGCCGGCGGCGCGCAATTCGTCGATCCCCGGCAGGTCCCGGCGCGATTCCAGCCCGAAGTGCGCAAGGAAGCCGGGCGTCGTGGCATAGATCGTGGGCCGCCCCGGCACCTCGCGCCGGCCGGCGACGCGAATCCAGCCCGCTTCCAGCAGCACGTCCAGCGTGCCGCGCGATGTCTGCACGCCCCGGATCGCCTCGATCTCGGCGCGGCTGACCGGTTCGTGATAGGCGATGATCGCCAAGGCCTCGGTCGCGGCCCGCGACAGACGGCGCACATCCTCGCGCTCCGTTCGCAGCAGGTGGGCCAGATCGGCCGCCGTCTGGAAATGCCAGCAGCCGCCGCGCTCGACGAGTTCGATCCCGCGCCCGGCATAGTGCGCGACAAGCTGCTCCAGCGCGCCATCAACCCGCGCGCCGCCGAGATGGGCGGACAGTTGCTGGGGCGTCAGCGGCTCGCCGGATGCGAACAGGGCCGCTTCCACGGCGCGAACGAGATCGTCGGGCGATCCTCCGCGGGCATCGATCAGGCTGTCCGCCCGATCCTCCGGCAGTTCTTCCATCATGATTGCGCCGCCCGCAGCATCAGCGGCCCGAACATTTCGTCCTGCGCGATCTCGGCTCTCCCCTGCTTGGCCAGTTCCAGCGCCGCGACGAAGCTGGAGGCCAGCGCGGAACGGCGCAATTGCGGATCGGTCCAGGCGGGATCGCACCGCGACGGCAGGAACGCGCGCAAGTCCATCCAGTCCACGGTCACGCCCAGCATTGTCGCCACGCGGGTGAGCGCGGATTCCAGCGTCATCACCGGGCGTTCGCGCACCATGTGGACCACGGGCGCGGTGCGCGCCTTCACCTGACCATAGGCCTGCATCAGCATGAACAGGTCACACTCCCAGCGTCGCCCCTGATCGACATGCAGCCCTTCCGGCGCACCGCGCGCAAACACGTCGCGCCCCAGCCGGTCCCGCGCCATCAGCCGCGCCCCAGCTTCCCGCATCGCGCCCAGCCGTTGCAGGCGCAATTGCAGGCGCAGCGCCAGTTCCTCGGGCGAAGGCTGGATTTCCGGATCGTCCGGCAGCAACAACAGCGACTTGAGGTAAGCGAGCCAGGCCGCCATCACCAGGTAGTCCGCCGCCAGTTCCAGCTTCAACGCCTCGGCCCGCTCGATATAGCCGAGGTACTGGTCTACCAGTTCGAGGATCGAAATCCGCCGGAGATCCACCTTCTGCCGGCGGGCAAGGTCCAGCAGCAAATCGAGCGGCCCTTCCCAGCCGTCCAGCTCCAGATAGAGCGAAGCGTCCTCGGTCGCCGCCGAGGCCACGCCGTTCCACACCGCATCGCCATCGAACAGCGAGGCAGGCGGGGCGGCGGCCTGATCCATCAGGCGTGCGCCTCCGCCAGCGCGAGCAATTCGTCACGCCGGGCGACAAGCGCCGCGTGCCGCTCCATTGGTGCAGGGGAAGCGAAATCGGTCGTGTCCCGCAGCGCACGGACCAGCCGGTCCTGCGCGGCCGCGCTGATCGTCGGGGTGGCGCTGGCGATACCGACCATGTCGTCCATCTTCGCCCAGCAGTTGAGCACCAGATCGCACCCGGCGGCAATGGCCCGGGCGGCGCGTTCGGGCACGCTGCCCGCCAGCGCTTCCATGTCGAGATCGTCGGTCATCAGCAGACCATCGAACCCGATGCGCTTGCGGATCACTTCGCCGATCACGAACGGCGATTGCGTAGCGGGGTTTTCCGCATCCCACGCGGTGTAGCGGACATGCGCGGTCATCCCGATCGCTGCCCCGGCCAGCGTGCGGAACGGCTCCAGATCGATGTCGAGTTCCTCGGCCGAAGCATCGACCGTGGGCATTTCCTTGTGGCTATCCGCCGTGGCGCGGCCATGCCCCGGCATGTGCTTGATCACCCCGGCCAGGCCCGCGCGCGCCAGTCCGTCCAAAGCCGCACGGCCAAGCGCCGCCACGCGCAGCGGCTCCGAGCCATAGGCGCGATCGCCGATCACATCGTGCGCGCCGGGTTGGCGCACATCCAGCAGCGGCAGCAGATCGACGCTGATCCCCGCTTCGGCCAGATCGAGCCCCAGCGCCTCGGCATTGGCGCGGACCGCCTCGATAGCGGTCGCCGGCGCCACATCCCACAGCCGGTCGAACCGTTCGCCCGGCGGATAGGGCGGCCATACCGGCGGCTTCATCCGCGCCACGCGGCCGCCTTCCTGATCGATGCAGATCAGCGTGCGGTCGCGCCCGTGCAACGCGCGCAAATCGTCGGTCAGCGCCCGCAGTTGCGCGCGATCGGCCACGTTGCGGCCGAACAGCACGTAGCCGGCCGGATCGGCATCGCGGAAGAAAGCGCGCTCGTTATCGGTGAGGGTCAGGCCCGAAAGGCCGAAGATCGCCGGAACCATGCGGCAGGATTCGGCCAAAACCCGCCATTCCGCAAGGCTTCGCTGCCGGAATGGCGGGGGAAAGCCGGG
>APMI01007212.1_pt1 | contig 14522 bp, 13 predicted proteins | sample 667938 | NCBI WGS metagenome assembly APMI01 (sample SAMN01084076, study PRJNA167559) | wastewater metagenome | biome: Wastewater | place: Denmark: Ejby Moelle, Odense | collected 2011-11-28 | reverse complement strand
GAGCAGAAACGAAAAACGCCCCGATAGGGGCGTTTTTGCTGGGTACTTGGCGGAGGCGGTGACCGCCAATACAAGGCCCAATCCGCTCCAATAACATCCAAAATAATTTTATAACACACTGTTTTATATAATTTTACCATCCAAGACCATCCAACCCCGCCTAGCCAAAGCCAGGATTTCGTGGCAGGCTAAATGGCAGGCTACATAGGAAACTGAGATGGCAATACTCACCGACACCAAGGCACGAAGCATCAGACCAGAAGACAAGCCGGTGCCCCACGGGGCCATACCTGGCTTGACGCTGGAACCGAATCGAACAAAGGGACGCGGCAAGTGGAACCTTCGTTATGTAAGCCCTGTTACGGGCAAACGAAGGAGTGCGGGACTCGGCTCATACCCAGACGTCAGCATCGCCGAAGCGGCCAAGCGCGCCGCGGCCATGCGTACTGAAATTGCTGAGGGGAAAGACCCCCTGGAAGAGAAAGCCAAGTTCGAAGAGGCTCCCAAGCCCCCGGCGATACCCAGTTTCAAGGAAGCGGCTGAGATCCTGCACAAGGATCTACTCCCCGGCTGGAAGAACCCCAAGCACGGGCAACAATGGATCAACACCCTGACCGAGTACGTGTTCCCAAAGCTCGGTGAGAAGCGCTTGAACGAGATCCAGCCCGGTGACGTGGCAGAAGTCCTCAAGCCGATCTGGCTTAAGAAAGCTGAAACGGCCAGTCGCGTGAAGCAGCGTATCCACGCCGTGATGTCCTGGGGGTGGGCACACGGTCACTGTCAGTCGAACCCCGTAGACGTGGTCGGCCACCTGCTCGCGCAGCAGCCTGGCAAGGCCATCCGAACCCAGCACCACCCTGCGATGGCTTGGCGGGACATTCCTGAGTTCGTCAACAAGCACCTCAGGACGGGCAGCCGGCCTGAGGTATCACGCACATTGCTGGAATTCATCATTTTGACGGCTTGCCGCTCTGGGGAAGCTCGCGGGATGACTTGGACTGAAGTGGATCTCAAAAACGCGATCTGGACGATCCCCCCGGAACGGATGAAAGCAAAGATGCTCCATCGGGTGCCGCTGTCACCTCGGGCATTGCAGATCCTGAAAGGCCAGAAGGATCAGCATGAGAGCCTTGTATTTCCGTCGATTCGTGACCAAGTCGAACTTTCGGACATGGCGATCACCGCCCTGCTCCGTCGGATGAAAGCACCGAGCGACACGCCTGGACGAGTCGCTACGGCTCATGGCTTTCGATCAAGTTTTCGGGACTGGTGCAGTGAAAAGGGCTACTCCCGGGATCTAGCTGAACGATCTCTCGCCCACACCATCAGGGACAAGGTGGAGGCGGCATACCACCGAACCGATTTGCTTGAACAGCGGAGAGAAATGATGAACGCCTGGGCTACCTTTGTAACTGGCCAACGCTCATTCACCGCTCCAAGTGGTAGGCCTCAACAACCACACCCGCCTCAACTTTCATTGCCAGAATGAGTGGCTGTTTCTGCTCACGCAGCATTGCAGTGCCCTGAGTCAATTGCTGCCCCACAGCCGTGACACGATTTCGGATGGCAGACAGATGACCAGACGACCATTCTTTCAGTGTTGCTTTGCGCGCGTCTATCGTTGCCTGCCTATTGAATTGCGACTTCATGCTATCGATCTTCTCTGCCATTTCCATGTCCGCCAAATCAAGCAAGCCATCCTGGTTCGCAAGAAAGGCATCCATCGAAGTCTGAATGGCCTGTTGGCGGGCCTCTTTCAGATGAAGCTCGCCCGGGAAGGCGGACAGCAGTTGCCATCCCGCAGCTCGTGCGCGAAGACAAAGCAGGCACTGTTCATGCAGATCAGAGAGCCGGGTCTGATGGGCAGCAATGACCGCCCGCAGTCCCTCCGTACCAAAACTATCAGGATCCTTCAGGCTGCCAGTGTCAGCCGTCTCGCGACGCAGTTCGGTGATCAAATGGTCCTGAACCGCAAGCAGTTGCGCCTCGTAATCTTCCAGCTTCTGGCGAACTGAGGCGGAAAGCTCGCCGCGCAGCACAGCATGAGCCACCTGGTCGAAATATTTCAGAGCCCCGGTGATGCCGGACTTGCGCTGATCCTGTTGGAAGGCCTGGATGCGCGCCACGCCAAGCTTAATGTCGTCCAACTGCCTGCTGATGTCGGCCAGATGTTTTTGCGCCACCACCACGGAAGCAATCTGAAATATGGCCCCAGCATTGATGAGGTTCGAAAGCGCTTGCGGATTCTTGAGGCGCGCCAGCGCAGAAATGCGCCCGTTTGCCTCCCGTACAAATGGCAACAGGCTCTTCCCATCGGCGGCGGCGGCAAGTGGCCCGTTCACGATCACCTGCATGTACTGGCCCTGCCCTGCCTTGACCGCAGTCAGAACACTAGGCACAGCTTGCAACAAGGGCGAAAGCCGGTCCAAAGTGCTTCGATCAGGCTCGATGCGCCGGGCCTTGCCGAGGCAATTCAGAGTCGGCAAAGCAGAGACCGAGATGACCGGCGAACTCCCCGTTGTACTCATGAACACTTCGACGGCTTCAAGCTCCTCGGAGTCCGTCTCAGCTGCACGCTTGGGGTCGGTGGCCGCTGTGCTATGCGTCGAAACCAGAACTGGTGGCAAGCGTCGGCGGCGAAAAAAATAGATGGCAATTACGACGAGAACCGCAAAAAACACTCCGACCAGCACACCTGTATCCACGCGATCTCTCACAAAAAATTGGCGGCCCAATCATACGTTCATCATGAACCGAATCATAGTGCGGGACCTCGTAGTGGAAGCGTTACCGCCTGCTGATACTGAGGAACATCAGCTTTAAAGACGTTGATTCGGATGTAGACCTGCACCGCACCGGCCAGGCAGCCTTGCCGGCGCAGCTTTTCCGCAGCACTGGCCATATAGCTCGCCACGGCTTCCTCAAGATCGGCACGCTCTGTGAGGAGCCGGCTGAAACTCCGGCTCGACATGATCTGTTGCTTATCCGTGGCAACCTCTTCCAGCTCCAGGCAGGACAGGTCACGCAGTTCCCTGATCGTCCGTTCCAATATCACCGAGAAACGCCTGCGGATCAGGTCAGCATCGGCGGTTCTGAGCTGCTCCATCGTGTAGATATCCGTCCGCATTAATCGTAAGCATCGACATCGACCATGACGGTAGGCCGTCTTAGGTGATCCGCCGCGCCCAGATCCCGGCGATCCCCATCGGTTTGCCATCCGTGCGCTCAATCATCCAGCGCACCGCCATACGTATCTCATAGCAAGGTTCAAAAATGGCGTCGGCCGGAATTATGCAGAGCCGGCCCCCGCTGCCCTGCATCCCGAAATGACTGCTTGCCACCCAGCGTCTCGCCCTTGGCGTTGTAGGTCAAACGAGCGATCTTCGCATCCTTGGCCCAGTCTGGAATCAAACCAAAGCAGGCCGGCACCCACATTCGTGGAGCGAAGTTGCTGACGATCGGAACGATGGCGCCCAGGTAGGCATCGCCGTAAGCGAAGTCGGGGATGGCAAAGGAAGCGCCGCGAGTGTTTCACGAGCGTTTGGACGGTAGTTTGCGCACATGGGGAGAGAGTACGGCTGCACACAGCTTGGCGAGAAGGGGCACTAAAGGTCCATCGCCGCAGCTAGTTGGCGTTGATCCCACTGGTCAGGGCGATACCGGCCACCGAGGCGTAGCCCGATCTGCGCGAGATCAAGTAACCGGCATATGAGCCTGCGGCGACGTCCACCACCGGGGCCGCACGGAACAGCTTCTGGGTTCCGCCCTACGTCTGACGACCGCCGAGATCTGCTCAAAAACACAAACTCATCGTCGGCTTACGGGCGTTAAGTTCCCTTGACTATGGTCGTTATATTCAAAGTGCCACCAAGTAAAACGCTGGATGACCAGAGATCATATTGTGTGATTTTTTGCATGATTCCCTATGATTAGCGGTGATTTGGTAAGAACCGCATGCTGTGAGCCAAGAGAGAATCGGCGCTACCAACTCAAGGGTATCTCCGCCGGGCCACCCCTGCATAGCGAACAGTCAATTAAATAAAATTTATCATGCCCATTACACCTCAAGCTGTTCGATATCGATGTGACAAGTGCGGATGGAGCAAGGTGATTGCACCTGATTCTGATTCGCTCATCGAATCTCCGCCGAATGAGTGTGAAAGGTGCGGTAGCGGTGACTTGAAAACAACTTCAATCGGATTTTTACAAGGTGCACTTGCCTCTCTGAGGACTCTGATTCGTAATCCCAAAAAAAAGGATGCTGAAAGTGGAAAAAAGAGTTTTTAGCTTTGACGAACTGGAAAAACAAAAACAAAAAAACGTCGTGGAAGCATATACCAGGCCGGGTCTAGGTGAAATTTTAATTGTGATTGATGACACAGCTTTTCGCGGATGCAGAGACGGCTTAATCTTAACAGAAAACTTTATTGCAACAAAGGAAATGTTTCAAGAGCCTAACTATTACTCTCTTGACCGCATTGAAAGAATAGAGTTTGCTAAAAAGCATTTAATTTTAAATGGGAAAGCTGTTTTCAAATTTCATTTGGTAGAGCAAGACGAGCTTGATGCGTTTTGTGCTTTTCTTACCGAATCTTCAGCAAGTGAGGGCGAGGAAAATGAAGATAGGGGCGATGGTGAGCCATCGAAAGCAAGCGAAAGTGCACACACCGCCGCTGCACAAGCTTCGAACTCAGTTTCGGATGATGAAATTGAAACAACGAACTCCGCGGACGTATTAATTAAGCCTCTTGAGGAAAAATCAAAAACCCTTATCGAATTAAACAAAGCTCGACAAGAAATGCGAGGTGCCCTCGCTATTATTGCAAATCGTAATCGCGGGTCAAAAAAAGCGCATATGCAAGATTTATCCCGCGCCGAATTTATATCTGACATTGTTGACGCCGTGTTGTTTTTTCACGAAAATCTTGCCAAAGAAGCAAGATGTTTTAATGAGCCTATTGATTTGTTTTCAGCCTCTCCGTTTGGCCCCGGACTGACTTTGTCATTCATAGGCACTGCTATTGTTAGACTACTTAAAAATAAAGCCGAATACTCAAATGAGTGGGCGTTTAGTTACGGCCAATTTCCCATGTTTATCGCAGTGAATTTATACGGCCGGCTGGGTGTAGATGATGCAGAATTAGAAAGGGAAAGCATCAAATCACTTTCCAGATCTCAGCCTAATGCACCGCTTCGGGAGGCTATCTTCTTAGAGGACTTCATGGTAGGTTTTGGTGACATGGGACTGTCAACATTAAAAAACCCCAGAGCAGCCGGCTATGCTTACATGGACGAGTTGATTGATAAGAATGCATCAAGATGGACTTCTTGTGATCAAAGAGTCGAGGACGGATTAAAGAAATTACAACAAGAAGAAAAATTTCAAATTTTCGTTGGCAACCAATTTTTGCTTCTCTTGCCATTCATTGAGGAGTCGGTTGCGAAAATTCTAAAGGAGTATGGCCCTTATGACGAACACCCTTCTTTTTTCAAGTTCAAAAGCGACGTAGTTGACATGATGAATTCTCGACTGTACGGGTAGCTTTGCAGCGGAGGTGGCTCCGCGTTGAGCTACCGACCATCCCCGGCACTTCAGGCCAACGAAAGCGCCATCCGAAGTTATCCGTTCAGGACACAGTTAGCAGAAGACAGAGCACGAGATCATCTCCGACACAGGCATCAAGGACGCCTGCGCGCGACGGAGCCCCGGCTTGGCAACACAGATCGGAGAGAATCTACCGGCCGCGGGGTCACCGCCTAATTCATTCAAGCGATTGACAACTACTCACTGAAACCGAGCACATAAAACAAGCCCTCAGGACGTCGATAGCGTCCTGAGGGCTTTTCGCTTCGAACTCACAGTCACTTATTCGTTGATCTTCAAGTCCTCAAGCTCTCCACCGCCTGCAATATACTCTTTAACCCAACCAGGCCTCGGACCTTTACCAGTCCACACCGAACTCGGGTCAGTAAGACTACGATACTTGGGAGCACCCTTCACCTTGGGCATAGCTGTTCCACGCGCAGCTCGAACCTTCTTCTGCTCAGGCTCAGCAACGCGAACCCCCAACGCCTTTGCAATATCCTCCGGCGCTAGATTCAACGCTTTCAGCTCTCCGACGATCTTGCTGATTGTCTCCTCGGCTTTCTTGCGCTCCGCGTCCTTCAGCTCTAACTCCACCGCACTCTTACGGCTCACAAGCTCAGCAATTTTCTCTTCAAGGTTTGCGACTTCAGATTTAAGCTCTTCAATGCTCGACATGGTGTTTCCAGTTCAAAGTTACATCACAAGACAGTACCACATCCGAACACTGAACATCAATCGGGTCTCGTTCCGCTAAGTTAACTCGGATATATATAGTGTGGAAGAACAGCTTTCGAACACTACGTACACAAAGGGATTCTAAAAAACAATCCCCACGAGCAGCGCAGACTTCCTCAAGAACCACCGTCAAGCTTAGTTTTGTATTTTAATATTATTAATCAAAGGAAGGAAGGAAGGAAGAAGAGAGAGAGAGGCGTGACTACAAGAGAGGAAGAAGCGAGAACACAGTGAGACCATCAGAAACCGAAAGAATGTCTCAACACCATGGAGCCTCATGATGACGGATCGGACACATTACACCTTACCGGCTCACAAGATCGCCAGGCTCAAGAAGTTCTTCCGAGACTACGAACCATCAATCAAGAAGACTCACCACGACGAAGACGGATTTGATCGACTCATCGAGATCGAGCAGTTCGTCGCGATGTGCATCAAGGAAGAAGCCCCTGGCTTTCTTCCTTTGCCCAACAAACCGATATATCTCAGCTATGCACCGACACCACTTGCATCGCTGTTTTATGAAAAGGTGAATGAGTGGATGCGACTGTATCGCCCTCACCTGCACTACTCTCCGCTGATCGACTTGTTCTTTCAGTCCTGCATTGACCTCAGGATCGCACACGAGCCACTACAAGCCCCGTACAGCACTCACAGTAGCGGCACAGCACATGCCGTACGGTTCAACGAGTTAATTGAACGTATCCGCTCTGTAGGGCTCTCAAAGCCCTACAGAGACCGTACAAATGAAGCACGTAGCCGAGCGATGGACCAGTTCATACGCTGGGTGACGAATGTCGATTACCTCTTCGACCATGTGCGCTCGCGCATGATCGCTATTCGTCTCGATCTGTTTTACCGGCGTGATGTCGCAGTCTTGATTGAGCCTGAAGAAGCCGACAGCGACTTCAAACGGTTTCTTGCCAACATGAAGGGTAAGCCGACCCTCTTCGGCGACATGCTTTACTACGTCTGGAAAGCCGAACAAAGCCGCTCTGGCGCTTACCACTATCACTTCCTTCTCTTTTTTACGAACGATAGGCTTCTCAAGGACGACTATCGTTCAAAACAAATCGGTGAGTACTGGCAGAACGAGATAACCCAAGGCCGTGGAGCTTACTTCAACGCCAACCTGAGCAAAGAGAAGGACAAACAGAAAAGGCTTGCCATCGGGCGTATAGAGTGCGGTGATCACGATAAACGTGAAAACATGAATAACATCTTCGCGTACTTCTGTAAAGACGATCAAAGCTTACGCGTCAAGGTGTCCAGGAAGACGCGCAGCTTTGGGTCGAGTGAGGTTCCGAGTGCCACAGGCAAGAAAGGGGGAAGGCCAAGAATTAAGCCTTCCCCAAGCGAACAATCTCCTACACAACCTTAGGAGCCTTCGCTGATTACCTAACACAAAAAGAGTGAGATTTAGAACTTACTTCAGCTGAGTGATGTCGCACTCTCCAGTCATAAAAACTGGATAGCGGCTGTCTATTGACACACGAAAATGGCAATCCGACTTTAGCAGTCCAACTACAAAGTCTTCGATATTGCTCTTTCGCTCAACACTGCCGCCAGAGATCAACTCTTCACCCGCGTCGGAAGAAATCGTGGGATCCACGAACCAGCAGCCATATTGTCCACTAACGAACTCGACATTGGTCCACATCTCTCCAATATCTGCGATTATAGACTCGAGCTGGCCAAGCACGTTCGCTCGAAAGAGAAAGACAGTGGTGTAGTAGTACCCCTTAAATCGCGAATACTCAAGCCTCCACAAATATCCGATCACGCCTAGCACCTTGGCCTTCTTTCGGATGAGTCGAAAAAACTGATCACGACGTTTGCGAGAGAAACTGAACTCTTCGGTCGCCTCCCCGGCAACGTATGGAACACCTTCGCAATACAAATCCATCACAACGACCAGGGCGCCAGGCTCAAGGGAGAACATCTTACCGAGGAAGCTTCGTGCGCTTGCTATATTGCTATTGACAAGTCTCGACTGATTTTTATCCTTTTTAATACACTCACTAGATGACACCCTATCTCTGAATTCGTCAGCAAAACGATTAAGCAGCTCGCAGTAGCGCAAAATGAACGCATAATCGGATTGGCCACGAGAGTTCTTATAGTAACTTAGAAGTTCTTCCGAACGCCCAACAAGATCAAGGTAGGCTTCGACCTTCGGAGATAATCGATGCCGTGGGAAGAATTCCCTAATAGGTTCGCGAGAAAACTCAAAGACATCAAGATAATTCAGATGAAGTGGTCTGATCAACGGTACAAGATAAGCGTGTCCGCTTATCCTCTTTCCAACCGAGAAAAGATCTCCGCTTGCCTCGGACAACGCCGTTGCTAACTGCGACATTCGGAGAACACGGTTAATCTGATTTAAGTCATCGGTAATGTGCGTTATGGTGCGGCCATTCTGTGCGGCGTCGGCGACATAGATCGCGCAGCGGCGCATGAGACAGTGCTTAATGTTGTCGATCATGGATCCTCCCTGTGTTCGAAAGGCACTTCGCGCAAACTGAGAAGTCGCTTCTCCAAGCCACGCAAAGTGCATGAAAACGGTTTCTCCACCTTGAATTCATTGAAATTTCTTGGCGGAGTTAAAGTGTTTGATCCTGCGGTAGACGCAGGCATCCCGTGGCATCGGGCAGGCGGTTTGGCTCGCATGCCCGACGTCGTTGAACACGCGCTTAGGAACTGGGGGAGGTTCGACCTGAGGCTCGAATGTCCATCCAAGCCTCAACTTCGGCGAGATCCCACGCGACGGCACCATTTCCTGTATTCGACAGTGAAATCGGACGTGGGAACGCTGGATCGAAATATTTGGTCTGGCCGATCTTGTTGTATATCGACGACCGCGAAAGAGCCGTGATTTCCTGGACACGGGAAATCCGAATGAAGGTGCGACTTGCCATAATTAACTCCGAAATCCGAAGCACGCCTTGAGTGTGCCTTCGATATTTACTCGAAGCCTTCTGTCGTGGTGCTGCAGTCACAGATGCTCAGGGTTCTTTCAGATCGAACAGCATTCTCCAGCGTGCAAAGAAGCACGCTGATCTAGCTTCGATCAAGAAGATACCGGTGAGCGCCATGAATGCACATCAAGGATTAACCTTGATAGCATTACTGACAAAAGGCCGGTTTCGGATCCGCGTCGTTGAACACTAAACCTCCTGCTGGCGGTTCTGATGTTCACTCACAGAGAAGATGGGTGTATTTGTGTAACTTGGGTGTATTGGGGTCTCTAACTAGCAGATCCACGAAGCGAATCATAACAAATGGCCTCTCTGGTCTCCGTGAAAAAAGCTACGTTCTCGACCACTTTAGCTTCAATTTAGTTCGTCAGGATTGTGTCTAGCGACGATGAGGTGTTCGGTCCTGGAGGGCAGCGGGTCAGGTCGCCTTTGGGCAGAGGACGAAGCGATATGAGTCTGTTTGTAGATTTTTTCAGTCACCTAGATTTTCCCTGACCCCAGGCTGAAGGTGATTCGGATACGTAGTTATCGTTAACACGCCATCTTCTCCCTGGTGGGTTCCGACGCTGTGTATCTCAGCGTTCTCCCTAAGCAGCCCCAGGCTCTTTCGATTCACGCGGGTTTCGCGTGTTGAGTACCTCGGGCGCTTCCTCAAGTTCACTCCAAGGAGAAGTTCATGGCTCTTCAATGCCCCCGTTGCAACTCGGTCCACATCGAGTCTCTTGATCGCGCCAAGAAGGCTGGTGGTGCAGTTGGTTTCGCAGGCGGCGCCGCCAGTGGTGCGGCCGGTGCGTTTAGTGGTGCCCGAGTCGGTGCCGCAGTTGGCATGGTCGGTGGCCCTGTTGGTGCCACGCTCGGCGGACTTCTCGGGGCTGTCCTCGGTGGTCTGATGGGCGGAACTGCAGGCGGTCTGGCCGGGGCTCAACTCGGCAAGGTGATCGATGACCGTCTTCTCAAAAATCATCATTGCCTTAACTGCGATCACGTCTTTGCGACGGACTCTGCCAAGCAGCTCGACATGAAGCCGCTCAACTCGAAGTCCTGACACCCCGACCCATCGTTACGACCCAGCGGGCATCCCTCACCGGGATGCCCGCTTCTTTTGTCTGAAAGGAATCAACATGGCTCATCTGATCGACTCCATGGCCTACGTGGGCGAGACGCCCTGGCACGAACTCGGCAATGCCCTTCCCGCTAAACAGCCCATTGAAGTGTGGGCACAGAAAGCCGGTATGGACTGGCAGATTCTCGAAACGCCGGTGTGCTTCTTGGCCGAGAAAGCCGGTGCCCTCGGTTCCATTAAAACCTTCCCCGAGCAGAAGGTGCTGTATCGCAGCGACAGCCACAAAGCCTTGTCGGTGGTGAGCGACCGCTATCAGGTTGTCCAGCCTCGCGAGGTACTGGAGTTCTATCGCGACTTGACGGAGATCTCGGGCTACGAGTTGGAGACGGCCGGTGTACTCAAGGAAGGCCGCAAGTTCTGGGCTTTGGCGCGTACTGGCAAGGAGACGGTGCTCAAGGGCAACGACTGCGTGAAGGGTTATCTCCTACTCGCCACGTCCTGCGATGGGACGCTGGCCACGACCGCCACCCCGACGACGATCCGGGTGGTCTGCAACAATACCTTGTCGGTTGCCTTAAATGGCGCCACATCTGCAATCAAGGTGCCTCACCGCTCGAGCTTTGATGCTCAGGCGGTGAAGAAGCAGCTGGGCGTTGCCGTGTCTCAATGGGACAACTTTATGTACCGGATGCGCACGCTCTCGGAGCGGAAGGTGAAGAGCCACGAAGCCATGAACTACTTCCTGCGGGTGCTCTGCAATAGCGATACCGCCCAGGACTCCGGTCGCGGTCTCACCAATGAGCGGGCACTCAAAAAGGTGCAGGCCATGTATGAAGGACATGGCCGGGGGGCGGAACTCGATGCCGCCAAAGGTACGGCGTGGGGTCTGCTGTGTTCGATCACCGAGTACGTCGATCACGAGAAGCGCTCCCGTGGCCCGGAATATCGCCTCGACAGTGCCTGGTTCGGTCAGGGTGCGGTCCTTAAACAGCGAGCCCTGGATGAAGCCCTGGCGCTGGCTGCCTGATCTGTACCCGTTCTCTTCCTTCGCTTCCTCTCCGCTTCGATTCCTCCCTCCTCTCCCCGCCCGGTGCATGCCGGCCGGGGATTTCTTTTGTCTTCGTTAAATTGAAGGAGCCGCCATGAGTGCGACTGCACCGTCTCCCGTACCGGAAGCCAAGCCCCGCAAGGCGCTGAAGCTCGTCAAAACCAACAAGCTCGGCCGGGATGAATGGCTGGGTGTGCGCAAACAAGGCATCGGCAGCTCGGACGCTGCCGCTGCCGTGGGCCTGAATCCCTACAAGTCTCAGCTTGAGCTGTGGCTCGAGAAAACCGGTCGGGATGGCGATCTGCCCAAGACCGATCCGAACGACGAAACCAGCCCGATGTACTGGGGCACCCTGCTGGAACCCATTGTGGCGAGCCACTACACCCGGCGAACGGGCAACCGGGTCCGGCGGATCAATGCGGTGCTGCAGCACCCGAGCTATCCGTGGATGCTGGCGAACATCGACCGGGAAGTCACCGGGGCGCCGGATGTGCAGATTCTCGAATGCAAGACGGCGGGGATCAACGGTTCGCTTCTGTGGCGAGAGGGGGTGCCGGAGTATGTGCAGTTGCAGGTGATGCACCAGTTGGCCGTGACCGGCAAGCAGGCGGCCGATGTGGCGGTGCTGCTGGGGGGCCAGGATCTTCAGATCCACCGGATCGAGCGGGACGATGACTTGATCGACAAGCTGACCACGCTCGAAGAGCAGTTCTGGCGGTTTGTGGAGACGGATGCGCCTCCCCCGGCGGATGGTTCCGAGTCAGCCGATCGGGCGCTGCGTTGCCTGTATCCCAGGGATTCGGGACGGATCATGGATCTCTCGGAAGACCGGCCCATGTCGGCGCTGTTCTCGGATCTGGTGAATGTGCGGCAGACCCTCACACGGGATGCCGAGGTCGAAGCCCAGCTCAAGCAAAAGATTCAGGAGCGCATGGGCGATGCCACCCGGGCGATCTTTGAAACGGGTGAAGTGACCTGGAAACGCAGCAAGGACAGCACGGTTCTGGATGTGTCGGCGCTCACTGCCGACCATCCCGATCTCACACAGATCTACGTGAAGACCAAACCCGGTTCCCGGCGCTTTCTGGTGATGGCGTGACAGGACGACAAAGTGGCCATGCCCCCCAAAGGAGCATGGCCTTTTTTTGCTTGGATTCGGGCGTGACTGCCCAAGATGGAAGGACACATCATGATTAAAGGACTGGCACTGACTCCGCCGGTAGTGGGACGTATTGCCATCGGCAAGGTGGTGGAGAAAGGCGGCAAGCGGCTGCCGGAGAAGGACGACGAGTTCACGCTGACCAGCCAGGTACAGGCTCGGGACGGATGGATCAACCATCCCCTTGATGAGGCGCTACGGAAAGCGCCCAGCGCCAAGCTGCGAGCGATTCCGGTTCGACTGCTGTTTGACGAGGTGGATCTGAACCTACGGGCGAATTACACCTTGTTCGACCGGACCAACGGGCGGCCGGTGTGTGTCGGCAACGGGGAAACCTGCAAGCGGGCGACATCTTCCGGGATTCAAGGCATGCCCTGCCCCACGCCTCACGGCTGCGAGTTCGGTCAGGGGGTCTGCAAACCCTATGGCCGACTGAATGTGCGGATCGGGGATGAGGATGAACTGGGCAGCTTCGTCTTCCGGACGACGGGGTTTAACAGCATCCGGACACTGGCGGCGCGACTGACGTACTACTTCGCCTTGTCTGGGGGAATGCTGTCGTGCCTGCCGCTGGATCTACGGCTCCGGGGGAAATCGACGACGCAGTCGCATCGCACGCCCATCTACTACGTGGACCTCACGGTACGCACCGGAATGACGCTGGCGGAAGCCTTGACTGAAGCGAAGGCAGAGCGGGACCGGCGACGGGAAGCGGGGTTCGATCAGGTGGCGCTGGATCTGGCGGCGCGGGTGGGGTTTGCCAACGGGGCCTTCGAAGAGCTCGATGAGGACGGGACTTCGGTGGTCGAGGAGTTCTACCCCGAAGTCGGTGCCGATGAGGACACCGGGGCGATGGGGTCGATCAAGGACTTACAGCAGAACCCGCTTCACGGCCGGTTGGATTCGCGTCTCAAGGGGCAGGAGCGCAGTGCTCAAGCGGGCACCGCCAACAACTAAACCGACTCGTTCATCCATCACATCAGAGCCCTGACCACCGCGAGGTGGTCAGGGCTCTCTTCTTTTGGCTTCCCGGAAATAGCCCGGTAGCCCTTTGTCGGAGCACGAACATGACCATTCTCAGCGCCATCCACGCGATGCCCACCTCCGCCCTCCTCGCCCTTCTGGTTGGGGAAACGGCAGCCCATCAACTCGCTGGACGACCTCTAGCCGAGGTATTCAGCCTGTATGCCGAACCGCCGTTACTGAAAGAGACCTGCATGGCTCCAGAAGCGGAACGCATTCTGGAAGCCTCGAAGGAGCTTCTGGCAAGAGCTTTACAGGAATCCATGCAATCACGAAGCCTGTTGGATACGCCTGATGCCGTCCGTGACTATCTCAAGCTTCGCCTGGCAGATCGAGACCACGAGGTGTTTTATGGACTTTTTCTGGATGCACAGAACAGGCTGATTGCCGATGTCGAACTCTTCCGGGGAACGCTGTCGCAGACGTCCGTCTATCCGAGAGAGATCGTGAAGGCTGCACTCGGCTACAACGCGGCCGGGGTGATCTTTGCCCATAACCATCCTTCTGGAGTCGCAGAGCCCAGCCAAGCGGATGTCCACCTGACTCGGACGTTAAAGCAGGCCTTAGCGCTGGTGGATGTGAGGACAGTCGATCACTTTATTGTGGCGGGTGCTGTGCAGACGCTATCGATGGCCGAACGGGGTTTTCTCTAAATCCACAGTCGCGATTTCTGCCTGCCGGCATTTTTTGGAAAACTTGGACGCCTAACGCGGAAGACCCCTTTCACGCCTGCTTCTACGATGCGAACCGTTGCCGACGTGGCAACCTTTCAGGAGATCCACATCATGTCCAAGAAGTCTGCACCCGCCCCCCGTACCCCGATGACCCTGAGCGCGGCAAGCCGTATCCAGTCCGCCGAAGCCCGTGCAGGCAGCGGTCAGGTTTCCGGCACGAGCTTCACCGCGCGTGCCCAGCGTGCGGCAGCTCAT
>APMI01006328.1_pt1 | contig 14527 bp, 8 predicted proteins | sample 667938 | NCBI WGS metagenome assembly APMI01 (sample SAMN01084076, study PRJNA167559) | wastewater metagenome | biome: Wastewater | place: Denmark: Ejby Moelle, Odense | collected 2011-11-28 | reverse complement strand
TATTTGTTCTCCTTCAACCTGATCTATACTGGGATCATCGGGCATCTTTCATGAGGGCCGTTGTAGTGTTGTTGGTCACCATGCACCGGGTAGAAGTTTAAGTCGAACGGGTTTTGCTGTGAGTGCGAGTGATTATTTAGTTCCATATTCCAATCGAATTATATTAATTTATGGAAAATATCTACTATATTGCCATGAATGTATATAAGTAATTTAAACAAATCATTGAAAGTCTATCCATATTCATGATTTAAGTAGATTAGCGAAGAATTTTCTATGTTATTATTCCATGTATAAGTCATTTCCGAATAGTGCTTAGTATTCTTCAGAGCCAAACTTAACAATTTTCAATGGTAAAAAGTACAATTCGTTCAACTATCTAATTTTATCAATCGCATCTCTCAGTTTTTCATTAATTCCAGTTTCCAAAATAGGTATTTCTCGCCATTAAAGTGCATCGTCTAATATTTTAACACCCAACAAATTTGATAATGTTGATGTTTTTACTTAATCCCCCACAATGAGAGTAATAGTCTTACCATTGTCTACTATTCTAATAGAGTCATGAGTTAGTGATTTAGGTTTGAACTTTAATGGTCTTATTTCAGGATAGAACTCGTAAACTTTCGGGTATAGATTTTTAGTAATAGTCTCAAGTCCTTCTCTCATAAAAGTCAGCTTATTATATTGAAAATAACTGTTTGTAGTCTTATCACACATTTGATTCTGGATCAACATGAAGATGTACATAAAAAAATTGACTAAATTTTTGGGAATCATAAACTGGTCTTCATTTTGTAGAATTCTATCTATTATTTATTTGCATTTAACAGTCAAAGCTTTCTTTAAGTTTGAAGAATTCTTATCATGCAGAAATTTACTGACTAAAACATAAAAAAATGTCTAATCATTAAGTAAATAAGGCTAATGATCAAGTTGGCAACTAATTTTGGGTAATGCATAAGTCACTACTCTTTGTCTATTCTTAGTGAGTTGAATTCTAATTTGCACGCATTGCTGGGCCATCAGATTCTGTCCCTCAACTGAATCAAATGTCACATCTTTGTTCTGTTTACCATGTGATTTGATGGACTTATTGGGGATACTGTAATCCATTATCAAAGGATAATTTGATGTTAATACGGGTACATTTATAGATTATCGAGTAGAATGCACTAAGTTAGAAGTCGAAGACTCAACTGTTAAGTTGTAATATACTTATTGAGTCAAGTTGTGGTACAAGGAATAATAAAGATTTGTTGGCTCAAATTATTTGTATTAGTAAAATTTCTATATATTGTCAGAAAGCCCTAAAGTCTGCAAATTAAAGAAAAGTCCATAGTTGAACAAAGTAATTTGAATACGAGGATCGAAGCTCAATTTGTTGATAGTTTTTTCTTTTGAGTCTTTATTTTATAGCATTTTGGTATCAAATGAACATATAAATAGCTTACTTTCAATATTCATATTTTTGGCTATTAAATCACATATTTTTAAGGTATCTAATAAACATGTAGTCTGTATTTCAAATGATTCGTACATAACTTCATGCACAAACTATTCAATTTAATCTAAATCGATCTCACTTAATGGCTGAACTAGTTAATTTTAAGTTAATGGCAATTATTAAAGACTATTAAATTCAGATGCCTGCATAATTATGAACTATTTGGTTAACATGTTAAGCAAATAAATACGAGTCTTATCGAAAAATATGAAACCAACTTTCATTGTCGATTGATATTATTATGTAGGATCTAATTCTTATTTTTATGAGTCTGTCACTTAAGTGTCTCTACTCATGAACTTATGAAGCTTGGGTGTATCAGAATTTTACTTGACAGGGCACATAGCTCTCAAACATTGAAAAATTGGTGTCGATATTTATTTTCTATAAAGATATTCATTGGCCTCTAAGACAAACAATACTTTTTTCTATTATCCCTCATTTTATTATGCGGTAGTAATATCAAACAGGTTCGTGTCAGCATATCGACCAGTTTAAAACTAAGTTTCATTGACAGTACCACAAAATTTGCATTTATGCTGAAAAAGTGACAATTTATATAAGCAAGTGCTGTTCAATTTCGCTTTACAATTTTTACACGACAGAATTTGTGAGCTTTTGTATACTGGAATATCGACCTTTGGGTGCAGAGGATGCAGCAACAGACTGAAGGAGGAACCTAACAATGGTTCGATGTGAGTCGACTTTATGAATTTGTGGGGAATTGTGTTTTGATCTTCGGTATGACATGGCAGAAAGGCAGGAGCGGGTAAGCTTAGGGACTCTTGTGGAATCGAAGTGAATGATTTAATTATGGGATGGGGATAAGCAAACTTATCGTTACATTTTTGAGCTTTCTTCATCTTCTACTTTCGTATCGAAAACTACTATAAATTAAGAACATGAGCATTATTAAATATTGGCGTAAAGTAAATTAGCAATAAGATGGCCTCAATAATATAGCAGGTAAGTCAGTACAAAAAAAAATAGAAAAATCAAAATTTGCTTTATTTTCATGAAGGCACATGGAAAAATTATTAAATTATTTTAGATCGAACTGTGTTTGTCGATTGTGGTCTCCTTTTTTCGATCTTTTGTAGAATGCTAATTGTCTTTTTGTCAGTATGTGGACCAAATTGCATTTAATTAATGTCATTAATCTCTCTAAATTTCTATATTCTACTCCATGACTGTTCAATAGTTCGCATTTTCTAATGAACTTTCTTTTGAGTCTGTGATAATTTTGAGTTTGCTAGACGACTTATATTCGATAAATTATTGGCCAGGACCATTGATGGACTGTAATATGGAAAATCATTCTGGGATAGAGTCGAACAATTTTTGAATAATTTGCTTATCTTTGAGTTTGGCTATACTTTAGGATGCTCTGGGTTTAGTTATTTTTCAAGTAAAATTCTTTGATATTTTGGTTCGCTTAACTGTTTCAGATTTGTTGTAGTCAATCTACCTAGCTTTTCTTACCTTAAATTGTACAATTTAACTTAATCTCCAATGACTTCAATCTGTTTGTTTAGTTTTTTGACATAGCTTTGACACCTTTTGGTCTGAGATTGTCCTGAAGCATTAAACGAGTTCATAAATAATAATTTTATATTTTTAGGTTTACCAGTTACATAGATGTTAAAATTTACGTGGTATAATAAATTTCTAATATTATGTCATTCTTCTTCAATAAGGACGATAGCAAATAGAATCTATAGTACGACGACACTGCCTTTCTGCATTTTTCGATTGCGCTGTGTGTGATAACTGCTTCAATCTTCTCCATACTTGTTTATCTCAACCTGTCTAGCAATCGCATCCCTAATCTTAAAAAAATAAAAAAGATGGAAGTTTTCGCACCGAAAGTGAAGACTAGTCTCAAAAAGAAGAAGAACTATTTCACAACTTTCGATTTTCTATACAAAATAATTATTATTGCTGTCTGTGTGATATTTGGGATATCTTGTTACACTCGAATTAGCTAAGACTCAAAGATGATCGGATTTGATCCTCATGAAATACTTGGTGTTAGTCCCGATGCAGAAATCAACACTATTAAAAAAGCATATAGAAAGCTTGCTTTGTAATTTCACCCCGATCGTAATCAAAACAATCCTTAAGCTAATGCCAAATTTATCAAAATATCAAAAGCCTATGAGTGTCTCAGCAGCGAATAAGCAAAGTAAAAATGCCTTAAGTATGGAAATCCTGATGGTGCTTCCTCATTCAAGGTGGGTATCGGACTTCCCCACTTCATGATCGATGTGGGAAATCAGTATTTTATTTTGATTCCTATTTTCATTGTGTTGCTAGTTGTTGTCCCTCAAGCTTTTGTCAAGTGGAGTAACAGAATCAAGCCAAAGGATGCAAATGGAAACTTACTGGTAAATTACAATATGCTTCACTCGATGATTACACCCGCCCTCAATCCTATTTCGTTTTCTGTAATATTCGGATCCATGAAAGAACTCGATGCAGCTTTTCCATAAAAGAAAACCTTAACTGCTGAACAATAAACAGGGTTCAAAGGTCTGCTACTCAATACACGAGCAGTCACCGAGTAACAGCTTTCCAGAATTCCCGCGCATATTCTCTATAGAATATACATCACATATTGCTATATGGCTGACCGAGGAAGATCCGATGCTTTGGTTGAATACATCCCTGACATCTGCCATAAGATTACGATGTTTACACTTTTCTTCGCTCAGAAAATGAACGATAACAACTGCCTGTATGGAAACCCTGTTTGGAAGACAACTTTCTATGGAGTGTACCCTCTAAAATTGTCCATGTTCTTCTATAAACAAATGATCAACCCTGGAGTAAGAATTGGAGACACTAAATCTATCTAATTCTTAGATCTGACTCCTGAAGAGATTTTAATGGCACAAAATATTCCACTTGGTAATCTTCAAGATAATCTGTTATGGAATGACGAAAAAATGAACAGTCTTGTCAATAATTTCCCTCAAGATAGGCAAAAGTATGTTCGATAACAACTAGAATCATTACCTGCTTTAAGATTATAGTGTAAAGTTTTATTGGGAAATTAAGCTGTTACTTAAATGACAATTGATGATTTTGCCACTATCTAAATCAAGGTAATTAGGAAAAGAATTACGTCAGGATATGTATTAACAAGAAATTACCCTTCTTTAGCATAATAATAAACAAACTTAATAGTATCTTACAACGGCAATATGCTATTCTTCAGCCCAATAAAATTCAAGCCTAACTCTTATTAAGCAGTTTTCAAGTTCCCACACAGACAGAGCGTAGTAAAATAAATGAAATTCGATGTAAGTGTGATGAGCTGCAACTATCCAAATATGGACATCTAAACTGATATTACTCTTAATGTTTTGGGCAGAATTTAAGTAACTTTTTATTTTATTTGTAGAATCGTAGAATTTAGATTCACAAGGATGACCAAATGATTGAGAAGATGCCTAAGACTTTCTTTGAATCCTTGGCCAGTATGGATGCATATCAGGAATAAGATAGGGAGCTATCTGATGGATCTGATGACTAAGAATAAACCAAAACTAAGACTAATGGCGAAAGAATGGGAGGAACTAAACAGAAAGCTTGCTGTGATGATCATGACCATCAGACTGGAGGGTTCCACGAATAACCTCAACCTGAATAATAGCATCATCATGGTCATGATGGACATGAAAACTGCGATCATGATCACTGATGGCAATGATTTGATTACGGATATATAATTTAATAATAATTAATATTAAAGATTATGCTAGGACCCTCTAGAAAAAAACCCTTAATTTCAACTTCGCCGATTTCCTCCAACCGTGGATTTCACGAAGAAAGCTCGCCAGTAAAAGGATCGACTCTCATTCGTGCAGACTGCTCCGAGTATGTGAATGGCCTCAATGCCAAGAAATAAAATTTCTGCACTTCGCTAGGACTGTATACAGCTTGTTATAACAACCAGATTCCACAAAAATGTTTAAAGCATTTAAACTTCATCACACTGTACTGTTCAGACTAGAAAAAATTATTATGTGTGAACTGTCTTTACGGAAGCACAACACATAAAGACCATGAAGTGTTTCCTAGTAACTCAATGCAAGCCGATATCAAGAGACAGAACGAATAAAAGATTAGATAGCTCGATGCAGAGTTAAAATAGATTAGAGACTCTGAATCGAAGGTAAACTAGAATAAAAAAATAATCGAATCAGAAAGCAACTTTATTCTACACGAAATTAGTAAAGAATTCACATAAATGAGAAGAATGATCGATGCGAAATAAAAATAGCTTAAAGAAAGAGCTATGCGAGAATTCCAGAAAGCAGCAGGCGAGAACTAAATTACCCGTAAAGAAGTCAGCTGGTGGAGATAGGAAATGCAGAAAATGAGAAACGGGCTTCCTCGTGAAAATGACGATGATGCTTAGATTTACAAGCTCCTAGTATTAGAACTATTACTGAACGAGAAATTATAAGGGGAAAAACTGACATACGTTGCCAGTAAGTAATAGATGGAGCATGAGTTCCTCAATGAGGCTCGTGAGCTGAAATAAGTTGTCAAGGCCAAAGTATAATAAGGAGCAAGAAGCAATCAAGTTAGACTATTTTGAAGATAGTTTTTTTAACTAAAGGAAATTGTTTTAAATGAATATTCTATTTATTATAGGTATGTATTTTGATTATGCCAAAAAAGTGTAATGTTATTAGATAATTTACCTTCAAATATTTTTATTCAATGAGTGAAAAACTATTCTTTAGCCTTAAAAAGAGGACCAGCCTTTACGATCAGCTAAATAAATAGACAGTAACTAAAAAATTTAGAATTGTGCCCTAGTGGGAGAAGGACCAAGATCTTCAAAAAACAGAACCGAAACAATCTTTTAAGTAATGTTTTATGGTTCGGCGTAAACAGCAAATCCAAAAAAATCGATGGAAGACCATTATAAAGTAAATAAGTAATGTAGAAGAAGAAAGAGACAATAATATTGAGTAATTTAACAGAAGAATCTCAGTCAAAATTGACAGAAATAATTAAGGCAGTCTATTAAGATTCGTGGATCATAAAAAGTCCCAAAGTTTACCCTCTATTCATGAAAGCTTTCAGAAGAAAGAGGCGTTCGATAGATTAGTGCATCGGACCCAGCCTTACTGGAAGAAATTTATGAGTAACAATTGATATAATACATCTTGTGTTTTCCGAAACAAATAATAAATAAACAGAGAATCATTATTAAGATAGTAGAACTTCTAGAATTCTTGAAAAGTGTACTTATTTTTTCTCCTTGCCTGCAAACCTCTGAAACAGCAGCAGCAAGTCTCTGGTACGATAGAAATTTTTAGTCCTCATATTTATGTATCTCACGAAGTCTTACACTTTAATATATCCTTTCTGCTCCACGTCCAGCTCTTTAACAGTAAATTATTATTTAATTAATTCTTCCATATCGAATTTATTTTGAATCTGAGCTGTCCAATGCAGTTAGTTTTGTCTGTAGTTATCTAACAAAGATGCATAATTCTCATGATTTTATTTAGCTGAGAAGAAAGGATTATGCTCTTAAGGTAAACAACTAAATTTATCGACTAGCTCTCTGTATTTTAGTTAAGTTCCTTGCAGTACAGATAATTTATCGGCAAGTATTCCCCACTTATGCGGGTCTTCATTATTCTAGAACCAGAGTTTGCTATTCCTGAATTACTCATCTAATTAAATTTGTTTGCAGAATTTCGTTACTATAGTTGATTTCTATACTTTCTTGGCGTTATTTTTAGTCTGCATGTTTGCCACATATAGCTGATATTTGTTAACAGTATTTTTATTGTTCTATACTGGGATTATGATTTCTGGTTCTGGTTCTGGTTCTGGTCTTATTTGCATTTATTTCAGTGGAAGATGGCATTTTTATAGGGATGAGAGTCTGAATTATAATCGTTGTGGTTTTAAAGCTGGGGGTTTCTCAATAGATTGTTTAGGTTGCACTGTTTACGGATGAAGTTTGGCATTATTTTCATATTTTTACTTTGATACTTATGTCTTCACTACAACACTAGCTCGATCAGCTCGATCTGGAGTTCTAATTTTTTCTCTGACTTAAAACCTTTTAAAATTTATATCTAATTTCTCTTTTTCTTTTTCGAATTGTTTAATTTTAACATTAATTTGCTCGATCTGGTTATCAATCTGAGAATTTTTGCCAGTCTCAATATTTTTATTGCTGTATTTGCTGAGAGTGTTCTCAATAATTTGCCTTTTATTTTCAATATTATTTTATTCATCATAAATTTTTTTGCTGAATTACATTTTAGGTCTTCTGATATTATTAGTCGATTTAGACCGATACATTAAAATAGGATTATTCTGCAGACCAAAATGAGGACTTTAATCGCCCTCTCCATCTTAATCAGTAATCATTACAGGTTCTCTACATTCGCATTTGCAGTAGCTGACCAGTTTACTAGTGCTCTTATTTGCTCCTTTATATTTACTTACAATGGAGTCTATTTTCTGATCAATGCTGTCGATTTCTTATTTTATATACATTGAGTCATCAGGAGTATTTATATGCTGATGTTAGTAGTCATAATTCTATTTATCTTTACTTTTTAGCTTTGAATTGTATGTTGGTTTCTATTTTTATTGCTGTCTTGTGCGATTCAGTTTTGGTTGTTGTTTTTATGGCTTTATCTCTATAATTGGTCGCTTATTTTATTTTATATGCTTCAGATCATTAGCGATATTATTAGATTTAAGTTTGATTAATTTGCCTTTAGGATCCCAACAAAATCCATATTTATCAGTAATATCTTTCAAAGTACTGATCGACTGCTCTCGATTAATCTAATATCGATTAATCTTAGTTTTCCCATTGCCATTAAGCTCATACTGCTCAAGATAAGAAACCCTAAGATCTTTTTCGCACGATGATGGTAATGAATTCATTTCAATGTTATGGTCGATCCATTTGCTATTCTGATGCCCGTTATGGTACATTTATGCTCTTCGCATGTGATTGTTAGTATTACTAATTTAATTATAAAAAATATTTATTCGATAATTAATCAGCTCATATTGTATTTCTTAAATTAAGTGATTTATATTTTAAATATTGATTAAAATCGCAAGATTAAGCCAATAAGTAAACTAATCGATTGAAAGAAAATATATAAGTAAAAATAAATATAAGTAACATCATGACTGCTGAAGAGTCGAAACAGGATCACTATTAATGAAATCCTTTATGCAAGCTCTCACAAAATCGCAAGACTGATGATGTTCGTCTAGTTTTTCCTTCTCAATGTCCAGTGCAAAACTTAAATGATAGTGAGTGTTGTAGTATTTTGCACGAGCTGTGAAGGCGCATGTGTATTACGAATAATACTAAGGGTGAAACTGCAAGGAAAATACTCTGCCATCTTGCTTAGTCATCGCTTAGACAAAGCAGCTTTTGCTTGTAGCAATCAGATCGAATCCTTAAGGCACTGTTTCCACATAATCTTCATGATGTTCAGGCATAACGAATTAATTTTCTAAATGTTCAGTAATAGACTTAAGATATCCGTATTTCGATGTCAATTTTTTGTTGAAACCCACTGTTTCATGCCCCTCAAATCTATTTTTCCTCACAATCTTAGCCCCATATATTCTAGAAACTAGTTGATGTCCATAGCAAATACTCATAATTTTTAGCTTTGGATTTTACTCGTATGCCTGTTTGAGCTCACTGACAAGCAAGTCAACGGGTGCAATAGAGTCAAGGACTGAGTTACTGCTGCCTGGTAAAATAATGGTGTCCGCCGACACTAATTATTATTTCATGGGAATTTCGCCTTTTAATGCGCAATAAAAATACCAGTGTTCGTTTTCGAAAATAGTACCTAACAGTAACGCCGGGATGTTAATTTTTGGCAAAAGTTGATTCTCACGGAGCTGGCTTGTAGCAAAGTTCATTAAGATTACCTTTTTTTATTTGAGTGGGCATTTTGGAAGATCGAAGATATTTTCAAGTGATTGTTTTTCACTGTAAACTTTAGGGTTCCACTCCTGATCAGACAGCTCTTTGATATAGGAGCTAGGGACAGGTACGAGAACATATAAATTGTCGTTAAATCTCCGTGCATGCCCATTGAATATACTTTGACATAAAGTATCGCTCCAGGCTTCAAACAGAGGATGGAGACTCAGATCTGAGGGTGGAAATTATGACACATCGGAAGTCGAGTCCAATGGATAGTTCATGTAATTGGGGTGATGTAAATTAGGGTATTTCCATGTGATGTACGCAGCCAGGGAAAGCACCACAGAATTTGATGCACTGTAGCAAGTAGGAATGCATTTATCGAGTCTGTAAACGAGGTGCTATCCGGACTCTGATTAGCAGGCAAAAGCAAATGTGCTTGATTTTAGCATATTTTATGAGTAGGAGTTAATTATCATTCCATTTTGGAAGTGATAGGATTTATTTTATCGCTCTGGATGACGTAGTAATGACATGGCTGATACTGTTGTTGTTTTTGACACCCTCGTTTAAATTAAGGTAAGTAACACAACAAAGTACTCGTGAAACAATTTGTTTTAAAAATTACAGAGAAACCGATATTTCAGTTTAATTGACTTATTGCTTGAATGTTACCCGAAAAAGACTACTTTTTCAAGACAAAATAAAATAAACATAAAATACAGTAAAACCAATATTCTTACTGAGATATGAATTTACAATAAATTATGTAAATTAAAAAAGGCACCTGTGGGGATCGAACCCACGAACCCTGAGGGCATGGTTTAGCAAACCATTGCAATTACCGCTCTGCCAAAGTGCCATCACTGGAAAACTAGTTTTTATTTTTCTATTCTTTCTCCGTGTGAATTTCTTAGTTTTTTTCAATATTTTACTTAAATTTTTGTATAGCCATAACTAAACACAAAAATTATTGTTAAAAAATTCCTTTATATAATTTTGATAGTGTTTATTTATTAAATCTTGCCTCGCTTTTGAATACGACTCCAATTATAGACGATATATTATATAAGTGAATAAATGATTCAATAGTCGGACTATAGCTCAACAAAGACTGTGAAGCTGCTAGTAGGCCAAATCCAGTCTGCGTTCCAGAACCACGATGGCAAAAAGCTAGCCGAGCTTCTGAAATAGTTGTATCGAGACCCTGCTTACAATAGTTCTGCAGACCAATGGAAAATAAACATCGCATATGATGGATACCAACGACTACCGATGGGAACTAACTTTGCTCGGTTAATATAAGGCATCAAGGTGTACATGATAGAGAAGTTGAAGAAAGGTTAGCATTACGCATTTAAATTACATCTTGATGTGCTATCCACTGTACTCAAAATATTGGATGAAGTTAAAAGATAAACCGATAACGCATGGGTTTGCAAACCTATCAGGCAAGTTATAAGAGCAACTAAGAGTATATTCCTAACTGCTACCAAGAAAGATCAGCAAAGCGGAGGCTCAGTGTCTGTTAAAAAGGATGATCTTATTATAAAACTAAATGAATTCAAGACACGTAAAATCTGGTAAGACTAAACGAAGAAGTAGATCCTGCCATTAATCGACAACATGCAAGTATCGATCATGTTATTGTACCATAACTATGATCAAATTTCAAGAATTATTAACAATAGTAAGATATATGGTTAGCATGGACCAGCTTTTGCGGATAATTATTACTTCCAGAAGGGTAAAACTGCCATGATCTATTAAAGATTTAAGTAAGCTGAAGAGTTCTTCGAAAAGATAAGAGTTAGAACTAGAGGACAAAAAAGATTAGTACTTAAGTATTTGATCCCTTGCAAGATGTTTCTGGGCAAAAGCTTTATCGCTGATCCTAACTGCCCTGAATAGTACTTTCCTTAATATGTTCCCATTATCAAGGCATTAAATCAAGCAAAATTTAATGATTACAATGAGGCAATAAAGAAATACCAGAAATTGTGGATCAAACGAGGAATCTATTTACTGATGGACAAACTACGAATTATTCTATGGAGAAATCTGATCAAAAAAGTATACAAAATACTCGAGGATTCAAAGATAGACATGGAAAAGATTTACAAGGCAGTCAAACTTAGTGGAGGAGAGGAAAAGTTGGAGGAGTGTATTTGTATTACTAGTAATTTGATATATGAAGGCATGTTGAAAGGATATATTTTCCAAAGTGAAGAACATAGAGTGCTAGTTTTGAAGAAAGATGGTGAAGGGTTCCCTTCCTTAAGCAGATGACATATTTCAAAATGATAATGTTGATAAAATATATGTTAAAATATGATAAAATTTCAAGAAATTATTACACTTTCACCGACTTACTTAACTGATACTACCAGAAAGGTCGCATTTTTATCACGAAGTAATTATAAAAATGCAAATGCTTATTCTTGTTACCGAAATTATTCAGGCTTTTTTTGTAAGGAGTCTAAGAATATAAATTCATCGTTATCTTTTTTCAAGCATGTCCAATGTCTTCCTGATTGCTGAAAAATTCTTGCCAATATTTTGCCTTTGACTTAGACATTTAGGAGAAAACCTACCACTTTAGGTTGCATTAAAACTTCACCAATTTTTTCTTATTTTTTAAGCCATCGTACATTCATGCCGACCTGGACCAAAGCTTTGATCAGTACAGACACATCATAGTCACCTCCGAACACACTTTTGTAAGGGTTAATAAAATCTGATGACAGACTATCACATATTTTGTTAAGATGCGCACTTGTGAATATCTAACTGCCTAACAAGTTGTTCAGCGCATGTACTCCACAATCACGAGACACAATCGATTGTTATTGATGAAAAATTTATTATTTTGTTGATTTTTGCCTCTTCATCCTTGGCAAGAGTACTTTATATATATATTATGTAAAAAAGCAAAGATAGATTTATTGCTTAATAAAGTATGTGTTAATAACAATAATTAATAACTGAGATTCCAACAATAACAATAGATCCTAAATAAACATAAAATATGTCTCTGAAGTGCCCCTCCGTTGAACACAAGACAAAATGCCATAAAATTTGTATAAGCTCTGAGTGCCTGCTGTAAAACCCATTCATTTGTGAAGAGTGTTAATAATTACATGAGCACTCTGGTACTATCTCAGCAGTGAGGGCAGTCAAAGTTAAGGAAATGCTTGATGCATTAAATAAAGCTTAAGTGAACAAAGCAAGCAAACTTAAATAATTGTTACGTATTCGTGATGAAATTAATAAGAAAATAAATGAGAAAATATAGCAAGTGCAGTAAGGCCAGTCTGATGGAGTCCCTTAATTATGTAATAAATTGAATCAGGTTCTATAGACTAAATAGGATGTTAATTTTTAGAAACTATGGACGAAATCAAAGTAGTACACTAAAAATATTCCAGTATCTTCCAGTAAACCATAATAATAGTTAAATCAATTTAAAGCTGAACTATTAAATATAATCAGTTCTACAAATTAAAACAAAGAGGCTGAAAGCACATCCATCATTAATAGTTAATAAGAAACATTTTTGGACGGTATTGCGCCGATATTTTGCAACTTATAACTTGAACTCAAGTCCAGTTTTTCACCTTTTTTGGTTGAAAAACTAAAAAATACGCAATAAAGTACAAAATCTGCACTGTTAGTGTCTGCGAAACTGCTATAAATCCATAATGAATTAGATGCAGCCTTGTAAATGTACTCAAAAATATTAGCTCAAACTCCCCTCGACTTACTGACAATAACTCGCAAGGCTACTCTTCTCGAGAAACACAAAAAATATCAATAAGCCTATGATTAGTACGTTGAATTACTTGATCTAATTGGAAATAAAGCTAACACTTAACATTATCGATTTCATTTGGGTTTAATTTGTAGAGAATTAGGACGGTTCGATTAAGCTATCAAGGAATTTTAGAAATGTAAGGGTAAAGATGGAGTAAATCAACATGATTTGTATCATGCTATAGCCAGTGTATATGAAAAGCAAAATAAATTTGAATAGGCAATTGTTACATATAAAAGATGTATAGAGATTTCAAAAGATTAACAGAATGAAGACACATATCGAAAAATTCTCGAATGCTCAAACTCATTACCTAATCCAAACTTAACTCTAAATTTGACATGCTTAGACTTCTTGCTAAACAAGAACCCTTCATAATTTTAATTATTATTATAAAGAGCAAAAATCCACCACCAAATAAAAAGTTACGATAAAGCAGTACAAGACTACTCACTTGCTATCACAAAAGTGGATAACATGCCAGGCCTGTACTTCAATAGAGCAGTCATGCTAATATACTTAGGCCAGAATGAGAAAGCTATTCCAGATTTGCAGAAAACTTTGCAATTGGATCCTAATTTTAAATAGGCTGTTCATTTGTTGGCTAATACTTGCTTTTAAATTGCATATGGGAAAAATAAGAAATAGTATAAACCTTAGGCGATTAATTAACTTCGTACTTTGGCTATGAATAGCTATTAGTATTGTCTTAGTTTCTATAAGAACAGTTAGGGAATATGGCACAATTTGGGTGTCTTGCATGCATAAAGTAACCCTCAAAAAGCTTACTAATGTTTTGTCAAAGCGCTAGAGATAAACCCTAAACTATAAGCCTCTTATCTTGGTAAGATTAAAACAGCGATGATAATTCATAAAGATCCAGTTGCAACTATGAAAGATGTTTAAACATTGATCAGTTTAGGAGATCGTACAGTTTCATTATTCTTAATAAAGTGCTCACTTCAATAATAGCTAAAAAGATATGAAGATGCACTTCAAACTGTCACTATGGTTCTTACTGCTGATCCATAGAACAAAACAGCAATCGAGACTAAATTAAGAATTATAGGTTAGATAAATAAAAGTAAAAATGTTCAAAGCAAAGTTTCATAACAATAAAATAAACATTTATAAAAGATAGAGATCACAGAAAATGTATAAAAAATTGATCAAGCATAAACAAAAGTTTAAAATACAATAGAAGAAGACAACAACAAAACTTAATAAAATTCAGATATTAAAACAAATAATA
>APMI01013555.1_pt1 | contig 14528 bp, 7 predicted proteins | sample 667938 | NCBI WGS metagenome assembly APMI01 (sample SAMN01084076, study PRJNA167559) | wastewater metagenome | biome: Wastewater | place: Denmark: Ejby Moelle, Odense | collected 2011-11-28 | reverse complement strand
GGTAGTCTTGTAATTGTTGGCGGAGGACTTGAACCTGACAATAAAAGCGTCTTCACTCAAATGATTGAACTGTCCGGCGGACCGGAAAAGGCCGTTTTTTCAATAATTCCGTCAGCCAGTGGGGTGGCAACACAAACTTTTGTTTACTTCAGGAGTGAATTGATTTCCTATGGGGTGAAACCTGAGAATATCCACCTCATCCCCATTGCCATGGCTGACGACGATAGCACAAAAAATATAGATGAATCAACCTGGCTTAATAACGCTAACGACCTCAAGCTTGCTGAAATGGTACGGAAAAGTTCCTGTGTTTGGTTTAGCGGTGGCGACCAGTTACGCACTATGAAAACACTTCATAAAGCCGATGGAAGCAAAACTCCCGTGCTGGAGGCCGTATGGGAAGTATTCCGTTCGGGAGGTGTAGTTGGCGGAACCAGCGCAGGTGCTGCAATAATGAGTGAACCTATGATTGGCGCCGGAAACAGCATGGGCGCTCTGAAGCATGGTGTGATAACCGATTATAAAGGCGATGATTTCCCTGACAGCGACGGCGTTCTGTTGACCCACGGACTCGGGTTTTTCCCGCTGGGAATGGTTGACCAACATTTTAATGCCCGGGCCAGGCTTGCCAGGCTTGTAATGGTTATGATGCATGAAAAGAAAACCGTTAATCTCGGATTTGGCGTAGATGAAAATACGGCTCTTATTTACAACGGAAAACTAAAAACACTGAAAGTTGCCGGTGCTGCCGGTGTTACAATGGTAAACACAACTGACGCAACTTTTTCGCAGGTTCAGAATCTTCCGCTTATTAAAAATGTAATGATCAGTTACCTGGATGAAGGTGATGTTTATGATATCAGCGCAAAAAAAATCATTCCTGCCGAAGGAAAGAAAGGCACCATTGGTAATGAATTTTACAATGTCTCAAATCCTGCACAGGCCGGTATGTTTTCCGGATCGGCAACCAACTTCCTCAACCTGATCACCGTTAACCTGATCGATAATATGGCAGTAAACAAAGTATCCAATCTCAACTTTACCGGTGCGGATGCAGGCTTCCTGGTTACTTTCAGCAAAACACCCGAAAGTAAAGGCTTTTTCACCGATAAGCCAACTGGCAAAGACAAGTACACCGTTATCGGAATCAGGATGGATATTGAGCCTGTTCAAATAACCACAACACCACTTAAATAGCTTTTTCAACTCATAAATAACAAACCAACCAAAACAAACAATTATTCATATGCGAAAAACTAACTTTTTATTACTGATGTTTTCTCTTTTCATCAGTTCGCTATGGGCGCAGACTATTCCGGTAAGCGGAACTGTTACCTCAGCCACTGATAAAATGCCGATGCCCGGAGTTACTGTGCAGGTAAAAGGTACACAAAAAGGCTCAATTACAGATGTTAACGGAACTTACAAATTAGATGCTCCTGCTAATGCTACCCTTGTATTTTCTTTCGTAGGAATGAAACTTCAGGAAGTTCCTGTGGAAGGCCGTAAGCAAATAGATGTTATGATGGACGAAGAAAGGGTCGATCTTGGCGAGGTAGTAGTTGTAGGTTACAGCACTTCGAGTAAGAAGCTGATTTCGGGATCTATAAGTACTGTTAACGAAAAAGAACTTGGTAATCTCCCTATCAGGACTATTGATGGAGTATTGCAGGGGAAAGCCGCTGGTGTATCAGTTAACCAGAACTCAGGTACTCCCGGTGGCCGTAATGCCATTAAAATGAGAGGTGGTAGTTCTATTAATGCCAGCAACCAACCCCTGATTGTTGTCGATGGAGTTCCTGTTATTACTGGCAATTTTGGCCAGATCGGCTACAGCGGCCAGGAAATTGATGCAATGTCGGACCTCAACCCGGATGATATTGAGTCATTCACCATTCTCAAAGACGCTTCGGCAACTGCAATTTATGGCTCAAGGGCTTCCAATGGCGTAATTCTGATCACGACTAAAAAGGGTAATGCGCAGCGTACAAACGTAAACCTGAGTACATCCTATGGCTGGCAAACCATGCCGGCTGAAAGGATTCCTCACCTGATGAACGCAGCCCAATGGAACGAATTTAAAGGAACCGATGTTCAGGGCACGGATACCGACTGGATGAAAGAAATCCTGCAGGTTGCTCCAACATCAAATACAGAATTATCGGTAAGCAGCGGAAATGATAAAACACGTTTATATATTTCCGGTAACTTATACACACAGGATGGTACCGTAAAATCAACCGCATTTAATCGTTACAGCGGACGTATAAACGTGGATCATAAATTATTGAAAGATCTCACATTAGGCGCCGGTGTTTCAATGACGTACTCGGTTAACCATCGCGTTGAAGGTGATCAGACCACCTACGGACCATTGCCAAACGCACTTTCAGAACCTGCCATTTATCCGGTTTATAATCCTGATGGAACCTACTATGAAGGCAATCTTCCATATGCCAATCCCGTTGCCATCATTAACGAAACAAAAAATGTGGCTTACACCAACCGTAACAACGGGAATATCTATCTTGAATACAAATTCCTGGATGGGTTCACTTTTACCACCAAATGGAGCGCAGATGTTTACAACCTTCGTGAGCATGAGTACGATCCTATTACAACAGCCCAGGGTAAAAAATACAATGGACTTGGTATTGAAGGAACTACTTACGTCAGTAACCTGGTTGGAAGCAATGTGCTAAATTATTCCAAAACAGTTAATAAGGTTCATAATTTTGAAGCAATGGCAGGATTCAGCTTCGAAAAATATGCCAGAAGAACTACTTATATTGAGGCAAGAGACTTCCCGAATGAAGATTTTCAATATATCACTTCGGCAGGAACAATCAGGGCGGCAAGTGCTACGGCACTCGACCGAGGGATGACCTCCTATTTCGGACAGTTCAAGTATAACTACAAGTACAAGTATATTTTTACACTTACCGCACGTGCCGACGGATCTTCAAAATTTGGTTCAAACAACCGCTTCGGATATTTTCCTGCCGCTTCATTAGCCTGGAGGCTTACAGAAGAACCCTTTATGAAGAGTGTGCCTGTTATCAGTGATCTTAAATTAAGAACTAGTTTTGGTTTGACCGGTAATGATGGTATCGATGATTTTGCATCACTGGGCTTATATAAAGGTGGATATAATTACAATCAAAATTCGGGTATTCAGCCAACCCAGTTGCCCAACCCCGACCTGAAATGGGAAACTACCCGTCAGATTGGCCTGGGATTTGATCTGGGATTGTTTAAGGACAGGATAAGCCTTATAGCAGATATTTATTACAACAAAACAAGCGATCTTCTTCTTGAACGTCCCATACCACAATCATCAGGATTCAGTACCATTACTTCAAATATCGGAGATATGGAGAATAAAGGTGCAGAGTTTGTACTGAATACCCAAAACATTCAGGGCGATTTCACGTGGAATACATCTTTCAATTTTTCGGCTAACCGCAATAAAGTGCTGAAACTGTTCAACGGGCAGCCAATTGCCGACCAGGGGCGTGGTAATAACTGGGTAATGGAAGGGGAACCAATCGGAGTATTTGTGGGATATAATTTTCTTGGCGTTGACCCTACAACCGGGAAAGAAGTATATGAAGATTTAAATGGTGACAAGGTAATTACAACCGATGACAGGAAAATTACAGGAAATCCAAATCCTGATTTTACGTTAGGTATGACCAATACATTTGCATACAAAGGATTTGATTTCTCATTTTTCCTGCATGCAATAATTGGAAACGATGTTTATAATGGTACATGGATGTATCTTCAGGCGCCAACGGAGCTTGATCAGCAAACAACTGAAGTACTAAATGTATGGCGTGAACCGGGTGATGTAACTAATATTCCGAGGCTTGCTGATGGTTTAAAATCATCAAGGTTTATTGAAAACGGTTCTTTCATGCGTATCAAAAACGTTACATTAGGTTATACACTTCCAAAAGACCTGCTTAAAAAACTATGGTTGAAATCGGCCAGGGTTTATGTTTCGGGACAAAACCTGTACACGTTTACTGCTTACACCGGTATGGACCCTGAAGTAAATTATTACAGTACCGATAATATTATTATGGGTACCGATTTCTTTACTTATCCGCAATCGCGTACCATATTGGTAGGTTTAAACCTTGGTTTCTAACACATAAATCAGAAAACACATGAAAAGAAATATATTTTACCTCTTTGCCCTGGCATTTACTATAATGTCGTGCAACAAAGTATTGGATGTTAAGCCTACCGATAGTGTAGCTGCAGAAGATGCCATTCAAAATAAAGCCGGCGTTGAGCATGCACTCATCGGATCCTATCACGCGCTTCAGGCTACCGGACTTTATTATCTTAATGCAATGGTTGTGGGCGACATAGCTGCTGATAACCTCACACATACAGGCACTATGATGGACTACAGCCATATTGAAAATAAGCCAATACCTGCTGAAAACTCAATAGTTGAAGGGATGTGGTCAGGAGCTTACAACGGCTTAAACTGTGTAAATAATATCCTTATCAAACTTCCGGGTATTGAAGGGCTTACGCCGGATGAGTACAATCAGTATGAAGGAGAAGCCTTGTATATAAGGGGGTTGTTACACTTTTACCTGGTCACTTATTTTGGCGGAGTGCCTATACAAACACAGCCTACGCTCGATTTGAGCCGGATAGAAGTTGCACGCAACTCCGAAGCTGAAGTTTATACACAGATTATTAATGATCTTACTGCCGCCAAAGCAAAGCTCTCCAAAACCAAAGTGAAAGGCCGTGCTAATAAGTATGCCGCTTCAGCTTTATTGGCAAGAGTTTATTTATCGAAGTTCCAGATTTTAGGCGACCAGCCATCAGCAAATCTTGCAATAACGGAATCAAGTTATGTTATCGATAGTGCTGGTTATACCCTTGCAACGGATTACGCAAGTTTGTTCAATCCAAAGAATAACACAAATGAATCCATTTTTGAAGTGGTTTTTGATGCTCAAAATTTCACTCGTCTGGCACAATACTATTTTTCGCGGAATTTATCAGGCAGGTATGAGTTTGCACCTGAAACTGAGTTAATTCAGAGTTACGAACCGGCTGATACGCTAAGGCTGAAAGCTTCTATTGCTTATGATACAGTGACCAAACAACCCTATGGATTTAAATATAAGGATGTTTCAGGAGGGACTGACCATGTGTATGTACTCCGGCTTGCCGAAATGTATCTCATACGGGCAGAAGCTATGGCTTATTCGAATGGAAGTATTGCAAGCATTCAGGCTGATATTAACATAATTCGCAAGCGTGCAGGTCTTGAAAACACCAAAGCTGATAATATTGCTGCGCTGAAACTCGCTATTGAGAATGAACGCCGGCACGAGTTTGTATTCGAAGGGCAGCGCTGGCCCGATCTGGTACGAACCAAAAGGGCTGTTGCTGTTTTAGGTATAAATGAAAAATTTACCCTCTTCCCGATTCCGCATAGCGAAATGCAAACCAATAGTTTGATGACACAAAATGACGGTTATTAATAAATTAATTAAAACTACGACAATGAAAAAACACATTATATATTTCCTCATGTTGCTCCCGGCAGTATTTATAGCGTCGGGATGCCAGAAATACGAAACGGGTAATCCTCCGGCAAGCACAGTTGCGAATTTCACCTATAGCACGAGTAATAGTGGTAAGGCTCCCTGTGTTGTTACGTTTACCAATACATCCTTAAATGCCGCCGGGTATTTGTGGGATTTTGGCAACGGGCAAACGTCTACAGAAGCTAATCCTACAGCAACCTTTAATACTCCGGGTTTTTATACTGTGAAACTTACATGCACTGCAGTTAATGATGTTTATTACAACCAGCTTGTAAAAACCGCGGTTATAAATGTCAGGGATCCTAATGCAGGGCTTGCTCAGGTTCTTTATTATACTACCTGTGCAACTGCAGGCGGAGCTGTGCACATGGTTGTTTTAAATGATGATGGTATTGCTCATGTTCAGGATTTTGCGCCCGTAACTTTAGTAAAACCTTATGGCATTACAACAGATACATCAAATAAGAAAGTATATGTATCCGATTATTCGGTAAATGCTATTTATCGCTTTGATGCTGACGGAACCAACCCGTTGAAAATACTTGACGTTACCATCTTCCCTGCGCTTGATGCGCCCGAAGGCCTAATGGTAGCAGGCGATAAACTTTACTGGGGGCAACCGGGTGGGATATATAGATCAAACCTCGATGGAACAAGTCCTGAACTGTATAAATCAAGTATTGATTATCCGGCTGATATGCACTATGATCCGGTTGGCAACAAGATATATGCTGTAGTTGACATGGAGGATGGAACCGGTGGATATTTCTCGATGAACCTTGACGGTTCAAATCTTGTTAATCATATCCCTGGTGTCGACGGATTGGCCGTAGAGGTAAACGTGGCTACCGGAAAAGCCTATTTCGCAGGTTATGCAGTTGCAGGTACAGCCATGCCTGACAATGGAATATACACGAGTAATATTGATGGCACACAGGTACAAAAAATTGGTGAATATGGATTAAAAGCTACCTGGGGTGTTGCTATCGACGATAAACGTGGCAAATTATTCTGGTCATTTAAGAATTCAAATTACGCGCCGGATGGGAAAATTATCCGTGCTAACCTTGATGGAACAGGTAAAGAGGATTGGATTACAGGCATTAATCCACAAGCCATGCAGGCTGTTTGGATTAAGCTATAGCAAATTATAGAAGCTGCTCTACGGAGCAGCTTCTATAATATAATATGGGGTAAGGGCAAAAAATAAATACTTTTCCCTTTTACGTTTAAAAACATATCCAGACAAAAATTCTTAAATTCGCAAACAAACAATCTAAAACTTGATTCTATGAAAAAAAATCTACTTTTTATCGCAGCCTTAATGCTGGTCTTCGTTGTAAATGGCTATTGCCAGGCAATTATGAAAACAGGTACTATGGATGTAAATTTAAGCAAGTACGGAAGAATCCGGCTACTTACTACTGACCAAACAATTCAACTGGATCGTTCTTCAATATTAGTTGGAAAGGCAGAATCAGCTGTATTTGATTATCAAAATGATGCAGTAGAGTTATCTGCACCTACTACTGTAGCTACTCCTTCAATGAGCGATTTTGAAATAACCGGCTCTATTAACGGAGGTTCTGCTACAACTCCTCCTGATGTTACGGTAAAATTAAATGCCTACGGCTGGACCAATCAGTCTTTCACCATCGTTAAATACACGATAACCAATAACGAAGCAAGTGAGTTTAATGCTACCATAGGTTTGGATATAATTCCTTCAATTGCAGAAGAGTACCTCGATACGATATCCTACAATAGTACTGCAAAGGTAGTGCGCTTTCACTATGGGGCTACCCGCCAAAATATCGGAATAAAACTTCTCTCAGCAACAATGACTTCAGTTAATTCATTTGTTTGGTATGATGCATACGAAGTAGATGCAACTTATTGGAACTGGATGAAAAAGGGTACGCTTGAACCAATGTTCCCTTCAACTCTTGATCCTGAAGAAGGAACAGTTACTATAACCGGACAGGATCCTGTTTCAATTTCGCCGGGGGCATCAGTTGATGTGTATTATGCTTATGCTCTTGGCGCTGATGAGCAAACTATGCTTTCAAATATTGCTGCAGCTGAGCTTAAATATGCTGCGTTTACCACTTCCCTTTCCGAGCGTCAGCCTTCGGCAAACGGACTCAAAAACTACCCGAACCCTGTTAAAAATGCAACCAAAATCAGTTATGAGTTGCCAAGTGACGGATTTGTTAGTTTAAAAATATATGATGCTATAGGGAATGTAGCTGCTACTTTAGTAAATGCAAAACAGTCGGGCGGTTTACATACCATTGATTTTAATACAAAAGATTTACCCCGCGGTGTATATAGCTACAGTCTGATGTATAACAACCAGGTTAAAACAAGCAAAATGGTAATTGTCAAATAACCAGGTCGATAAATAGTATTGGAGTCTTAAAACAAAAGGGGCTGTCTCAAAACTGAGACAGCTTTTTTTATGTTAAAAAATTTGTTCAAAGTATGGTTTTTGGGTGAGGCATTCTTTTATAACCCGTAAATTTGCGGCAGCGCGCAGTTTTTAAATCTGTGCTGAAGATATTGTGCTGAAAAACCTGATGGGGAAAGATATTTTTATAATCGCATTGTTGTCGTATGTTAAGCCGGTGGGCTACATGGTATTGCCTTATGCATGCTTTCGCGAACACGACAGCTTTATAACGATACACGAGCGTCTTTCAGGATTAAACATTGGCAAATATCCTGAAATAACAATCGCCGAATCCGAATTCTTTAAACTATCCGAAACTTATTCGAACCAGGCGCTCATCAAACAGTTTTCGAAGAAAAAGGAAACGCCAAAGGACTTTTTTGCACATCTCGACAAGAAGCTGCTCGATGAAATGATCAGGCCTTTTATAGAACGAAAGCTTTCGCTGATCTTCCGGATACTGCTCGAAAACAACATCCCGCTTTACAATGGCAAAGGCGGATCAAACCTGTACGAGGAAGACCATATTCAAATTGAAAGCGTTAGTCCCGAGACATCGTTAAAATTTATACGCACCCCCGAAGGTACCCAATACAAGCTCAGGGCTTTTCATGCCCATCGCGAACTTGTGCTGAACAACCCCGAAAATGCCATCCTGGTTAACGAACCTTGCTGGTACCTGGCCGGTAATAAGCTGGTGCATTTTAAGGAGCAGATAAGCGGCAAACTGTTGATTCCTTTCCAGAAAAAGGACTTTGTCAACATACCGAAACGTATAGAATATCAGTATTTCAGCACGTTTATCCGGAAAATTGCCAATCGTTGCGATATCGAAGCCGAGGGTTTCCTGGTGAATGATCTTCAACTGCGGCCCCGCGCAGTGCTCTCGCTCGAAACCGACCTGCAGGGCCGTAATGCTCTAATACTTCATTTTGAGTACGGGGACAAAATGATACTGGCCAACCACCCGCAACAATCTTTCACCACCCTGCTTGCCGACAAAAACGGGTTTATCTTTAACCGCTTTAAACGGGAAAAGGAATGGGAAGCTATGCAGGTTGCATTCCTGAAATCAAAGGGCCTGAAAAAAGTTGAGGCAGCCTTTGTAATGGCTGAACAAGCCCCGTCATCAGACACCGGTTACCGGATGATTGAATGGCTGGCTGAAAACAATGCGGAATTGAGTAAACAGGGTTTTATTGTAAACCAACCCGACAAAAAGAAATACATTTTTGAGGTCCCGGTGCTGGAGCTCACGCTCGACTCCGGCTTCGACTGGTTTGATGTGATGGGAACCGTGGTGATTCATGATCTTAAAATTCCGTTTGTCAGGTTCAGGAATCATATTATAAATAACAAAAAGGAGTATGAATTACCGGGCGGAGAAATCGTGATTCTCCCCGACGAATGGTTTTCCCGGTTTCAGGATATCATGTTTTATGCCCGAGAACAAAACCAGCAGATCCGGTTGGGCAAGCATCATTTTAAATTGCTTTCAGCCATCCCCAACCCGGCTGTTCAGCAACTGGTTGAGTGCCTTGATGTGCCTGTAAAGGTTGAACTGCCGCCACTTGCCGGTGTAACCCTCAGGTCTTACCAGCTGGCAGGATTTTACTGGATGCATGCTTTGCTGAAGCAAGGATTGGGCGGAATACTGGCCGATGATATGGGGCTTGGTAAAACGTTGCAAGCCATTGCGCTGCTGGCCTCGCGGTATCCGGCAACCAGCCCGGTAAACGAAATTGAGATGACTGACCATGGCAGGCCGTTAAATGCAGTACCCATACAACTTGATTTGTTTTCGCAGGCTGAAGTTGTACAGCCTGCTCCATCCGGAGCCAGAATTCATAACCCTGATAAATCAAGACCCGCCTGCAGCCTGGTGGTATTGCCGGCATCACTTATCCACAACTGGTTTAATGAACTCAGGAGGTTTGCCCCCTGGCTGCGGCTATACGTGCACGTGGGAGCTGCCAGGGCAACAAGTACCGGCATTTTCGGGCAACATGATATTGTGCTCACTACATACGGTACACTGAGGAATGATATTGCAATTTTCAGCAAATTTGTTTTCGGGCATATTATTCTCGACGAAAGCCAGCAAATTAAAAATCCCGATTCGAAGGCGGCGCAGGCCGTATTCAGCCTGCAGGGCATGCATCGCATGGTACTTACCGGCACACCCATACAAAATTCTCTGGCCGATATCTGGTCGCAGTTCAATTTTCTGAATCCGGGGATGCTGGGTACTTATCAGCATTTTATGAAGTATTACGCTTCGCCTTTGTCAAAAAACCACGAGGATATGGCCGGTGAGAAGCTCAGGAATATGATTGGGCCGTTTATTTTACGGCGCACCAAGGAGGAAGTTGCCAGGGAGTTGCCCGCGCTTACCGAAACTGCTGTTTTCTGTGCCATGACCGACGAACAGCAAAGTTTGTACAACTCTGAGAAATCCAAAATCAGGAACAGCATTCTCGAGAAATTCGCTAATGACGGCAGCAGCAATGCTTCGGTGCTGGTGTTGCGTTCGCTTATGATGCTCCGGCAACTTGCCAACCACCCGCGTATGGTCGATGCCACATCGCTGGCCGGCAGTGGTAAGTTTGCCGAAGTTACCGAAAGCCTGGCAACCCTGTTGGCCGAGAACCACAGGGTACTTGTTTTTTCATCTTTTGTAAGGCACCTGAAACTGGTGGAAGAATTCTGTCAGGATGAAGGCTATAGGTATGCCATGCTTACCGGGGCTACCGCCAACCGCGAAAAAGTAATCAATACTTTCAAAAAGGATAAACATACGCAGTTGTTCCTCATTTCGCTCAAAGCCGGTGGGGTTGGGCTGAACCTCACGGAAGCCGATTATGTATTTATTCTGGACCCGTGGTGGAACCCGGCCGCCGAAATGCAGGCATTAAACCGGGCACATCGCATCGGGCAGGATAAAAATGTTTTTGTGTACCGGTTTATTACCAAGGACACCGTGGAGGAAAAAATCGTGATGCTGCAGCAACGCAAAAAGCAGCTTGCCGATCTGTTTGTAACCTCCGACTCGACTATTGCCGGAATGAGTAAAGAGGAAATTATGGATATTTTTACTTAAAAAACTGTGGGCAAAATCCGGTTTACGGCCTGCTCCTGCTTCAACTGATACTTTATATTACAATTACCTCACATGAAAGTGCCGGCATGTGTGTATAAAGGAAAATCTAACCTATGATTTCAGGTTTTTCTTTGTATTTTTGAAAGAACAAATCACTAAACCCTTTTATACGTATGACTCCAAAATTTAAGATTCCGCACACTTACGTTATTATTTTCTCCATCATACTGCTTGCAGCTGTGTTTACCTGGTTTGTGCCCGGGGGATCGTTCGAACGCGAAAAAATTACTACTTCTTCGGGAAGCAGCGAGGTTGTAAAAGCACATTCATTTCATTACGTGGACAACAGTCCGCAGACCTGGCAAATATTTTCTGCTTTTTATAAAGGCTTTGTGCGCTCACCCAAAATCATTGTTTTTATTCTCATCCTGGGTGGAGCTTTCTGGTTGCTAAACGAAAGCAAAGCCATTGATATGGGCGTGTATGCTTTCCTCAAAAAAAGTGACAGGCTGAACCGCTACCGGTTTATCCGGTTCCTGGGTGTAAATAATATCATTATCACGATAGTAATGCTGATGTTCAGCTTTTTTGGGGCCATTTTTGGCATGAGCGAGGAAACCATAGCTTTTGTGATCATATTTGTTCCCATGGCCATTTCGATGGGATATGATTCCATTGTAGGTGTTTGCATGTGCTTTATTGGCGCAGGTATAGGGTTTGCTGGCTGCCTCATGAATCCGTTTACGCTGGGAATTGCACAGGAAATTGCAGGGCTTCAACTTTTTTCCGGTCTCGAATACCGGTTCATTATCTGGTTGGTTATCAATATTGTTGGTATAGGGTATGTATTGTGGTATGCCAACCGGGTGAAGAAAAACCCGACTAAATCCATAGTGTACCACGAGGATAGCTACTGGCGCGAGCATCATGCAAAAGCTGACCTGCAGGTATCGGAAAAATCACTTACCTCAACCTGGGTGGCCTATGTTGGTGTACTTGCTGCTATTGTAGTTTCTGCAATTATCTGGCCACAAAATCCTATTAAACTCGGAGCCAATGCGTTTACACTGCCTGTTCTGCCTGTAGTTGCGGTGTTATTTGCCATTTCAGGATATATGGCCGTTCGAAAATCCATGCAGGCATTTGTACTGAACGTTCTTGTTTTTACTGTAGTTTTCCTGGTGGTTGGCGTAACTGGTTTCGAATGGGGATTGCTTGAACTGGCTGCTTTGTTTTTCGGTATGGCTTTGGTGGCAGGTATGGCCATGGGCAAAGATGCCAATGAAATAACACGTTCGTTTGTTGCCGGAGCCAGGGACATTATGTCGGCAGCACTGGTGGTTGGGCTTGCCGGAGGCATCATCGTTATTCTTGAGGATGGCAAAATCATAGATACTATTCTGTATGGCATTTCCAGGTCCATCGAAGGTACAGGTAAAATTGCAACACTTTCGCTGATGTATGTTTTTACCTCAGCCATCAATATAGTCATCACCTCGGGAACCGCCAAAGCGGCTCTGATTATGCCTATTCTACGCGACATATCCGACATGGTGAGCCTTTCGAAGCAGGCTACGGTAACGGCTTTTCATATTGGCGACGGGTTCACGAACCTGATCACACCAACCTCCGGCGTACTGATTGGTGTGCTTGAAGTAGCCCGCATTCCTTTTGCCAAATGGTTCAGCTGGGCCTGGAAACTGATCCTGATCCTGGTTGTTCTGGGATGGGTACTGCTTATACCTACGGTACTCATGCAGCTGAACGGGTTTTAAGAAACTATAAAAATTGCGTTATTATAGATTTTGAAAGAGCGAGGGGAAATGGAACTATGGAGTGATATGGAGAAATGGCGACCGGGAAAGAGGGGCAGGGTGTAGCTCCATATTTTTCTCACCAAGGGCATGCGTCATGAAACAAACATTTTAATGAGAGACAAACCGTGACAAACTTCAATCAATTCTGAATAAATGAAAATGAGGCTGTTTCGGTTTTGAAACAGCCTCTGCCTGAAATGCCGATTCACTTAAGGCGAATCTTTCGCACTTTCGCCATAAATCACTAATTTCGCATCCTGGTTTGCCAATCATCATAAAAGGCAGACTTTTTCATTGATCATTAAATGCCTTTGCCAGCAAAATATATTTTATGCAAACAGTTGTAAGCGGAATCAGGCCTACGGGCAACCTGCACCTCGGGAATTATTTCGGGGCTATGCAAAATTTTGTAAAAATGCAACAAACTGATAATTGCTTTTTCTTTATTGCCGATTATCATTCGCTTACCACCCATCCAACCCCTGCCGACCTTCATGGCAATGTAAAACAAGTGCTGGTCGAGTACCTGGCCTGTGGACTGGATCCCGAAAAATCGACCCTGTACCTGCAAAGCGATCTGCCCGAAACTGCCGAGTTGTATCTTTTCCTGAATATGAATGCTTACCTGGGCGAACTCGAACGCTGCACTTCGTTTAAAGATAAAGCCCGCACACAGCCCGAAAACGTAAATGCAGGCCTGCTTACCTATCCCACGCTGATGGCAGCCGATATCATCCTGCATAAAGCGCATAAAGTGCCTGTCGGCAAGGACCAGGAGCAGCACCTGGAAATGACCCGCACCTTTGCGAACCGGTTTAACCGCATGTATCATGTAGAATATTTCCCTGAGCCGGTGGCGTACAATTTTGGCGAATCGCTGGTGAAGATACCCGGGCTCGACGGCAGTACCAAAATGGGCAAGAGCGAAGGCGAAGGTAACGCCATATTCCTGTTCGATTCGCCCGAAGTAATCCGCAAAAAAGTGATGAAAGCGGTTACCGACAGCGGTCCTACCGAGCCGAATCAACCCAAGCCACAAGCCATCGAGAATTTATTCAACCTGATGAAAGCCTTGTCGGAGCCGGCAACGCTACAGTTTTTCGAAGAGCAGTATAATGCATGCACCGTGCGTTATGGCGACATGAAAAAGCAGCTTGCCGAGGATGTAATCCGTTTTACTACCCCTTTCCGTGAGCGCATACTCCAGTTGCTGGGCGATGACGAATACCTGGCAAAAGTGGTGAAAACCGGCCGCGACAAAGCGCACGAAAGTGCAGCAAAAACAGTAAAAGAGGTGAGGGAGATTATTGGGTTTAAGTCATTCTAATTAGCTATACAAGGGGTGATTTTCTTTTTAGTCACCCCTTGTATTGCTCGTTAATATCAACTATTGTAGGATTTCATTATTTCCATGATTTTTCTGGCAGGTTCACGTATTTCCACAGCTTTGCTATTCAGGTAGCCTTCAGTATCTTTTTCATTCATTGCTTTAATGGCAACATAATAGGGAGATAGAATAACGTCGAATCCCTGTTCTTCAAGTATATCTGTAAACCATTTTCCATAGCCTA
>APMI01000865.1_pt1 | contig 14531 bp, 12 predicted proteins | sample 667938 | NCBI WGS metagenome assembly APMI01 (sample SAMN01084076, study PRJNA167559) | wastewater metagenome | biome: Wastewater | place: Denmark: Ejby Moelle, Odense | collected 2011-11-28 | reverse complement strand
TATTGAATTATTGTTAGCCTGAGAGGGGTTAAAGAAAGTCCCTGGTTGAGGGCATCGCCGCCTCTACAGTGCTCTCGTCAGGCAGGCGCGGTTTTTGTCGGTCTTAGGGCGGTCTTGTGTCGGTCAGGCATTGGACTTCGGTCGGTCTTCGTCGGTCACGCGCAAACAGGTGAGGTCTAGTAGCAGTATCGGATGCGCCCTTAGCGCTTAATTCCCTCTCGATAGCTGCTGTTTAGAAATCTCGCCTTTTCTCTGCGCTCAGCCGAACGAGAAAGTCTTCGTTTCTCCCCTCCCTTTTGACAGGCAGTCTCCGAAAGCAGACGATGTTATGTCAGCTAAATGTGGCAGTGTTAAGGAGTACACCTGTTGCATCTAGCGATGCAGTGGATAACTCGAAAAAGTGCTGCAACGCTTTGAGTAGACTGTATGTTTAGATGCACAATGTTGTGTTTTTGTGGGGACACATTGTGCACTCCCTAAAATAGTATTCATAATCAAATCCTTAATTCATCAGGTACGCGGTCGCGCCTTCAGCGCATCAAAAAGGGCCATGAGCGCAATGTAAACCGGTATTGGCTAACTGCTCTACCCCTACATGTGGGGTATTAGCTCAAAGTCCAAATGCTTTCAGCACAACAATCTTTCCTATTGATGTCCTATTGATGAAGGGTTGAAAGGGCGCTGTAAGAAAATTTTAACGAGAAATAGGCTAAAAAGCCCCTTGCTACTATGGTCAGAAACTCAAATTTGTCCCACTTTGTAAGTGGGTATTTTAAGATTTTGTTTTTCAATGATATTTGAAGCAACATATACCAATATATCTTGGAAATATATTGGTATATGTGGAATAAATTATTTTATTCATGGAGTTACAGCTTTTTTTCGAATTATCCACCGCATCGCTAGATGCAACAGGTGTACTCCCCAACACTGCCACATTCGGCTGACATAACATCGTCCATTTTTGGAAGCTATCCGTCAAAAGCAAGCGGGTGAAACAGGTGATAGCCCGTTCAGAGGGGCAGAGAGAACCGGCACACCTTGTCAGTAGAGGGTTAAAAGTACTCAAAGTCGCCCTGAACGCTGAGGCGGCGTTTCTTCAAGAAACCCATCAGTGGTTATTTGCCCCTTGACCAACCTTGGTTACCTGTTGATCGTCGTTGGTTACGCCTTGGTCACCACTGGTTAGTCGCTGGTTACTCAATGACTGTCGTTGGTTACTCTTTGGCTATCACTGGTTAGCCGTTGGCCGATAGTGTTTGCGCCGTGGCCAACCTCAATATCCAGTACCCAGCAGGACCAACAAGATGGGTCACCGGCTCCTCATGGATTCTATCCCACCCGATTACCCACATCTTTTTTAGCTTTATATTCAACATGTTACGCTGAATTTAGTATTGCTTTGAGTTTATATTTTATAAATCAACATATTACCGGCCATCATCGGATTGACGTTGAAGCGATTCCAGGTGCCCCAGAGCAGATCAAGACGCTGAAAGCCAGTAAACCCTTTAGGAACGCCAGCACGAGCGTGGATTCTTAGCGGCTGACAACCATACCAAATCATCATAATCTATTGATTTTATAATATAAAAAGATGTGGGCAATCGGGTGGATTCTATCCTCTCCAGCAACAAGGCCTTCGCTGGCTTGAACGTCCTTTTCCGCCCAAATCCCTTCACGATTCGGGCGCCAATCGTGAATTTCGTGGGAGGAACGGCAAGAAACAAGCGGTTTTCAGGAAAATCGGGACGCGAACCTTCATCGGCCTGGGACACAATTCTCGACTCACGGCCGAAACCTGCCCTCGGTTTACAAAGCCAGCCCCGGGTTATCTTTTATCTTTATACAGCTTTTGAAACCCATTGCAATATCAATTACATGATAGGTTTTGTTATTTACGTTGAACGGTTAGCCATTTTCATTAGCTTTTATAGCTATTTCTTGCAAAAATATCTCATAATTTTTTCTGCATCTTTTTGTCGTGGAGTGTTCTTTTCCTAGTGTTTTTTCTAAAATTTCTAAACTCTTTTGATAAAAAGGCTCTACTTTATCATATTGTCTTTGATGGTAATAGACTGTTGCTAAGTTATGTAAATTGAGGGCAACATCAGCATGTTCTTTTCCGAAGGATTTTTCTTCAATTGCCAGGCTTCTTAGATACAAAGGTTCGGCCTTGTCATATTGTTTTTGATGATAATATAAGCTCGCTAAATTATTTAAAGTATAACCAACAGATGGATGCTCTTGACCTAAAGCTTTTTCATAAATTGCTAAACTCCCTTGATATAAAGATTCAGCTTGCTGATATTTTCCTTGCATATCATAAATGCCCGCCAAATTATTTAAACAAAATGCAATATTTGGATGTTTATCGCCTAATATTTTATTCCAGATAGCTAAACTTTTTTGATACAAAGGTTCAGCTATTTCATATTTTCCTTGCGTATCGTAAAGATCGGCTAAATTATTTAAACTGGCCGCAAGATTAGGATGGTACGGGTATCCAGACTTTTCTAAAATAGCCAAACTTCTTTGATAGAAAGATTCTGCTAACAAATATTTTCCTTGTGTAACATAAAGACTAGCTAAATTATTTAAGCTAGTGGCAACATCAAAATGATTTTTTCCTAGGGCTATTTCCTTAATAGCTAAACTTCTTTGATATAAAGCCTCTGCCTCATTATATCTGCCTTGTAATTTATATAGCACGGCTAAATTATTTAAGCTTTGTGCAACATCAGGATGATATTTACCAAGCTCTGTTTCTCTAATAGTTAGACTTCTTTGATATAATAACTCTGCCTCGTCATATCGACTTTGCATTTCATAAAAACTGGCTAGATTATTTAAATCAACAGCAACGTTAGTATGTTGCTTGCCAAAAATTTTTTCGCTAATTGCCAAACTATTTAAATATAAAATTTCAACTTGCTCATACTTCCCTTTATCTTGAAGATAATAGGCGGTTTGGCTTAATAATAAACCAGCATTTTTAGTCTCTATAGAAAACTCATCTATTTTTTCACAAGTGGCTAATGCGCTTAATAATAGTTCTTCACATACACTCCAATTTTCAAAATCAGGTTTTGGAAAATTTTTGCAAACTCGATTCACTACTTTTACAGAACGCTGTTGCCATGATGCTTTGTGTTTGTTTTTTACTATTTTTCTATTTAAATTTAAATAATTACGATAAATAACCTGGAAATTAGGATGTTGTTCGCCAACGATTTTTTGCAAAATAGCAACGGCACGCTGATACAACGATAATGCTTGTACAATCTCTCCTTGCTCATTATACAAATTAGCCAGATTATTAAGAATTTGGGCTGTATCAGGATGTTCTGTACCTAATGTTTTTTCTAAAATTGCTAATACTTGTTGATACAAATCTAAGGCTTGCGAGTAATTACCACGAGTATCATGAAATTCGGCTATATTATTTAAAGCCTGAATTGTGTCATGATGTTCTGAACCTAAGTATTTCTCTGTAATAGCTAATACACGCTGATATAAAGCTAATGCTTGCTGATATTGACATTGTTTTTCGTACAGTATTCCTAAATTATTCAAGCTTTGTAGGGTATCAGGATGTTTTTCACCTAATTTTTTTTCAGTTATTGTTAAAGCTTGTTCAGATAAAGTAATAGCTTGCTGATAATTATTTAATTCATAATGCAAGTTCGCTAAATTATTGAGACAAGCCGCTGTATCAGGATGCTCTTTACCTAATACCTCTTCCCAAATTTTTAAAGCACGTTCATACAACGGTAAAGCCTGTTCATATTCGCCTTGTATTTCATGCAAAGCTGCCAAATTATTTAAGCTACGCGCAGTATGAAAATGCTTTTCACCCAATATTTTTTCATGGATGGCTAACGCTCTTTGATACAAAGGCAATGCTTGGCTATAGTTTTGTAGCTGGTAATACGTTGCAGCAAGATTATCAAGAATGGTAGCAATTTCAGGATGTTCCAAACCTAAACTTTTTTCTTGGTTGATTAACGCTTTTTGATATAAAGGCAATGCTTGTTGATAGTTACTTTTGGCATAATACAAAGTGGCTAGATTGTTTAAGCTATTGGCAGTATCAGGATGATTCGCGCATAAAACTTTTTCTCTGATGTTGAGAGTGCGCTGATATAACGGTAAGGCTTTTTCATATTCGCCTAAAGAATCATAAAGAGCCGCAAGATTATTAAGGCTATTAGCTATATCAGGATGTTCTGCGGGTAATACTTGTTCTCGAATAGTTAATGCTTGCTGATATAGCGGTAATGCGCGGGTGAAATCACCTTGTTCGTAATAGATAATGGCTAAATTATCAATATTACTTGCGGTATTTGAATGTTCTGTGCCGAATAGGGCTTGATTAATTTCTAAGGCTTGTTGGCTTAAACTAAGTGCTTGTGAAAACTCGCCTTGATCGCTATAGAGAGAACCAAGATTGTTTAAAATATTGGCAATGACAGAGCGATGTATTTCTGAAACATTTTCACAAATTGTTAGGGCGTGTTGGTATAAGGGGAGCGCGTCAGAATATTGGGCTTTTTCTTGCAGAAAATAAGCGGTTTGGTTGAGTAATAATGCCGCATTTTCAGTTTCAATATTAAATTGCTGGATTTGTTCACAAGTAGCAATTGTGCTTAATTTTAATTCTTCACATAATTCCCAATTTTCAAATTCAGGATTGGGAAAAACACTGTGTACTCGATTGACAACTTTTTCAGCCCTTTCAAACCATGATGTTTTTATATCCATTACAAATATCTCAGCATCGTTATATTTGTTTCACTTCTTCCAACAAACTTTCGTAATTTTCTCTGTATAACTTAGCGTTAGGATGATTTTTACCTAAACTTTTTTCAACAATAGTGATTGCTTGTTGATAAAAGAATTCACTTTTTTTGTATTTGGCTTGAGCCTGATAAAGCAATGCTAAATTATTTATATTAGTGGCAATGTCAGGATGATCTTTTCCTAGTGTTTTTTCTAAAATTTCTAAACTCTTTTGATATAAAGGTTCCGCTTTTTCATACTTACCTTGAACCCACCCGATTACCCACATCTTTTTATATTTTACAATCAATCGGTTATGATGATCTGATATGACTGTCAGCCGCTAAGAATCTACGCTCGTGCAGGTGTTCCTAAAGGGTTTACTGGTTTTCAGCGTCTTGATCTGCTCTGGGGCACATGGAATCGCTTCAACATCAATCCGATGATAGCCGGTAATATGTTGATTTTTAAGATATAAAATCAAAGTAATACTAAATCCAACGTAACATATTGAATATAAATCTAAAAAAGATATGGGTAATCGGGTGCCTTGAACCCGATAAATTTCTGCTAAATTATTTAAACAGACAGCAACATCTGGATGATTTTTTCCTAACGCTTTTTCTAAAATAACTAAGCTATTCTGATATAAAGATTCAGCTTTTTCATATTTACCTTGCGAGTCATAAAGCATTGCTAAACCATTTAGACTAATTGCAACGCTAGGATGATTTTCACCTAATATCCTTTCTTTGATTACCAAACTTCTCTTATATAAAATTTCTGCCTGTTCATACTTACCTTGTGCATAATACAGTCCAGCTAAATTATTTAAGTCTGCGGTAACGCTAGGATGGCCTTGTCCCAATATTTTTTCTTTAATAGCTAAACTTTTTTGATACAAGGGTTCGGCTAAATCATATTTACCTTGTACATCATAAAGTAACGCAAAGTTACTTAAAGTCACAGACATATTAGGGTGATCTTTTCCTAATGATTTCTCATTAATTACTAAGCTTCTTTTAAATAAAAGTTCGGCTTGCTCATATTTACCTTGCGTTAAATAAAGTTCGGCTAAATTATTTAAAATTTCTCCAATATCAGGATGATATTGTCCTAAAGACTGTTCCCTAATTACTAATCCTTCTTGATATAATTCTTCTGCTTTTATATATTTGCCTTGTGTTCGATAAAGTGCCGCTAAATTGTTTAAACTAGTAGCAACATCTGGATGGTCTAGTCCTAATGTTTTTTTTCTAATAGCTAAACTTTTTTTAAACAACTGATTAGCTTTTTTATATTTACCTTCTGCATAATAAAGTAATGCCAAGTTATTTAAACTAGCCGCCGTATTTGGATGATTTTTCCCTAATATTTTTTCAACAATTGCTAAACTTCTTTGACGTAATAGTTCTGCTTGTTCATATTCTCCTTGTTCATAGTAAAATAATGATAAATTGTTTAAACAAGTTGCAACATCAATATGATTTTCGCCTAATAGTTTTTCTCGTATTTCTAAACTTTTTTGATAAAAATGGTTGGTATTACTATATTTACCTTTCTCGTTAAGATAGAAAGCGGTTTGATTTAGCAACCATGCAGAGTTTTCTATTTCAATATCAAATTTGATAGTCTGTTCACACACTGTTGTTGCACTTAATATTAATTCTTCACACAACTCCCAATTTTCAAATTCAGGACTAGGAAAAGCGTTATATACTCGATTAACAACTTTTTCGACCCGTTCCCGCCACGTTGCATCTCTAACCATCACATACATCCCGAATCACAACCTGCACCAACCGATGAACTGTAAAAAACTTCCTATCCTCTACCTGTACACGCTGAATCAGCGAATAATCCTTCAAAGCCGCCAAAGCTTTATCCAAATCTAACGGATTGCAATCGGCATACAACTTCTCAGAAATCCCATCAGGATGTAACAACGCACTATCCAACAAAATCTCATACGCTAACTCAGAACGACTTTTGGCATTTTCCGCCGCTAACAAAAAGGTTTTATAAACCGCTTCAGGATGGTCTTTTGAATGCACATAACCGCCGCGCTCATTCAACATTAAAGCCGCATTATTCCGATAACGACTTAAATAACCTTCCAAACAACACTCGGTTTGCTCAATATACGCACCCGCTTGGTCTATCGCCAACGCCAAACCGCCTAATTCATGCACTAGCTCAATCGCTGTTCTCCAATCACTCTCCTCTACACAAGGCTTTATTGCTTCTACAGTCGCTAAATCCCTTAGTTGTTTAGGATTAGATCGACGCAATAAAAATACTGCGCCTGTATCATCATCAAAACAATCCACTGACACCAAAGCTAAACGACCTACCGCTTGCGCACGAGTGGTAAATAACATGTGCCCCTTTTCATTGGTCGGTAATAACTCTTGCGCAGCCGTTAATAATTCTAAAGTTTCGGCATTATCAAAAATCAACAGCCAACCGTTATTATTGCGTAGCCAGGATTGCACGGCGAGAATTTGGTCATCCTGCTTTTCAGCTTTAAAACCTAACAATACTGACAATTGCGCAAAACTACTGCGTAATAAATCCTTGCCATCGGCTAAAACCCACAATACCGCTGAATATTCGTCTTGGTAACGATACGCATATTCGGCAACCGTTTGAGTTTTCCCCACACCGCCTAAACCACTTAACGCTGTGGCTTTATCTGAGGGTTTTATCGCAATTTCGTTTTCATTTTGCAAAGCTTCATGCAGCTTTGCCAAAATATCACTGCGTCCGGTAAAAAAAGGATTGCGTGGAACGGGGACGTTAAAAATAGTAGGTGTTACTTCAGGAATTGATGGAGAGGGAGGCGCTGATTTTTCTCGATCATTAATTACTTCTCGAATAAAAGCTATTAACGATTTATGAATTTGTGCTTCGCGGTTTTTAGGTTTGCAAATACTAAAATGATCTTCAGATAATGGGGTGGCAATTTCATTGGGAACATGCGGTTCAGCACTATCAGAATCAACTACCATTTTTGTTATTATCTTTCCAAAAAAACCTTTACCAAGCGACACTGGTTTTCTTTCTGCAAAAGTACGAACAGGAAAGGGGGAGTCATTGTACCGAGCTAAAAATTGCTGGTGTAGATTGCGCAAATAAGGATTGTGTAACGTTAAATCACCGACTTGCTCATTAGTGCGAAATAAAAATTTAACCGCTTGCACTAAATCGGCTAATTCTGAGCCTTTATGTGGAGTAGCGATAAATACCACACCACGCACACATTCTATCAGTTTACGGTAACGTTCTATACCCTTGGTTAGGCCAGAAATAATTGCAGTTTTAATCACTAAACCACCAAGACTATGACCTATGAGTAGTAAAGGACGATTGTTTAATTTTGGTTCACTAACAAGACAATCCAATACGCTATCACCTTGGTCTGGCAAAGGCATTGCATTATCTTTCCATGCTGATAAACTTGCGTCATAATTTAGCGTCCAAGTCGGACAATCACACTCTTCTGCTACCCAATCAAGCCAAAAAGTAGCTTCATCCTTAGAGTTTGACATCCAAGTTTTGTATAAATCACCACCCAATCCATGCACAAAGATTAAAACTAATCCTTCGGTTTTATCTTGCCCATAAATACATTTAAGTTCTGCCATCTTATTCTCAAATTTTTTCTAAAACATATAGATAGTAGAACTCCACGGCGGTGGAGTTACGCAGCATAACGCGACCCGCCGAGTGATTGCGACGGACCGCTTTCGCGGAGGACCGGTGCCGGCCTACCTGATGGAACATTTGCCTCATTTTTTCAGATTTGGTCCCGAATCTCTTTGCATCATCCCTGATTCAATACCCTTTCAAAGCTGTTTAAAGATCAAAACATCAGACAAAACACCTTGCTCTAGGCGCAAGCCGCAGGTGGATTCACGAATGCAGCGACTGAATGGCCAAATCAGGCGCGTTGGAAACGATTTTCAGCAAGGCCAACGCGGGACCAGTGGGCCGACGACGATCCTGCTCCCAATTTTGCAAAGTTCGTACACTCACCCGCAGCAAGCCTGCAAACTCGGTTTGAGACAACCCGATCCGCTCGCGCATCGCCTTCACATCCAGCGGGTACCGCTCAAACTGGCGGGACGGGGCCAGATCACCACTCGCGATGGCCTGAGCCTCCTTCAAACTTTGCACCAACTCATCGAACAACGCCGTATCCATCTCACAACCCCTTAACCAGTTCGCGCAACAGTGCGGTCTCATGCGCGTTCAGATCATCCTTTCTGCCCTTCGGATAAATCAGCAAAAAGTAAATCTCATCGTGCGCCTTGCGCCAGTAATAAATCACCCGCACCCCGCCCCGCTTACCGCGCCCCTGTCGGCCGTGCCGCAGCTTGCGAATACCGCCGCCTCCTTGGAGCAAATCACCGCACTCCGGGTCTTCCAGCAACGTATTTTGCAAAGCGCGGTACTCCTCGTCAGACAGCAACGCCAATAGCAAGCGGGTAAAGGTCGGAGTTTCGATAAAAAGCATAACGCCATTATATACGCCAATGGCGTATATAGCCCACGTTATCCATCCCTATTTCATCGGCAAGTTTGCAAAGCGAAGCCACTATCACCCCCGCTACCCCTGAAAGAGGGCCTTAAATCGGTCGTAGACGCCCTGGACAGCATTTTTAAGCCAGATAGGTGAGGGGGGAAGGGTCCAGCGTTTGAACGCTCCCAAAGCTCCCTAGAGGCTTCCAGAAAGGGCGGTTTAAAAAATCGTTCGAGCCGAAGGCCGAACGGGTTTACCCGTTTGGCCTTGGCGACCGATGAGCCGAAGCGCAGCGGCTGTCAAGGCCGTGCGTAGCACGCCGCGAAGCGGTTTAGCCTTGATAGCCAAGCGCAGCGCAGGCTAGGGGGGTTTGGGGGGTTTACCCCCCATTGGGTTTAAGCATTCCGTGAGCGAAGCGAACTCCTTTCTAGGGGGGTCTGGGGGGAGGCGAATTCAAAAGTTATCCACAGGCGGTCTTCGCGCGCGCGTCTTTTCTTTTAAATAACTTTTAATAAATCTTTTAAAACCTTTTAAGGACGAAAAATGAGCGCTAAGTATTTGATTTTAAAGAAAAATAAAAATATGCTGGTTCCCCACGGTGCGGTAAGTGGTTCCCCACGGTGCGGTAAGTGGTTCCCCACGGTGCGGTAAGTGGTTCCCCACGGTGCGGTAACTGTGACTACGACTTATCGGCCAAGAGAGTTCTAGTTGTGAACGTCACATTCCAATCTCTAGTAAGAGCTTTACTGAAAGTTATTTCCCAAGGTAAACAATATTGTTTTAACTCATATTTGAAACGTTTTAATGTGCCTTCATGAGCACATAGGGCCTGTAGCCGTTCTAATCCAACTGTCCAACTCTTTTCTTTTCCCATACTAACGGTAACTAACTCAAGAAGTCGTTTTTTAATGCCCGCTTCCTCTCGAAGAAGAGATTGGTCAATAGTTAGTAATCCTTTTGAATATCGGACAGATTCAACTAATCGCTCATCAAATGAGATACAAATCCTTTCTAATCTTCCAGATTGATCTATATAACTTGCTCTTATTAAGGTAAAAATTTCTGTAATTTTTTCATTTTCGCGAAAAATATTCCCACTATATCCAGTAAGGCATAGCCTCCGTAGACCTTCTTTAATCCATTCAAGGTTACTGCCACTTTGTGGATTTCTTCCTAGCGCCTTCAGACATTCATATCCTGAAAATTCAACTGAAGATGGAAAGTAGCCTATTTTTAATGCAATCTCTCCTGCTTTACTGAGAGCGAACCTCAAAATATCAAAGTCCCAAATTTTGGCCATTCCGTAATCATGATTAGCCGTGACATTTAACCAACGCTTACCATCAGCCGAAGAATAATGAATTCCTTTTAATCGCTTTGCCTTTGCTGTTGAACAAAACGGAAATAACATTAAGTTGCGCTCATTTCGATAACGGCTAATATCAATTGTCGATTTTGCAAGTTCTAAAGCTTTATTTCGTAATGGCGCTTCTTCTGCTTCTTGACGCTCACGTTCCTCACGAGCTTCACGTTCGACCTTTTTCTGATCAAGCTCGGCAAGGAATTTTTGATGCTCTTCCCAAGATTTGCTCATTTTTCAACATCCTAGTAAAAACTTTGCTCGCCACAGATTTATCTGCAAGTAGCCGCATTTATAGGTCATCTCGATATTGGGCTAGCAAATATCCTACTGCTTCCTCCACCAGTGAAACGACAGAAACCCCTTTTTTAGCCGCCAGTATCTTTAGGTTGATTACGGTGGTAGCGGGCAAGTGGGCTTGTAGTAGACGCTTACCTACTCGGTCAGGTCGTTGCTCGGCAGTTTTCCCGACTTTGGAATCGGTAGGGGTATTGAAGCTAAGCTTAGGTCTGACAGGCATCGATTTGTCTCCTTATTTCCATACCTTTATATAATAATATTTTAATACCGGAATGATGGAATTAAAGCATTTATTGCTGAATTAGCCAGCGATAAAGTGAACGAATCTCGGCAGCCGCTTTTCCTTTCGGCTCGTATTCTTCGACGCTGTATCCATCGATCCAAGCATATGAATAAGCGGAGCGCTGGCAAAGGACGATGGGGGCTACTTCAAGGTGTTGTGCGATAGCGGTTCGGGCATCGTCGGCCATGCTACCGCGTACTGGGGCAGCATTGAGTATGACAGCAGCGCGTTTACCCTTACTGAGGTGGATCAGTTGAATAGTGTCTTCAATTGCATCGAGATCGGCGGCGGAAGGCCGACACGGCACCAAGATAAAATCGGCGACTTGCAAGGCGTGGTGGGCTGCGATGTCGGAACGTCCAGCCGTATCAATGAAGATTAAGTCAGCGTGTTGCGCTTGGGCTTGCTCAACAAGTGTGGGGAGCTGCACAGCAGCTGCTTTTACCACGGCTGGCGTTTCGGAGCGGCGGCGTTGGCTCCACTTGTAAGCTGAGGCTTGGGGATCGATATCAAAGATGGCGACCCGCTTACGGTTACGCTCAGCGCAGACGGCCAAATGTGTCGCTATCGTACTCTTTCCAGTCCCTCCCTTTTGACTGATCAGTGCGACTGTTTTCATTATTATTAATATTCCATCATTCCGGTATGATGGTAGATAGATTAGATTTAAATTTCTGTCAACTGATTCAGGCCATCATTCAAACGGAAATTTTTACTGTATCATTAATCTTTAGTCTATTGTTTTAATCTTATGAATAATTAATATTCAAATAGTTAATTTTCTTAATACCAGAATTAGGGAACAGAATCTGACATTGTGTCCATTGGTAAAGGGGTATTATCTCTTGCCATCCATGACCCGCCAAATCACCTAATAGAACGTTTTGCCGCATATACTTACAGTAGTGGAGTTATACGGAAATCGTATAATCATTAGTTGTCGCGGGCGCGAAGCGCCCGCGACAACGGGGCGGCGGATAAGCATCCGCATGGTTTGCTTGGCGCTTCGCGCCGCACAACCACGCGGATCAACCGGCCTTCGCCCATCTAAAACTGCGTTTTGTCTGGGCTTGCCGGTTATCCGCCGCCCCGTTAGCCCCTTCCCCCTCGCACCGTTAAAAGATGAAGAAACCACAACGGAAGTTCATTTCTGAATTTGCTGTCAACTTATTTACTTCGCGTTGGCTACTCATTCCATCCAGTCAAATCACATCAGACGGAGTGATGCCTGAAGACGCGGCAGAGGTTTCGAAGAACTGCCACATTTATCTAATTTGCGAGCGCCCGGCTCTGAGCTTTGAAAAAGAATCCTTCTCTTACAAAGAAGGAAGGTTGACCGGCAATCTTATTCACAGAATCGAAGGCGTTGAGCACAAGACCCCCTTTGAGCAAGAATTCCCTCTGCTCGACGATGCTGTCGACTTAAGGCTCTCCAACTATCCGCACAGAGAAGTTCAGACTTTCAATGACAGAGGTGAGTGCGTTCGGTACTTGCCAGCCAGCGCAATCAGCTTCAAGCAATACCCTCAAGAGTTAGATCACTTATTCAGGAAGTTAAAAGTACTATATGTAGGTCAAGCCTTTGGCGGCGGCAATAGAACTGCGATAGATCGACTGCGAAGCCACTCAACCCTTCAGAAAATATTGGCTGAGGCAAGCTACGCCGCACCGGACAACGAGATCATGGTACTAATGATCGAATACGAACAGTATCGTGTCATTAGCAGCATGGATGGCAGAGCCAAGGAAGCCATTCGGGATGAGCGAGACCAAAAGCGATTTATCAGCATCATCGACAACCCCCTCAAGAAGGGCCAGCAGATATCGCTAGCCGAAGCAGCGCTCATCAGGTACTTCCAACCGAAGTACAACACGATTTACAAGAAGAAATTTCCATCCCGCGAGCTTAAGGTTCTGTCGCAATGCTATGAATACGATTTCTCGGCACTAGCTGTGGAAATTAACACGGACGAGCTACGCCTGTCCTTGTACTCCGATACTGTAAGACCTGCAATGCATCACATTGCCAACATTGATCTGGTTGATCATGAGCAGAGAGCGGGGTTTTTTCATATGGCCATAGGTAACGGAGTCAATGTTAGTTACACGCCGACCATTGGTAGCCTTCAAAATAAGGAAGACTAGTGCATTTCACCCGAGGGCTAACTGTCGGTTCAACGCGGACGCCAACACTGGCCATGGCTTCGCCATTTTCATGGCCAGTGTTGGTGCCCTACGCGCTTCGCGCTCCGGCGCCGGTTAACCTGGGCGTTAGGCTTTCAGAAAGCGATCTTCTTGTCCCATCAAAATTAAACGAATCGCCATGATTTTTATTTCTTATACTTACAAGGCTAAGTGTTCGTAGACAAGCTAGTAGCCGAATTAACTTGATAGAGATTACATTTATGATATGACAGATGGGAGATTCGACTAGGAGAATCTATTACTGCTAAGGTTCAATAAGGTCTTAAAGAGTACCACTGGAAGATTCGGTGACATGAGGCATGCATATTTTCACGAAGACGATTACTGTCAAATCGAAATTATTCCAATAGAAAACCTAAAATTTTGCTTGGAACAAGCTGGAAAAATTGCTGAGTTCTCTGAAAAACACAGAAATGGCATTGGCTGGGATAAAATATATCTTCGAGAGGAAAATCCAAAGAAAATATCTGAATTAAATATAACCATAGAAAAGATTAGAGAAGCATTTCAAGAGAAATTGCCAGAATATGATGAGGTGTACACCGGCTATAGTTCAGAAAGAATATTGTGTAATAATACATATGCGTTTGGGGTGGATCAGGGTGAAATTCTATTTTTAGAAACGGATGAAAACGGAAAGTTGACCTCCTTGTGGTGTAGTGAGCCAACCACAGATCTTTATTGTCTCCCGAATTATGAAAGATTTCTTTTAGCAGATTGGTGTTGGGAGTTTATTTGCCCACTCGCGGATAAGGCTACAATAGAAAAATACTTAACTGAGCGAGAAAGAGTATTCTCAGAAATTACCAAAAAATGGGAAGAGCAGCGAAAAAAAGAAAATAAGAAGTGGTGGAAATTTTGGCAATGAAGCTGCCATATAACAATGGCATTAAAAACAACTCGATATCGCTCATACTTTATGCCAAGGATAATCCTTAAAAAATTGCCTAGACCTGCCTAAATTCTCCTAAAATCCTCTTGTTTCTTGTCATTCCTCCCACGAATTCAAGACTTGCGCCCTTATATTGAATTATTGTTAGCCTGAGAGGGGTTAAAGAAAGTCCCTGGTTGAGGGC
>APMI01004791.1_pt1 | contig 14533 bp, 9 predicted proteins | sample 667938 | NCBI WGS metagenome assembly APMI01 (sample SAMN01084076, study PRJNA167559) | wastewater metagenome | biome: Wastewater | place: Denmark: Ejby Moelle, Odense | collected 2011-11-28 | reverse complement strand
ATGAAACACACTGTTGGAAACATCCCGGCGATAATACGCCGGCGACAGAAAAAGATCTTGCTCTTATTTGCCGCAGTATGCTGCGCGGTGGCGACCCGGGCCACCGTGTACAGCAGCCAGGTGAGCGCCGGCACCGACGAAGTAATCAAATCGGTGATCGTAGATGGCAATAACCTGATACATGTAGGTTATGAAGTGCTGACCGCCAATATTCAGAGCGGGGTTATCTTTAAAAGCACCACCGGGGGAACAATAACCTGGTATACGCAGGTGACAACGCCCACCGGACCTACCGGATCTAAGACGGTATTGAACAAAGTGATAAAAGGAGCTAACGGGAATTATTATGCAGCCGGCTGGTCGACACCGGGACTAGGAGCCGGAGCGGGTACAGTGGAAGGCCTTGTTTGCGAAATTGACGCCGCCTCGGGCAATTTGGTTCACTGGGCTACGTGGCACAACAATGACGAGGTAAGGTATATGGACCTTTGTGAACTGCCCAATGGTGCCATTGCTGCGGTTGGCTGGATCAATTCCGGCATCTCAAAAGCCTTGCTGACACTCTTCACACCCACATTACTGACCTCCTCATCGACGGTATACTTATTGACCCCTGCCCAGGGAACAAAGTTCACCGCAGTTACGCATGACGGTAATACGGTGATAGCAGGTGGAAACATGCCGAACATTACCCTCTCCGACGGCATTCTTACTTATATCGATGCCACCAACCCCTCTATGCCCGGCTTTACGTTCACACATGACTATCATCCGACAACTACCAAACTGGGAATTGGCACCCTGATGAAAGGAATGTTGTTTAACAAGCTCTTTTTCGACAATGTAAATAACCAGGTCATCGCGAACACATCGTTGTTCGACCCTTCAAACATGTCGGCAGCGGAAGATGGAGCTATAATGGAGATCAGCAATACCACATACCAGGTGACAAACGGCCTTCGATATGGCGACCCTGCGAGCCTGGCGTCAAACAGCGCAAAAGACGGGCTAAGCATTATCAGTTCCACACCGGGAAGTACCGACTACATGGTCATACTTTCACCCGGCGGCAATACATTTAACAGCGGAACAATGCCCTTGCCTGTGCCGCCTCCGTACAATAATGTTGTAGCAAGATTAACATCGAATGCAGTCGCGGTAAGTAAGATATCGGCCCAGGGGCATGCACTGTTCAGTTCAGCTCCTGACGTTGCAAGCGGCATGCTGTACAGTTCAGGATATGTAAATAACGGCACCGTAACCGGGAACTATGACATCTTAGAACAGTATACGAATTTCAATATGACAGATAATGTACCACCCTGCTTAAGCGATTACCCTATTGCCGTAGCACCGTTACAAGTTCCGGTAACTTCAGTTAACTTAAGCAAGGTCAGCCCTCCCCTAATTCAAGGTGCGGACCCAGGCACCGACAAGCCCACAACTACAAATAAAGCGGTGTGCGGTACCCTAACGCCCGGTGATTCATGCAGCCTGCAATGCTATTGGCGTGTAACAGGGAACAACATCACTATGCCCAATAATATTTTCGGCACTTTGAACGGTGCTTCTATAGACATAAGAACGAACAATCTATCAAGAGCGGTAGTTGACGGCACAACCGGATATGTAGGAATAAAACAGCTTCTACCAAGCACGACGCTTGAAGTTGATTGCTCAGCAACCACAGCTCCTTCCGGTCTACGCCTCATCAACCTGCCACAGCATGAAGGAAATGCACTGGTGGTAGATCCTGCTACAGGCGATGTGTTTATGGCGCAATCAACCATTTATAAACCCGCCGGCGATACCAAGGAATTGGAAGACCAGATAAGTGAGCTGCAACAGCAGCTGAACAACCTTACCAACCGAATAAGCGGCAACACCCATGCAGCAGATGGTGGTAATATGCTATCTATTTCACCAAATCCTACAGAAGGCAAAGCGACCGCTACTTATTCTATAAGTGGTACATTCTCCAAAGCGGCGATCCGCATCATGGACAATGCAGGGCGCATTATACAGGAGATACTTCTAACAAACGGCAACGGTTCTGTTAAAATCATTCTACCCGGAGGCACTGCATCCAATCAAGTGATGTGCACCCTGATGGTGGATGGCAAAATAGCAGCAACGCAAAAAGTAATGTTATTGAATAAATAGCCAAACGCATGAAAAACTTATTTAGTAAACTGCCCAATGGCACAAAAGTCACTATTATGAAACACACATTTGAAAGGATCCTCGCGACTACAGTGCGGGGACAGGGGAAGATGATGCTCTTATGTGCAGCATTTCTTTGCTCGGTAATGACTGAAGCACAGGTATTCAACAGCCAGACCGATGCTAACTCGGAAGAGGCGGTAAAAGCGGAGATAGTTGATAACGGCGACATCATACATGTAGGATATGATGGCATCAATAACAGCCCATTGCACGATGGTTTCATCTTTAAAAGCAATATCGCGGGCACAGTAGCCTGGTATACGAGGGTATCTGTAGCGGGGGCCGCCGCAGGCTCGGAGACCGTGCTGAACAAAGTAATAAGGGGGCAGAACGGCCACTACTACGCAACAGGCTGGTGCAGACCGGGAAGCGGTATAGGGGCAGGTGTGTTCCAGACTATCATTTGCGAATTCAATCCCACCACCGGCGCTTTGATGAATAAGCAGGTGAGAAATAATGGCACAGATATGCGATTGCTGGACCTATGCCAACTAGATAACGGGGCGATAGCTGCCGTGGGTTCGTATAATTCAAAGGCATTAGTAATGATCTACGATGCCGCGTTAAACTTTACAACATTGCGGACCTTCACGCTCCCCCCTCCATCAAGGGCCATTTTTACTGCGGTTACCCATGATGCAAATATGATCATTGCAGGCGGCAATGTATCGAACGTCACATCCTCGGATGGCATATTAACATACATCGACGCAACCAACCCTGCCCTGCCGGTATATAGTAGTACATTCGACTATACCCCCGCCACAGTTAAGATAGGCACGGGCAGCCCGATGAACCAGATGAGGTTCAACAAATTATTTTATGATAATACCCATAATTATGTGATCGCCAACACATCTATATTTAGTGGAAATGCAGAAGATGGTGCCATTCTTGAAATAAATAATGCCACTAATCTTGTGAGTAATGGCATTCAATATGGCGATGCGGCAAATTCAATGTCCAATAGTGTAAGAGATGGGCTTAGCATCATCAATTTCACTCCCGGAAATGGCGACTACATTGTGGGGCTATCACCCGGTAATGCAGTATTTAACAGTAGTACAACACCCTTACCTGTGCCTCCTCCGAGTACTGTCCTGGCAAGAATAACGGCGAATGCGGTAACAGTTAACAGAATAAACCAGCAGGGGCAGACACTCTTTACTACCTTCACCGACAATAATCTACTGTATAGTGCCGGCTACACAACGAATGCTCCAATATCCGGAGCACTTGATATATTCGACCAGTCATCTGATTACAACATGACACCTGCCGGCGTTCCCGCATGCGTAAGCGACTACCCTGTAAATTTGATGTCAGTGCAAATACCTGTGCAAGCGATACTTTGGAGCCCTGTACAAGACCCCTCAACTCCCGGAGATGACCCCACATGGGTCCAGCCGGTAAGCTCAAACCTGGCGCATTGCGGTACTCCACCAAATGGCAATGATTCATGTAGTTTGCAATGCTATTGGCGTGTAACAGGGAATACCATTGTGATGCCCAATAACATTTTTGGCACTTTGAACGGTGCTTCTATAGACATAAGAACGAACAATCTATCAAGAGCGGTAGTCGACGGCACAACCGGATATGTAGGAATTAAACAGCTTCTTCCAAGCACGACACTTGAAGTTGATTGCTCAGCAACCACAGCTCCTTCCGGTCTACGCCTCATAAACCTGCCACAGCATGAGGGACGGGCGTTAGTAGTAGATCCCGCTACAGGTGATGTATTTATGGCCCAATCAACAATCTATAAACCTGCCGGTGATACCAAGGAACTGCAAGACCAGATAAACAACTTACAGCAGCAATTGAATAGCCTCACCGATCTATTAAACGGCACCGGAAAGGCGACAGAAGGTGGCAATATGCTATCCATCTCGCCGAACCCAACTGACGGCAAAGCAACAGCTACTTATTCTATAAGTGGTACTTTCTCTAAGGCTGCGATCCGCATAGTAGACAATGCCGGGCGCATTATACAGGAAATACCCGTGACGAGTGGAAGCGGATCGGTAAAGATCGCCTTCCCGGGCGGCACTGCATCAAACCAGCTGATGTGTACCCTGATGGTGGACAATAAAATAGCAGCTACACAAAAAGTGATGTTACTGAACAAGTAACAGCCCCTATAGCGTAGGTTACAAAACCGGCCAATTGGCCGGTTTTTGTTTTTATATTTATGATAATAAGACCTGCACCGTGGCAAAGAACAAAAAAGAAAACGGTCATTTAACCGAACTGAAAATTGAACCGCTCAGCAAAAAGAACTGGAGTAAGTTCCTCCAATTGTTTGGCGAGAAGGGAGCTTGTGGCAATTGCTGGTGTATGTACTTCCGACTGAAAAAGGCGGCATTTGATGAGGGGAAGCATGATGATGGCAATAAGGGAAGGATGAAAGAACTGGTGTGGGATAACATGCCCACCGGGGTGATAGGACTGTATGATGGTGAACCTGTGGCATGGTGTGCATTTGCGCCGAGGGAGGACTTTTTGAAGCTGGAAAACTCGCGGGTGCATAAGCGCATAGACGATGAAAAAGTATGGTCGATACCCTGCTTTTTTATAGCAAAAGAATACAGGCGTATGGGGCTATCCGTTGCCATGCTGAAAGGTGTGATTGACTACGCAAAAAAGAATAAGATAAAAATCATTGAGGCCTACCCCACGATACCTACACAAGATAAACTGCCGGATGCATTTGCATGGATAGGCTTATACAAATCGTTTGAGCGAGCGGGCTTTAAAATAGTGGACAAAACATCGAAACACAGGCCAATGGTAAGATACTATACTAGTAATTAGTTAAATTTAGGTACAGTTAACATTGCATGGGCTAATTTTATAATAATTGTTCGTAATTTTGCAGCACATTTCCCTACAGTAAAATTTACTATTTTAGATTTGTCATTTTAAATACCCGTTTGTGAAGACTACGTTGAAAAAGAATTATGTGAAGTTTGCCCCCAAGGGTGAAAACAGTTTTTACGATACTGTTAAGATACGTGTGGAGGAATATTTCAAGACCAACAATATATCGCAGCACGCTACTACCGAGATGCGCATTAAGACCATCACGATGCTGTCTCTTTACTTTGTTCCCTACCTGTTAATTGTTACCGGTGCAGCGGCCATCAGCGGCTGGTTATTTATCGGGCTGTGGTTTATTATGGGTATCGGCATAGTGGGGCTTGGCACCAGCGTGATGCATGACTCAAACCACGGGGCATATTCTGAAAATAAAACGCTGAACACCATATTGGGTAATGTGATCAACCTGATAGGCGGCTACGACCTGAACTGGAAGATACAGCACAACATACTGCACCATACCTATACTAACCTGGACGGACTGGATGAAGATATCGATGCAGGGCCGGTATTGCGTATGTCGCCACACAAGGAGCATAAGAAATTCCACCGCTTTCAGCATATCTATGCATGGTTCGTTTACTGTATCATGAACCTGTTTTGGGTAACGGTGAAAGACTATCGCCAGGTATTACGCTATGAGCAGTTCGGCCTGCTGCGCAACCAAAAGACCACTGTACGTAAGGCCTTAATAGAACTGAGCCTGATAAAAGTATTCTATATCGCCTATATGCTGGTGCTGCCTATTATGTTCTCGGGCATGAGCTGGCAAATGGTGGCTGCAGGCTTTATTGTAATGCAGGTTGTTGCAGGCTTATCACTCGCACTTATCTTCCAGCCAGCGCACGTGATGGAAACATCGGACTATGCTGCACCAACGGAAGAACGGAAAATGGAAAATGCATGGGCGGTCCACCAGGTATTGAACACTGCCGACTTTTGCCCCAAGAGCAAAATAACGTCATGGTTCATGGGGGGACTTAACTACCAGATAGAACACCACCTGTTCCCGCAGGTGTGCCATATGCACTATCCTAAGATAGCACCGATAGTACGCGAGACAGCGCTGGAATACGATATACCCTATAATGTGTACCCTACCTTCCTGGACGCTATACTAGCACATGGTAAAATGCTGAAAGCATTAGGCAAGAAACCTGCCGCAGTACCACAAGCAGCCAGCCATAAAGTAAGCCATGCAATGGCTGAAGCTGAATATTAAAGACATTCCCAAATAGTATCCAAAAACCAGTGACGGCTATCGAACAAGTGCTTTACAGGCTTGAAGCCTGACTTAGCAGCTATATCATCAGTTTGTTCCACTGTATATTTCTGAGATATCTCGGTGTGTATGGGTTCCCCTTCTTTAAAGTCGAAACAATCTGTATCGCCTATACATACGCGCTGCTCTGCAAGGCTAACAAGGTAGCTCTTGCAAGTGCCGGTACCGGGATCGTAAACGGGATAATGTTCAAATTTCGATAAGTCGAAGTCTGCACCGAACTCCTCATTTATCCTCCGCAGCAGGTTCATGTTGAAGCGCTTGGTTATACCGCCCTTGTCGTTATATGCTGCCAATATAGTGCGGGGATCTTTTTTCAGGTCGAAACCGATAAGGACCATGTCACCGGGGGCTAAGTGGCTGCGCATTTCAGTACAAAAGGACACCACCTTTTCCGGTGGGATATTACCAATATTAGAGCCAAGGAACAAAACCACCTTGCGCTTTTTTGAAGAACTGTTCACCTGCTCCAGCATCTCAAAATACTCCCCATTCAGTCCCTGCACATTGATGCCGGGCAACTCTTTGGGTAGCTTATCCTGCAACATTTTAATTACGTTCGATGAGATATCTATCGGGTAATAAGTGAAAGCCGCATCCTCGGACATTAACTGCTTTAATAAATGAATGGACTTGGTTGCATCGCCAGCACCGAGCTCCACAAGCTCGAAATCGCTGCCATGGTCCCGGAACAAAGCACTTATATCAGCGGTCTGCCCGGAAAATATCTCCATCTCGCAACGCGTAGGATAATATTCCGGGCATTCCATTATCTCCTGGAATAGCTTATCGCCCACTTTGTCATAAAAATATTTCGACTCCAGGTACCTGGAGCCTGCACTAAGCCCTTTCAACACATCCTCATAAAATCTGTTCATGGTTTGGTGTTTATTTCGCCAACCTTATGCCGGTATATTGCCAGCGCAGCTGCGGGTGAAAAAAATTCCTGTATGTATTCCGGCTATGCCCCGGCGGCGTTACTTCCGATGCGCCTCGCAGCACCATCTGGTTGATCATAAATTTTCCGTTGTACTCCCCTATCGCCCCCTCGGCCTTTTTAAAGCCGGGGTATGGCAGGTAAGCACTATCCGTCCACTCCCAGCGACTGCCCCATTCAAATTGTATGGATGCGGCCTCCCACTCAAACTCAGTGGGCAGCCTCATCCCTTTCCAGGCCGCATATGCTGCAGCTTCATAAAAGCTAACATGGCATACGGGCGCATCCAGGTCTACGGGCTTTAAACCCTGCATAGTATAATTGTGCCAGCTACCGTCGATAAGGTGCCAGTACATGGGTGCATCCACATTATTGTACCCAATCCCAACCCTCGGAATGCCAATGCCTGAAATCGGTATAGCCACCGGCCTCCATAAATTGCATATACTCGGCATTTGTCACCAATGCATCGGCTATGCTATAGTCCTGCAAATAGATCCTGTGCCGGCTCAACTCATTGTCGAAACAAAAGCCGTCACCTATGTAGCCTATCTCGCAAATACCAGCGGTGACGTCAATAAAACCTGCGCTTTTAGCCGTAGCCAGCTCAGTCGCTGTCCCGGTATCATAAGCGGGCTGCAAGGGATTATTTCCCAGTATGTATTTTATATCGGTACACAAAAGCTCCTGGTGTTGCTGTTCATGATTTAGCCCTAACAGCACCAAGTCGTGCAATTCCTTCCACAACTCATTTTCCAGGTATATTTCCATTGCCGCGTCCACGTGCTTCCTGTATTTGTACACATCCTCCACCCCCGGGCGGCTGAGGTTGCCACGGTCGGTGCGCACCACGCGCGTACCGATGGTTTCGTAATAGCTGTTGAATACGAAATTGTAGTTGGGGTCGAATTCTTTGTAGTCCGTCACATTTGGTTTGAGGATGAAGGTCTCGAAGAACCATGTGGTATGCCCCAGATGCCATTTGGGGGGGCTTACATCGACCACAGGCTGCACCACGTAGTCCTCCACTTGCAATGGCTTGCATATATCCTCTGATCTTTGTCTTACTTCTTTGTATTTATTGAGTAAACTCATTCTTTTCTCTATTTCGTCCCTAAGGGACTTCCAAATAATTTATTTTTCTTCAACCGATATTATGTCCCTATGGGACATTGTGTAATTCTTGCATCGGCCCACAAACATTCAACCCTTTCAGGGTTGGCATGTTGACCTTACAACCTGCCCCCGGATTGCATCCGGGGCTATTCACGTCAAACCCCTTCGGGGTTCAAATTATCAACATGTCTTCAACCCTTTCAGGGTTGGCATGTTGACTTAAATCCTGTCCCCGGATTGTATCCAGGGCTATTCATATTTAACCCCTTCGGGGTTCAGATTATCAACATTTCTTCGTCCCTTTCTGGGTTGGCATGTTGACCTTACACCCTGTCCCCCGGATTGTATCCGGGGCTATTCACATTTAACCCCTTTGGGGTACCCGTGGTACAAGGTCATATTCATCCGCACCCGTTTTTTAGTTAACGTCAATATACGCCTTAAGGTTCGATATGGTTTTAATATTCAGCTGCTCCGATTGCTTGCGCCGCATCATTAAGGCATAGGCGTTGTTAAAGCCTATGGGCTTGAGCCATTTAATATGATAGCGACCTATGAAGTTATCTTTCACGTACTCATAAACTGCGTTTTTATCGGTTATTAATTTATTAACTGTGTCGGTGCCTGTTTGCAAAATTACCAGTAAACCCGTGCCCGTATATTCCGGGTACATATCTATCTGCTTATTGGTCATGGCATCGAAGCATATTTTGGTACCACCCAGGCCGGTTTTTGTTTCCACGTCAAGATCGGTATAGCCTTTTATAAGCATACTGTACATATTGCTGAGTATATACTGCTCGCCAAATATCTTGGAACCTATTTTTATTATTCCTTTTTTGCCTTTGCGCGGTTCTTTCCAGAGACCTTTAGCTATCAAAAAATCCTTTGCTATTTTCCCAGGCATTTCGTGCAGGTAATCGGCGCGGTAATTGAGCTCGGTCATGGTGGCATCGTCTATATTGCCTGAAAGCATATTTAGTGCTTCTTCCAGTTCCGGGTATTGCTGCAGTACCTCCTCGCGCACTATAGGTGCTGCATAGTATGGCGGGAAAATATTTTTGTCATCGATGAGTGTTACAAGATCGTATGCTTTCAGCCTGCCATCGGTGCTATAGCCACTTATTACATCCAGTTTTTTTTCGTAGGCGGCTTTGTACATCACCGCGTCGCTGATCACCACCGTGCGAATGCGCATTTTGTACTTTTCTTTCAGGCCGAGATAGCCATCCGTCCGACCCATGAACTCAGGTGTGAAGCCGGCCAATATCTTCCCTTCATAGGCTGCAGGCAAAAGATAAAAAGACGACAACAACAACACCAATACAGGCAATGCCAATACAACCACGCCCATCTTTTTTACAGTGAGATGCTGCACGCGCGACAATAAAAAGTCGAAAATAATAGCCAGCAGCGCAGCGGGAATGGCACCGGCAAGTATCATGTTGGTATTGTTCAATGATATGCCGCCGAAGATAAATTCACCGAGGCCGCCTGCGGCTATGTAAGCTGCGAGCGTAGCAACACCCACGTTAATAACAGTAGCCGTGCGGATGCCCGCCAGTAGTACAGGCATAGCCAATGGCAACTCTACCTTAAACAAGACCTGGCTGCTGCTCATGCCCATGCCTTTTGCAGCTTCACGTATGGAAGGCTCAACGCCAATAATACCGGTGTATGTATTGCGAATAATAGGCAACAAGGCATAGAGGAACAATGCCGCAATAGCCGGCTTTGCACCGATGCCCAAAAGTGGGATCATAAAGCCAAGCAGTGCGATGCTTGGAATGGTTTGCAGAATACCTGCAAAGCCAAGGACAGTGCCTGCAAGCTTATTCCGCTTTGCTATGAGGATGCCGAGGGGAACGCCAATTGCCACCGCTATCAATAAAGATATGAAGGTGAGCCCTATATGCGCAAGGGTTTGGTCCAGCAGCTTATCGTGCTGTTGTACCATAAAATCCCAGAGGCTTTGCTGCTTTTCGTTCATACCTGTGTAGCAGTATAGTTGCTGAATAGCTCGAGCAGGATATTCCGTTCTATTTTTTTTATTTTACCATTGCTTTTTTCTACTGCATATATCACCGGCTTATCCTGCATCAGCTCCATGGCCTCCCATATGCTGCCCTCGCTGGTCATTGCTACGGCACCCGGTTCCGCATCAAAACCATACCATACGTCTTTTATCTTCACGGTCTTTAGCGCTGCCTGCATGTAGTGTTCGGACAAAAAGTTGCGGACAAAGTCGTTTGCAGGTTTGAATAGCAGTTCTGCTGCTCTCCCCTGCTGCTGTATCTTTCCTTTATCCATCAGGCATATGCGATCACCTATCTCAAAGGCCTCATCCACATCGTGAGTAACCATTACGATGGTCTTGCGTTCGTATTCGTCCAGTTGGGTTAGTTCTTTCCTTATGCTGCTTCTTGTTACCGGATCCAATGCTCCGAAAGGTTCATCCATCAGCAATATGGGTGGATCGGCAGCGAGGGCGCGTGCTATATTCACGCGTTGTTGTTGCCCGCCGCTAAGCTGTGCAGGGTAATACGACAGGTATTCTTCAGATAAATGCAATTTCTGGATCAGCTCTTTACAACGGGCTTTTATCTTTTCGTTATCCCAGCCTAATAATTGCGGTACTACGGCTATATTCTCTTCAACCGTATAGTGCGGGAACAAACTATTGTTCTGCAGGATATAACCTATGCCACGGCGCAGCGTTTCGGGGTCGTGCTGCTTTATATCTTCGCCGTTTACTTTTATTTCACCGGCAGATGCTTCAATCAAACGATTGAGCATTTTTAGTGTGGTGGTCTTACCGCAGCCGCTGGTACCCAGCAATATGAACTTCTCCCCTTCCTGTATGTCGAAGGAGATATCATCCACTGCTCTGTTGGAGCCATAATTTTTCCTGAGGCCTTTTACCGTTATCATCTGTCCAGCATCATAAATAAATTGTTCAAAGATTCGGCCAATGTGGGGTGTGCAAATACACACTCGCGCACCTCATCGTATGTCATTCCGCCCATCATGGCCATTTGCAGTACGCTCATTATCTCGCCACCTTCCACAGCCAGTATCGATGCGCCTAATATCTTTTTAGTATCTGCGTCCACTATCGCTTTCATCATACCGCGGTCCTCGCCGGTCTCTATTGCCCTTGCCACATGCGTCATGGGCTGCTTTGCCACTTTTATATTGAGTCCCTTATCCCTTGCTTCTTTCTCCGTGATGCCTACACGGGCAAACTGCGGATCGATGTACATGCAATATGGCAAAGGCCTGTCCTTTACCGAGCGATGCTCGCCGCCAACAATATTTTTATAAACTATCAAATGGTCGTTGTACGCGATATGGGTAAATGCGGGACCACCGTTCACTTCGCCGAGGGCATAGACACCGGGCACATTTGTTTCCAGTTGGTCGTTCACTTTTATGTAGCCCTTTTCATTGGTCTCAATGCCTGCCTTATCAAGAGACAAGTCCGGCGTTTGGGGGCGCCTGCCGGGAGCGACGAGTATATGCGAGCAGTCGATACTCATGACCTCGCCAGCGACATCTGCCGTAAGCGTAAAGCCCACCCCAGCTATTTGCCTTACTTTTTTCGTCTTCGCCTCCAGCAGTATTGTTATACCCTCGTCGCGCAGCAGTTCTGTGATCGCTTCGGTTACATCCTCATCTTCTTTAGCTAGTATCCCCGGGCCATGCTCGAGCATAGTAACGCGGCTACCGAAGCGACGGAACATTTGGCCCAGTTCCATAGCTATGTATCCTGCGCCAATGATCAATAATTGTTCCGGTATTACATCGAGGTCCAGTATGCTGGTTGAGGTCAGGTAAGGGATCGCGTCCAGCCCTTCTATCTCGGGTATTCGTGTAGTAGTACCTGTGTCTATAAAAATATACTCGGCGGTAAGCGTTTCTGTTCCGCCATCGTTCAATCTTATTTCGACTACTTTTTTAGCACTAAAGGATGCAGCGCCGAAGATGATATCTATATTTTCCACTTTTTGCAGGCTGCGGGTGGCGCCGTTACGGAAACGCTCCACTATCTCATTTTTGCGCTGTAGTACGGCCTGCATGTTCACTGCATACTTTTCAACCTTAAGGCCCCATTTTTCGCTATTGGCTGCCTGCCAGGCCATCTTTGCAGAGGCTATCATTGTTTTGGTGGGTGTGCAGCCGTCGTTTATACAGGTGCCCCCTATCAGTCGCTGCTCTATGATGGCGGTACGCATACCGGCCTTGCCCAGCTTGCGGGCCAATGGAATGCCCGCCTGCCCTGCACCTATTATTATCGCATCATATTTTTTCATGTTTCATGGTTTTTCACAGCCGGGCAGGTAAATAATGCTGATATGGATAAGTAATATAATGAAAGCTTGTTGAGATTTCAAGCCTCTTTTTTGTCAAATTCACTATTTTTAGCGCCCATATAATGACCACTGCTTATATTCGCGGTCGATTGTTCGTTTTTAAAAATCATAAAAATATTCCTTCATGGCAAAAATTAAAGTTGCAAATCCTGTTGTAGAACTGGATGGTGATGAAATGACCCGCATCATCTGGAAATTTATAAAAGATAAACTGATCCTCCCTTATCTGGATATAGATATAAAATATTATGACCTTGGTGTTGAATATCGCGATGAGACCAATGACCAGGTAACAGTAGACTCGGCCAATGCGATCAGGCAATACGGGGTGGGCATCAAATGTGCTACCATAACCCCGGACGAAGCACGCGTGGAAGAATTTAAGCTGAAACAAATGTGGAAGAGCCCTAACGGCACCATCCGTAATATATTGGATGGCACAGTATTCCGCGAGCCCATCGTTATCAATAACATACCCCGCCTGGTGCCTAACTGGACGGCACCAATATGCATAGGCCGTCATGCATTTGGCGACCAATACCGTGCAACCGATTTCGTGACGAAGGGTAAAGGAAAGCTGACGATAAAATTTGAAGGCGAAGATGGCCAGGTTATCGAGCATGAAGTGTACAACTTTAAGGGCGACGGCGTAGCCCTGGCTATGTACAATACCGATGAGTCGATCATGGGATTTGCACGTGCATGTTTCAATACCGCATTGCAGAAAGGCTGGCCTTTGTATCTTTCTACCAAGAACACCATCCTGAAAAAATATGATGGCCGCTTTAAAGACATCTTTGAAGATATCTATCAAAAGGAATTTAAGGCTGAGTTTGAGAAAGCGGGCATTACTTACGAGCACCGCCTGATAGATGACATGGTAGCCAGCGCCCTGAAATGGAACGGCAACTTTGTATGGGCTTGCAAGAACTATGATGGTGACGTGCAGAGCGATACGGTAGCACAGGGCTTCGGTTCACTGGGCCTTATGACCTCAACGCTCATTACCCCTGATGGCAAGACAATGGAAGCAGAAGCCGCACATGGTACTGTTACCCGCCACTACCGCGACCACCAGAAAGGTAAACCAACATCAACTAACCCGATAGCATCCATCTTTGCGTGGACACGCGGCCTTGCCTTCCGCGGCAAGCTGGATAACAACCAGGAGCTCATAGACTTCTGCACCGCACTGGAAGAAGTGTGTATAGAAACGGTAGAAAGCGGTAAAATGACCAAGGACCTTGCAGTGTGTATACATGGCAATAAAGTGGAACATGGCGCGCATTACCTATACACCGAGGAGTTCCTGGATGCACTGGATGAAAATTTGAAGAAGAAAATAGGTTAATAAAAAATCCAAATAGATGTGGAAGCCTCGCCAATTATTATGGCGAGGCTTCCATTTATATACTTGATCGGTTCGATACATTAAACCTTGCCCGTGCTCAAATGTCTAATGGTAAAAAACGCTAACGGAGCTGTTAACACTGCCGCTTTGCGGTATTGCTGGCTTATACAGCGTTTATTGGGACATATACCGCTTATTCTTAACGAGATGCAAATTATATCGTTTCTTTAAGGCATAAATCCATATAAAGCAGTAACTTCGCAACCTGTTTTAAATATAAAACATTTATTATCTAGTACAAGAATGAAGTGGCTGATACTGGCTATAGGGATAATCTTTGAAGTGCTGGGCACTATCAGCATGAC
>APMI01062384.1_pt1 | contig 14545 bp, 11 predicted proteins | sample 667938 | NCBI WGS metagenome assembly APMI01 (sample SAMN01084076, study PRJNA167559) | wastewater metagenome | biome: Wastewater | place: Denmark: Ejby Moelle, Odense | collected 2011-11-28 | reverse complement strand
CTTTTGAACTGATGCCATTGCCTCATCTCCAAATGTCTATTAATCTAGACAACCGTACATCTAAGTCTCGTCTTAGACGGCGGGAATGACAAGGGTGTGACAGCAGGTATTCGCGGGGGCGAAAATGGTGGAACGGCAATCGGGCGTGGCGCTCTGGCGGCAGATCGCGGACCGCATGCGCCTTGCGATCAACAATGGCGATTTCGACGAGACCGGCATGATGCCGCCGGAGGTGACGCTGGCCAGCCGTTTCGGCGTGAACCGCCACACGGTGCGCAGCGCCATAGCGGCGCTCGCCGAGGAAGGTATCGTCCGTCCCATCCAGGGCATCGGCACGCGCATCGAACGACGCGATACGCTGCGCTTTCCCATCTCCCGCCGCACACGCTTTTCACAGGGCCTCGGCAATCAGGCGCGCAATCTCGAAGGCAGGTTGCTGGAAGCGGCAACGGAGGCCGCGCCCGCCATCGTCGCGGAAGCGCTGGGACTTGCGGCAGGAACACCCTGCATGCGGCTGGAAGTGGTCAGCAGCGCGGACAAACGGCCGATCTCCCGCTCCACGAGCTATTTCCCGGCCGATCGATTCGCCGGCATGGCGGAGGCCTATGAGCGAACGCGTTCGATCACCGCATCCTTCCGCGAACTCGGCCTGCCGGACTATGTGCGCCGTTCGACGGAAATCTCGGCGATCCACGCCGAGGGCGACGACATGCGCCAGCTCAGGCTTTCGCCGGGCGCGATCATCCTCGTGGCCGTCGCCGTGAATACGGATCTCGACGGCATGCCGGTCCAATTCTCCCGCACGCGCTTTGCCGCCGACCGGGTCAGGCTGACGGTAGAGCCGGAAGCCTGACCCGGCTCAGGTCTCGAAGTCCCCGAAGACGTCCTGCAGGCGGGTGAGCGTGTCGACGCGCTCGCTCACTTCGTCGCCAAGCACGACGATGATGTTGCTGAGCATCAGGTCCATGACGGCGGTCATGGTCGCCGCCCCGTCCCAGAGCGGGCCGTGCGAGCCCGGCACGATGAGGCAGATATCGGAGACTTCCGGCCCCCAGGGGCAGAATTCGTCGGTCAGGAGCACGACCTTGACGCCCGCACGGCGCGCCTCCAGCGCCAGCGGCCGCGCCTTGGCGGCAAAGCGGCGCACGTCGTGCAGGAAGAGCAGCCGCCCCTCGACGGAGCCGTCGAGCAGCTCGGCATAGGTGCCGTTCAGCCCGTCGACGAACTGCACACGCGGGCGGGTGTAGGAAAGCTGGCTGGCGAAATACTGCGCGATGCCGCGCACATTCTGGTACGCCGCGACATAGACCTCGCTCGCGCCGATCAGCCCATCGATGGTCTGCTGCCATTCCGGCGCGCTGGTAATGGCGTAGATCTGGCCGAGATTGTCGATCTGCTGCTGGATGAGGCCGGCGAGCAGCTTGCCGTCCTGCCGGTCCTGCTCCAGCCGGTCGACCCGGCCCTTGACCTGCCAGGCCGGATTGGAGCTGCCATGGCGCAACTCGCTCTTCAACTCGTCCAGCCCGTCGAAGCCCATGCGGCGCAGATAGCGACCGACGGTCATCGGCGAGACCTGAAGGCGCTGGGCGATGGAGCGCGCGGTCTCGAAGGGAAGCTCGGCGATGTTTCGCTCGATGTAATGGGCGATCAGCTTGTCGGATTTGGACCGCCTGAGGTCGTCGGACTGAACGAGCTTCAGAATGCGTTTCGACACGTCGCCCCTCTCTTCGAAATCCCGCCCGTCCGGAGACGGGCGGGGATCAATCGCACTCACTGGGCCGTCTTGACCCGCGTCCACACGCGGTCCACCTGACGCAGGGCCGGGCCCAGATCCTCGAATATCTGGAGGCGGCTCATCGTCTCGGCCGGCGGGTTGATTTCCTTGCTATTCTTGATCTTTTCCACCGTCAATTGCCGCGCCGGCACATTGGCCGTGCCGTTGGTCTGCTGGGAGACGTTGAGGGCGACGATCTCCGGGCGGGTGTAGAACTGGAGGAACTTGATGGCGTTCTCCTTGTTCGGCGCGCTCTTCAGGACGCAGATATCCTCCTGGTACATGGTCGCGCCTTCCTCGGGGATCACGTAGCCGAGATCCTTCTCGTTGCCGAAGACGTCGATCATCGCGCCGACGAAGGCATGGCCGGCGGCAACGTCGCCTGCCTGCACCATCGGCCGCTCGTCATAGGTGAAGGCCGCCACTTCGGGCTTCATGGCGATGATCGTGTCGGCCGCCTGCTGGAGCTCGTCCGGGTCGGTGGAGTTGATCTTGTGGCCGTTGAGGATAAGGCCGACGGCCAGCACCTCGCGCATGTCGTCGAGCAGGGTGAACTTCAGCCCCTTGGCCTTCACCGTCTCGATCAGGTCCTTCCAGCCGGTGATGTCCTTGCCGAGAATCTTGCGGTTGTACATGATGCCCACCGAGCCCCAGGCATAGGGCAGGCAATATTCGCCGTTCGGGTCGCTCTTGGCGCGCAGGAACGCGGGGTCGATGTTCTTGAAGCCCTCGTATTTGTTGATGTCGGTCTTCTCCAGAAGATCGAGCTTGGCCATGATGTCCTGCATATGCACCGACGGGAAGACGATGTCGTAACCCGTCGCGCCGCCCTGGATCTTGGCCAGCATTTCCTCGTTGGAAGAATAGGTCGAGAGGTTGACCTTGATCTGGGTCTCCTCCTCGAACTTCTTCAGCACCTCCGGATTGATATATTCGCCCCAGTTGTAAACGTTGAGTTCGCTGGCGCCGGCGGCGCCCGCCGTCGCCACGAGGGCGGCGAGCGAGAGGGCGGTGCCGCGCATCCAGGCCTTGAAACCGGATGCATCGGCGTGTTTCGCTTTCGTCATGGAAATAGTCTCCTCTGATGGTTCGGCCGATGGCCGAGGCGCTTTCCTTTGCGCCGTCTTTTCCCGTCCCGGCTTCTTTCGGCCGTTGACTTGGATAGGCAAATGGTATCCACATATCGAAATCGCACAAGCGTTATTTTTATAACATTTTGGGGAACGACGATGCGAGATTCCATAGTCCGCCTGGAAAAGGCGGCAAAGGCCTTCGCCACGCCTGAAGGCCAGACGGTCACCGCGCTCGACGCCATCGACCTGGATGTCCGGCGCAATGAATTCCTGACGCTGCTGGGGCCGTCGGGTTGCGGAAAAACCACCCTCCTGCAGGCGATCAGCGGCTTCGTGGAACTCGATTCCGGCCGCATCCTGATCGACGGCGAGGACATGACGGACCGGCCGCCCTACCGCCGCCCGGTCAACACGGTCTTCCAGAACTACGCGCTCTTTCCGCATATGACGGTGGGAGAGAATACCGGCTACGCGCTGGAAGTCGCCGGCGTCGCAAAACCCGAGCGGGCCAGGCGCGTGGGGGAGGCCCTCGCGATGGTCGGCCTCGAAGGGCTGGAAAGCCGCAAGCCGCGCCAGCTTTCCGGCGGCCAGCAGCAGCGCGTGGCGCTCGCCCGCGCCATCATTGCCCGCCCGAAGCTTCTCCTGCTCGACGAACCGCTCTCGGCCCTCGACAAGAACCTGCGGCAGGCCATGCAGATCGAGCTGAAGACGCTGCAGAACGAGCTGGGCATCTCCTTCATCTTCGTCACCCACGACCAGCAGGAAGCGCTGACCATGTCGGATCGCGTCGCCGTGCTTTCAGGCGGCCGTATCCAGCAACTCGATACGCCCCGCGCCATCTACGACCAGCCGAAGAACAGCTTCGTCGCCACCTTCGTCGGCGCCAGCAACCTTTTCGCGGGCGAGGCCGGCAGCGGCCAGCTCGTGACGCAGGACGGCATCGCCATCGCGCATGGAAAGCCCGGCGCGACGGGCGCGGCGACGGCGCTCATCCGCCCGGAACAGTTCTTCCTCGCGGAAGCAGGCAGCGACGTCCCGGGCCTCGATATCGATCTCGAGCAGATCGTCTTCGTCGGCTCGACCTTCGAGCTTTTCGGCCGCACGGCGACGGGCCGGCGCGTCATCGCGGAAATCCCCGCGGCGCGGCGCAATCTCGTCGGCAAGGTCGAACAGACCCGCCACGCCCGCCTCGCCTACGATCCGGCGGCCGTGCATCTCATCCCGGCGGAGGCTGCCTGACATGTCGTCGATCGCCCTTCGCCGCCGCGCCCAGCTTGCCGTCCTGCTCGGGCCGGTCTCGCTGTTCCTCGCGGTCTTCTTCCTCGGCCCGCTCTCCATCATGATCGTGACGAGCTTCCTCGCCCCCGGCCTTTACGGCGGGGTGGAGTGGACGTGGTATCCGCATAATTACGGCCGCATCCTCGGTTTCGCCGATCCGATGTTCGAGGATTTCGACCCGGTCTATATCGCGATCTTCCTGCGCTCGCTGAGGATCGCGGCGCTCACCGTCATCGCCACGCTCCTCGTCTGCTATCCGGCCGCCTTCTGCATCAGCCGCCTGTCGGACCGCTGGAAGAACTTCTGCCTCTTCCTCATCACGCTGCCCTTCTTCGCCAGCCTCATCGTGCGGCTCTTCGTCTGGGTGCTGATCCTGCGCCCGACCGGGCTTGCCAACGACGTGCTGCTGAACACCGGCATCGTCGCCCAGCCGCTGGAGCTCATCTATACCGAAGGCGCGATCATCCTCGGCATGGTCTATGTCTTCATTCCCTTCATGTTCATGCCGGTCTATGCCAGCGTCGAAAAACTCGACTGGACGCTGGTGCGCGCCTCGCTCGATCTCGGCGCGGGACCGATCCGCACCTTCTGGCGCATCATCCTGCCGCTGACAGCGCCCGGCATTGCCGGCGGCGCGGTCATCGTCTTCATCCCCGCGCTCGGCAATTTCATCGTGCCGACCATTCTCGGCGGCGCAAAGGTGATGATGCTCGGCAATCTCATCGAGCAGCAGTTCCTCGCGGCACGCAACTGGCCCTTCGGCTCGGCGCTCGCGATGATGGTGATGAGCGTGATGCTGGTGCTGCTCTTCGTCTATGTGGTCGTTTCCGGCCGCCGCGGCCTCGATGCCGCGGCCGGGCGCTGAGGAGAGAGCGATGAAGATTTTCGCCACCCTCGCCCGCGGCAGCCTTCTTGCCTATACCGGGCTGTTCTTCGCCTTCATCTACATTCCGCTGGCGCTGATCGCGGTCTATTCGTTCAACGCGAACCCCGTGAACATGATGACCTGGACGGGCTTCACCACCGACTGGTACGCCCAGGTCCTCGGCTACAAGACGCAGATTTCAGAAAACGCGCTCTATCTGGAATCGACCGGCCAGCTATTGCAGGCCGTCGGCAACAGCCTGAAGATCGCCGCATCCACCACCGCCATCGCCACCGTGCTCGGCACCGCCATGGCGATCGCGCTCTACCGCTTCGATTTCTTCGGCCGGCGCTTCTACCGTGTCATCATGTTCATGCCGATGCTGATGCCGGACATCGTGCTCGGCATCGCCTTGCTGATCTTCTTCGTCAATGCCGGCATCCATCTCGGCATCGGCACGATCATCATCGGCCAGTGCACCTTCCTCACGTCCTACGTCTTCATCGTCGTCACCGCCCGGCTCGCCGGCATGGACCACACGCTGGAGCATGCCTCGGCCGATCTCGGGGCGAACGAATGGACGACCTTCCGCAAGGTGGTCTTCCCGCAGCTCCTGCCGGGCATCCTCGGCGGCGCGCTGCTCGCCTTCATTATCTCGATGGACGACCTTGTGATCACCTATTTCATCGCCGGCGTCGATGTCACGACGCTGCCGATGTTCATCTTCGCCATGCTCCGGCGCGGCATCAAGCCGGAGATCAACGCCATCGCCGTGATGATGCTGACCTTCTCCTTCGTCATCGCCTCCCTCGGCCTCTACCTTCGTTCCCGGCAGAAATGATCATGACCCAGACGACAAAACCCCGCGCCCGCGCCCTTGGCCTGCCCTTCACCGGACGCACCGGCCCCCTCAACGCCATAACCGATGTCGACGGAATTGCCGTTGGCTTCCAGACCATCAGAGAAGAAACGCCCCGCCCCGGCCGCAAGCTGCCGGTTCGCACCGGCGTCACCGCCATCCTGCCGCACAGCGAGAGCCCGACACCCGTGCCCGTCTATGCCGGCGTGCACCGCTTCAACGGCAATGGCGAGATGACCGGCACGCACTGGATCGAGGATGGCGGCACATTCCTCGGCCCGGTCATGATCACCAACACCCACGGTGTCGGCATCACCCACCACGCCACGATCCGCTGGATGCTGGACCGCTACCCCTCGACCTACGATATCGGCGATTTCCTCTGGCTGATGCCCGTCGTCGCCGAGACCTATGACGGGGCGCTGAACGACATCAACGGCATGCCTGTGACGGAAGCGGATGCGCGCGCCGCCCTCGACAACCTCTCCCGCGGCCCCGTTTGCGAAGGCAATTGCGGCGGCGGCACCGGCATGATCACCTATGGCTTCAAGGGCGGCACCGGCACGTCCTCCCGCGTCGTTCCCTATGGCGACAGGGAATACACCATCGGCACGCTCGTGCAGGCCAATCACGGCCAGCGTGACTGGCTGACGATCTGCGGCGTACCCGTCGGCAAACATTTGCAGGACAACACTCCGCAAAGCCAGCTGAAGGAACGCGGCTCGATCATCGTCGTCATCGCCACGGATCTTCCGATGGCGCCGCACCAGTTGAAGCGCCTCGCCCGCCGCGCCGCCATCGGCATCGGCCGCAACGGCACGCCCGGCGGCAACAATTCCGGCGATATCTTCCTCGCCTTCTCCACCGCCAACCCACACTTGATGGCGCACCGTGCCCCGGCGCGGCTCAATATCGAGATGGTCAACGACGAATATCTCGACCATGTCTATCTGGCTGCGGTGGAAAGCGTGGAGGAGGCCGTCGTGAACGCCATGCTGGCCGCCGAGGATGCAGGCGGAACGCCGCATGATCGCTTGCGTATCGACGCCATCCGCCATGATGCATTGATGGCCGTCATGCGGCAATACGGCCGGGTTCTTTAGCCCGGCCTCACCGGTCAGTTCGCGTTGCCGTCAGGCGTCACGCGCTGGCTGTCGCCGCCCGTACCGGATTGCGGCGTCGGATCGCGATCCGTCGGCACCGTCTGGCTGCCGCCGGGCACGCTGTCGTCGATCGTATCCTGCGTCGGCGTGCCGTCGGAGGTGGAAGACGTCTGCGTCTTGTCGACCGGAGCGGACGGATCGATCCGCTGCCCCCAGATTTCCACCGCGCCCCAGGCGAGAAAGGCGAGAACCAGGCTGATGCCGAGCACTTTAAGGATCGGCCGCCCGGGACCGCCCTGACGGGTCTCACGCGCGGAAAAATCCTTGCGGGCGGAGTCGTGGGTGCGGGTCAGCGGATCACCGCGTTCGTCTTGCAGATGGCTCATGGCAGGCACTCCCTGAATTGCGTGTCAGGGATGAAACTTGCCGCTCGGGCGAAAGTTCCTCAGGCCTCCGCCGGCCCATCCAGCCCCAGCGCCTCCAGAAGGCGGCGCTGGCGCAGCAGAAGATGCGTGAGCGACGCCACGTCGCCATGCGCCGGCTGGTGGGTCATACCATCCTCCACCGCCTCGGCGATGGCCTCGAACGTATCGGCGATCTCGCGGGAAATACCGTTGAGCTCGGCAAAGCGCGGATCCACGGCCGCGGCCGCAAGCGTCGCGCTCGTCACGCGGCCGATGCCGTGCGGCACCTTCGCCCCGGCATTGACATACCCCTCCGGCAGGTCGCCCTTGAGATTGATGACACGCCGGTGGCGGATCACGTCCAGGATCTGGTCCACGGCCTGGCAGGCGCCGGCGACGCGGGAGGGATGGTCAGTGTCCGCCGCCGCATGGGGTAGCAGTTCGAGGCGTCCCGGATGGCGCTGGGCGAGCTTGAGGTAGGGCAGCATCGGCCCGCTGAGTGCGCTGCTTGTCGCATTACGGAAGAGATCGGCATCGATGGCGGCATAGCGTATCTGGCCGGAGGCCAGCGCCCGGTCGAGCGCCGCCACCTCCACCACCTCGCCGCGGTCGTAGTTGACCAGCACCGCGCCAGGGTTCATCGCCGAAAGCACGGCCTCGTTTATAAGGCCGGCATTGGCATAGAGACGTGTCGTCTCGTCCAGCCGGCCAAGGCCGATATGCACGGACAGCACATCCGCCCCCGTCGCCGCCTCCACCGGTGTTTCGGCATAGTCGAAGCCCTCGGCCTCGATCCATTGGCGGTGCTTCGGGCGGGCATAAATCGTGACCCGCATACCGAAGGCGCGGGCAAGCTTGGCCACCTCACGGCCGATATTACCGTAGCCGAGCACCGCCATGCGGCGACCCTCCAGCTTGGCGGTCGGGTAGGATTTGAGATCGCGCCCCGTATCGAAATCACCGACCGCGACGCGCTGGTGCAGCAGATCGACCGGCAGGTCCGGCGTCACCTTCAGCACCGCCTTCATGACCATCTGGGCCGTGGCACGGCTGTTGATGCCGGGCGTGTTCATCAGCGGCGCGCTGCCACCCTCGCCGTTGCCGCCGCCCCAGGAGGCCGAGCCCATATTGCCGGTTCCCGCGCCGATGCGCACGCCGCCGAACGGAAAGATCGCCTGTCTGGGAATGAAGGTCGCCGCCGCGATCAGCGCGTCATAACGCCCGTCGGCCGTCTGCGCGATGATCTCCGCCTCGGCGCTGAGATCCGGCTGGTAGAAGAAATGCACGCCCGCCGGCAGGTCTTCGCGCTGATAGGCGCCATCATGGAAAACGCCCCCACGACTTTCGATATAGGCCCGCACCTCGCCCGGATCGGGATTGCCCTCCTTATCGAAGCGCAGGCCGACCAGATCGGCGATCAGGACCTTGTAGGCGCGCTCGGGATCATCGACCCGCGTCTCCTGCGCCGAAACCGGCTGTCGATCCTGCATGGCACGCCCTCCCCGCTCTCCATCTGTTTCGTAGGCGAGTTTTGCGGGACCGGCAAGCCGCGCCAAAAGCGACAGGAAAGGTCAAAACCACCCTATTGCCCGCCCCCGGCGCTGCCGCCATAACTGGAGCGCCAAAGAGGATTGCCCATGACGTCACGCGCCTTCACCGTCATCGAAAACGAATGGATCACGCTTGCCGACGGCACGCGGCTCGCCGCCCGCATCTGGATGCCTGACGGCGCGGAAAACGACCCCGTGCCCGCCGTTTTCGAGTTCCTGCCTTACCGCAAGCGTGACGGGACGAGCTCGCGCGATGAATCGACCTATCCTGTCTTCGCCGCCGCCGGCATCGCAGGCGTGCGCGTCGACATCCGCGGCTCGGGCGAATCCGACGGCGTCATCGACGGCGAGTATACGCCGCTGGAACTTGCGAACGCGTGCGAACTCATCGCCTGGATCGCCGCCCAGCCCTGGTCGAACGGCGCGGTCGGCATGATGGGCATCTCCTGGGGCGGCTTCAATTGCCTTCAGGTCGCCGCACTGAAGCCGCCGGCCCTCAAGGCCGTCATCTCCATCGCCTCCACCGTCGACCGCTACAACGACGACATCCACTACAAGAACGGCACCCATCTTTCCGCCCAGCTTTCCTGGGCCGCGACCATGCTCGCCTACCAGTCCCGCTCGCCCGACCCCGCCATCGTCGGCGACCGCTGGCGCGACATGTGGCTGGAGCGGCTGAAGAACGAGCCCTTCTTCCTTGAGGAGTGGCTGCGGCACCAGCGGCGCGACGCCTTCTGGAAACACGGCTCGATCTGCGAGGATTTCGCCGGCTTCCCGGTGCCCGCCCTCGTCATCGCCGGCTGGGCGGACGGCTATCGCAGCACGCCGCTGAAAGCCGTCGAGGGACTGGGGGACAAGGCCAAGGCGCTGATCGGCCCATGGATCCACAAATATCCCCACTTCGCCTGGCCGAAGCCGCGCATGGATTTCCATGCCGAGGCCGTCGCCTGGTGGAACCATTGGCTGCGCGGCGAGGAGAACGGCGCGCAAGAGACCCCGCAGGTGCGCGCCTATATCCAGGACGCCGCCCGCCCGTCCCTGCGGCGCGAGAGCGATCCCGGCTTCTGGATCGCCATGGATCGCTGGGAAGCGCCCGAGATGGCGGCCTTCCATGTCTCGCCGCATGGCGCGCTCCTTGCCGGCCCGCCGGTCGCCGGCGCGAGCCATGACCGTTTTCTGAAATCGCCGCTCGATACCGGCATCATGGCCGGCGAATGGTTCACGCTGAAGCCGGATGCGGAAATGGCGCTCGACCAGCGCCCCGACGATGCCGGCTCGCTGGTCATCGAGACGCCGCCATTGACCGAGGCGCAGGATTTCCTGGGCCAGCCGGTGCTGGAACTGGATGTTTCCACGGAAGCGGAGATCGCCAATCTCTGCGCCCGCCTCGTCGACATACATCCGGACGGCACCGCGACGCGCGTCACCTTCGGCGTCCTCAACCTTGCCCACCGCGACGGCAATGCCGCGCCGGAGGCCATGCCAAAGGGTCAAAAGACCCGCATCCGCCTCGTGCTCGACGCGATGGGCTATCGCTTCCGTGCCGGCCACCGCATCCGCCTGTCGCTCTCGACCGCCTATTGGCCGATGGTGCTGCCGCCGCCGGTGGATGCCGGCGTGACGCTGGACCTCGCCTCGCTCAGCCTCTTCCTGCCGAAGCTCGGGGAGCATCGGGTGATCGCCCTGCCGGAGCCGGAAAACCCCGATCCCCTGCCGAAATACACCGAGCTTGCCCCGGCCGAGACCGCCCGGGGCGTCGAGCGGGACCTGACCAATGGCCTGACGGACTATTCGATCTACGAGGATACCGGCCTTTACGAGCATCCCGACACGGGGCTTGCGACGCGGCAGGTGCGCGACGAGGTCTGGTCGATTGCCACGGACGATCCGCTGTCGATGACCGGCACCGCCGTCTGGACCTGCGACATGCAGCGCCCCGGCTGGTTCGTGCGCACCGTCTCGACGGCCACCATCGCCTGCACGGCGACGGACTGGCTGATCGCCGCCCATGTACGCGCCTTCGAGGGGGAAGCGCTGATCTTCGAGAAATCCTTCGAGAAGGCCATTCCGCGCGACTTCATGTAACGCGGAGTGGCGCATGTCCCACTGCGCACTCCTGCTGGAAATGTTCAGTGAAAGTCGCGGGACTTGACGCGGATCGCCTCGGCCGCGCCCGCCTCTTCCTGCCCCGCCACGCCGCCGCGCCGGCCGATGGTAGAAAAGTCCGCCGAGAGATCGGTGAGGTGCTGCACGACGAGATGCACCACCTCACCCTCTCGCTGGACATAACCTTTGACGCCGATCATCGGCGCGCCCATCACGATGGGGCGGAAGGCGAGGAAGACCTTGCGCCAGACGACGAGGTTGGCGATGCCCGTCTCGTCCTCGATGGTCACGAAGATGACGCCCTTGGCCGAACCCGGCTGCTGGCGCACGAGCACGATACCGGCCGTCTCGACCTTCCGGCGGTCCTTGAGCCGTGTTGCCTCTGCGCAAGTGAGGAAACGCCGGTGCGTGAGGCTCTCGCGCAGAAAACTCACCGGATGCGCCCTGAGCGTCAGGCCGACATGGCCGTAATCCTCCACCACCTCGCCGCCCGCCGCCATGGGGCGCAGCGCCACCGCCGGCTCGCTGCGTTCGGGAACCGCCGCCGCCTCCCGTGCAGCGGCGGCCGAAAAGAGCGGCAAAGGCTCGTCCCGAAGTCCCCGGATCGCCCATAGCGCCTCACGACGGGAAAGGCCGAGCGACGGCAGGAAGGCATCCGCCTCCGCCAGCCGGACCAGCGTATCGGCCGGAATATCCGCGCGGCGCCAGACATCGTCGAGCGAGGCGAAAGGGGCTTCCTCCCGGTTGGCGACCAGCGCACCCGCTTCTATGTTGTTCAACCCCTTCACCAGCCGCAGCCCCAGCCGGACCGCAAGCCGCCCCGTCTCCTCCGTCGGCTCCAGCGTACAATCCCACCGGCTCTGGTTGACGCAGACCGGCCGCACCTCCACCCCATGCTCGCGCGCATCGCGCACGATCTGCGCCGGCGCATAGAACCCCATCGGCTGGGAATTGAGCAGCGCCGCGCAGAAGACATCCGGGTGATGGCACTTCATCCAGGCCGAGGCATAGGCGATGATGGCGAAGCTGTAGGCGTGGCTTTCGGGAAAACCATAGGAACCGAAACCTTCAAGCTGGCGGCACATACGCTCGGCGAATTCCTGCGCATATCCATTCTTGACCATGCCGGCGACCAGTTCCTGCCGGAACTTGTCCACCCCACCCGTTTGTTTGAAGGTCGCCATGGCGCGGCGAAGCTCGTCCGCCCGGCCGGGTGTGAAGCCGGCGCAGTCGATGGCCACCTGCATCGCCTGTTCCTGAAAGAGCGGGACGCCTAGAGTTCTTTCCAGCACGTTTCGCAATTCGGATTTGGGATAGTCTTCCTTTTCCAACCCCTGCCGCCGCCGCAGGTAGGGATGCACCATGTCCCCCTGGATCGGCCCCGGCCGAACGATGGCCACCTGAATGACGATATCATAGAATTTATTCGGCCGAAGACGCGGCAGCATGGACATCTGCGCGCGGCTCTCGATCTGGAAGGTGCCGATCGTATCGGCCTTCGAGATCATTTCGTAGGTCGCCTCGTCTCCTGCAGGAATGGTTTTGAGACCATAGGCCTTTCCCTTGTGCGTCTTCAGGAAATCGAAGGCGCGGCGCATGCAGGTGAGCATGCCGAGCGCCAGAACGTCGACCTTCATGAATTTCAGATATTCGATATCGTCCTTGTCCCATTCGATTACCTGCCGTCCGTCCATGGCCGCCGGCTCGATGGGCACGAGATCGTCCAGCCGGTCGCGCGTCAGCACGAAGCCGCCCGGGTGCTGCGAGAGGTGCCGGGGCCTGTCGATCAACTGGCGGGCAAGCTCGAACAGCATTTTTATGCGGCGATCGTCCACATTGAGGCCAGCGCCGACGGCATGGCTCTGCGGCAGGTCGTTCGACCAGCCCCAGACCTGCGAGGACAGGGACTTCAGGACATCTTCCGGCAAGCCCAGCGCCCGCCCGACATCGCGCATCGCCGCCCGCGCGCGATAACGGATGACGGTGGCGCAGAGCGCGGAGCGGTCCGTGCCGTAGGTGTCGTAGATCCACTGGATCACCTCTTCCCGGCGCTCATGCTCGAAATCCACGTCGATATCGGGCGGCTCGCCGCGCTGTTCGGAGACGAAGCGCTCGAAGAGAAGGCCGTTCACCATCGGGTCGATGGCGGTGATGCCGAGCACGTAGCAGACCGCGCTGTTGGCCGCCGAGCCGCGCCCCTGGCACAGGATATCGATGGAGCGGGCATGTTCCACGATGGAGCGGACCGTGAGGAAATACGGCGCGTAGCGCATGCGCGCGATGAGCGTCAGTTCATGATTGAGCTTGCCGCGAACCTTGTCCGGAATGCCCCCGGGGTAACACGCGGCTGCCCCCTCCCAGGTATATTTCTCCAGCGCCTCCTGCGGCGTGAGATGGGCATATTCCTTCTCGTCCGGATACTGGTATTGCAGCTCGTCCAACGAGAACCGGCAGCGCCCGGCAATCTCCCGTGTGCGGGCCAGCGCTTCCGGGTAGCGGGAAAAGAGGCGATGCATCTCCTCCGGGGGCTTCAGGTAGCGGTCGGCGTGGCGCTCGCGCAGGAAGCCGGCATTGTCGATGGCGACGCTGTGGCGGATGCAGGTGACGATATCCTGCAGCATGCGCCGGGCAGGCTCGTGGTAGAGCACGTCATTGGTGACGACGGTAGGCACGCGATGTTGCGCGGCAAGGTTGGAGAGCGAAAAGAGGCGGAGCTGGTCATTCGGGCGGCGGCGCAGCGTGAGGGCGAGGTAGCAGCGATCTCCGAAGGTTTCGCGCAGGCGGCGCAGCCGCAAGGCCGTCTCCTCGTCGGCCTCCTCCGGCACCAGCACGGCGAGAAGGCCCTCGTTCCATTGCACGACATCGGCCCAGTCGAGATGGCACTTGCCCTTGCCGGCCTTCTTCTTGCCGATGGTCAGCAGGCGGCAGAGACGGGCATAGGCCTCCCGGTCGGTGGGATAGACCAGCAGCGACATGCCGTCGACGAGATCGAGCCGGCAGCCGACGACGAGGCGGACCTGCGGCGCATCCGGCGGCAGTTCCTTCGCCGCCTTGTGGGCCTGAACGACACCCGCGAGGCTGTTGCGGTCCACCACGGCGAGGGCATCGATGCCGAGCGCGCTTGCCTGCGCGAAAAATTCCGCCGCGCTGCTCGCCCCGCGCAGGAACGAGAAATGCGACGTGACCTGCAGCTCGGCATAATAGGGTTTCATGCGAAGACCCCGTGCAGGAACCAGCGGCCGATCCCGCTGGCCGCCTGCTCCTCGTCTGCCGAGCGGAACAGCCAGAAGCGCTCGCCCTCCATATCCTCCACCTGGAAATAGTCCCGTACGGCGGCAAGCTCGGCGTCGCGTTTCCACCATTCGCCGAAGATACGCTCCGGGCCGTCCGCGCATTTCACCCGCCGCCGCACGCCGCGCCAGGTGAAGAAGGCGGGCGGATGATCGGGCAGCAGCGCCATGACCTCGACCGGCTCCGGCCGCGCAAGCAGGCGCGCGGGGCGCGGCCAGCGGCCCTGCCATGTCGCGCCGTCA
>APMI01001788.1_pt1 | contig 14546 bp, 11 predicted proteins | sample 667938 | NCBI WGS metagenome assembly APMI01 (sample SAMN01084076, study PRJNA167559) | wastewater metagenome | biome: Wastewater | place: Denmark: Ejby Moelle, Odense | collected 2011-11-28 | reverse complement strand
ATCCCGCACAATTTCTGGGGTATTTGCAAAGTAGGTCTCATACGCTTCTCCAGTTGCGCTACCGGATCCGATACCGAGGGTCTCTGGATATCGCCCTTGAACGATTTGAATTGCACCATCACGCGAAATGCTACAGAGCAAAATGGGAAGGTTCCCCAGGATGATCGACAATTGGCTCTCAGCCTCGGCTAGTCTCAGTTCTCCTAGTTTACGAACCTGAAGTTCGGCTTCACGTCTTGCAAGACCACCTGAGAAAATGTTGCTCGCTAACCGAACAAGGCTTGTCATCTCTAGAATGTTCCTCTCAAGAGGTTTATGGCTTTCAGCGTAAAACACTCCTATTGGCAGCCCGCCAGCGATAAGCGGAATTGCAACCATCGAGCAGTACCCCCGCCGCGCCAAAACCTCAGCTTCCGTCGAACCTATTGATTCAGGTGAATTAGCATCAATCACTATGGTCGGTAGCGTAGATGAAATCCGTCGCGAAAGCCATTTTTGAACAAATTCGTCGCCAGAGAAATCATCCAGTTTTGTTTCAAGACCTCTCTTCTTCCCAAATGAAAAGCAACTGAACTTGTCCGTGTCGTGATTTGCCAAATAGATATAGGCGCGATCAAACTCAGTAAGCGTACATATTCTTCGCAATGCCCGGTCCGTAACCGAAGCCATGTCAAGCACATCTACGTGAATGAACTCAGTTGAAAGCTTAGTGATCTCCTGTTCAAAACGGGTCTGGTTTCTTTGAGCCTCAACTGCAAGGCGCCGGTCCGAAACATCAATCGCAGTGCCTGAGATGCCGATGAGAGTTCCCTTAGAATCTCGAATAGCTTGGCAGTGCAGCTCAGCAAACTTGAGTTCATCTTCTGAACCAACAAACTTCACTCTCAATTGGACTACATCATTCATTCGCCGCTTTAGGGCGAGGAAAGCCATTTTGAACTGAATCTGATCTTCTATTGAGATGAAATCGGTAAATGGGTGACCAAGACAAGCTGAAGTTGAGCGACCGGTAAATCTCTCCCAGGAGCTATTAATATACTTGCAGCGACACTCATCGTCCAGTTGAAAAACCACATCTGTTAGGTGGTCAAGCACTGAGCATTTAGCTAAAGAATGCTCGCGCGTCACGTGAACAAGCCCCGGAGACTCCTCAGCTAAGACTAAAGATGCTCCTTCGTGTGAAGGTATCGAACAGATCCTGAAACGAAACTCTTTGTTTAGTTCATTAAGCAAGAACCTCTGACCGACGAGTTTAGGCTCTAATCGATTAGTCTTGCTAAACAGTGCTTCGTTAACCTCTTCTCTGACAGCTACGGGCACAATTGTAGCGATCTGATCAGTGAAAGCCAGGCCGGTACGAAGACCAAACTGATCTTCAGCAAGTGAAGAGAGGGCTGCCACTACTCCAGAAGAATCGACAATGACGGCCACGAACCCTAATGCCTGAAGTGTTTCTATCAGTGGAACGTTAAAGTTCGATTGCTCATCCATACACGCATCCCAACAAAAAAGAGCCTATCCGGATATCGTTGGCATGTTTTGCAATGTAACTGGTTTAATCCCCCAGAAACTGTAGATTTTGCCTTTCAAGTCGCAATTGGCCAAATTTTCTAAGATGAGCGTGAACGTGAAACAGTACTAATCCCCTTTAAGGTTAAAACATTTGAAATAAAGCAAGAAGTAAATAATCTGCCTAGTAAATACTACTATTAACACCATTTGAAAAACTCATAGCCTGGCCGTCGACTTGATTTTTCAAAGAGATTACATATTCAAAACTGATAAACTTTCAACGTTGCACGCATTGTTTTTTGCAACTTTAATCCAAGTTATTATATTTACAGCTAGCATATAGTTAAACTTTGTCCCTAGTGGTACGTCGAGCTATTTCTAGTTTCTACTGATTCGACTTGCGATAAAGTTCGCAAAAAACATTACCGGGTAACTGCCCAAAATATACCCATATCCATGAAGAGGGTCGGCGACACGTCGATCAGAAATACCCATGGATAAAAACGGATGCAAGTACCTAAGGAAGGCACAGACTGGAACGCTGCAATTAGCTGGAAGCTTAAGCATCGTCGATGTAAAGGACTTGCTTCATGAATCACGTAAAGCAGCCAACGACAGCAATGCGTCGAAGATCGTCATCTCGATCAAAGCACTCGAGAGCATCGACACATCCGCTGTACAGGTACTAGTTGCCTTGAGCCGGGTACGACCTTGCGTCTTTTCTGAAGGGACTCCGCAAATTGTAAGAAGACTTGAATTAGGAGGGGTATGCATCTAAGCTTCCCTCCTGGCTCTGGTCGACTCACTTTGGCACTTATTGGTTTGGGAATCGTTCCGTTCATTTGCGGACCGTTTCTTGGGACGACAATCGCAGTGCTTTTTTGTGGCGCAATCGGTTATCGATGCCTTTCGAAAGATGCAGAACATAAGTTGTTGTCAGAAGAAGCCAACGAATTGAAGTCAACGATATTGTCTCTTCACGAAACAGTTGATAGAGAGCAGAAGCTCCGATTTACCGATATCGAACGCCACCAAGAAGTATTAGAACGTTCGGCGTACTCAATCAGACAACTGGAAGAAAAGATCCACGAACTGGAAACTGCCTCGAGTTTATCCAGTCAACACACTCAACAAACTGGACTTACGGCAGCTGAATTAGCGGACCAGGTGACGGTAGCAATCGACGAATCGTCTGCGGCAGTTGATTCGGCGATTAGCTCTTTCCAAAGACTCGCGGCCGAGTCAGATCAGCTTAGTTCCGCAGCGGCGGAAGCCGTACGTGTAAGGAGTGAAACAGGTGAAGTTGACACAGTTTCTTTAGCTACAGATGCACTCAACCATTTAGTCAACCAAATGATTTCGACCGCTTCGAGCATGGCAAATTCCGCGCATAAAATGCAGCAGGTCGTTTCTATATGTAAAGACTTACATACGCTTCTAAATGAAATCGAGAACGTTGCTAGTCAAACAGGCTTATTGTCACTCAATGCCAGCATCGAGGCGGCACGGGCTGGTGATGCTGGAAAAGGATTCGCAGTAGTTGCTTCGGAAGTTAAAAAGCTAGCAGACCGGTCAACGAATACCTCCGAACGAACGAAAGAACTTATAGAAAGGTTGTACGAAAACAGCAATGAATTATGTAGAGACATGGGAACCTCTGCAATGCTAAGTAGGGACGCAGCCTGTGATGCTCAAGGTCGCTTAATCAAAATGATGTCTACGATTCGTGAAAGCGAACGTAAAAATGCTGCCAAGTTGATCGAACTTACAGAAGCGAGCACCAACGTGTCTCAAGAAGTCTGTAGGGTCGTCGTTGCCCTACAATTTCAGGACTTGCTTCGTCAGCGACTCGAACATATCCACGATCCATTAAGAAAGATAGCTACTGATGCCGGCTTAAGTCCGGATGAACTTCATAAGTCTCTAGCGGTTGGTGCTACACCAGACGCGATTGTAGTTGACTACACGTCCGACGACGACAATGTAACCCTATTCTAGCGGTGTAATAATTTGAGTAAAACTGTTCTAATTGTTGATGACTCTGTCTCGATGCGACAGATGGTGAGTTTCACCCTGAAAGGTGCTGGTTTTCAAGTAATTGAAGGATCGAATGGCCAAGAGGCTTTAAGTCGTATTGACTCGGCACCTAACGGAAAGGTTGATCTCATTATAACGGACTTAAACATGCCCGTTATGGACGGCTTATCGTTTATTAAGCAGGCTCGTACTAAGTCGAGTTGTCGGTTCACTCCAATCTTGATGCTTACGACTGAAAGTAGTGACGCACGAAAAGCAGAAGGGAAAGCTGCTGGCGCGACAGGTTGGATCGTAAAACCATTTCAACCCGATCAACTTCTCAAGGTCATTTCAAAGGTGTTACCAGCATGAACGTTGATATGGATCAGTTCTTGTCGGCATTTCTTGTCGAAGCTCAAGAACACATCGAAGTTTTCGAATCAACCCTGCTTGCCGTGGAAGATGATCCTAGCAACAGGGAGCAGCTAAATACGATTTTCAGGTGCGCTCACTCCATAAAAGGTGGTGCCGCAACCTTTGGACTTCCTGGTGTTGCCGGATTCACCCATCATGTGGAAACACTCCTAGATGATATTCGCGCGGGAAAAATCCAGCTTACGACCACGATTTCTAGACTGCTCTTTCAATGTCTAGATGAGATTCGTTTACTGCTCGCCTCACCAAATGGCGCTGTTCCGGAACTATCGGACTCTGCCAAGAACCTAGTGAGCCAACTTCAGATTGCTTCTAACTACTCTTCAGATGAGGCTTCATCAGTCCAACTTGAAGCAGCTTCTGGATTGCTAGAATACGAGTTTCTGTTTCAGCCAAAAGCAGACATTTTGGCGAGAGGTTGCGATCCGTTCCTGTGTGGCGAGAGGTTGCGATCCGTTCCTGCCTCTACTTGAACTAGAAGAGGTCTGTACAAACTATTCGGTCAAAGCCGATACCAGCAGGGTTCCTAGCCTCGAAGATTTTGATCCAGAGCAGTGTTACCTGAGTTGGAAAGGACAAATTGCAACCGAACACTCCGCGAATGAAATTCGAGAGATCTTTGATTTTGTTGCTGACACCGAAGACATCGACCTCTTCCCGATCCAGCAAAATGTCCATACGGCCCAGAAAGAGGTCACAGGAAATTCTGGTGGAAGTACAAATCCATCGTTCCGACCGGATGCTGGAATCATTCGGGTTTCCTCGGACAAGATGGACCGCTTGGTAAACCTGATCGGCGAATTAGTGATCAACCAATCGATTCTTGATGCGGTAGTGGCTGACTTCACTCCCAATCAAATGGGAAATCTCATCGACGCGGTCGCTTCGATGGCAAGAGCATGCCGCGAATTGCAAGAACGAGTCATGTCGATTAGGCTTGTTCCCCTTCGTCAAGCTTTTGGCCGGTTTCCGAGAGTTGTACACGACTTATCAAATAGCCTAGGCAAGCAGGTCGAACTCACAATGAGTGGAGAAGACACCGAACTTGACAAAGCTCTGGTCGAGGCAATTTGTGATCCGCTAACCCACCTAATTCGTAACTCTGTAGACCACGGACTGGAAAGCGAATCGGAGCGAGTGGCGACAGGTAAATCTCCGGTTGGTCACCTGCATGTCAACGCTTCTCACGAAGGTGGAAGCGTGATGCTTGAGGTAACCGATGATGGCAAAGGCCTAGACAAGGACAAGATCCTTGCCAAAGCAATTGATCGGGGCCTCGTCCAAGCTGGTACCGCGATGACGGACGAAGCGATTCATGCACTCATCTTTGCTCCAGGCTTTTCCACAGCAGATGCTATTACTGACGTTTCTGGTCGAGGCGTCGGCATGGATATCGTTCGTAGCACGATTGACAACCTAAACGGAAATGTGTCGGTCTACTCGAACCCAGGACAGGGAACTCGAGTGCGAATTAGGTTGCCGTTGACAATGGCGATTCTCGAAGGGCTTTCGCTCAGCATTGGCGAAGAAATATACGTTCTTCCTTTGACTGCCATTGTCGAAAGTATCCAGCCCAAAAAGGAAGACCTCGTCACCATCACTGGCGATGAAGAGGTCGTTCGAGTTCGGGGGGAAGTTCTCCCTGTTGTTCGATTACATCAACTGTTCAACTCTCCTAGCTACATCTCAGATCCTTCGAAAGGGCTGTTAGTCATCGTCTCAGACGATGAGAGAAAGGTTGCGTTGTTGGTTGACGAGTTGATTGGACAAAACCAAGTTGTTATCAAGAGCATGGAAGCTAACTACAGAAAGGTTGAGGGAGTTGCAGGTGCGACGATCCTCGGCGATGGTCGTGTCGCTCTCATTCTTGATGTTCCAGAGCTCGTAAGGTGTGCAGATGCCGCCGCCCGAGCTGCATAGGTGAAAATGATGAGTTCATTAGAAGAAAATACTGCAGATTTCTCCTCGACTAGCAAGGACGGACAATTTCTGACTTTCCTGCTCGCCGGGGAGGAATACGGTGTAGATATCCTGAAGGTTCAGGAAATCAAGGGTTACAGTAAAACAACCCGAGTTCCAAACTCTCCAGAGGATGTGGTCGGGGTGCTCAACTTAAGAGGCACAATAGTCCCGATTGTCGATCTGAGGCGGAAATTTGGATTACCTCCAGGGGACTACGATGCCTTCACAGCCATTGTGGTTGTCGTCGTCCAAGGCAGAACGATGGGAATGATCGTCGATCGTGTTTCTGAAGTTCTAAGCATTCCTCTCGTTGACATTCAACCTCCGACCGAAACAAAAGGCGGCCAACCCAACAAGTATTTGCAAGGTTTAGGCAAGGTCGCAGAAAAGCTGGTCATTCTCCTCGAAGTTGAAGCTGTGCTTCTAGATATCGATGTCTCGGAAATCGCCGCCTAGGGCGAAGGATTATAAGATGAATTGGTTCAACAATCTAAAGATCGCAAAAAAGCTAGCCTTCGCATTTGGCGTATGCTTAGCGATTTCGGCACTACTCGTAGTTACATCAGTTAAGAGCTTGGATGCGGTTAACCAGAAGTCCCAGCAAATCGTGTCAGGCGTTGTGGCACGCACCCAGTTGTTGGTTGAGTTGACAAACAACATGCGTTTGGTTAGGCTCTTTCAGTTCAACGCGCTCGCCCAGCAAGATCAAGATGCTCGAATGTCTTCGGTATCAAAAGCCATTGAGACGTCAAAGACGGTTGATTCCCAAATCGACGACTATATCAAGCTTGTTCGACAACCGGATGATAAAAAGAACATCAACAACTTGCATGAGGCTTGGGACAGCTATAACTCCGAATTCGAAAAATTCAGCGGGTTTATGGAGAGAAAGCAGGAAACTCAAGGAACTACTTTCATACTTTCGCTCAAGCCAAAATTTGACAAGATCTCTGATAACTTAGTGAAGATGGCTGACTGGAATAAACAGCGCGCGAATCAGCTTCACAAGGAAGCTGAAGCGGCCGATTCATCGGGAAGAAACTCGATGTACACAATGTTCCTAGTTCTGATCTTTACAATATTTGGTGTAAGTATCCTGACAACAAAGTCGATTACGAATATCGTGACGCAAATCAATCAACGCCTTAACTCATTGGCCAGCATTTGTATCACAAATCTCGGGGCGGCAGTCAAGTCACTAGCAAACGGAGATTTGACCGCAGAAATTCAAACGGGCACAACGCTGATCAATTCCAAGCAAAAGGACGAGCTTGGCCAGATGGCTTCTGACATCGACAAGATCATCCTGAATACGCAAGGAACCGTTCAATCGTTCCAATCAGCACAAGAGGCACTCAGCCGTCTTGTTGGCAAAGTTCAAGGTGCGACAAACTCTATCGCTGCCGGTACGACTGAAGTCACGAACGGGAATACAGATCTTTCTCAAAGAACGGAGGAGCAGGCAGCTAGCTTGGAAGAAACGGCGTCCAGCATGGAAGAGATGACTTCGACCATCCGCCAAAATGCTGACAACGCGAATCTAGCGAACAGTCTCGCTACTCAGGCTCGCGAAGTAGCTGAGACAGGTGGTCAGGTTGTCGTTCAAGCAGTTTCAGCCATGAGCGAGATCAACGAGGGTAGTCGAAAGATCGCTGAGATCATCACCGTTATCGACGAAATCGCATTCCAGACCAACCTACTAGCCCTAAACGCAGCAGATGAGGCAGCTCGCGTTGGTGAACAGGGACGCGGGTTTGCGGTTGTTGCGGCTGAAGTCAGGAGTCTCGCACAGCGAAGCGCAACTGCAGCACGTGAGATCAAGGCGCTGGTTCAAGACAGTGTCGGAAAAGTTGAAACAGGAGCGGATCTTGTCAATGCTAGTGGCGAAAGACTGACTGAGATAGTCGCCTCTGTAAAGAAGGTTGCCGACGTCATTGCCGAGATCTCGGCTGCCTCACAAGAGCAAGCCGCTGGCGTGGAGCAAGTCAACAAGGCCGTCATGTTGATGGATCAGACGACACAACAAAATGCAGCTCTGGTGGAAGAGGTCTCGGCGGCCAGCCACTCTATGAGCGCCCAGGCACGCGAGCTTCAGCGCACTGTTCAGGAGTTCCGTGTTGACCCTAGGTACCTGATGACTGTTGAGAATTCCGGTGTAAGCATCCATAGATTGGCTGCTACTGGCACCGACGGACCTGAAGTGTCCTCAACTCGCCGAGACAAGAAACAGCTCACTGTTGTCTCTAAGGACGACTTCGAAGAGTTCTAAATTCTGTTAAATCTGCCTTCTACGCATCATGGGACTTGTAGAAGGCAGATTTACTCTCTCTTATTAATTTTCACGAAAGCAGATTCAAGATGAGCAGTGACCAGTCTATAAACCTAACAGAATCCGCTTTTGATAGCCTGCGGAACCTGATCAAATCTGAGGCAGGTATCACTCTCGGTGACAGCAAGTCTCACCTCATGAAGTCTCGCCTCATCCGAAGGCTGAGCCAAATCGGCGTTTCGACTTTCGATGACTATTACAACCGCTTACAAAGTGATCCGACCGAGTTACGCGAATTCATCAACGCTCTCACAACCAATAAAACAGACTTTTTCAGGGAACAACATCACTTCACGTTTCTTCGTGACACCTATCTTCCAGACCTCAAGGCAAAAGCGAAGTCCGGTCAGATCCCTCGACGACTTCGTATATGGCATGCAGGATGTTCGACCGGCGAAGAACCCTACACTATGGGTGTTGTCTTGTCTGAGTGCTTTCCTGAGACAGGTTGGGACATTAAGCAACTTGCCTCAGATATCGATACCGAAGTGCTCATGAAAGCGAAGGCTGGCATTTACGAGGAAGAAAAGCTAAATCCTGTGCCGCAAGACTTGCGCCAAAGGTACTTTAGCCGGGGCATGCCACCTAATCAGAATCATTTTGTTGCAAAGGATTCGCTTAGAGAGAGAATCATATATAGACAGATCAATCTCGTGGGACCAATCTGGCCAATCCGCGAAGACGTACGCTTTGACATCGTTTTTTGCCGAAATGTAATGATCTACTTTGATCGTTCAACGCAAATCAACCTGACAAATCGCCTAATGCGAAAACTCAAGCCAGGTGGAATCTTGTTCTTAGGACATTCGGAAACGTTGATGGTATCGAACAATTCATTCAAATCCGTAACGCATACCGGATACCAGCTAATACCTAGCAATCAAATGGAGGCAGCATAATGCCAACCAAATCCAAAATTAACGTTCTAATCGTTGACGACAGCGCCGCAATCCGACAACTTCTAAAAACCATCCTTAGTAGTGATCCAGAGATCGATGTCATTGGTGTAGCTACCGACCCTTTCGACGCTCGAGAAAAAATCAAAAAGCTAAATCCTGATGTTTTGACTCTCGATGTTGAGATGCCACGAATGGACGGCTTGACCTTTTTGGAGAAGCTGATGAAGGGACACCCAATGCCCGTCGTTATGGTTTCGACACTCACTCAAAAAGGCGCGGACATCACGCTGAAAGCCCTCGAAATTGGAGCAGTTGATTTCGTAGCCAAACCGACACTAGATACTTTAAGAGGTGTTGATGAAGCGAAAGAGGAGATTGTTGCTAAAGTAAAGACAGCAGCTAAGGCAAAGATTCGCGGTTCGACCAGTGCAAAAGCGGTTTCACCGCCTACGATTGCAGTCAATAGTTTTAAGCTCACCCACCAACTGATCGCTATAGGTGCATCGACGGGCGGAACCGAAGCTATTAAGGATGTTCTTATTCGCTTTCCATCTAATGCACCGGCTACCCTCATCGTTCAGCACATGCCTCCCGGATTCACTGCCTCTTTCGCAGCAAGACTCGATGGTCTTTGTCAGGTCAGAGTTAAAGAGGCTGAAGACGGAGATCGAGCAGTACCTGGTCAGGTTCTCATCGCTCCAGGAGATCACCATATGGAAATCGTACGCTCGGGTGCGGAGTATCGCGTTCGAGTTTTCCAGGCACCACCGGTCAATCGACATCGACCGTCAGTAGATGTATTGTTTGATTCGTTCGCGCGAAACGTAGGCTGTAATGCAGTCGCTGCGATACTCACCGGCATGGGCGCAGATGGAGCCGAAGGACTAAAACGAATGCGAGACGCAGGCGCTTGGACTGTCGCTCAGGACGAATCGACATGCGTCGTATTCGGGATGCCAAAAGCCGCAATCCAGCTACACGGTGTTGATGAAATAAAACCGCTCGACCATATCGCTTCGGCTCTTCTGACTCACGTTCAACTCGAAAAAGCCAGCTAACTCGGAACTAGATTCTAGTGACTTCCATCGCTTCTTCTGCCCAAGCTATGGAAGTCACGTAGCTCGCGAGCATTGTTCCCGATAGAGTCGAATCTTGTTCGAAAATGCTCCAGTCACCGGATTCATATCGAACAACCAGATCGACGACCTTACCTATAGTGTTAGACTTCGCCGGATTCAGAAGAGCATCATTCAACTCAGATGTTAACGGCATCTGCTGAAGTATTGTCTCCATAGGCAAATCAAAAAGCGCATCTAAAATCGATAACAACCCGGCGGTAAAGTACTTTTCTGGGATTTCATAGTCCATCGACTCAGCGATAAGCTCACACATCCTTGCTCGAATCATCGCGGTAACAAGCAATTGAGCGGGTTTATCCTCGATGCCCGAAATGGCAAGAAGTGATACGAGGGAGACTACTTTCTTGATCCCAAGGATCAGCAACGCAGACCTGATTGACTCGACGCGTTCACTAACGGCAGCACAGGCAGAATTCACTAACCTGAGTAACCTAAACGAGAGTCCAACGTCGCTCGATACCAAAACCTCAAGTTCGTCAATTGTGACCCGAGGATCTTGCAATCGCGTCATCAGGTGAATCAAAACCGCTCTGTTAAGAGGAACTTCGCGCCCGGGGTGGTACGCCGGTTTCATATCGAACGAACCTTCGAAGTAGTCGAAGCCTAGTGCTACACACTGGTGATAGAGCGAAACCGAATCAACCCCGATTGCAAGAGTTCGGAGTCTGTTGCTCTTAGCTTCGGTTACTCTTGATTTGACACTCGATATGTCAAGAACACCAACGTTGATCACCGCCACTTTTGTGTTCTGTCGAATATCTTCCATGAAGATTGGAAACTGGGCAGACTCTACAACGAACTTGCACCCTGTTTTCGCAAGCTCTTTGAATCGTTCCGCATCGTCATCGCTCTCGCGAATGAGGCGATCAACAAACATCAGAGTTTGGCTCAGAGGAAGATGCGTCAAGTGATCAATATCTTTGATCGTCTTCGGGAAATCGAGATATACCTGACGCCCTGCGGTCATTCTTTCGAATCCGAAATCAATGAGCGTTCGGATGAGATCTTTTTCACTAGGGTCTTCTCCTGAAATCGGAATAACGCCATGGATAAGGTGGAAAGCACAGACCCGCATCCGCCGATCATAAATCGGCCTTCTTGATAGGCATACCCCATTCGCAAACTCAGTGCTAACCAAAACCTCTTTCCCAAAACTCCGCAAATTGCGAGCTGTAGACCTAATATATCGGTGAAAACACAACTGCCGGATAGTCTCGTATTACTGGTTTTGGAGGGATTCTTAACAATCAAACCCGGTAATGTACTTAGATGCAGGCGTGTCTAGCACTCATCTCACTCGCCTTAACCGCTCAAAGTGGATCGCAAATTGGCGTAAATCCACCTAAGTTAGTGGTTTTGGTGAGCATTGACCAATGCCGAGCCGATTATATCGACCGATTTGCTCCCCACTATCTGCCAGCCAAGAAAGGCAATGTTCTCGGCGGCTTTAGATTTCTATCTGAAACAGGCGTAAGGTATCGCGATGCGCACCACGACCATTTGCCAACCGCAACTGGTCCTGGTCATAGCATTTTGATGACAGGCTCAGAGCCATTTATCAATGGAATCATTGGTAATGACTGGTTTGATCGCGACACCAAAAAATCGGTGTACTGCGTTGATGATGCCTCTGTAGAAACGGTTGGCGGAACCAGCAAGCCAATGAGCCCGAAAAACCTTAAGGTCACGACGGTTGGCGACGAATTAAAGATGGCCACCGGAGGCAAATCGAAGGTCATCGGAATTTCATTTAAAGACCGAGCAGCAATCCTCATGGCAGGACATGCCGCAGACTACGTCGTTTGGCTGGATTCAGGAACGGGAAACTGGGTTACCAGCAGTTGGTATGGTGCACTTCCCTCTTGGGCGACCAAGATCAATTCTGAGCGACTCATCGACCAGTCCGTCGGAAAAGCTTGGGAACCGCTTCTGTCAAACGATGCCTACACGCTCACGCGAAAGGCTCCGGGTGAGGCGAATCCTCCGGCAGGAAAGGTTTTCTCACACGTACTTGGCAAATCTGGCAAACCCGATAAGGGCTATTACGGCGATATGACAACCAGTGGTTTTGGACAATCCTTCTTGTTCGACACCGTTGAAAGAGCCATTTCCGCAGAGCAATTGGGCACTCATTCAGTTCCTGATATCCTCGTTGTGAACCTCGCTACTAACGACTATGTGGGCCACCGATACGGTCCAAACAGCCCTGAAGTGATGGACATCAGCGTCCGAACGGATAGGCTTTTGAGTCAACTCTTCAACTCGCTGAACAAGCAAGTCCCTGGTGGAATTGATAACGTTGCAATCGTTGTCACGGCAGATCATGGAGTTTGCCCTATTCCAGAAGAAGCGGCCAAACAATACAAGAGCCCGTTTATCCGAGTTAGCGAGAGCGTCGGCAAGCAGATAAACAACGGTCTAGAGAAGAAATATGGTCCTGGACAATATGTCTCGATGAACGCTCTCTTCGAGCAAAACCTATACATCGACCACGATGTAGTTGCAGCGAAGGGCCTCAACTTGAATGAGGTCATTAAGTCAGCCGCTGATATTGCCATCACGGTCCCTGGTATCTACTCTGCTGTCACTAAAGAGCAATTAATGAATAACGGTTTGCCAAGAACCGATTGGGCGACTTTCGCACTTCAGGCATATATGCCTTCAATCGGCGGCGACCTTCTTGTGCTGGAAGCCCCAGGCGTCTACCTTGGCGGCGGTACGGGAACTGGGCATGGCTCAGCTTGGTCTTATGATTCGCATATTCCAATCCTCACAAGATGGGGTGGCCAAACCGCGCAGCAAGTTTTTCGACGAGTAAGCACTCATGATATTGCGAGCACACTCTGTCAAAAGCTTGGAATCGAATATCCCACGGGCAACATCGGAAGCCCCCTGAGAGAAGCGCTAGGTTTGTCTAAATAACTTTCTTTTTGGCTCAAAGCCCAAAAAAACGGCCCTGATCGCAAACGTTCGGGGCCTCACATTCCGTTACATATGTGGGCCATGAATTTGGTCCAAACACAAATGGCACCGTCGCGGAGATGACGGGCCGCCCCTGCCAAATACGGTAGGAAGTGGCATCGGCTGTCGGGTACAAGCAAGCCTGACAGCCCTTTTTCTTTTTGCCGGTAACCTATGCAACATGCGCTGGCTTAATGTGCTCCTTCTGACTTACGGCATCATCAACATCGTTATTGCCATTCAATCTTTTGGTTCGAAGGCAGGTCTTTCTGTCCCAGTCTTCGCCGGATTGTTCGGCGCACTCTCGATAGCTGCTGTCGCCCTAGCACAAACTAATCCACGACCAGGACGGATTGCCTCTTCAGTTTTCGGACTGATTCTGTTGCTCTTCTATGCATCAAAAGCCCTCGATGGAGACAGCCTCAGCGTTATGCTTGCATTCCTATCCCTTGTTGTCGATGTTTGCTTGGTAGGTGCGCATTTTTACGCGGTAAACAAGCGCAAAACCGAAACCGAGAATACAGAAAAGTCATAAACAAAAAGGCGGTAGCTCTTGTGCTACCGCCTTCAAACAATCTACTTTACAGATTATTTGTTTTCGATTTTTCCGTTTTTGCCGACTGAAGGAATTCCTGTTCGGGTCTTCTTCTTTGGCATTTTCTTAATCTGCTCAAGCAAGATTTCAACGGCCTTCTCAATCTGCGGATCTCTTCCCAAAGCAACTAAGTCCGGGCGATTGTCGATGTCGACATCAGGATCAATTCCCTGGTTCTCAGCAACGATCTCGTTAGTTTCAGGATCATAGATTGAGAACTCCGGAGCAGTTAAGAATCCACCGTCAACGAGTGGCGCGCTGCCTCCTATTCCAACCAAACCACCCCAAGTTCGTTTTCCTACAAGAGGCCCAAGATTGGTCTTTCGGAACAGGTATGGGAACATGTCTCCACCCGATCCAGCGTTCTGGTTGATCAACATCGCCTTTGGACCTTCAAATGCCGGTCGGTCTGGGCTGTCAACACCATGTCGAGGCTGTAACATCGTCTGCGACATTCTTGCCAACCTTTCGGTGAAGTACCAAGGAAGATTTCCGCCGCCGTTGTTTCGTTCGTCAACGATAAGAGCTTGCTTATCGAGCACACCATAAAATGCACGTGCAAAACCTGATGCTCCTTCTTCCGAGGTGTTCGGAACGTGCATGTAGCCGATCTTTCCACCCGAAAGTTGATCGACCAGCTTTCGTCTTTGCTCGACCCATTCGGCATAGCGAACTTCAGTCTCATCAGCAATCGGCTT
>APMI01003479.1_pt1 | contig 14547 bp, 14 predicted proteins | sample 667938 | NCBI WGS metagenome assembly APMI01 (sample SAMN01084076, study PRJNA167559) | wastewater metagenome | biome: Wastewater | place: Denmark: Ejby Moelle, Odense | collected 2011-11-28 | reverse complement strand
GGGGCTTCACCGCCGAGGGCGCCCCGCGCTCCGCCGCGCGCGGCTGCGCCTCGAACCCCGCCATGGCCAGCGCGGCGACAAGATCCGGCGCTTCCACGCCCGCGCGGTGCGACACATCGACGCTGCGCGCGGTCAGGTTGGCACGCGCCGCGACGACCCCATCCACCTCACCAAAGGCCCGTTCGACCTTGCCCATGCAGCCGGCGCAATGCATCCCCGGAACGGACAGTACGGTGTGCAGCAGATCGTCCGCCGTTGCATCGCGGTGGGCCAGATCGGCTCCGGCCGGCCCCGCGGGCGCGTTCACTGGACTTCCCCGACCGTTCGCCATTCATGGCCCTCCGCCGTCACCGCCAGCCGCAGCCGCCAGCGCCCCGGTTCCAGTGCGGCGGCATACGTGCCAGGCGCGCTTTCACCGAAAGCCAGTTCGGTTTCGGGGCGGCGGCCCAGCGGATGCTCGGCCGTAGCCGTCACTTTCGCGCCCGACAGCGGCTTGCCCGCGCTGTCGCGCAGTTCGGCGATCACGCGGCCGTCCGCAGTGCGCGAAAGCACCGCCTTCCAGCCCAGCGCCCCTTCGACGCGGGCTTCGTCCAGCCAGCGGTTGAAATGCTGGCTGGCGACGTAGGAGTTTTCGACGACCACGCCGCCGAAGGTCGATACCGCGAAACGCGCCATCAACACGTTGACGGCGATCACGACGCCGAAGAACGCGATCATGATCATCGCCATGTGCCGCCCGGTGAACGGGCGCGGCGCATGCTGGCTGTTACGGCTACGCTGGGTCACTGGCCGTTTCCTTCCGCTGTGGTGAATGTGGTGGCGGCGCGGTCCTGCCCGCCCTCGGTATCGGTTGCTTTCACCGTAAAGGCGAAGTCCGCCGGCCTCGCCGCCGCACGGGGCTGCACGGCATAGACGCGCAGGCGCCGCGTCGTGTCCGCTGGCACGTCCAGCGCGAGCAACCGCTTCGCCTCGTCCGCTTCCATCTCGTCGGTGTAGATCGCCCCCCCCGGCAGGCCGTCGAGCGCGAGTTCCATCTTGCGCGGGCGGTCTTCCATGTTGCGCAGCTTGACGGTGAAGCCGTTGCGCACCGAACCGTCGCTCAGCATGACGAATTCGGGGTTGCGATCCTTCGCCACCGAAACGTCGAGCCGGCTGCGCTGGCCCAGCATGAACAGCATGGCCACGCCGATCGCGGCCCACACCGCGAAATAGACCAGCGTGCGCGGACGGAAGATCGTCTTCAGGATCGGCGTGGGTTTCTCACCCTTCTCCTCATGCTCGGCGTCTTCCAGCGTGCAGTAGTCGATCAGCCCGCGCGGGCGGCCGACCTTACTCATCGCCTGGTCGCAGGCATCGATGCACAGCGCGCAGGTGATGCAGCCGATCTGCGGCCCTTCGCGGATGTCGATGCCCGTGGGGCAAACCGCCACGCATTGCAGGCAATCGATGCAATCGCCCAGCGGCACCGGGCTTTTCGCCGCCGCCTTGACCGATCCGCGCGGTTCGCCGCGCCAGTGCTTGTAGGTGACGGTCAGCGATTTTTCATCAAGCATCGCCGTCTGGATGCGCGGCCAGGGGCACATGTAGACGCAGACCTGCTCGCGCATGAAGCCGCCCAGCCAGAAGGTCGTGAACGTCAGCACGCCGGTGGTGGCGTAGGCGACCGGCGCGGCGGTGCCGGTCCAGAATTCGCGCTGAAGCGTGGGTGCATCGGCGAAATAGAAGATCCAGGCGCCGCCGGTCAGGAACGCGATGGTCAGATAGACGCCCCACTTGAACACCCGCCGGGCGATCTTGGAAGCGGTCCACGGTGCGTTCTGCAAACGGATCTGCGCGTTGCGGTCGCCATCGATGAAGCGGTCGACATGCTGGAACAGATCGGTCCACACCGTCTGCGGGCAGGCATAGCCGCACCACGCGCGGCCGACCGCGCTGGTGACGAGGAACAGGCCGATCCCCGCCATGATCAGCAATCCGGCAACGAAGTAGAACTCGTGGGGCCAGATTTCGATCTGGAACATGTAGAAACGGCGGTGCGCAAGATCCACCAGCACGGCCTGGTCGGGTGCGTAGGGGCCACGGTTCCAGCGGATCCATGGCGTGCCCCAGTACACCGCGAGGCAGAACGCCATCACCGCCCACTTGAAGCGGCGGAACGGTCCGTCGGTCTTCCTGGGGAAGACCGACTTGCGCTTGGCGTAAAGACCGAGGTCGTTGGAATGATCGGCGCCGAGGGTGGGATCTTGCGCGTTCATGGCCGTTACTTTGCTTGAGGAGCCGCCGCGGCGGCAGGTGCCGGCGCAGCTTGGGGTGCCGGTGCCAGCGTGGCTTCACCGCCGCCCAGCGAGTGGACGTAAGCCGCCAGCATCTTGACGGTGACCGGGTCCAGACGCGCGCCCCAGGCGGGCATCACGCCATAGCGGGCGTTGGTCACGGTTTCGGTCAACGTGGCGCGATCGCCGCCATAGAGCCAGATCGCGTCGCTCAGCTTCGGCGCGCCGACCATGCGGTTGCCCTCGCCATTCGCGCCGTGGCAGACCACGCAGTTCTCGGCGAAGATCTTCGCGCCGCGCTGTGCCGAAGCGCTCGGCTTTTCCTGCCCGCTGATGACGCGGACATGGCTGACCACATCCTGCACCTGCGCCGCCGTCAGGATGCCGTCGCGCCCAAAGGCCGGCATCTGGCTCATGCGGGTGGCGTCGTCGCCGGGCTGGCGCACGCCGTGCTCCAGCGTCTGGTGGATGGTGGCGATATCGCCGCCCCACAGCCAGTCATCGTCGTTGAGGTTCGGGTAGCCCTTGGCCCCCGCCGCGCCAGCGCCGTGGCACTGCACGCAGTTGACCTTGAACGCGGCGCGGCCGCCCTCGATCGCCGCGCGCAGCAACTTGGGATCGGCCCCGAGCTGCTCCACGGACGTTGCCGCGATCGCGGCCCGAAGACCCGCCCGGCTGGCGTCAGCGGCCTTCATCTCGGTCGCCAGCGCGCCCCGGCTGGTCCAGCCGAAGGTGCCCGCCGTGGCCGACTTCACCATCGGGATCGCGGGATAGACCACGCAATAGCCGATCGCGAAGACGATGCAGGCGTAGAACGTCCACAGCCACCAGCGCGGCAACGGGTTGTTCAGTTCCTCGATGCCGTCCCACTCGTGGCCGACGGTTTCGACGCCCGTGGCGTCGTCGATCCGCTTATTCGCCATCGTTCTCATCCTTGAAGATCGAGGTGGCCGCTTCGTCGCTGAGCTGGCGCGCGCCGGGCCGCAGGAACGGCCACAGGCACAGAACCAGGAACACGAAGGTCATCACCAGAAGCCCCCAGCTGTCGGCCAGGTGGCGCAGCAGGTCGTAGGTGGAGTGCGCGCTCATCGGCCCTTCTCCTTGGCGAGCTGCTCCTGCGCCGCCGGCGCGTTGACATCGACCAGCGTGCCCAGAACCTGGAGATACGCGACCAGCGCATCCATTTCGGTCAGACGCTTGGGATCGCCGTCGAAGTCACGCACTTGCGCCTTCGGGTAACGCTTCTTGAAGTCGGCCACGTCGGCCTGCGGATCGGCTTGCGCCTTCAGGTCGTCGTTGGCCTTGGCGATGTCGTCCTTGGTGTAGGGGACGCCGACCTGGTACAGCGTCTGCAGCGATGCCGTCATGTCGCCCGCGTCGAGATCGTGCTCGGCAAGGTGCGCGTAAGTCGGCATGATCGATTCCGGCACGACCGCGCGCGGATCTTTCAGGTGCTGGACGTGCCATTCGTCGGAATAGCGGCCGCCCACGCGGGCAAGGTCCGGCCCGGTGCGCTTCGAGCCCCACTGGAACGGATGGTCGTACATCGATTCCGCGGCCAGGCTGTAGTGGCCATAGCGTTCGACCTCGTCGCGGAACGGACGGATCATCTGGCTGTGGCAAACGTAGCAGCCTTCGCGGACGTAGATGTCGCGCCCGGCCTGTTCCAGCGGGGTGTAGGGCCGCATGCCCTCCACCTTCTCGATCGTGTTGTCGATCCAGAACAGCGGTGCGATTTCCACGATGCCGCCCACCGTCACCGCCGCGAAGGCACAGATGCCCAGCAGGGTGATGTTGCGTTCCAGCTTCTTGTGACGCTCCATGATGGAGAGTGCCATTGTCTTTTCTCCTTCTCCGGGCGTGTCAGGCGTGCGCCGGGGCGCCGGCGAGCGGCACGTCCCTGGCGGCGTCGTAGGGCGTCTCGGTCATCGGCTTCTCGTCACGCAGCGTGTGGCCAAGGATCGTGCGGGTGATGTTCACCGCCATGATCGTTGCGCCGCTGAGGTAGAGCAGCCCACCGAAGGCGCGCAGCGCGTACATCGGGTGCAGCGCGGCAACGGTTTCGGCGAAGGAGTTCACCAGGTAGCCGTCCGGCCCGTATTCGCGCCACATCAGGCCCTGGGTGATGCCGGCCACCCACATCGAGGCGGCGTAGAACACGATACCCGTGGTCGCGAGCCAGAAGTGCCAGTTGACCATGCGCAGGCTGTAGAGCCGTTCGCGGTTCCACAGGCGCGGCGTGAGGTAATAGAGCGTGCCGAAGGTGACCATCCCGTTCCAGCCCAGCGCGCCGGAGTGGACGTGGCCGATGGTCCAGTCGGTATAGTGCGACAGGCTGTTGACCGCCTTGACGCTCATCATCGGGCCTTCGAACGTGCTCATGCCGTAGAAGGCCAGGCTCATCACGAACATGCGGATGATCGGATCGGTGCGGATCTTGTCCCAAGCGCCGTTCAGCGTCATCAGGCCGTTGATCATGCCGCCCCAGCTGGGCATCCACAGCATGACCGAGAAGACCATGCCCAGCGTCTGCGCCCAATCGGGCAGCGCGGTGTAGTGCAGATGGTGCGGACCCGCCCAGATATAGAGGAAGATCAGCGCCCAGAAGTGGATGATCGACAGGCGATAGCTGTAGATCGGGCGTTCGGCCTGCTTGGGCACGAAGTAGTACATCATGGCCAGGAAGCCGGCGGTCAGGAAGAAGCCCACCGCGTTATGGCCGTACCACCACTGCACCAGCGCGCCCTGCACGCCGGCGAACACCGGATAGCTCTTCGACCCGAAGATCGAGACCGGCAGGTTCAGGTTGTTGACGATGTGCAGCATCGCCACGGTCAGGATGAACGAGAGGTAGAACCAGTTGGCCACGTAGATGTGCGGCTCGGTCCGCTTGACGATCGTGCCGACGAAGACCGCGAGGTAAGCCACCCACACGATCGTCAGCCACAGGTCGACGTACCATTCCGGCTCGGCGTATTCCTTCCCCTGGGTGATGCCAAGCAGATAGCCGGTGGCGGCCAGCACGATGAACAGCTGGTAGCCCCAGAAGACGAAACGGGCGAGGCCGGGGAAGGCCAGCCTCGCCCGGCAAGTGCGCTGGACCACGTAGTATGACGTGGCGATCAGCGCATTGCCTCCGAAAGCGAAGATGACCGCGGAAGTGTGCAGCGGGCGCAGGCGACCGAAGTTGATCCATTCCAGGCCCAGGTTGAGCTGCGGCCAGGTCAGTTCGAGCGCGATGTAAAGCCCGGCGAGGAACCCCGCCATGCCCCAGAACACCGTCGCGATCACGCCCCAGCGGATGGGGTCGTCATCGTACCGGCCCTGATCGGGCATCTTGAGGATGCCGCGCGCGATCGAATCCACGTCGGCCTGACGCAGCGTGACGATCATGCCGATCAGCGCGGCAAGCGCACAGATTGCCATGTGAATGGCGAAGCCGCCGTCCTTGGCGAGCGCGCTCGCCACGACAGCAAGGAGAAGCACAGCGAACCATATGCCGCTGCGCGTTACTAGCGAAACCATGGAGCCTTCCCTTCCATGCAAGATGTGAGAAGGCGCGTGCAACGTATGGCGCGCTACAACATTGATGCAGGACAAATTGCCCGGATTTGCGCATCATACCTTGGTCTTGCGCGGTTCCTGCCGATTTTTGCGCTCCGTCAATGTCGCTGATTCGCAACCGGTGCATCAGGCTCCCACGCCACGGTTCGGATTTCGGCCTGCGAGGGGCAGGCAACCGCGGCACAGGACTGCAAGGTATGAAGAAGGTACTCGCGGCCGCGCTGTGCGCCGCCATGCTCACCCCGCTGGCCGCCACCCCCGCCATGGCCGGCTCGCCGGACGGCAAGCTCCAGGTCAAGCTGCTTGGCACAGGCGTACTGCCCGACGGCAAGATCACCAAGGTAGAGCTGGACCCGCTCGGGCTCACCACCGGTGCCAACACCAAGGCCAACGACAACGTCGTGCCGACGCTCGCGGTCGAGTATTTCTTCTCGCCCAACGTCTCGGTCGAAACGATCTGCTGCTTCACCCAGCACCACGTCAGCGGCACCGGCACGCTTGCCGCCGCGACCGATATCGTCGGCCATGTGCTGATCCTGCCGGCCACGCTCACGGCGAAGTATCACCTGCCGCTGCCCGGCGGCATCAAGCCCTATGTCGGCGTCGGTCCCTCGGTGTTCTTCTACATCGACGAGAAGCCGGGCGCGAGCATCGTACCGCTGGGCGTGACCAAGGTGAACATGTCGAACAAGCTGGGCGTCGCGCTCCAGGCCGGCGTGGACATCCCGGTCAACAAGAACGGGCTCGGCGTCAGCCTCGATGCCAAGAAGTACTTCATGGACACCACCGCGCATTTCTATGCCGGGTCCACCGAAGTGTTGCGGACCAAGCACTCGCTTGATCCCTGGGTGATCAGCGCGGGGCTGAGCTACCGCTTCTGATCCAGGGCTTCCCGTCCGGCCGCTGCCCCGCAACCCACGCGCGGGGCAGACCGGAAGGGCGGCGGGCGGGTCGAACAGGGGTTCTGGGATCGCCTCGGTTCGGCCCGCTCGTCACTTCCGAAATACGCCGCTGGGCAGCGCGCGCCGTGCGGCGAACCGATTATCCCGCGAGCGCGAGCAATGCTCCGCGATTGACGATCTCCACCTCGCGCCGCGATGGCAGTTCGATCACGCCATCGTTCTTGAGCTTGGTGAACTGACGGCTCACCGTCTCGATCGTCAGCCCCAGCACATCGGCCACCTGCTGGCGCGAAAACGGCAGGCTGAAGCGCCTGGCCGGGCCGAAGCTCGGCTGACAGCCCGTTTCGGCGAGCCGCTCCGACATTTCCAGCAGGAACGTCGCGATCTTTTCGGGTGCGGTCTTGCGCCCCAGCAGCATCATCCAGGACCGCGTGCGGTCCAGTTCGGACAGCGTGCGCTCCAGCAGCTTGTGCTCCAGTTCGGGATGCTCGCGCGCAAAGCGGTCGAAATCGTTGCGCGCGAATACGCAGACGCGCGCGTCCGTCAGCGCGACGACGCTGGCCCGGCTGGTCTGGCCGAACGGGCGGCCGATGAAATCGGACGGATAAGCCACGCCCACGATCTGCTCGCGGCCGTCCTCTGTGCTGGTGACCAGCTTGAGAACGCCATCGATGACGTTGGCGACAAGGAGGGAATCGTCATCCTCCCAGATCAGCGGCTCCCCCGCCGACACGGAACGACGCCGCCCCATCGAATTAAGAGCGGTGATTTCCTTATTGTCCAGCCCCGAGCAGATGGCCCGATTGCGGACGACGCAGGTTTCACACGAAGACATGACGGTCCGCCTATCATCTTCCCCCAACCACGACAATCACACTTGCGTCGTATTTGACGGTTGCGCAACCCCCTGATTGCTAAGGGAGACCGCGCTTGGGCGAATACCCGTCGTTCTATTTTCGGATATGCGAACCAGTCAGTTCCGGGCCACAAAAAAGAAGGGCGGCCTCACGACCGCCCGAGTTGGGGAGAAATCACGGAAGGAAACCCCAACGGGTGGCGTTGCTGCTTCCTTTCGACGCCCAAGGAATGCCCCGGATCGATTCTCCCCACCTTGACGCAAGTCAAAAACGGGCGCGCATCTGCAAAAAATATCAGGCGTTGGAAATTCTTCCGGCCAGCCCGCTCCCTTCGCGTGCCGGTCAGCTGTCCTGAAGGCAGACAAGATCGTGGTACTGGCCACGGAAGAACAGCAGAGGTGTGCCCTGTTCGCGGCGCTCCATCGCCTCGACCGCGCCCACCACCAGCCAGTGATCGCCGATATCCTCGACTCGTTCCACCGCACAGTCGATCCACGCGATCGCATCGTCCAGCAGCGGCTGGCCCGACGGCGTGTGGCCGTGCGCGAGTTCGGCGAACTTGTCGTCCGCCTTTGAAGCGAAGCGGCGACAGAGGTCGAGTTGGTCGGCGCCCAGCACGTTCACGCAAAAGCGACCGATAGCCGCGATCTTCGGCCAGGTTCCCGATCGCTTGTCGGGGAAGAAGCCCACCAGCGGCGGATCGAGCGAGATCGACGTGAACGAGCCGACCACCAGCCCGCTGCGATGACCGTCCGCGTCAACGGCGGTAATCACGCAGACACCGGTAGGATAGGTGCCGAGAACGTCGCGGAAATGGCGGGGATCGATCATTGGCTCTCGTTGTCCGCAATGGCGCGCAAGGTCAAGTCAGGTCGCGTCGGCGCCGCTGACGATACCGGCCAGAACATCGCCCTCCTCGGCCTCCGGTTCGCGCTTGGCGCCCCAGTTGACCGAAGCCCATGCGCGTTCGTGGAAATAGTAGAGGAGGATCTTGGTGATAATCTCGGTGCTGGCGATGGCGCCGGCGGCCTTGGCGTTGCTGGTGAAGAACCAGCTCAGCAGGAAGGTATCGATGCTGCCGAGCGCGCGCCAGCTGATGCCCTTGATGAGTGAGCGCGAGTGTGTCTCGTGGCCCCTGAACAGTATCATGCCATCTCCCGGGTGGCGGGTGTGCGACACCGGCCCCTAGCCGCGCCGCCGCGGGGTGAATAGCGCGAAATCGTTCGCCACGGGATAGCCGGGCTTTAGGGCCCCTCCCTAGGCCCGGTCAAAATAGGCCACGCAGCGCACCTCGATGCTGGAGCGGGTCTTCGCATCGGGCAGGCTGGTATCGTGGAAGGCAGTGTGCGGGCAGCGCCAGGTCACGGAATGGTCGCTGTCCTGGAACTTGAACAGCAGCACGTCATCGGCTGCCATGTTGGAGAAATACCACCAGCGATGGCGCGGCCGGTAGCGGAAGATCGTGGCGGCGATCATGTCCTCCTCGCCCTCCACCGGCGCGGTCAGCGCATCGCCGGTCGGGAATTCATCGACCACGAACAGCGTGTTGGAGGCGGTTTCCTCGTCGCGCACCGTGCGCCCGTCGCATACCGCCAGCGGCCAGTCCTGCGGCCCCGGCGAAAACGTGCGCCATAGCGAGAAGCAGATGTAGCGGGCATAGGGCGGCGCATCGGGGAACGCCTGGCCGTGAATCCGCGCCGCCGCGCGACGGCCGGTAATCTCGTTGTAGTCGACATGCGCTTCGCCCGCCGGGGGCTGGATGCCGCCGGCGTGCTGGTAATTCTCGACCTTCTCCTTGGCCCGCGCGCTGAGATCGGCCGATGTGCGGATCATCCACCCTTGCGCCGCCACGCGGTCTGCCCCGCACATCCGCGCGACAAGCTTCTCCACCTCGCGCAGATAGCCCGCGTCCACCGCCGCCCTGTCGTGGAAATCGGCGATGGCGGAGCGGTGCCGGCCGATCATGAAACCGTGACGGTCCAGCGTGAAGTGATCGCGGATCGGCATCCCGTCGCGCACCACCGTCGCGTGGTCCACATAATCGCCGGTATTGATCTCCGCGCCACGGCTCACATAGCGGCGCGTTACATAGTCGCCCTCGGCCAGATAGCGGATCAGCGCTGGCGCCGCGCGCGCGCTATCCTCGATCGCATCGCCTTCGATCGGCTCCACCATGCCACCCATCGCCAAGCGTCCTCTTTCCCGCACATTGTTAGCTTACCTAATTACACATACGTGTAATTCCGTCCAGGGGTTTATGAGGCACTGCCCGTGCGCCGGGCGGCAAGCGCGGCGAATTCCCGCTCCAGGACATCGGTATTGTGGCGAATATCGTGTTTCGTTGCGGCCAAAAGGCGGGCGTGGCTCGAAAAATGGCCATGGAAGCCGGGATCATCGACAAACGCCACGATCTTCTCGATGATCTGTTCAAGAAAACGGTCGCTGGGAAGCTCGGCATAGGGCGGCTCGTAGCAGGCCGGCGGAAATTCGATGCGCAAGCCGCCTTCGCCCAGCATCTCTGGCGGCCCGCCCCGGTTGCTGACAATCGGCGGAATGCCGTTGAGCATGGCTTCCACGATCACCCGTCCCGCGCTTTCCCAGCACAGCGTCGGCACCAGCAGGCAGCGCGCCCGGCCATAGAGGGGCCGCATGTCCACCGTGTTGCGGGTTACCACCACGTTCGACAGGCTGTCGCGGGGTTCTCCGAACGCGGCCGTCACCAGCCGGACGATGTCCTCCCACTTGCCGCGCGCCTCTACCACCTCGAAGACGATGTCCGGCCGGCGGCGTTCCAGCAACATGGCCATGCGACAGACAACGGCCGCCCCTTTCTCCAGGGTTGGGTTGACGAACAGGATCCGGTCAGGCTGGGGGTGCTGCGCCACCACGGCAGCAGGATCGATGAACACGCCCACGGGGCACACTTCGTAACCTTCGCGCTCGCGATAGAACGCCGCATTGGTCTCGCTGGCGGTCAGCAACAGGTCGATATCCCGGCACCAGCGCTTGCCATGGAAATGCCCGTTGCCCAGATAGGCGGCCACGCCCGCGCCGGCACGGTGCGCGTCGATCGCGGTCAGCATCTCCAGCGTCTGCCCGCCATAAAAGAACACGATATCCGGCCCGAATGCGTCCAGCCGGCCCAGCAGCGCCTCGTGCCAGTCGCCTTCCTCGCGCGATGTCAGCAGCGGGCGCGCGGTCTCCCCGGTCACGTAGAGCCGATGCCGGAGCGGGCCGTCGTCCACGTTCACCCACTGCCCCGCCCGTGCGCGCACCTCGTCCCAGGAATCGGCGATGCGCGAGACGCCCGCCGGGTGATCGAAAACGGTGGCCCCCAGAATATCGACTTCGTGCCCCCGATGGACGAGTTGCATCAGCATTTCGCGGATCGCGATCGCCGCGCCGCTCGACGTATCGAGCAGGCTGAACACGCTGGCCCAGAGGATCTTCATCTTCGCCACCGGCATTTCCGACAAAGGCCCACTCCCCCTCTGGCCGCCCCTCTTCGCCGCCCCGCAACGGCGATGCGGCATAAGGGGGGTATAACGGGCAACGGGCCGCGCGTCAGTGCCGCAAGCGCCGAACCTCAGGCCAGGAAGCGATCGAGCCTTTGGCGGACGATGTTTTCAGCATCGTGGATGATGCGGTCGATCAGGTCCTGGCAGGTCGGCACATCGTGGATCAGGCCCTGGACCATGCCGGCCCAGAACACGCCCTTGGTAAGGTCGCCGGTCTGGAGAAGCTCCTTGCCGGCCACGCCCGAGACGAGTTCGCGCACGTCCTCGAACACCGCTTCGGGCTGCGACAGGCGCCGCACCACTTCTTCCGATACCGCGCTGCGCCCCACGCGCGCGGTGTTCTTGAAGTTGCGGAAGATCAGGAAGCTGCCGCGTTCGTCGTTTTCGATATAGGCCTGCTTCACGTTGGCGTGGATCGGCGCTTCCTGCGTCGCGCAGAACCGCGTGCCCATGTTGATCCCTTCCGCGCCCAGGCTCAGCGCCGCGACCAGCCCGCGCCCGTCGCCGAAGCCGCCCGAGGCCAGCAGCGGGATCTTCACCTTGTCCGCCGCCGCCGGGATCAGGATCAGGCCGGGAATGTCGTCCTCGCCAGGGTGGCCAGCACATTCGAAGCCGTCGATCGAGACGATGTCGCACCCCGCCTTCTCCGCCGACAGCGCGTGGCGCACCGCCGTGCACTTGTGCAGGATCGTCACGCCGTGCGGCTTGAGCATTTCCCAGATCTCGCGCACCGCCTGCGTGCCCGCCGTTTCCACGATCTTCACGCCGCCATCGATAATCGCCTGCGCATAGGCCTTGTAGTCGGGCGAATTGACCGTCGGGAAGATCGTCATGTTCACGCCGAACGGCTTGTCCGTCATCGCCCGGGTGCGCTCGATCTCCTCGCGCAGCTTGTCCGGCGTCGGCTGGGTCAGCGCGGTGATGATGCCAAGCCCGCCCGCGTTCGAGACCGCGCTCGCCAGTTCGGCATAGCCCACGTTCATCATCCCGCCCTGCACGATCGGATGCTCGATCCCCAGCATCTCGGTAATGCGCGTCTTGAAAGCCATTGTTCGTCCTCTCCCGTGTTCGTCAGTAGCTGCGCGGCAGCCCCAGCACATGCTCGGCAAGATAGCTGAGGATCAGGTTGGTGCTGATCGGCGCCACGGTATAGAGCCGCGCCTCGCGGAACTTGCGTTCGACGTCGTATTCCTCGGCAAAGCCGAAGCCGCCGAAGGTCTGCACGCACATGTCGGCGGCCGCCCAGCTTGCCTCGCTTGCCAGCAGCTTGGCCATGTTCGCCTCCGCGCCCGGATTGCCGCCGCTGTCGTAGACCTGCGCCGCATGGTGGACCATCAGTTCGGCGGCGCGCATCTGGGCATAGGCGCGCGCGATCGGGAACTGGATGCCCTGGTTCTGCCCGATCGCGCGGCCGAACACCTTGCGCTCCCGGGCGTAGTCGCTGGCGCGCGCGATGAACCACTTGGCATCGCCAACGCATTCCGAGGCGATCAGGATGCGTTCGGCGTTCATCCCCGAAAGGATATAGCGGAAGCCCTGCCCCTCCTCTCCGATCAGAGCGGAAGCCGGGATGCGCAGGTCGTCGAAGAACACTTCGGTCGTCGAATGGTTCATCATCGTGCGGATCGGCTTGATCGTCATGCCCTTGCCCACCGCCTCGCGCATGTCGACCAGGAAGATCGAAAGCCCTTCGGTCCGCTTGGCCACCGCATCGCGCGGCGTGGTCCGTGCCAGCAGCAGCATGAGGTCGGAATATTCGGCGCGGCTGGTCCAGATCTTCTGGCCGTTGACCACGTAGTGATCGCCATCCCGCACGGCCACCGTGCGCAGCGAAAGCGTGTCCGTCCCACTGGTCGGCTCCGAGACGCCGAACGCCTGCAACCGCAATTCCCCGCTGGCGATGCCGGGCAGGTAGCGCTGCTTCTGTTCCGCGCTGCCATAGCGCAGCAGGGTATTCATGATGTACATCTGCGCGTGGGCGGAAGCCCCGTTGCAGCCCGATGCCTGGATTTCCTCCATGATCACCGCCGCCGCATCGAGCTTCAGGCCCGAACCGCCGTATTCCGGCGGGATCAGCGCCGCCAGGAACCCGGACCGCGTCAGCGCGTCCACGAACTCCGCCGGATAGGCGCGGTCGCGGTCCTTGTCCCGCCAGTATTCGCCGGGAAAATCCGCGCACAGCGCCTGCACCGCGCGGCGGATTTCCGCCATGTCCTCGTTTTCGGTCATGCCTGCGCTATCGTCCTTACGCGGGGATCTGGTTGAACGGCACGCCCTTGTCCGGGCGATGGTCCTGAGGCAGGCCCAGGATGCGTTCGGCGATGGTGTTGAGCAGCATCTCGTCCGCGCCGCCGGCGATCCGCCCGGTGGGGGCGTTGAGCCAGCTCGCCGTCCAGTTCTCCTTCTGCGAGGCATGCGGATCGAACGCGAGGCCGGCGTTGCCCTGCAGGTCGATCGCCAGTTCCGACAGCTTCTGCCGGCTGCGCACCGCCACCAGCTTGTTCAGCGAGCCTTCCGGCCCCGGCTCCATCCCCGCCTGCATCATCAGCATGGCGCGCGTGGTGATCGATTCCAGCCCCGCGCGCATCGCGTGGTTGCGCGCGATCTGCGAACGGACGCGACCATCCTCGATCGCCGGGCGGCCGTTGATCTCCACATCGCGCGCCAGGTCCACGAACAGGTCAAGATGCGGGCCGAAGCCGCCGCTGTCGGTCGCCACGTAGCGCTCGATCATCAGCGTCGCCATCGCCACCGCGAAGCCGCCGCCCACCGGGCTCATCCGCTGGCTATCCTCCAGCCGCACGTCGTCGAAGAACACCTCGTTGACGTGGCTGTCCCCGCCCGCCAGCTTGATCGGACGGACCTCGACGCCGGGCGCCTTCATGTCCACCCAGTAATAGGTCAGCCCCTTGTGCTTGGGCACCGTGGGATCGGTCCGCGCCACGATCACGCCATAGTCGCAATACTGCGCCCAGCTGGTCCACACCTTCTGCCCGTTGAGCTTCCAGCCGTTGCCGTCCACTTCGGCGCGGGTGCGCAGGCCGGCCAGATCCGATCCGCCGGCTGGCTCGGAGAACAGCTGGCACCAGATTTCCTCACCGCGCAGCGCCTTGAGCACCCGTTCCTTGACGAAGGCCTTGTCCTCGCAGAAGCGCATCAGGATCGGCACCGGCATCCCCAGCGAAATGCCGAAATAGGCCGTGGGCATCCCGAAGCCCATCTCCTCGGTATCGAAGATCACCTTCTCGATGTGGGTCAGGCCCTGCCCGCCCATCTCCGTGGGCCAGTTGATCCCGGCAAAGCCCGCGTCGAACCGCGCCGCCAGATAGCGCCGGCCCAGCGCCAGATCCTGCTCCACGTCCAGCCCGCGCCGGGCCTCGCGCCCGAACTCGCCCGCCACCGATTGCAGCCACGTGCGGGCGCGGGCGCGGGG
>APMI01015785.1_pt1 | contig 14550 bp, 13 predicted proteins | sample 667938 | NCBI WGS metagenome assembly APMI01 (sample SAMN01084076, study PRJNA167559) | wastewater metagenome | biome: Wastewater | place: Denmark: Ejby Moelle, Odense | collected 2011-11-28 | reverse complement strand
AATGTACCTTGCCAGCGTGATTTCCGAAGACGGCGTGGTCGACGGCTCGATGGCAGAGAAAAGCCCGCGCATCCTGCAGAACGGCCGCACCTTCTCCTACCTGCTGCACGATGGCGAGCCGCGCATCACCGTGACGCAGAACGATATCCGCGCCATCCAGCTCGCCAAGTCGGCGCTCTATGCCGGCATCAAGCTGCTGATGGAAAAGCAGGGTGTCGATCATGTCGATACGATCCGCTTTGCCGGCGCCTTCGGCTCGTTCATCGATCCGAAATACGCCATGGTGCTCGGCCTGATTCCGGACTGCAATCTCGACGAGGTGAAGGCGGTCGGCAATGCCGCCGGCACCGGTGCGCTGATGGCGCTGCTCAACCGCGACCACCGCCGCGAGATCGAAAACACGGTCGCGCACATCGAGAAGATCGAGACGGCGCTGGAGCCGAACTTCCAGCAACTCTTCGTCAATGCCATGGCAATGCCGAACAAGGTCGATCCCTTCCCGGAACTCGCCAAGGTCGTCGCCCTGCCGGAACGCAAGGTGCTGTCCGACGATGGCGGCGGTGGTGAAGGCGGCGGCCGCCGCCGGCGCCGCAGCCGCGAATAGCAACAACAACCAAGGCGGCCATCGTGCCGCCTCGTGAGTTTCCGGCCACTGTTACCATGCCGGTAAACCACGCCTGAAAATTCCGTTTTGTTTTCGGCTGTTTATCGGCATTGTGCGCGAATAGGGCGAAGGCTTCGCGCGTCGGTGGATATCGAACGCACAGTCTCCCGTCCCTCCTCCAGCGCACGAAAGCCGCCCATGTCGCTCGCCCGCCTCGCCGCCGCCAGCCTTCTCCTTGTCGTCGGCAGCGCCGCGCGGGCGCAGGAGGACTATCCCTTCACCGGCGAATGGGATTGCGACGGCGCACCCTTCGTCTTCACCTCGACGGTCTATAGCATCGGCGACGACAGCTACGACGTTCAGGAGGTACAGGAAGGTTCTGACGGCTCCTATACGCTCTTCCTGTCCGACGACGTCTACATAACGCTTTCCGAGATCACATCGGATACGTTGGACTTCTCCTCGTCGGAAAGCGACCGTACGATCAACTGCCGCCGCTACTGAGGAATCACCTGTGAACCGCCCCCATCTTCTCGCCCTCACCCTTTCGCTCGCCCTCGCCTCGCCGGCGCTTGCCGATACCTACGCCGCTATCAGCAACACGGCCACGTCCATCACCGGCGACATCGAATTCGACGACTTCGGCATCACCTTCGAAAATGGCGAGCAGATCACCTTCGACGAACTGATCGGCGATTCCTTCATGGTGGATGGCCAGCGCGTGAACGCATCGGTCTACAGCATCGCCGAACCGAAGGATCCGGTGTTGCTCAACGGCAACCGCCTGTGCGGCGCGCCCGTGACCTATATCGCCTCCTGGGGGACGAGCGACAACACCGCAACCGTCGTCGCCGTCTTCTCAACGGAAAACCCGCCGGAAAGCAGCGACGAGATGTGCGCCTCCTATGCCTACGAATAATGGGAAGCCGGGCCCAGGCCCGGCTCTATGCCATCAGCAGGCGACCTGCAGCATATCCATCGGCCGGCGCTCCATGCGGGCGAAGGCGGCGCGGATATAGTCCGCCACGGCCAGCGCCGGCGTATCGGCTTCCTCGCTGACGACGAGGCCGATGAGGTAGCTGCCGAGGTCCGGCAGGCCGTCCTTCTCGCCGAGCGCCACCATATCGTCACCGACGAGGAAGCGAGCAAGCGGCGCAACGGCAAGGTCAGCGCGGATCGCGGCGCGCTGGCCCATGTGATGGGCGCAGAAATAGGCGACGCGGAAATCACGGCCCGAGCGGCTGAGTTCCTCCAGCGCCCGCGCCCGCCAGATGCAGCCCTCTTCCCAGACGGAAACCGGCAGCGGGTTCTTCAGATGCGCATTGCCGCAGTTCTTGCCGGCCCAGACGAGCTGTTCCTTGAGCAGGATTTCACCGGGAACGGGAATGGTGCCATCCGTCGCGTTGAAGATCGCAAGGTCCAGCCGCCGTTCGGCGACGGCGCGGCGCAGGTTGGCGCTGTTCTCGATAGAGACGTTGACGGCGATGGACGGATAGGTCTCGGCAAAACGCTTCAGCACTTCCGGCAGGATTAACTCGCCCACATCGTCAGGCGCGCCGAGCCGCACGAGGCCGTTCATCTCAGGCATCATGAAGCGTGACACCGCCTCGTTGCTGAGCGCGATCAGCCGGCGCGCATAGGAAAGCAGCACCTCGCCATGATGGGTCAACGCCACCGAGCGCGCATCGCGGCGGAACAGGCTACAGCCGAGCAACTCCTCCAGCTTCTTGATCTGCATGGAAACCGCCGAGGGCGTGCGGTGAACGGTTTCGGCGGCCGTGGTGAAGTTGCCGGTCTCGGCGATCGCCACGAAGGTCTTGAGAATGTCGAGCTCCAGCAGCGGGAGCGTCTGGCGCATCAGCAGGTTCATGGCTTGCCTCCATGGATCAGAAATTCTGAATTATATGGTCACTTCATTTCGTTTGATTGAAATACCATTCGGGCGGATAGTCAATCTGCAAGCACAGCCAAGAGAAGGAAAAACGCCATGAGAACGCAGAAATTTCATGCCGACGGCGCCGATCTTGCCGTTCTGGCCCGTGGAAACGGATTTTACTACGCAATACGGCGCTTCGTAGGCGACGCCATCGCGGCCCGCCGCCGGCGCGCCGTGATCCACCATACCGCCGAGGAAATGGCCCAGATGCCCGACTATCTCAAACAGGATATCGGCTGGCCGGCTATCGCCGAGCGCATCGGAAAACATGAAGAACGCTGATCCATTCAATCAAATATATTCGTTTGATTGATGTATGAGGCCGCGGCATAGTTACAATCAAGGTCGCGACCTTTCGAAACCTCCCAAGCTCGAAAGGAACCCTGAAAATGGCAATTGCATTGGAACACCGCCCGGTCCGGCCTGCTGCATGCACCCGTGACGCCGGCTCCCTGTCTCATCTCGTCCAGACCGTTTCCGAACGGATCATCTCAGCATGGCGGCGCTATCGCGCGGAGCGCGAGCTGGAAAGCATGTCCTTCGACCTTCGCAAGGATATCGGCTTCCGTTCGTCGGATAAGACGACGCGATGACGGACGACTGTAACGGCGACATGCCGAAAGACGACCACGCCAGCAACCGCCGGACATGACCTCGAAAGTCTCTCCGGCGGTTTTCTTTTGGGCTCAGATCATCGGCACCGTGGGCGCGATCGTCGCCGGCAGAATGCCCGTCAGCCGCGGATCGTCGAAGACCTCGATCTGGCGCTTCACAGGCGTAAAGCCGGAGCGGATGTAGAAATCCAGCGCCTGCGGCGAATCGAGTGTGCAGGTGTGCACCCAGAAGCGTTCGATCCCCTGCCGCGACCAAGCCCGCGCAATGGCGCGGTTCATCAGCCAGCGCCCCGTTCCCTTGCCGATGACGGCAGCCGTGAGGCCGAAGAAGGCCAGTTCGCCGACACCCGTTTCGCGGAAATCCAGCTCCAGCAGCCCCTCGCCCCGACCGTCCTTCATGACGGCATAGACCTCGACATCGGAGTGATGGACGATGGCTGAGAGGTCGCTTTCCGGCATGGCGAGACGCGAGGCCCAGAGCCATTCGGCGCCGATGCGGCCATAGAGTTCCCGATACCAGGCGATATCGACTTTCTCCAGACGCTCCAACGTGATGCCGGGTTGCTCGGGATCGGCCCGGCCGGACGGCGCCGCCCGCATTTCCAGGCACGTCACGACTGCGGCAAGCTTGCCCGCCGGCACATCCGAATATCCATCTGGCAGCATCGACTTCACCCTTCAAAATTCCGCCCCGTATCTGGCCGCCCGCGCGCCACTTGTCAAACCGGAACATCCGCGCGTTGCGTGTGAAATCGCCTGTCGCAATCGGACGATGTCGCAGGCAAGGTCGCAAATGTGCTGCAATGCACAATTGTCACAATTTCGCCGGAAGGGCCTGACATTTCAACGATACGCAACCCTTCGCGGTCGTAACCATCCTCTTGAGTGTCGCAAAAATACTAGCGCGACGGCCGTTCTGCCTGCGACGTTGCGACATCACGGCTCCCAGCATGGACACTCCGATGAACAAGCAAAACGTCAAGAAGCGCTCTCTCGTTTTCTTCCTCGTGCCCAACTTCTCCATGCTGCCCTTCTCGGCCGCCATCGAGACGCTGCGCATCGCCAACCGTATGCTGGGTTACGAGGCCTATTCCTGGCGCCTCGCCTCGACCGACGGCCAGCAGGTGATGTCCTCCAGCGGCATCGGCATCGAGGTGAACTCCTCGCTCGCCGACGAACGCAAGCATCTGGGCGGCGAAAGCCGGCCGTCCATGGTGCTGGTCTGTTCCGGCGTCTATGTCGAGGATTTCAGCAACAAGTCCGTCAATGCCTGGCTGCGCGAAGTCTATAACCGCGGCATCGCCGTCGGTTCGCTCTGTACCGGCGCGCATGTGCTGGCACAGGCCGGCCTGCTCTCGGGCAAGCGCTGTGCGATCCACTGGGAGAACCTGCCGGGCTTTGCCGAAGCCTTCCCGCAGGCCGACGTCTATGCCGACCTCTACGAGATCGACGGCAACATCTATACCTGCGCAGGCGGCACCGCCTCGCTCGACATGATGCTGAACCTGATCGACCAGGATTTCGGCGAGAACCTCGTCAACCGCGTCTGCGAGCAGGCGCTGACCGACCGCGTGCGCGGCCCGCACGACCGCCAGCGCCTGCCGCTGCGCGCCCGCCTCGGTGTGCAGAACGCCAAGGTGCTGTCGATCATCGAATTGATGGAAAAGAACCTAGCCGAGCCGCTGTCGCTGCTGGAGATCGCCGACGGCGCCGATCTTTCCCGCCGCCAGATCGAGCGGCTGTTCCGCCAGGAAATGGGCCGCTCGCCCGCCCGCTACTATCTCGAAATCAGGCTCGATCGGGCGCGGCACCTGCTGGTGCAGTCGTCCATGCCCGTAGTGGAGGTGGCGGTCGCCTGCGGCTTCGTCTCCGCCTCGCACTTCTCCAAGTGTTATCGCGAACTCTACAATCGCTCGCCCCAGCAGGAACGCGCCGAGCGCAAGCTGACGCTCTCCGCACTCGCGCGCTGAAGTCCCTTAGCTCGCAAGCGCGTTCACGAGCGACAGCTCGGAGAAGACGCGGTTTCGGCCGGCGTGTTTCGCCATATAGAGGAACTGGTCGGCGGCATTCAGGTAGTTGTCGAAGGTTTCCCGCTCGGAAATGGCCGCAAGGCCGACCGAGACGGTGATGGTCAACGGCTCGCCGTCGACGTCGATCGGCTGGGCGGCGAGTTCCGCCCGCAGCCGGTCGCAATATTCCAGCGCTCCCTCCGGCGTCAGGCCGCTGAAGAGAATGCCGAATTCCTCGCCGCCGAGGCGCGCCAGCAAGTGCCTGTCGCCCACCCGGTGCCTGAGGCGACGCGACATGGCTTTCAGCACGACGTCGCCGACCTCATGGCCGTAAGTGTCGTTGAGGCGCTTGAAATGGTCGATGTCGAGAATGGCGATCGACATGGCCTCGCCGCGGCGCAGGGCCTGATCGACGAGCCGCGGGCCGGTCTCGAAAAAGTAGCGGCGATTGTAGATATCCGTCAGATAGTCCCGTGCCGCGATGCGTTGCAGCGACTGGACGCGCTTCTGGATCGCCGCGACATGGAAGACGCGGCTGTTGAACTCCTCGACCAGAAAGGGCTTCTGCACATAGTCGTCGCCGCCGGCATGCAGGAAGCGCGCTGCCTCCATCCGGTCTTCGCAGCTGGAAAGCCCGACGACCCGCACCGTATCCTCACCATATCGCTTGCGAATCTCGCCGAGCAGCGCGAAGCCGTCCATGTCCGCCAGCGCGAGGTCGCAGACCACGAGGTCGATCCCCTTTTGGGAATCCAGTACATCGAGCGCCGCGACGCCCGTCGCCACGCCCATGATCTGGAAATGCTGCTTGGCGATGAGGTTCATCTGCTGCTGCAGGCTCCCGGGATCGGAATCGACCACCAGAATCTGCGTCTTGCCGCTCGTCAGGATGCGATCGACGGCGAACACGAGCTGCTGCATCGCTGCCGGACTGTCCTTGACCACATAGTCGAGCACGTTCTTGGCAAGTATCTGGTCGCGGGTCGCATCGCTGAACGAGCCGGTGAAAACGAGCGGCGCGATGCCTCGGGAAATCACATAGTCCAGCGCCTCGCAATTCGGCGCATCGGGCAGGTTGAGATCGAGAACGGCAAGGGCGAAGTCCGGCGCGTCGCACTGGAAGACCGCCCGCACCGCCGCCATGCTCGAACAATGGACGACGGAGACGCCAAGCTCCCGCTCAAGACGATATTTGAGGGCCGTGGAGAACATGCGCGAATCCTCCACGAGCAGCACCTGCTGGCCCGAATGGCGCAGAAATGCAGGTCCCCGCTGCGGATTTGGCTCCACTCCCACGTCGTCCGATACCCCTGATTTGCCACCGACGCGCGCATTACAAACCACCGGTTTTACCAAGTGGTTAATCCGCGGACAAATATCTCACGTAACGTCAGGGACAGATCTGGGTAGGTCGTCCGGCCTGCCTTTCTAGGCCCGAAGGCGTTGCTGCGCTGTACGAATCTGGGTGAGCGTGTCGAGGTTCTGGTTCACGCGGCAGTAGAATTCCTCATCGATGAACGGACGCATGATGAAATCGTTGCCGCCGGCCTTGAGGAAGCGCGCGGACAGCAGGCGGTCCGTCGAGGAGGACACACCGATAATGCGCAACTGGTGTGAGCCGACCGTGCCGCGGATGCGCCGCGTCAGTTCGAAGCCGTCGATATCCGGCATGTTGTAGTCGGTGATCATCAGCGCGATATCGGGATTGGCCTTGAGTAGCGCCAGCGCGCTGGATCCGTTCTCGGCCGTGCTGACGCGGAAATTGTAGCGCTTGAGGCGCGTCGTCAGCAATGCACGGGCGGTCGCGCTGTCATCGACGATCAGGACGTGGTGCTGGTGATTGGTGAGGAAGCGGCAGACCGATTCCGCCAGCATGTCGACTGCGAAGATGTTGTCCTTCAGGATATAGTCGACGATTTCCTTGGAGAGAAGCTGGTCGCGCGTCGTCTGCTGGAACGTACCCGTGAAGACGATCGTCGGAATGGAAAGATCGACCAGATAGTTCAACGCCTCGCCGTTCTCGGCGCCCGGCAGGTTGATGTTCGATATCGCCAAAGTGATCTTGTCGGTGGACTTGTCATAGGCAAGCTCCAGCTCTTCGAAGCTGCGGCAAATCTCGACATCGATGTCGAAAAGCTCCTTCAGCCGCTTCGAGATCATGGACGTGAAGACATTCGAGTCCTCGGCAACAAGAATACGGTGGTGCGAGAGAGACGCGCCGGAATATTGCATTCCGGAAATGCCGATAAACGCCATGATATGCCTTCGTAATATGGATTATCCCCACCTTAAGGCGTAACGGCAACCCTTTGCGAAAGCGTTAAATTTAGAGGGCATGAAAACGTGGGGATACACGATTGCCGCATTTGGCGGGCAGTCTTTCGGACAAAGTAAAACGGCGCGCCTCTTCTTGCGCGCCGTCCGGAGGAAATACAGGGAAGCTTACTTGACCGAGGCCTCGCCGCCCTTGATCTCGACATCCTCGCCGCCATTGAGCGCGATCCGGTCGCCGCTCGGCAGGGTGACGAAGCAGCCGGAGGGGCAGATCGTCTCGGTGGCGCCGGGTTCCAGCGCAACCTCCGCGCGGCTGCCATCCTCGACGATGACGAGAACCTGGGTGTCGGCGTCCTTGTTGGTCACCGAGGCGGCAATGGCCGGAGCGGACATCGCGGCCGACACCAGCAGCATCATGATCATTCGCTTCATCTTCACCCGGCGCAGTACGCCGCCCTCTTCAAAGCCCTTGGGGAACACTAACGTTCCCCGATAGGATTTGCATGTCTTTTATGAGGGGGCGGCTGAATGCAGCGTGAATGCGGCGTTCATGTGCCGGAAATCGGGCGCAGGCTCAGCTTTCGGTCGCCTCGTCTGCCGGCGGCTTGCCCCGTCGGCGGGCAGCGGACGGGCGCGCTTTCTCCGTCGCCTGCTCGAGAATCGTCGTGATGAGCCGGGCGCTCTCTGGCGAGATCTTGACCGGCACTTCCGCCGCCGCCGGGGCGCCGATGGCGATACCCTCCTGACGGAACCGCTCCAGAATGGCGGCCCTCAGATCCGACTTCACGCCAGTACCGTTGAGAATATCCGCCAGGAAGGCGCGGATCTCGAAGTCGAGCGTGGACGAAGAGAAGGCCTGGAACACGACCATGGGCTCGGGATTGCGCAGCAGCCCCTGCTGGCTCTTCACGACCTCGGCCAATATCTGCTGGACATGCCGCGGATCGTTGCTGCCGTGCACGCTGACCGGGATCTCGACGCGACCGAGCTTGTTGCGATGCGTCCAGTTGCCGACCTGACCGTTGATGAGCACAGAGTTCGGCACGATGACCGTCTGACGCTGGAAGGTCTCGATCTCGGTGGCGCGCACGGAGATGCGGCGCACGAAACCTTCCGTCGTGCCGGCCACCACCCAGTCGCCCACCTTGAACGGGCGCTCGGCCAGCAGGATGAGGCCGGAGACGAAATTCGACACGATGTTCTGGAGGCCGAAACCGATACCGAGCGAGAGAGCACCGGCAACGAGCGCGAGGCTCGAAAGGTTGATGCCCGCCGCCGAAATACCGACGAGGCCGGCGAGCGCCACGCCCGCATAGCCGACCGCCGTGCGCACGGAATTGCGCACGCCCGCATCGACCTGACTGCGCGCCAGAACGTTGCCGTCCACCCATTTCTGGAACCAGCGCGTGACGACGAGGCCGACGACAAAGAGCAGGATGCCGGCGAGGATACCGATCAGCGAGATCGTGATGGTGCCGATGCGGATTTCCGTGAAGATGCGATAGGCCCAGGATTCGATATCGGCGATCTGGAAGCCCCACTGCAGCAGGATCATCGGCACGAAGACGACGAAGAGCAGCAGGTAGATCGCCAGCCCCGCCGCAAGGCCGATCTGGTCGAGCGCGACCTGCCCGAGGCCGAAACGCTCTTCGAGGCGCTTGCCGACAGCCGTTTCGGCAAAGGCATTCGTCGCGGAAACGGCGCGGCCGGAAAGGAAGCCGATATACATCGTCACCACCACCGCGCCCGTCACCACGATCTGCGTGGCGACGAACCGCGCCATGCCGACATAGCCGAGCAGCGAGGAGAAGATGAGGCCGAGGCCGGTCAGGATAAGAAGGACGAAGATCGAGCGCGGCCAGGGACGGCCCGGCGAATCCGGTGTTTCGCCCTGCCCCAGAACCGGCTTGATGAAGGCGGTGACGACCAGCAGCGCGCCGATGATGATGGAGGCGAAGAAGCTCTTCACCACCGTCAGCACCACCGGAGACCCGAGCACCTCGCTGATGGTGCCGAGGAAATAGTCGCCGCCATTGACGATGGCCATGCTGAAGATCAGCAGCCACAGAAGCTGCGCCCCACGATCGGAAACCCGCACCAGACGCCAGTGCCCGTCCCCCGGTGAAAGCACCGCATTGGCGAGCTGCCCGACGAAATAGATGGCGACCACCACGCCGAGCGCGATGGCGACGATCGGCGCGATATCGGTCCGAAGCACCTTGAACGCATCGAGGAAGAAGTAGCTCGCCCCGGCAAAGGCCGCCGCCGCCATGGTCGGCAGCACCGTCGACCAGAAGGCGACGGAAAGGCGCGTGATATAATGCGGCTTCTCCTGCCGGGCGGCGCGCGTGATATAGGGAGAAAACAGCCTGTAGCTGCCGGACAGCAGCACGAGGGCGGCCATCAGCGACAGGATGACGGCCCCCAGAAGCTGCATGCGCTTGAACTTCCAGACGAACTGCATCCAGGCCGTCACGGTGCGGCCGAGCGTCTGCGTCTCCTCGGCAATGGCCCCGGAGGCTTCGGAGAAGAGGTCCGAACTGATCTCCGTACGCTTCAGGATCGCATCGGTGAAAAGCTGCCGGCGAATTTCCGTGATGCGGTTCGAAACCTTCGTCGCCTCGATGGAGAGGTTCTCCGCCTCCCCTGTCAACGCATTGATCTCGTTGCGCTCGGCGGTGAGCTTCTTGCGCTCCTCCACCACGACATCCGCTTCCGCCGGTGCGCCGTCGGCCGGCGGGTCGCCAAGCTCGGCCTGCCGCGCCTTGATGGCCTCGAGCCGCGGACGGGTCGCAACGGAGATCGCGAGAATAGACCGGTTCAGCGCTTCCGCCTCGACCTTCAGGTCCACGAGGCGCGCATCATCGTCCTGATACTTGTCGACCCGCTCGCGGATGGCGTTGAGCTGTGTGCCGGCGCGGTCGAGATCGGCATTTGCCTGCTGGAGCTGCGTCGTCGTCTCCACGGCGGGCGCGGCCGCGGTCTGCGCGAGAACGGGCGAGGCCGCGCACAGGACAAGCGCGAGAAGAACGGAAAGAAGACGCAAGACCGGCAAAAGGCCACCCTCGTTGGACAGAGACAGACGACGCATCGCACGCGGGCGATTCTTCACCCTTCTAGCCATGATTGCGGCCATTTTGAACCGGATTGCCGATCCCCTCTAGAATCCGGCTCCCGGTTCGGCGAGATAAGCCTCCTCTTCCCGCGTCGAAACCCGTCCGAGGAAGGAATTGCGATGGGGGAAACGGCCATATTCCGCAATGACCTCGCGATGCCTGATGGCATAGTCGAGATACATCTCGTCCCCGTGCGCCTCGAAGAGCGATACGGAAAGATCCTGATCGGCAAGGTCCTCGGAATGCTCGAAAGGCATGTAGAAGAAGTGGCGGCGACCGTATTCGACCAGCTTGTCAGCCCCCGCTTCCAGCGCCAGCCGTGCCTCCTGCCGGGCGATCCAGTCCGTCGCGAAAGCCATCGGCGAGGCGCGATACATGTTGCGGGGAAACTGGTCGAGCACGATGATCGCGGCAAGCCGCGCCTGCGGGCTTGCCCGCCATTCGGGCGTCACCGCGCGCGAAAGGGCAAGATGCGTTTGCGCGAACTGCTCGAAGACGCGTGCATCGAGCGCCGGCGTGGATTGCCACCAGTCCTTCGCCGTCAGGGTTTCGCACCAGTAACCGACGACCTCTTCCGGCCGCTTCACCGCGCCATCATGCATGTTCACGTCTCCAACATTCTGAGCGGCAATATGGTGTCATGCCGGGTCACGACAAGGGGCGAGGACGTGCCGGGCGAAGGCAGCCCCGCGCTGCATGGCCGGGTCTATCGACTCGCGCCATCCGTCATAGCATCCTGCCCCGCAGAAGCCGAAGGGAACCACATGGCCCGGCAGATCGCAATCTGCATCCTCATCGCCGTCATCGCCTATGTCTGCCTCTGGGCGGCATGGACATGGTACTGATCAGGCACTGTCGGCGATGGACGCCAGGCGCGCCTGCGGTCGCGTGTATCCGATACGGCGCGCAAGATCGAGAAACGCCCCGATGCGGCGTTCGACCTTCTGGCTATGGTTCTGCGCGATATCCGCCAGCCGGTGATCGAGGCACGGATTGGCGAAACGCTCGAGGGTGACGGCAAGATAGCGCTCCGCCGCCTCCCCCTGGCCAAGATGCGCGAAGACCGGCAGCACCTCCTCCCGATAGAGCGCCGCCAGCTCCTCCATCACATCGGCCCGCGCAATGAAATCGCGCACGACCGGATCGCCCGCGCCGCCCTGCCGCCGCCAGATGTCGATCAGGACCGTATGGCCGAGATTGAGGATATGCAGCTTCAGCCGCTCGATCTCCTTCAGGTCTTCGACCATGAGGACGGCCGGATGCACGCACGGCGCCACGACGCCCCGCCCCGTCTCGATGGCCCAGAGCGCATAGGGCTCCGCGACGGCGCCGGCCGGTTCTATCGGTTCGGAGACGATGCGGTCGACAAGGCTGTTGGCCCAGACTATCCCATCCTCGATGTAGGAAACCAGCGCGGCACCGGCGTCGTGTCGCCGCGCGATTGCCAGCACGGCACTTTTCAGCACCGCGCCGTTGTCGACCACCAGTTCCATCGGCATCACGACCATCGGAGCCGCTCCGGCGGCATGCCGGGCGGCCAGCAGGTGGTAAAGCTTTGCGGGAAAACTCATTGCCGGATGATAGACAGCCGCGCCGTCCGCCGGCTGCCCCAGGAAGCCCGCATCCCCCGTATTGGAGAGAACGAATTCGGCTTCCTCCACGAAGACGCGCACGACCTCCTCCCATTCCGCCGCCGCCGAAAGGCCGCGCCGCACGGAGGTGACCATGCGCGTCTCGTCGACGATGCAACCGTCCTGAAGGCCACGGATGCGGACGGGATAGCCTCCCTCAGCCGTCAATGCCGCCAGCCGCCGGCTTCGCCCGGCATCGCCCGATGTCTGCACGACGGTGATTGTCCGCGCCGGCGCTCCCTCGGACAGGAACAGGTCGGCATGAGCCTGCAGGAACCGGCTGGTTCCGAACTGGATTACATCGGTTTTCATCGCCGGTCCTCTCCGCTTACGCCCCAGCCTGTTTCACACGATCCCCGATCGGCTCGCAAGCACGGCTTGCATCCCCCAATTGGTTCCGGGCCTTTTAGGCGAGTTTTAACCATCTCCCCCCATTCTCCGGCCCGGGAGCGCATTCGCTTCGTCACCGCCATGACGGCAAGATTTTCAAGACATTTTGAGCTGCCGGATCCGCGCCCCTCGAGGCCTGCGGTCGATGGCGGAATACGGAGGGGGAATTCCGTGCGTTTACGTCTCAACCTTATGACCAAGATCCTGCTTGCGGCCTCGCTCGCGGTCGTCGCGGCCTTCTGCGGCTTTTCGGTCTATATCGACAACCTGCAGCGCAACGCGACATCCAAGGGCGTCGCGTCCCAGATCCAGTCTTCAGGCGAACTGGCCGCAAACGGCATCGCCAACTGGCTGAACGCGCGCGTCATGCTGACGGAACTCGTCGGCGCCGGTGTGGGCAGGACCCGGGGTGCAGCCGAGATCGTCCAGAGCTTCGACAATCCGCTGCTCGGCCGCGAATTCGCCCTGGTCTATTTCGGTAGCGAGGAAGGCGTCATGACCCGCCTTCCGGACGCCAAGATGCCGGAAGGCTACGATCCGCGCAAGCGCGGCTGGTACAAGGATACCGTCGCGCGCAACGCGCCTCTCCTGACGGACCCCTACGTGGATTCCGCTTCCCAGAAGCTCGTGATCAGCGCCACCGCGCCGGTAATGCGCGACGGCAAGCTCATGGGCGTTGCCGGCACGGACTTTCCGCTGCAGGGCCTGCTCGGCATGATCGGCGAAGTCGATCTCGGCGGCATGGGCTCCGCCTTCCTCGTCAACAAGTCCGGCACGGTCCTCGTCCATCCGAACGGCGACCTGGTGGCCAAGCCCCTGACGGACGTCTTCCCGCAGGAAACGCCCTCCATCGACGGCCAGGGCCTCATGGAAACCGAGCTCGACGGCAAGCGCGTGCTGGTCAGCTTCGTGCCCGTTGCCGGCCTGCCGGTCATCGATAGCTGGTATCTTTGCCTGATCGTCGACCGCAATATCGCCTATGCCGGCATTTCCGAATTCCGCGTCGCCGCCACCATCGGCACGGTCGTCGGCGTTCTCGCCATGATCGGCGTTCTGGCACTGCTACTCTCCAGCCTCGTCGTCAAGCCGGTGGTGCGCATGACCGGCATGATGAGCAAGCTTGCCCGCGGTGACGTCTCGGAGGAAATCCCGGACCGCGACCGCAAGGACGAGATCGGCCAGATGGCCGCCGCCGTCGCCGTCTTCCGCGAGAACATCATCGAGCGCGGCCGTCTTGCCCGCGAGGCCGAGGAGAACCAGTCGCTCACCGAGCAGGAGCGCCAGCACCGCGAGGCGATCAAGGCCGAGGAAGCGCGCAACGTCAACTTCGCCGTCGGCTCGGTTGCCGATGCGCTCGGCCGCCTCGCCGAGGGCGATCTCGCCTCGCGCATCGAAACGCCCTTCACCGGCGACCTCGACCGCCTGCGCAGCGACTTCAACCATTCCGTGACGAAGCTGCACAGGGCGCTTTCGACGGTCGGTGAAAAGGCGATGGCCATCGACGGCGGCGCCAGCGAAATCCGCTCTTCGGCCGACCAGCTTGCCCGCCGCACCGAGCAGCAGGCCGCCTCCGTCGAGGAAACCGCCGCGGCATTGGAAGAGATCACGACCACGGTCAAGGACTCGACCCGCCGCGCCGAGGAGGTCGGCTCGCTGGTTGCCCGTACCCGCACCGGTGCGGAAAAATCGGGCGAAGTCGTGCGCCGCGCGGTCTCGGCCATGCAGGGCATCGAAAAGTCCTCGCACGAAATCTCCAACATCATCGGCGTCATCGACGACATCGCCTTCCAGACCAACCTTCTCGCCCTCAACGCGGGCGTGGAAGCGGCGCGTGCCGGGGAGGCCGGCAAGGGCTTTGCCGTCGTGGCGCAGGAAGTGCGCGAACTCGCCCAGCGCTCGGCCAATGCCGCCAAGGAGATCAAGGCGCTGATCACCACATCCGGCGATCAGGTCCGCTCCGGCGTGGCGCTGGTCGA
>APMI01003006.1_pt1 | contig 14552 bp, 18 predicted proteins | sample 667938 | NCBI WGS metagenome assembly APMI01 (sample SAMN01084076, study PRJNA167559) | wastewater metagenome | biome: Wastewater | place: Denmark: Ejby Moelle, Odense | collected 2011-11-28 | reverse complement strand
GCGCCTCGATCGTATTCCGCGTCGGCGACGGCGCGTCGCATTCAATCAGCATTGCCGATCGGCCGCGCGGCGATGCTGCAGCAGCGCTCGAGCGGCTCGGCGCCGAAGGGCTCGCGCCCGAGATTGTCTCGGGCGATGCCCCGGCGGTGGTCGATGCGCTCGCTGCCACGCTCAATATCCCCAGCCGCGCGCGAACAACCCCGCAGGACAAATATGCCATCGTCAGCGCGGCCGAAGCGGGCGGGCGGCGCGTGCTGATGGTGGGGGACGGGATCAACGACGGGCCCGCGCTCAAGGCGGCCTATGTCTCGATGGCTCCGGCGACAGCGAGCGACGTCGGGCAGATGGCGGCCGATCTCGTGTTCGTCGGCGGGCGGCTGATGTCGGTGCCGATCGCGGTCGCCGCCGCGCGCCGCACGATGCGCGTGGTGGTGCAGAATTTTGCGCTGGCGATCGGGTACAATCTGTTTGCCGTTCCGTTGGCGATCGCCGGCTTCGTCACCCCGCTGATCGCGGCGCTGGCCATGTCGGGCTCGTCGCTGATCGTGGTCGCCAATGCGATGCGGCTGAGGAGCGCGGCGCGATGAACAGCGTCGGCGTCCTCATTCCGATCGCGCTGTTCCTCGGGCTTTCCGGGCTGGGGGCGTTTTTCTGGGCGGTACGTTCCGGCCAATATGAGGACATCGACGGTGCGGCGCTCCGCATCCTCAACGATGACGATCCGCTGCGGGGCGATCGAGGCACGGCCGAAGACGATTATTCTGCCGGCGAATGATGTTACCGATCTCGTATTTTTGAGATTGTCGATCGGCCCGGCGCTTCGGCGCTACCAGCATGTATCGTTGGTTCAACCAGTTCCTCAATGAACAGCGCTATCAGCGAGGTCTGAGAATTCACGCCCGCTTTGGCGTATATTCGGGCGAGCTGTGCGCGTATCGTGCCGGTGGCCGAGCCGCGCAATCGCGCAATCTCCCCGACGTCGCATCCTTTGATCGCAAATAGCGCAACCTCCGCTTCCGCCGGGGTCAATAGCCATTCGGTGAAGCGGAGATGCATGAGCTCGGCGAGTGCGCCGCGCGCCGTCGCTACGGCGAGTGCGTCAGCACGGGCACGCAGGACCATTTCCCGCACGAGATACGCACCCGATACCACGCCCGCGAAAAGTGCGACCGCCGCGCTTGCTTCGACGATCAGATAGCTGCCGAACCCCGAGCGCACCACGTCTTCGGTCACATCGACCAGAAAGAATATCGCTGCCACCCACTGGAGGGCGACGACAATGGTCATCATCATGGTCCTGCGTTCAAGGACCCTAGCGCGGTCGAGCATCCGATGTGCCTATCGCCGGCCAGGCAGCATCGCGACAACGATTTGCCGGCCATTCCGGCGGGTCTCGAACAGCACACCCGCCAAATGCAATGCAATGAGCACATAGAGCAGGTTGGCAGTGATTTCATGGACCTCGCCGAGTGGGCCTTCCTCACGCTTTTCGTCTCGCTCCCTCCGGTCCCCGGCTGCGGCACCGGTTCGCTCGATCTGGATTTCGCGCGCTTGCCGATGGCTTGCGTCGGCGCGCGCGCCACCAGGGAACCCGGCCATGGTGATCCCGGTCGCGATCATGACGGCGAGACACGACCAGATCGCATAGACCATCAGCGCCCCGAGGGGATTGTGCGAAGAATATTGGCGCTTCTCGCCGGCCAGTATCTCGCGGATATGCGCAAATGCGCGGCGCGGACTTGGCGGGAACGCGGAGAAGCGTGCTTCCGATGGGCCCATCAGCCCCCATAACAGCCGCAAGCCGAGGATCGCCGCAAGCGTATAACCCACCCAGATGTGCGCGCGCGAGCCGCCCTCGGTAAAGATTGCATTGGTCACCACGGCCGCGACGATCGCCCAATGGGTGAGGCGGACCACCGTATCCCAGCGGCGTGGCCGTCGCTCGTCAATCGTCGTCGCGGTCATGGATCTCTTCCTTGTGCTTGATAGGCTCGTGACGCTCCCCGTTGCACGGCTTTGCTCCGGGTTCCGTTGCAGCTGCTGCTTTGGCTGCAGTCACTCGCTGTGCCGCCACTGGCGGGTGATCCTTCGAAAGCGCGGGAAGGGTGATTACCGCCAGTACAACAGCTGGCGCGACGAACTTGAGGGCCCGGGATAGCATGTCGGTCTCCATGTTTCGGGAACTCGAGGTGCGCCGGGCACCGCAGTTGCGCTATCCGCATCCGGCTTACCGAGGTCGAAATACGCTGCTGCTTACGCCGCGCCTGTTCGAGCCAGATATATATCGATCGGACCGCTTCCATCATAGAGCAGTGAACCACGAGGTTTGCGGCACGAGAAATAAGGGAAGCTACGGATTTGGCAGCCGACCGGTCGGGCGGGGGAGAGACAGCTCATCTGTCGTGTCGATAATCCGGCTTGGTCCGGCACCAATGTCTGCCCGCCGCTTCAACCGAGCCGGTTGCTCGCGGGTCGAGACCTCCGTGCGCGGGTCGCCTTTACCGCTTTTAGAGGAAGCGCGAGACTGAGCTTCACGCCGAAATAGCCGCGGTCCTGCCTGCCGCGGTCCCAGCCTCCCACTATTTTTGCCTTGCAGGTGACAGGTCTCGCTTCCGGGTTCAACTGGCCGAGCGCGAGGCGGACCATCGGCGCAAGGTCGTGGGGAAGCCATCCAACCGCCCGGCCATCGATCATGACCCCCACTGCGTTGGGATCCTGCTGACTGTCGTCAAACACGAGTTGCGCGGGGAAATGGCAATTATGCCCTTCGGCGCATCGGCCGCCGACAATCGCGCCGATCTCCTGCTGCCATTGCGATTCGCCGACCAGCGACACGTTGAAGCCACGCCCTGCGGCGAGCGGCAGGACACCTCGCTCATTCCACCAGCAGCCGAACCCGTCATAGTTGGTGGGGAAATGCGGCTGATCCGCGGTTTGATGCGGCTTCGAGAAAATCTGATCGAACAGACGCACCATCGTGGCTTCCGTTTCAATGTGACAGCAAAACAGGCAGGCGGACGTCGTCCAGCACCGACTGTGTGGCGCCACCCAGGACGAATTCGCGTACGCGCGAGTGACCAAAAGCGCCCATCACGAGAAGATCGCTGCCCAACGCGAGCGCCTCGTCGCACAGTGCGGTGCCTGCATCGCGGTGCTGCGCCTCGATTGTCCGTATGCCCGCGGAAATGCCGTGAGTCGCAAGATGTCGTTGCGCTTCCGAGCGTCCGGCCGCGGTGGGAAGCTCCTTGTCGCCCGTCACCACCAGGAGCTCGACCGTATCAGCCGCTGAGAGCAAGGGAAGGGCGTCCGCCAGCGCCCGCGCCGCTGCCCTGCTGCCATCCCAGCCGATCGCGATCGAGCGGTACCGATGCGCAGAACCATTTGGCTGGGGCTGCAACAGCACCGGGCGGCCGGATTCGAAGACGAGCCCTTCCGCCACGTAACTCCAGTCCAGTCCGTCACTGGCTGGAACCACCGTCAGATCGCGCGTGCGCGCCCATTGAGCGAGGTCGCGCGGGGAGATCAACGAGCTGCATTCGATCAATATTTCAGCGCCTCGGCGCGCTTCGGGGATGCGGGCAGCAAAGGCCGCGAGAAGCTCGTTCACCCACTCCTGGCTTTTGCGGTTTTCGTCCGCAATCGCTTCGTCCGCATAGGTGAGCTTGTTGGCGAGCCAGTTCGAGACATCGGGTACGTAAATCTGGCACAGGCCAGCCGACACGCGCGCCTCAAGGGTTTCAGCGAGCGTCCCGGCCGCATCGATCGCCCAATGCGGCGTGGGAACGGGATAACTTGTCAATTGCAGAAGAATATCGCGGGCCGCCATCGCCCCCTCCAACGTCGTATTGCGCGAGGATAACCGCCACAGCGCCAGCGACGAATGCGTAGCATTACGTATGAGCTTTGCTTGCGAGCATTGCCTTGAGCCTTCACCGACTACCGTGTCGTGGGCACCGGGTTGTCAACAGAGCAATAACTGACAGCGATCCGGTCGCGGCGTCTATTGAGCTGACGGGGACCGCGTCCCCCTCGAGCCGCCAGGCCAAAGCATCGCGTCCTGCTTTGTGAAAAGGGCGCTCAATGGTGCTTTAAGACATCAACCGCTCGGCTTGGCCTACCGCCGTTGCCATGCGCGCTACGAGCGATGCGTGGTCGAGGCGCCGTAAGGGCCTGTTGACTGTGCTGCTGTTCTGGTTTCCCGGATGCGGTCTGGTGCAATCTGAGTATTCGACAGCGGGGCTAAGCTCAAGCGGACGATTTCGCTTTCGAACGCCCGGGGCAGGTTCGATCATCTTGCACTCGATCTGGCCGGTCGTCGCCTGCTCGTTGCCGAGATTGCCAATGGCACCGTCGATATCGTCGATCTGAACGACGGCGAGGTAGCGGGGCGGATTGCCGGTCTTTTCGAACCACAGGGCGACGTCGGGCTGCCGGAACGGCGCGAGATGGTTATCGCCTGCGGCAATGGCTCCGTTCGATTCTACGCCGCTGACTGGCATCAACTCGCTCCTATCGATCTCGGTGAGTGCGGGTAAGCGAACGACATATGGTCTCAAACCAGCCGCATGGATGAAGGCCGGCTTCAGCTCTCTGGCGAGATGTTCGATGGGTGAATGTCGACGTCTTCAATGATGTGGAATTCCTCGAGCAGCGACCCGATCTCCGTTCTGTCGAGCTTTTCCATCAGCATCCTGCGCAGGAATTTTGGTCCCGCAAGCGTGATTTCCTTGCCATCTCGCAGCGGTGCGATCGCGGCGAGCAGTGCGCGAATATCATAGGTCGAGTTGAATACTTCGGGCACGCCACGCTCTACGTTTAACAGGGTATAGACAGCCTCCATCGGCGTGCGGACGGAATATTCAGTGGTGAAGATGCAATCTCGCTGCCCAGACTCGGCGAACTGTCCAATAAATGCGAAATTTACGGCACCTTCAGGAACCACATCCGGCCTGTCACCGCGCTGCCGCGGCATGAAAAACGCGGTAATATACGGCATCATTACGGGAATGCAGTTCGCGCCGGTTGAAGCGAGTTCGGGAATATCTTCGACGGGTACCCCCAAGTGATATAGCCATTCCTGAGTAATTTCTTCCCCGGTGCATTCTTGCATCGGCTTTTTCACATAGTCGCCAGGCCGGTCGACAAACAGGCCGTAGATCCATGCAAGCATCTGGCCCTTCGCCTGCTTCTTGAAATGCGGCTGACGATGAACCGTCCAGCTTAACAGCCAGCTCGAATCCTTGACGGTCACGATGCCCGCCGAGACGATGTTGCCAGTGAACGGATTACGTTTGGTTATCTTCTCGACGTAATGCGGGATACGAGGATCGAGCGTGGTAATCGTGGCCGATTCCCATTTGGTTTGGGGGATATGAGCGCCGAAGACGTCGGGGCGCCCGAACGCTGAATCCTTCGCCGCGATGCGGCGCCACAAATCCCAGGCCGGCGCAGGACCTTCGTTGAGTTTGGCGGGTACATGGTGATCGCCGTCATCCGAATTCTCGGTCAGCGATCCAATGGTGATGAAAACGAGGTCGTCGGGGCCAAGGTCGATACCGCCCTTCACACCCTTGTCGATCCAATGGATCCGTGTTGCCCGCTTGCTGGCGGGGCGGATGTCGAAATCGACGTCAGTGACCTCCACGCCGTAGCGGAACCGGACGCCGTGATCCCTCAACCACTTTACCAGCGGCAGAACCATCGATTCGTACTGATTGTACCGATTGAACTTGAGCGAGGAGAAATCAGATAGGCTTCCGATATGGTGAATAAAGCGATGGAGATACAGCTTCATCTCCAATGCGGAATGCCATTCCTCGAAGGCAAACATGGTACGCCAGTAGAGCCAGAAATTGCTCTTCAGGAAATCATCCCCGAAGACCTCGTTGATCCGCTTGTTCTCCATCTCCTCGTGCGTCGCGAGAAAGACTGAGAGCAGGTTCTTCTGCGCTTTGCCGTTCAAGGTCAGCAGCGCCTTGTCCGGCACGTCCTGGCCCTGATTTTGCGTTACGCGCTGCAACGAAATATTCGGATCGTCCTTGTTGAGCCTGTAGAATTCATCGAGCACGCTCGCATTTTCGACCTCGAGTGACGGTATCGAGCGATAGAGGTCCCATAGACACTCGAAATGTTCCTCCATTTCGCGTCCGCCGCGGACCACGAACCCTTTTTCAGGTACATCAAGACCATCCAGCGCGCCGCCCGGCAATTCCAGCTCTTCAAGGATGGTGATGTTTTGTCCGGACACGCCGCCATCTCGGATCAGGAAGGCCGCGCCGGCCAGCCCGGCGAGACCGGAGCCAATGAACCACGCCGTTTTCCTGTCGGCGCCGTCGGGTTTGCGGGGACGGGCGAAGGCTTCGTAATTTCCGGCGCTATAGTGCATTTGGGCACTCCTGTTTTCCAGCTGTCGACGGGTCGATAGATGAAACGATCAACACCGATGTGAGGCACGTGTTGATCCGTAGATTCCCCTATCTCCTAAAATAATCGCATAATTCTAATTACATAGTCTTGATCGCAATCGGGCTGCACACGCGCGACGAGCCCGGGCCAGGCGACGTCAAGGCCGACACCGCGCTCTTGCGGCCGGTTCAGGTCACCCGTCGCGCGATACCGACCCCAGCGCGGTAGGGTCATCTGTGGCCCCCCCGGAGAAGCAAGAAGGTTTCTGGCCTTCTGACGCGTAGTCGGGTGCTGCCATCTGTCCGGCCTCAGGAAGCGGCCTTAGGATGCCGCGGGGCCCGCATGGGAGTTCGCGGGCCGGCACCATATCAGTACTGCGTGCTCGAAGGCCGGTGACTCTATCTGGTTCTGCCGATCCCGTCTCGTCGACCGTTGCGCCGTACTTGCCTTCGCCCTTCACTCCTTCGACAACCGCACGCCACGATGCTGCTCATGCAGCGAGCGCAGCGGGAGCTCTGTAAACCTCGTTGCGCGTCAGCAACGCTCAGACCGTGCGTGTCATCTTGTTGGCGAGCGCGGTGATTACCAACACGCGCAGCTTGCGGGGGAGCATGCGCGCGAGCCACGATCCGGCCGGCGGTTCGCGTCGGCTTGTCTGGCGGACCAGCACGGCTGCACCTATGATGAGCAGACGTCGCGTGGTGCGTTCGCCCATCTTCGATGTGGCGCCCAACTTTTGCTTGCCGCCGGTTGATCGCTGCACCGGCGTCAGGCCGAGCTAAGCGGCGAAGTCGCGCCCCTTGCGGAACGTCTCGATCGGTGGGGCAAGAGCCGCGATGGCCGTTGCAGTAGTCGGGCCGATACCGGGGATTGTCATAAGCCGCGTCGGCACGCCTTCATCTTTCGCGCGCCTGGCGATCTCTCGATCAAGGTCGGCGACGTGCTTTATTACGCCAATGATGTCTCGCAACCAGACAGCTAATACATCAGGTTCGCTCTCCGCGCGAAGCTCGCGCTCGATCTTGCCTACCTCATCGACGATGCAGATCGCCGTCTCTTCCAACGAAACATCCAGTCCGGCATAGTAGCGCATGGTTGCTCCTCCGTTTGGTTGCGGCCGCTCGAAACGAACCACGTCTTACCATTTTGCGAGAAGCGGCCACCCTGACGACTCAGGGTTGGCCCCCAATCACCCCATCTGACCCTAGCTCTGTGCGCGATCGATCATCGCCGATCGCTCCGCCGCCCGAGTCCGTATAGGTATCATCCCGGATATCGGCCGACCGGACGCTCTCATAGCCTCCCGCAGAGCAACGACGGAGGCGATGATGAAGAATGTCCTTCTCCTGGTACATCATGATGAAGGCCAGGAAGCACGCCTTCAGGCGGCGCTGGATCTGGCCCGAGCGCTTGACGGCCATCTGAGCTGTATCGATGTCGCGCTATCGCCCGCAATGGTCGGCGACTATTATTCAATGGGATTTGCCGAGGCGGCATTGCTCCGTGATGAACACGACAGCGCAGGCAGGAACAAGATCGCCCTCGAAGCGCGCCTTGAGCATGAAGATGTGCCCTGGGACTGGATCGATGTCACCGGCAATTTCGTTGATGGGGTTTGCGACGCTGCGATGCTCGCCGACATCATCGTCCTTAATCGAAAGCTCGAGCAAAACCCGTATCCCGATATGGGCGACGTCGCGGGCCGCGTCCTGATGCGTGCCCGTGTGCCGATCGCCGCCATGCCCGACGAATGTCGGCAGTTTTCCCTCAAGCGCGCACTCGTCGCCTGGGACGGGCAGGCATCTGCAGCTGCGACATTGCGCACCTGCGTACCGCTCTTGAAGCACGCCGACTCGGTCGAAATCTTCATGGCGCGGGATGGCGGCGAACAGGTCGAACCGACATCAGCCGCCGAATACCTGTCTCGTCACGGTGTTCACGCGACGGTGCGCATCCTCGAGGACGGGCTCCATGGCGCTGACCAGCTGATCAACGCGGAAGCAGCCGCCTTCCAGGCCGATTATATCCTGATGGGCGCCTATACCCATGGGCGCCTCATGGAAACGTTTGGCGGCGTGACCAAGCGGATGCTCCGAAACGCCAAGGTCCCGCTCATTCTCGGGCACTGAGTCTTGCGAGAACGGGTTATGCGATTGAGGCGCGCCTCTTGTCCCCAGCGGCTCTGCTTCCTGGAAGTGGGAACGGCGCCATGACACGCGCGCGCCTCGTCGCACTGAGCGCAGGCGGCGTTCTGGCGGCGTTGCTGCTGATTGGGGGGGGCTATTGGTTCATGCGCCCGACCCATGTCACCGTGGTCCAGCCGCACCGCGGTCCCGCGGTCGAGCTCGTCTACGAAACCGGCTTCGTCGAGCCTAGCCAACCGGTCGCCGTGGCGGCGAGGTCCACGGCGCCAGTCAAGTCGGTGTTGGTCAGCGAGGGAGACACAGTTCGCAAAGGTCAAGTCTTGCTCACCCTTGATGACACGGATCGGCGATCGTGAATTGATCGAGATGCCGGGCGAACGCGTCCAGCGCCCCCGCCAAAGTACGGCGCAATCCGCATGCCGGCGTCACAACGCAGCTGTTCGTCGCTGCGTCCAAGCATTTCACGAAAGCCCGCGTGTCCTCCATGACGCACATGATCGCACCGAGGTTCCGGGTATCGGCGGGTCGTGCCAGCTTGAGGCCGCCGCTTCGGCCACGCATGCGCTCGACAAGCCCTTCCGCAGTCAGCCGCCGCCCCACCGTCATCAGAAGGTACTTCGAGGTGCCAACAACCTGGGCGATCTCGGTAATCGAATAACGCCCCTCCTTCACGGCCAGGAACATCGACGTGCGGAGGGCATAGTCGGTCTGAACAGAAAGCTTCATTCAAGATGTATTTGATATACTGGCATTCTCTGCCGTTGGGCACTAAGCAATGTATATGAAATGCATCTTAGACGAGTCGAGGTGCGTATGACGTCAAATCATGCTGAGCCGCCCCGCGCGCGCAAGACGGCAAATGCACTCGCATGCGGCATCGATGACGCCTTCATTTCGCCGCTCATGGAGATTTTCCTCGAGACCGTCCGTCAGGGCGACATGCTTGGCCCGACCTTCGCCGAGCGGATCGGTGACTGGCCGCACCACCTGACGCGCATGAAGGATTTCTGGGCTACGATCATATTCGATTCAGGGCGGTTCAGCGGCAATCCGATGCGCAGGGACATTGCAATTGACGATCTCGATAAAGCGCATTTCGTGTGCTGGCGGTCACACCGGAACCGGACATTCGACCGGATTGCGCCGAATGCGACGGTTGCCGATCGGTTTCGTGAGACGACGCAGCGAATCGGCGAAAATCTGCTGATGGGAATCCGGATCGAGCGGGGCCGCCCGGTTGCCACTTCCACGAGGACAGCGTCATGACCGAAGCCCCTTATGGTGCCTCGCCGATCTTCGACGAGCAAAGCCTGCCCGACGCCCTGCGCAACGACCATCGCACCAAGGCCGGTACCTGGGGGCTCTTGCGGGTGCTGGACGGCGAGGTGCGATTACTCTTCGTCGATCCGCCAAGCGAGCTTCTGGCGACGCCAGACAGCCCGGCGATCATTCCGCCGCAGTCGACCCATTATGTCGTGCCGCTCGGCCGCATGAGGATGCAGGTCGAATTCTACCGGGAACGCCCCGAACTTGGCGAAGGGGCGGTGCATGAATGACTTTGCTTTTGCCCGCGCGGTGCATGTCATCGCGGTCCTGTTCTGGATCGGCGGCGTCGGTTTCGTCAACTGGGTTCTGATGCCGACGCTCAAGGCAACGGAATTGCCGCAGGACCGCCTGCGCCGATTTCAGCAGATGGAATCGCGCTTTGCCTGGCAGGCACGCCTGTGGGTTGTCCTCGCCGGGGCAAGCGGCCTGTGGCTAGTGGCCCGCGCGGATCTGTGGAGCCGCTTCCTCGACAGCCAGTTCTGGTGGATGCACCTGATGGTCGCACTCTGGGCCGTGTTCGCGCTGATGTTGTTCGTCGTCGAGCCACTGCATCTGCACCGCCGGCTTGCGGCTTCAAAGTCGCCGGAAGCGGATTTCATTCGGATGACACGGCTGCATCAATTGTTACTCTGCGTAAGCATCATAACCATTTTCGGGGCGGTTGGTGGTAGCCACGGGCTATTCTGAAGCGTGGGGTGGGGGCAAATGCAAAGCTATCAAACGACATTCAGCATCAAACGGCTGTGGATTATCCTGTCGGTCGGCATGGTGGTCATGTTCGGCATCTTGCTGCTGCTCGGGCAGCAAATCTATCAACAGGCTCCGCCTATTCCCTCAGCCGTGAAATCCGAGAGCGGCGAGACTTTGTTCACCCGCGCCGACATCGAGACCGGGCAAAATATCTGGCAGTCGATCGGCGGCATGGAGCAGGGCTCGATCTGGGGTCATGGCAGTTATCTGGCCCCTGACTGGAGCGCCGATTGGCTGCACCGTGAGGCCGAGGCCCTGCTCGCCCTGTCGGCCTCGCAGCCCCTTCCAGGCATATCCGCAACACAGGTCGCGGCCGTGCGAAAGACTGCGCTGCAGGAGGAAATGCGCAGGAACACCTATGACCCGTCGTCGGGCGTTATAACGGTAAGCAACACCCGCGCTCAGGCGATAAGGCAGGTGCAGCAACACTTCGTCAGCCTGTATGACGGCAGTGACCCTGCCTCGCTCAAGCTCCGCCGCGACTATGCCTTCCCGGTCTATGGCGAGCTTTCGGCCGCGGAAGCCAGACAGCTCACCGCCTTCTATTTCTGGACAGCATGGGGGGCGACCACTGATCGCCCGGGCCAGAACATCACCTATACCAGCAATTGGCCGCACGAACCCCTGGTGGGTAATAACCCGACCACTGGGACCCTCCTGTGGAGCCTGGCTTCGGTCATCCTCCTGCTTGCGGCCGCAGGCGCTCTGATCGCCTATTACGCCAAGCAGTTCGACGTCTGGCGTGCCGACATATTGCCCGAAGGCGGCATGGCGCAGTCCGATCTTCTAAGCCAGGCCGTCATCACCCCATCGATGCGCGCCGTCGCGAAATATTTTTGGGTCGTCTGCGCGCTCTTCGTCGGGCAGGTGCTGCTCGGCATCGTCACCGCCCATTATGCGGTAGAGGGGCAGGGGCTCTACGGCCTGCCTTTTGCCGAGTACCTTCCCTATACGATCACCCGGACGTGGCACACGCAGCTCGCGGTGCTGTGGATCGCGACCGCGTGGCTGGCGACGGGGCTCTATGTCGCGCCGATGCTCGCGGGACGCGACCCCAGGTTCCAGCGGCTCGGCGTCAATTTCCTCTTCGTCAGCCTGCTCGTCATCGTCATCGGTTCCTTTGCCGGGCAATGGGCCGCAGTCCACCGCCTGTTCGGCAACCTGACGGCCAATTTCTGGTTTGGGCATCAGGGCTATGAGTATGTCGATCTCGGCCGCTTCTGGCAGATCTATCTGCTCATAGGCCTGTTCCTGTGGGTGGCGCTGGTGGTGCGTGCGCTTTGGCCCGTCCTGCGGCGGGAGGGCGGCAAATCGCTCATTTATCTCGTGCTGGTGTCGGCGCTCGCGATCGGGTTGCTTTACGGTGCCGGGCTGATGTGGGGCCAGCATACCAACATCGCGGTGATGGAATATTGGCGCTGGTGGGTGGTGCATCTGTGGGTCGAAGGCATCTTCGAGGTCTTCGCCACGGCCATCATCTCGCTGCTCTTCGTCCAGATGGGCATTCTGCGAATTTCCACGGCTACCGTGATGGTGTTGTTCGCGACGATCGTCTTCCTTTTCGGCGGGGTGCTCGGAACTTTCCACCACCTCTATTTCAGCGGGACACCAACATCCGTGATAGCGGTGGGCGCGATGGTCTCGGCCCTGGAAGTGGTGCCGCTGCTGGTCGTCGGGTTCGAGGCCTATACACGGCACAAGGTCGAGCATGAGGCCGAGTGGGAGCGAACCTATCACTGGCCCTTCATGTTTTTCGCCGCTGTCCTGTTCTGGAATCTGGTCGGTGCCGGCCTGTTCGGCTTCCTCATCAACCCGCCGATCGCGCTCTATTACATGCAGGGGCTGAACACGACCGCCAACCATGGCCATGCCGCACTGTTCGGCGTCTACGGTATGCTCGGTCTCGGCCTGACACTCTATTGCATGCGCGGATTGACCGACGTCACGCAGTGGAATCAGAAATGGATCAGGTTCTCTTTCTGGTCGCTCAACATCGGCCTGGCGATGATGACTTTCCTCTCGTTGCTCCCGCAGGGCATCCTGCAAACCTACGCTAGCATCGAACACGGCTACGCCTATGCGCGCTCGGCGGAGTTCATCCATAGCCCGATCATGCAGGCACTGGTCTGGGCAAGGGTGCCGGGCGATGTCGTCTTCGCCTCGGGTGTTTTTGCATTCGCATGGTTCATGATCCAGGCATTCTGGTCCAGCAAGAACCGGACTTCGAGCCTTTGATCACCGGGAATCCGGGGTGCTCACCCGCCGGATTCGCCCGTCTCCGTTCAGGAGGTGGGTCGATATGGCTGGAATGAGAGGCTGGGATCGCCAGCGTTTCCCGGCTGGACACGTCGATCACGGTCAGCATCCGGAATTTGTGACCATTGCTGAGCTGATCATGGACGAAGTCCAGGCTCCATGTCTCGTTCGGCCGACCGGGTTCGCAAAGTGCCGCCCGATGAACGACCATCTTGCGCCGGCGCGGCTATTTGGTGCGCAATGCCTAGCCTTCCTCGCGATACTGCCGGTGAGCCCCTGAAAATCCTCATCGTCATGCCGGGTCAAGCCCGGCATGACGGCTGAAAAAGCGGGAACCATCTGTTTGAATCCATCCACTAGCGGATATGGCCACGGCGGGACCGGGCTCCCAGGCGTTTGCCTAGCTCGACGCGGATTAGCGTCTCGCAGCGATTGGAATGGTATGAGATGGGTGGCGCGCGGTCTGGCAGTTTCGCGAGGCCACCCGGGGCGAGCTACCTTAACGACCGTCCCGAAAAGGATTGAATTTCGGGAATGTCGTGGCTCCCTCACATCTGAAGGTAAAGGAAAGAAACGGGGAAAAGCTACCCCGCTTATATCCTTCGGCGCGCATCAGATCATCATTGATACCGGAACCGCGTCACCGACCGCGCGCGACAGCGCTGGAAGAATCGCTAACGAACTCGTCAAACTTGACCTCGCCGAAAAAGGTGGCTCCCATCACAGGCCCGTTTTGAGACAGTCAGCGATCCTGCGAAATCTCGTGAGATAACCTGAAATGAGCGGGCCCGAACGCGTCGCTGAGAGAGCAATGAACTCAAATGACCGCGGCTATCCGCGGTCCGTGTCTGCAAGTACGCCGGCTTTGATCTGCCGCCGAGGCTCGAACTCTCGACTATGATCATCATTACGATGTCATCTCGCCTCTCGCAGGATCGCCTCCCGCTCGGCGTCGGAATATTTACGACGACGCTCTGTGCGGGCGAGGACCTCGATCCGGTTAATCGCCTGATCTCCTTATGGAGTCCAGAAGGAGACTCCCGTCGCTCGCCCCTCGTCAACCAGCTCGAGCCGCGCAACACGTGGGAGAGGCAACAGACATCACCTTCTGCGCCAGATCGGTGCGGGCTTCCGCTACGGAAATATACGGATTTTCGCGAAGCTCGCTTTGCCGGACACGATAAGCGCATCGGTGGTTTTGGGGGCGATGGACTGATGATCGGCAATGGGATGGCACCCTGTCCGGGCGATAACGAACCCGTTGCCGGGGTTCGTCGCCGCCATCCGCCCAAAGAACTAGCAGCCTTCATTGCCGCTTATCATTTTGTCGAGATCACCGGCCCGCCGGGTAGTGAGATCGAGGATCTGCTTTATCCCGATTGGGGCAGCTTGCGCTTTCACTCTGGCGAGGATTGGGACGTCGCGACGAACGGCGGAAGATTCGAAACGCCGCTCACCGCGACATTATTCGGACCAACCTCCCGCGCCCGCCTGGTCCGGGGCCGTCCCGGCGTGGCGACCGGCGTCCGCTTCACGCCGCAAGGCTGGGCGCATCTGATCGGGACGAGCGCGGCCCGGCTCGCCAACAAAATGGCGCCGGCGGCGACGATCCTGTCAGGTGTCGGTATCATTGATGCGGCGCTTGCCGTCGTATCGAGCGACGACGAGCGG
>APMI01002360.1_pt1 | contig 14559 bp, 7 predicted proteins | sample 667938 | NCBI WGS metagenome assembly APMI01 (sample SAMN01084076, study PRJNA167559) | wastewater metagenome | biome: Wastewater | place: Denmark: Ejby Moelle, Odense | collected 2011-11-28 | reverse complement strand
GTTGATCACCCCAAGTCCGTCGTGCCGGGTGAGGAAGCGGATCTGATCGCCGCGGGCTAAGGGCAGTTCGTAGCTCTCGCCTGAAGGCGTGACAGCCCGCACGATCGCTGTGTCAACAGCGGCGATCTGCCCAGCCTGCCGCAAGCACTCGCGCGCCGCCTGGTTGAGCATTGCGACCTGCCGATTAGTCTTGGCAATGAGCAGCCTGTCGTGATTGGGGGTCTTGCGGCGGGCTTTATCCCAGGCATCGACGACAGCTTCGATCGTCGCCTTGGCGTTGGCGCTCTCCGCAAACGCTCCATGCTGATCGAGCAGCGCCAAGGCCTGATCAGCTTCGCCCTTGCCGAAGGCCATAACGGTCTCACGGGCCCAGGCCTCGTGCTGCCGGACAATGGTATCGACACGCTGCGCGCCGATCGCATCCGCGACGATCTTCAGGCCTGGTCCACCGATGGGCTGGAGCTGCCTGCGATCACCGACAATGCGCACGGCGACCTGCATGCCGGACTGACGAGCGGCTGCGACCACCGACAACAGCCTATGGAACTGGCGGCTGCTGAGCAGCCCAGATTCATCGACCAGCAGGACGGTCCGGTCTGCGAGGAAGTCTTGGCCGTGTTCTGCGCGGGCAAGCCAGCTATCCAAGGCGCGGGCCTCGATCTGAAGCTCGTCGCGCAGCTGATGGGCGATCTTCCAGGCATTCGCCGCGCCGATCACGGTCCAGCCGGCCTGCGTCCAGGCTTCGGCGACCGGACGCAGCAGTGTCGTCTTCCCAACTCCGGGGCCGCCTTCGATCAGGCCGAGCAGGGTTGGGCCGCAAGCTGTCCTGGCCGCCGCGGCCTGTTCAGTATTGAGCGAGGCAGCCGCGATCAGCCTGTCGGCGACATTGATCTGCGGCGAAGCAATTTTGTCCGCACCCAGGTCAACTGCAATCTGATGCAGTTCCTGTTCAAGAGCGACGATCTCAGGCGTGGAGTAGATCGCATGACCCCAGAGATCGCGAGAAAGCGCCAGCACATTCTTGTTCTGCTCCAGATCTTCCAGCACTGCGGCCAGGTCGTGTTCGCCTTCGACCTCCATCAAGGCTGACGCCACTGCGGCCACCAGCTGGCGCCGCTCAAACGTGCTGCTGCGTTCCGTCAGTCCCGCCAGCGCCCGTGCAAGCTGCTCCCGACAAGTCTGAACCCGCGAGCTTTCCATCGGCGATGCGGCGAGAGCCTGTTCGGCAACATACTCCGGAGCGAATCCGAGTGCGGCGGCACGCTCCCGCCACAACCCATGCCGATCTTGATCCCGGGCTTCGAGCTTGCTCGCTCGGGTGGCGCGCGCCTTCGCCGCGGCCAGAGCAGGAGCGTCAGCACTCTCGATGCCGAGTTCGGCTAACTCTGAGACGATCTCCTCCCGACGCGCGGAGAAGTAGCGGCAGAGCTCTGTGTCCACGCCGGCGATCTCGAAGATCCCGTTCTTGCCGGTGATCTCGGCACGCAGGCCAAGGCGCTCGAGGCCTTGTGCCAAGCTCTGATGATATACCGCGCCTGCAGCCATCTTCCAGGAATGCAGCGGACGTCCGTCAAGGCAACCGAACGTGCCGTCGCCGCGCTGGGCGAGGTTTATCACCACCGCATGATGATGCAGCGCCGGGTCCGAGAAGGTTCGTCCATCCGCGTGTTCAGCCGGCCGCGCCTCGCCGTGCTGGAAAACGGCAGCGGTCAAGGAGACACGCTCCAGCACCGCCCCGCCGCGTCCACGACGGCAGAAGGTCGCCTCGGTCTCAATCAGTTCTAAGGCAGACCGGACCGCTTCCTGCTGGGCATTCTCGATCGCATGGCGCAGCTCATCATTGGCCAGCGCCCACAGCACCGAGACAGATTTTGGGGCGGAGAACGTGACGTCGTAGCCGCCGACAGCGGCAGTTCGGTTGCCGTTATTCGACAACAGCGAATGGCCAGTCGCATGCCGCGCACCATGCAGGTTCTCGAAAGCCTCGCGCTCGACCGGCTGCCCCGTTGCGACGCCGAGCGCGGCACCGGCAACCAGCCACACGCCCTGCGGTTCGCGACCGCCAAGATAATACTCAACCTGCGCCAGATAGTATCGGGCTGAGGTACCGGCTGCGATCGTCGCGACCATGTCTGCCTCCAGAAAGGAGGCTCTTCAATAGCCACGCGCAGAATCGCGTTTTTTGAATTCTTATTCCCAAAACACGATCTGCGAACCGCAGCCATAGGATCTGGCTAACCGGTCAAGCTGGCCCATTTCGGACACTGACAACGTCCGGTTTCGGGCGGTTCAGTTTGAGATAAACTGACCATGCCCCGGCCGGGCCGCATCCTCCCCGGGGCTTCCCGACTGTAAGGCCCCCCGCGGGGTCGGAAACAGTCGACAGCAGTCGCCGTCCGCGACCGCCCGACCCTTCCACGCTGCCGGATTCCCGCGCGCCCGTCACGACGGTTTCCTGACGCGAAGGCCTCCACCGACGTTGCCCAAGTTGTCGCGCTGCTCCCGAAAACGCTATCATCGGCACCGATCGCGTTTGCCGCATCGAGGAGCGAGGCCTGTGAACGATAGCCCGAAGGCCAGGCTCAGCGAGCAGGCGATCAACGACGCCCTCGACTCGCTCGACTGGAACGCGTTCGAGCGGCATCTCCAGGAGGTGGACCTGGCCGACGACGTGGTAGACGCGCTGCTCGACCATGTCCGACGCAGCGGCGCCTTCCTGCTCACGCGCCCCGCGGCGAAGAAGCAACTTGCACGGACCGCATTCGTCGCAAACCTCTCCCGGCATCTCGACGAGCGCTGCGGCCCCGAGGCCTCGGGTCGCCTGCAAGCGACGATCGAGCAGATCGAGACAATCGAGGACGGATATCGTTCGATCATGGCGACGCTGGCGAAGACCAACGCCGCCAAGCTTCCGGAGGCGACCCAGCTTTGGGCGGCCCTCGACCGGTCGGCGTTCAGCTACCACGACCTAAAGCGCCTCGAACGCGAGACGCTGGAGGGCAAGAAGGAGCTTTCCCCTCAATCGTTCACGGTGACGTTGGAGGACGGGACCGCCTGGGCGCCCGACGCGCTGCTGACGAGCATCGTCGAGATTGCAACCTCCACCCTCCTGATGATGGGACACGTGAACCGGTGGTTCGAGGGTGACTTCCTGACGTTGCCGGCCCGTGTTGAGACAACGGAGGGCGAGCGCTTCAAGGCCGGCGCGACTGAGGCCCTCGCGTCTTGGTGGGGGCAGTGGAAGGACCTAGAGCAACGTAGCCGCCATCTCGGTGGAGACATCGTCGTCCACAAAGGTGACGAACTGCCGGACTGGTCGCCTCCGAACGCCGGTCGCGTGATCGTCCACGATTCCTTCGGCGGCGTGGAGCTCTTCGACATGATGGCGAATCAGCGCCATAGCGAAAGGATGATCCAGACCTATCACGAGATGACGGTCGGAACCGACATCGAGGCGCAGGCGCAAGGAATAGAACGGCAGGTGGCACTGCCGCCCCAAGCGTTCGTTACCGAGGTCGAGGCGCACGCTTGCGTCTCGATGAGCGAGACCCTGGGCTACTCCATCGTCGATGACACGGCGCGCCCCGGCGGGCTGAGGCTGGTCGAATGGGTTCGAGGCTATGCGACCCTCCGCCGGCTCGCCGAGACCGCCTATGCCAGCAAGGCGATGGGCGGGCTAATCGCGTTCTTCCCCCGCGCCGAGTTGCTCGCGACGCTCGAACGCGTCGGGCTCGCCAGGCACGCCGCCGAGACCTTCCTGGACAACGCGTCGCTCAAGTCATCAAGCCGGGACCTGTTCGACCAACCCCTCGTCCGGCTCCCGGCCGACACGATGATGCTATTCGGACCCGGGGTCATGGACGCCGATCCCAACCGCGTCACGATGTCGGCCCTCTCCAATGCCAAGGTGCAACTGGAGAGGAAGGGAAAGGCGTTCGAGGCGGAGATGCTTCGGTATTTCGCGGGGATGGGCTACGCCGCCCAGGACATCAAGTTCACGGTGGACGGCAACGAGTACGAATTCGACGTGGTCGTGCCTTGGGACGATCACGTCTTCATCTTCGAATGCAAGAACCGCTCGCTGTCGGGCAACAATCCGGTTCAGGCGGCCTATTTCTGGATGGAGACCGTTTCTGCGATCCGTCAGGTCACGCGTCTTGCCGAGGGCATGCGGAAACATGCCGACGTCGTCTTGAGCCGCTTCGGCCTCGACATCACCGGAAAAGCGATCGTGCCCTGCGTCTTAAACTCGCTGCCTTATGCGCTGAAGGGGAACTGGGACGGGGGCTTCGTGACGGATGCCTCCAGCCTCACTCGGTTCTTCGCAGATCGTCACTTCCACGCGATCAATCCGCGACGCACGCCCGAGGGGAGCATCGAGGAGACCCGGACGCAGTTGGCCTCCATCTGGGCCGGCGAAAAACCGACGCCTGCTGATCTTACCCATTCCCTTGCCGACCCGCTTCAATTGAGATTGTTGCTCGCCCGCGCTAGGTCCCGGGCCCATAAGTTCCAGCTCGATGAGCGGACGATCGTTGTCGTCAAGCAGGTCCACTTCGCCGAAGTCACCAGCGATGATCTGGTGAAATATTTCGCTTCGGCGAATGACGTTTCGCTACCGGACGCGATGGACTGACGTCCGGTTGATGAGAAATCCTAAACATCGCCGGGCTCTCGGACCCGCCTGAGAGCGCCGCGGAATCCTGTCGATACGATATCGAGTTTCTCGGTCAGCGCTTACAATGCGATGCCGAATTGAAGCCAAGAAACTGCGGCGGATTCAGGTCTGGCTCATCCCAGATTTTGTTCAGATCCCCCCGCCATCTTTCAGAATATCCAGGAGAACGGGAAAGGATGGATGCACCGGCATTTCGTGCATCGAAATGACTCGGTGAGCACTAGGCGTGCCGCATTATGCGGCGTTATCTTCAGAGGCGTGTAGCAGCTGGGGCATTCCAGATGCAGCAGGCTTGCCAGTTGTTCGACCGTATGGGCTTCGCTCTCATCGCCTTCAACGAGACAAAGCCCGAGAGAGGATCGAACATAGAAGGCTGCCGATCCTCCTGAATCTGACGGAGCAATACGTTTGAAAAGGCCGAGTATCACATGAGAAAGATAGAGAAGGATGTGCGGGAGCCTGTCATAGGTCAACTCATAAAGATCGTCGTCCGTATGATTTCTGAAGATGAAATTGAAATTCTCGGGGGTTGTTTGAAATTCCATCCGCTGAACGGTTATAAGGTGAACCGCATGTTGAAAGAGCATCTGAAAGCCCGATGAGGCTGATTGCTCAAACAGCGTCTCGTCTATGAATCCTGCGCTAATGATTTGAGCCACTTGGGTACTGGCGAGGGCTTTTGAGAGTATCTCGGCCCGCCTACCTTTTAGGATACTCGATGTAATGCCTTTTGGGCTGTTGGTCGTAAACCCTTGATAAAACCCATTCTCGTCGCCGAGCATCCACGACAAGTACAGAAGATTATCAGTTAACGGCTTGCGCAACAAATTCAGCGCCACCACCACTTTGCGCTTTTCGAGACAGCGAAGGGCTTCATAGATGTGGTGCAGACAGTCCGACACCATTGCCATCGTGATTTGATTCAGAATGACACACCGCGCTTCGGCCTCGGCACCAACCTCACGCAGAGCCGCTATTGGACCTTCCTTCTCCGCATGTCCGTTGAATTTTTTCGCATCGGACTTTCGACGGAATTTAAAGCTTACAACATGCGCTTCAGCGCCTTCATATTCCACGAGAATACGTGCGCTTTCATCGTGGAGGAAAAAGCAGTACTCGTGAGCAAGTCGCAAGTGGCGCGGAATCCAACCGAGACGATCGCGGGGAATGAGATGAGCGCTGCTTGGCATTTGAATTGATTACAATTCCCTGAATATGGCTCTAAATTATATCTCTGGCTAAGCTTCTACATTGCCTGATCAAATATCCCCCGTCCAAGGCGCTCGCGCGATATGAAATTTGGCTTTGCCAAACCGATAGCGTGTGATGAGCGCACTCGCAGTGGCCGCGACAATGGTCACAGCAGCACGGTAAGACCGAAAAGCCTGTCGCATTGTGAGGGTTGGGCCGCCACCATAGCGAAGGTCAACCATCATCTCCCAATTGGGTAGCTTGGAAAGCTCCTTTCGCGCAAAGGGAAGCGGCGCCCCAGGCATGTGGTCATATAGAGTGAAGAGGTCGTGGGTTTCCTTAAAAGTACCTACGCGCTGCTGAGCCACGCATTTCATGGCGAGCTCGCACGCCATCTGCATATCCCAATGAGCCAAGCGTATGTCCTCGGCATCAGCCTTCGACAGCTGGCGGGCTGCGCGTTCAAGATGAGGGAGAATCGCGTCTCGCAGTTCGATAACTTTTGTATCGGTTCCACCGCCCAGGCCTAGCAACGCGATGTAGGTTGCCCGGATTCTGGTAGCGATCTCAACGACGATGCCGTGCGCTGCCTTTACATCTTTCGTGCCAAGATTTGCGAAAATCGGGCCACGCTGAACCCAGGCGAGTACATCTTCATCGGGCTGAACCGTGTCGTGATAGCACAGCCAAACGCTCTCACCGAGTGTGCCGGGCTCAAGAGTCGTCATCGGTACACGCAGCAGATAGGGTGTATCGCGGATGAGCACGACGGCGTCGTGGACATCGGGCTGGCGAGCGTCCATCGCTTCTCCGAAGCGATCACGATACCACTGCTGGGTAGTCTTATAGATCAGACGAAACCATTTTGTAGTCGCATAGTCCGTCAGTTTACCGGGCGGGACACCTTCGCCGTCACCAATCTCATCGACCCTCGTCACGCATCGGTCAACGAACTCAGCTGCGGCAGGCATAGGTCGCCGATGCAACGGTACCCCCGCCAGCGCCAGTATGCGATCTATGGCGTCGAGCCATTCAGCCATCGCATCTTCAAGAGTAGGCTTTTGCTCATGTTCGATCATGGCAATGACTATGGCCAACTGATAGTTGTACTGTCTATCCAAAACTTTCGACGGAAGATCGGCACAGTGTTCTGCCATCCGTATCATGGATAGCCCAACAATCGGGCGCCCGCAGCGGGTCTACTCTCTCGATCTTAGCATCCTTGCCTTCCATTCCATGGCCTTCAGCACAGGAGCATCAGTCTGATCGTTTGGAATGATTGGTGGGTCATCCAGGTCCAAAACACAGCTGTCAGGATCGTTTTCTGCGATGGTCCATGCCGGGCGCACGACCAGGTGATGCTTTTCCAGACCGTAATCACCGATTGGGTCGGGCGGCGAGGCCATGCCGGTAAGATGAGCTGCAACCAGTTTAAAGCGGCCTAGTCGCCTGTATTCACTTAGGAATAAATCTAGGTTACGTGAATTCTGGGGCTGCATGATGTTTCTTCGAGCAACAAATCCAACAATTTGCGACGGTGAAGTTGGCAAGGCCTCAAAATTGAGGCCAATAATCACACCATAGGCGTGGGGGTTTGAGATATTCACTCCCGTGATAATGGCAATTCGTAGATCGTTGCCCGGGTCGGTTTCGCCGTAGCGCTCGTGCCATGCTTCAAAAATCTCGGCGGCGGGCTCCCGTTTTTCGAACGTTATGCCAAGACGTGGAGTAAATTCATTTCCAGGAGAACACATAAAAAACACGGCACGCCAGACAGCGGCATCCCACTTTCGTGCGTCGATTGGAGTTACAATCCGATAGTCAGAGTGCTTCCTGTTCTCAGGATCGAAAAACCCCTCGGGAGGCTCTCCCATAGCGGGTGCACGCAGACCTTTTCGATCCGTTCTTTTCTCTCCCTCCTTTGGCTGCCAGGCAGAATCCCTTGTAACGTCAATCTTTGGATCGTCGGGCCGCGACCAGTCTTCAACTGCAAGCTTGTCAGCTTCACCATAAATGGTGCGATACATATCGGGTATATTGGAGAATGTGACCGCCCGGACAAAGCCGCTTTCACCCGCCACGACAGTCTCACCCCACTTCTCGGGGGCTTCCGGTACCGCAAATGTCAGGAAAATCCGAACAGCGGCGTCGGAAAGCCACTGCAAGAAGCCTTCAATTTCGTCTCGCGATGAATGGATCAGCTTTGGCCTATGAGAAATTACGGGGACGGTCGATCCCGCTTCCTCCGTGAACTTCAACGTAGGTTGGATACCGGCATCGCGATCTGATGAGATATGAATGCGCAATCGATCGAGATTGGGAAGTGTTCGCAGTCTGAGGCTTGTTGCCAGCAGCGACTCGATGGTACCTAAAACCGCTTCGCCCACTCCGATCGATGCGAGAGTATTTTCGCAGTGAATGGATATCTCGCACCCGAGAACTTGTGAACGCAGGTGGACAGTCTGATCGAGAAGATAATCCGGCTTAGAAAGCCCCGCTTCAACCGAGGCATTCGTAAGCTGATTAAAAAGCTCTTCAATGCCGTCAGCGGTTTCTTCGTCGGGGACGCTACCGCTTTCACGGAGCGCTTTCTCTCCTCCCATTAGAAACATGAGCGTAGTGCTGGCTTGCAGAAGTCCAAGCCGGTCCAATACTGCAGGCATACCTTCCAATCGGCTTAGATCATCAAAGCGAGTGCCGACCAAAAGAGCCGCGAGTCGGTGGCTTTGTTCAATCCTATGGCCTTCTGCAAATTCTTGCTGCTCCGACGTTCGCGAACGCGCATTACGCACCATCGCACCTAGTTCATAGGCGGATAGTGCGAACGGCACGCGGCCTAGATGCAATTCACATTCGAACCATTGAGAGAGAATGGATGGGTCGATATCGTCCATCCGTCCGGACTGCCGAAATTTTCGACATTCACCCGTAGCAGCGGCTAATGCGTAGTTGCGTGCAGCCCAAAAAAGACCGGCTTCCATGTATGCGATGCTGCTTCCTTGCAATGCCTCAAACAGCTCTTCCTCGTATTCTTGCTTGATTAGTAGACCAACCGCACGACCGAACCAGCGGATGGCATCATACCGGAGACCTTTCCGAAGTTTCTGATAGCCGCGCTCGCTATTGAGCTTGGCGGCCGTGCCCTCTTTTTGGCGCTCCGCAAGCGCATCAGTTACGGCCTCGTATAAAATATCGAATGCGATGCTGTCGGGAACTACATCTCCTAACCCCGTCAATGCTTGCGCGATTGAGTCAAACGGAAAAGTGCCTAGCCCCCGAGACTGAGTTACAATGCCGGTAAATTCCTCCCAGACATTGTTCAGCTCTTCGCCGCTACCGTCAGCCGCAACAGTTGTGATGCGTGACAGGAGCAAAAGAGCGTGCGCATGAAGGGCATTGTTTGGCCGGGCGGTGTCAATCTTAACCGCCTCCAGGGCTGCAAACAAAGCTGAACGGCGGCTTTCGATTTTTGCGACATCAGGATTCAGCATTCCCTGATGCACAGCGTTGATCAGGAGGGGCAGGAGATTGTTTAATCTTTCCAGTTCATTCGCGTCCCTAGATTTTATCGCTAACTTTTCAACGTCCTCATACAGCTCACTGAGCTTATCTGCATCTTCAAACCAAAAAAATGAAGTCCATGCCCAATCATAGATGGCGGCTAGATGCTGACTTTGTGAAGCGTTCTGGCGAGCAAGTCTCACGGCTCGGTCGAAGCGACCATCGATTTCATAGCGTGGCAACTCAAGGCCGCGTGCTAATAGCGCTGCGCGCAAAGCGTCATCAGCCAGCACAGGGGCTCGACCTTGATATGCTGTGCTGTCAGCGATTAGCTTTTCAAGTGAATCAAGCTCAGTTCGCCGTTGGAGATCTCTTGGGCCGATTGCCGTGTCGTGTTCGAGGGCACCGACATCGAGGCAGGTCTGCACAATGTCCAACGCGCCGCGGTCAAAAACGGAATCAAGAATCCAGGTTCGGTCCAAGATCGTGATCTGTAGATCATGATCCTTTTTGAAATAATCTTGTATTTTTGAACTTTTGACGCTAGGCGCGAACTGATTGGTGATGAAATAGATTCGATCATAATTACGCCCTGTGCCAATTATGCTCTTAACATCAGATTTGACCTTTCCTTGCCAATCCTCCTTGGCACTAAAGGCAAACGCCCATCGTTCAGAACCAGCGGCTTGATAAACTGCGAACCAGCGCTCCGAGATTGCGTCTGCGACAGGGTAAGTCTCCGAGTCTGTTTTGCCGTCGCCTCCGCCGGTTGGCCCGGTCTGCGGGCGCATATTCGGAGCGATGAACCGCTCTGCGAGCCGCTGTGCGAAGCCTTCGAAAACCGTCTCCAGCTTCTGTTTCGTCAACGTTTCGAGGTGATAAGAGAGGACTTCGCGGGTCAGTGCGATTTTGGTTATCGCCCTCGTGTCCGAAAACAGGTGTGGGCGACGCTCCCGCATGTACTGAGAGGGTGACGGCTGACGCTCGTGCTGCTCAATGGAGTTCATGCTAAATACTTAAAATAGCAGACGGCGAAGCGGAAACCGTTTTTGCTTCACCGAAAGAATGTTGCCCACAGTCCTTTTCCATAGCATCAGGCATTCTAGGGCCGCTTGGGAGTGGGTCCATGGGGGCGGCGAAACGCCCTTGCGTCGATGGAGCGGGAGAGCTGAGATCTTCCGCGCGTGGTCCAGCGGCGAGGCGCTAGCGGCATCCGAACCGCGCAGTATTGGCCATGGATTCTGGAGAGCAGGGACGCTCCGCTGGTGAAGAAGCCTTCGAGCGCGATCAGCAGACCCAGATGACGACCGAGCAGGCGATCCGCGATGCCGTTGCCCGCGAAGCCGATATAGCCAAGCTCGATCATGAGCGGGAGAAGGCGGCGCAGAAGCGCAAGGATTGACAGCGCGACCTGGCTCTCTACCGCTGCAATGAAGGCCGCCCGTGCCTCTATCGGCATGGGGGCGTATCAAATCAGTTTCCCAATATCTTCATGGCCGTCACTATCGGCAGAAACATGCTCATCGGCCTACTGGTGAAGGGCGTAGACCCAAAATGCCGGTAGGTCCTCATCCTGCACACGCAGCCATATCGCCAACATGGCGTTCTTGCTTTAGTCCATACGCATCACCAATCTAGGGAGAGACAAGATGCGGCCCGAGCGACTGTCTTTACCCGGAAACGGATTTCAAGTGCACAGCATCGCCCAGCATAGAATGTCTCCGGAAGTCACGCTGGATACCCATGTACGGCGCGTACAAATCGCTCTCGGTTATGAGCTGGCCAAACGCAAAGCCGTCTATCTGGATATGAATTTCTGGATTGAATTGCGCGCCGCCAATGCCGGAAAAGGCAAAGCGAAAGCAACTGAGCTGCTCGATCTACTGCGCAAGGGCGTCGAAAGCGGTCACCTATTTTGTCCGATCAGCGAAAGCGTCTTTTTAGAGTTAATGAAGCAGACCGACCCGGTCTCGCGCGAGGAAACGGCAGCACTCATCGATTCTTTGAGTCTTGGCGTAACCCTCATGGACCAGGAAAGGCGTGTCGCGACAGAAATCGCACATTTCATGCATGTGGGCTCAGGCAGGATCAATTTGCACCCACTCAAGCGTTTGATGTGGACCAAGCTCACCTATGTCTTGGGCTACGTGCACCCCGCGAATACCGGATTTGATCCGGCAACTGAGCTTGCGCTTCAAAAGGCCTTCTTCGACCACATGTGGACCATATCCTTGCGGGAGATGGTGAGGATGATCGATCCATCTGGCATGGCGGATAGCGATTGCAGCGCTATCGCAGCGAACCTGAATGCCGGAATCGCGGCGCACACTCACGAGGTGCGAAGCTTTGCCGGCGTGTATTCCTCCGAGGTGCGAGGGGTTGCCGATCTGGTCAGCCCTATCGCTGTTGACGTGATGATCGACATGGCCCGCGATCAGGGCATAGAGCTTGAAAGCCCCAGCCGCGCGCAGCGTCAAGAATCCGAACGCCAGTACAGAAACCTCATGGCTTTGGCCCTTGAGCGCAACCGGGCGCGAGAGGCGCTACGGACGATGCACATTCTGGCCTCTCTTCACGCATCGCTCCGTTGGAACAAAGGCCAGAAATTCGATGGAAATGACATTTTCGACTTCAATCACGCTGCGGCTGCCCTGGCCTATTGCGATGCCTTCTTCACCGAAAAGCCGCTGCGCACGATGGTCACGCAATCGCACGTAGCGTTGGACACGCTGTATGGGTGCCGCGTGCTCGACAAAGTCGAAGACGCGATTGCTTGGCTCAGGACTCTTCAGGGAAGTCCGCCGCCCCCCTGATATCAGGTACTAGCGGCGATCGAGCGGCCGGACGTTCGTTCCTGGTTCGGTGCCGCCGGAGCAGGAAGACTCCAAGCCCGGTGAGTGGGTTCATGGGGCGGTGCAAGGCCCTTGTGTCGATGGGGCGGGAAAGCTGACATCTTTCCCGCGTGGTCTAGCGGCAAGGCGCTGGCGGCATCCAAACCGCGTAGGGTTGGCCTTGGCGTCCAGGGAGCTGCGACGCTCCGCTGGTGGTGATGGAACGACCACACGTTCCGCTGGCCTCGGTCCGGTTCGATACCGGTTGGGGCCATGGCTGCTGCACTCGCCGATTTATTGCGTCGACGTATGCCCGTCAGAGCGCCCAGCTCCGCATGCCGGTTCACACTTGGACTATCCAGTGTGCTAGCGTCGAAGGCCCGCTTCCGGGCGGGCTTCGAATTTCCGCAACTGGCGCTTCTGGCCCACGCCGCCGAGAGCTTGCTTGAGTTGCCGATGACGGTGCGACGCCGAAGCCGTGATGCCGTGTCGGCACGTGAATGACCCTGTCCACACAAGCCGTAAGGCCAGGAGCCGCTTCGGCCTCGGTAGGGTCACACGGCCACCTTGATGCGTCGGTTCTGGCGTCCCTTGTTGTCTATCTTGACGATACGCGCAGGGCGCGCCTGGCCAGTCGAAGCGAGATGCGTTCCACCACAAGCCTGCCGATCGAGGCCAGCAATCTCGACGATGCGCACGGAGCCATCCTCGCTCGGAGGCGGTGCAACGCTCTTGCTGCGAAACATGCCATCGATCTCCTTGGCCTTCTCATAGAGCATGAAGCCGGCCATCACCGGGAGATCTGAAGCGATGACGTCGTTTAGGGCTCCTTCAAGCGCCCGCAGCCTCTCGCTATCAGCACCGGGCAGGTCAAAGTCGACGCGGAACGTGCCGTCGGCGCTGAGCTGTGCGCCCGTCAGGAGCGCACCACCAAAGCGGGTGTAGACGAGAGCATTGAGCATATGCGCGAGCGTGTGCAGTTCGCACATGAGGTTGCGGAACGACCGGTCGACATCGATCCGGATAAGGCCGTACGGCGCGGCGTCTCCATCGAAGCGATGCCACACGCCACGTGGACCGGAGCACGTGCCGATGATGGGCGCCGTGCCGCCCGACCACGTCAGCATGGCGCGATCGGCAAGCTGGCCACCACCGCCAGGAAACACCGGTGAGCGTTTGATGAGGACAGCACCAGGCTGCGCGTCGAGCACAGTTGCCTCGATATGAAGCATATCCGGGTAGTCTAGGTAGAGGGGCCGGAGCATGGCAAGACTCTATCTTACGGCAACTTCTACGCCAAGAACCGGCGCCAGTGATTCCTCCCACCTCCCGTTACTCAACCAATGCGATTATCGGCTTGGCCCAGCCTCTCAACTGGCCGACGTCGCTAGGGGCCGATAGCGCGCAAGCCAAGCCCCGATCGAGAATGTCCGCCTTGGACTGCGCCCGGTCCGTTAGACAGCGCCGACCGTCCACACCTGCTCGCCGTCAGCGCTCTTGAGACCATTTAGGGGTTTTGGGGAAGGGAGGATTTCTGGATCATCGCAGCCATCATGGAGCGGAGATGAGACAGAAATCCGGGCCGGAGAAAGCACCGGCAGAGCAGGTCGTGAAGGACATTCGCCGCGCGACCCGCCGACAGTTTTCCGCTGAAGAGAAGATCCGCATCGTGCTGGAAGGGGTACGCGGCGAGGAGAACATCGCCGAGCTATGCCGGCGCGAAGGGATCGCCTCGTCGATGTATTACGGCTTGTCGAAGGAGTTCCTCGACGCGGGTAAGCGCCGGCTGGCCGGCGATACGGCGCGCGCGGCGACCTCCAACGAGGTCAAGGAGCGGCGTCGTGAGGCGCAGGCGCTGAAGGAGGTCGTAGCCGATCTTACCTTAGAAAACCGCCTGCTCAAAAAAAAGCATGCGGGCGGATGGGGAAGACGACACCTGAGATATCCCGCATCCGAGAAGGCCGAGATCATCCGCCTGGTAGAGGCCTCGCATCTGCCGGCGCGACGCACCCTGGACAAGCTCGGCATCACCAGGGCGAACTTTTATCGCTGGTATGATCGCTATCTGTGCGGCGGGGTCGAGGCACTGGCCGATCATTGTTCAAAACCAGACCGGGTCTGGAATAGAATCCCCGATCCGATCAGGGGCGAGATCATCGACCTGGCGCTGCGCGAGACGGAGCTGAGCCCACGCGAGCTCGCGGTGCGCTTCTCCGACGAGAAGCGCTCCTTCGTCTCGGAAGCGTCGGTCTATCGGCTGCTGAAGGCGCATGATCTCATCACCAGCCCGGCCTATATCGTCATCAAGGCGGCGTCCGAGTTCAAGGACAAGACGACGGCGCCCAACCAGCTCTGGCA
>APMI01010517.1_pt1 | contig 14563 bp, 13 predicted proteins | sample 667938 | NCBI WGS metagenome assembly APMI01 (sample SAMN01084076, study PRJNA167559) | wastewater metagenome | biome: Wastewater | place: Denmark: Ejby Moelle, Odense | collected 2011-11-28 | reverse complement strand
TTATTATGTTTTTACAGTAGTCCTTCAAAATTCATGGTTCGGGACACCTGAATCGCCAGAATTACAGGCAGCCTGTGTCTTTTTTTAAAGGATCAGCAGTTTTTCAATGACCTCTTTTTTCTTATTGCCGGGTGCTGTTACCCGCAGTTTATATATGTAAACACCACGTCCGGGCTTATCTCCAAATTCATCCCGGCCATCCCATTGAATTTCATCTGACCGGTTACCATCCGTGGTGATCGTTTTCCGGATGGTTTTAATGACCCGGCCGGTAACAGTCATAATCTGCAGGTAAACCTGTAACAGCTGACCCGGTTTATTATGTTCAAACCAGAAACTGGTATTACTGGTAAACGGATTAGGATAATTCAGCACATGACTTAATTTCAGTTCCTCGTCATTGGCTACCGTGAATTCAAGAAGAGCTTCATTGGAGTTGTTCAGGACATCCCATGCTTTTATCTTCAGGCTATGCGAACCTGGTTCTAATGCAGGAAGCTGGAACCGGGCCGTTCCCTGCTGGTAGCTGTCGGGGTCACTCTGGTAAAAATCATTCAGGATAAAATAGCGGTTATTATCGTTGTCCAGGGTAGCCACTATATCATGACCGATACCCATCCCTGTTGTATTGATGCCTGATGAGTCAGCCAGTTTTACGATTAATACCGGGTTTTCATTAGTAATCCCCCCGTTCACAAATTTCTCGTCATTCAGGTAAGGTTTTATTTCAGGACCTTCGGTATCGTTACCGGTGTTATTTCCAGCCCCTCCCACAATGAAATTAGTAAATGCCCCGGCCGCATCCGCTGTGCCATTTTCTGCATACAAACTCAGTTTACCGTTTCCGTATTGGAAATTGATATCCTTCGGTACTTTAAAAGAAAACGAGAACCTTCCATTTTGAACCGTTGCCTTGCCTTTGAACAGGCTATTGTTTTGTACCACGAAAGAAGTTACCTGGCTGGCAGCATCATTTGCCAGGGTGCTGATCGTTTGCGGCTTATCAAAAACAACCGGGTACACAGTACCATTGAAACCAGTAAGTATATTACCCTGTAAATCGGTCACTTCTCCTTCAATGATGATTTTTTCAGTTGAGCGTAAGGTATCAGCTTGTGCAACAGGGATACCGTTTACATTAGTAGCCCTTACTTTTAGTTGAGGAAATGCCAGCGTTAATGCGGGATCACCCAATAAAGTAAACTTCCTGTTATTGGTCACATCGCCGGAAGTTTGGTAAGTAAAATTCTTCGCATCCTTTACGGCATCGCCCAATGTTTTATACTTCCCGCTTGCATCGGCCTGCAAAGCCAGTTGCAGGTAATTGTTATTCATGATCCGGTTACTGAATGCAAAAACAACCCGGGTGGTTGTCATCAATGCAATAGCTCCTGTTTTTGGCCGTACTAGAATATTTTCACCAATGGAATTAATTGCAGGATTATCATAAGGTGCAAAATCACAGGTAGCAGTTATAAACAAAGGCAGTTTATCAGCGTTATTCCAGTTATTAACGATATCCTGGTCCAGCACGGTTTCCTCGGCCAATCTCCTGGCACCACCATGACCATTATAATTCCATATCAATGTGCCATTATAAATCTGGTTATTGATGGCAATATTTGCCTGCGGATAGCTGCTGCCGCCTGAACCGCTTTCCTGCCGGAAAGCATCTAAGTAAATCTTTTGCTGGTTAGCAACAGGAAGCACAGTGCCTGCTGTTGTTGTAAATATCTCCGCATCCTGCACATGCAGGTTCGCATCTTCATCATCCGCAATAAACGTTAAATTATTCCGCCAGGAACCCAATGCAGTTGGAGCATAATAAGCGATTACCTTGTCCACAAAATTTTTTGCCTCATCGGCATTCTTTGCCGGCACCCTTCCGATACCAATATCGAGGTAGTTAATTATCAGCCCGGAGTTGATATCCTCATTGTCATCCAGGAACCCATAAAAATCATCGGATGCATAGGTAGATAATGGGTCGAGCGAAAAATTATTTTCCCAGGCCGGAACAAAGCTGGTATTATTATTTAACCTGTCTTTAAAATCATAAGAAGCATCGCCAAACAACAGCAGATACTTTGGTTTATCTGCAGTACTTGTACCAAATTTGTCATAATACATTTTTACAAAATCCCTGATAGCCACAGGATCGGGACTGCCGCTGGCAAATTCATTGAACACCTGGTCGGTTGTAACTACTGCGGTACGCAAACTATTTTGCTGCTGGTGAAATTGTGCAAGCCTCTGTGCCTGTTGTAAAAAAGCAGGATAGGAAATAATAAGATAATCAGCCACTGAAGCACTATGCAGGTCTTGTGTACTGACCCTGCCAATAGCAGCAGGTACAAGGAAATTTGTATTGTTGAAGGTCACATACTCTCTTAGTCGTGAGGCTGAATTCACGAACCTAAAATCAGAACCGGATAGCGTTCCGGGTATTTGAACGGGTGTTAGCGGGTCAGTGATATCCCATACCCGGGTAGCTGCGGTTGCATTGCTCACCACAAAGCCGGCATTATTGCCTGGACCGACACTTGGCCAGTCACGAAACAGCAATTGATCTGTCCCGTTCAGGGAAAGATTACGGCGGCAAAAAAGTTCAAACCAGTTGAGCCACCCCTGTGCATTAAAACTGCCAGGCACAAAACTATAATTGACCAGCAGGCTGTTTTGGGTGGCCGCTGTATTATAAATACTGGTTGATTGCTGTGCAAAGAGATCATAAATGCCACCGTTCACTCCATTGATAAATGATTGACCCAGTAATTGATTGTTTAACCGGACATCAAAACGGCTGGCGGCACCCACTGAACGTGCAATACAGTGACTAATGATTGTAACGGGGGAATTACTGGTAAGATTTGACAACCCGACTGCAAAATCCCGGGATGTTGTTTTGCCGGGCATATTGGCAAATTCTTCGCCGTACCATTCGCGGCCACTGGCTAAAAAATTAACAGTATCCAGCTCATGAAAATACCGGTCTGAAAAGCTGGTTACTATAGTATTGGGAGAAGAAACGACTGCTGAAGTACTAATTCTTTTCCCCGTACCCCCTACTGATAAAAAGTAAAAGGAACGGTCACTGTATAAGTTCTTTTTGTGAACAAACCGGTGATTAAGGGAATCTTTTACCCATTGATCCGGGCCGGTTCCGTAAAAAAGGATATAATCTGACCCGTTCAACACACCATCACCACCATCCACCACCATAATAGCATTTTCCTGCAGGTCATCTGCCCAGGATCCTCCATTAGCCTCGGCCAGCATTTGCCCCCCGTTTCCAAACAATCGTATGGAATTAGATGCGAGGTTACCCGTAAAGACACCCAGGCTATTCAGAAAGGGAATATCTATCTTATAGATACCTGCCGATTTGATAGCCAGCTTGTACCAATTACCTGAAGACAGCACAGAACTGGCTTTATAGGTGCGTTGCGAAGAGGCTGTCAACGACAACAAAAAAGCTCCCGCAGCTGCTATAAACCAGCGTTTTGACATAAGTGCAAAAATCAGGATAAATGGGAATTTCCCCTTGCAAAAAAAGTAGTTATGCGTAACAATTTATTTTTAATCTGTTTATATTCGCAATTCGTCGTAGTAAAATTTTTGCCCTGTGCAATATTTTAACCTCAGGCGGCGTTAAAACTATTCCAATTCATAGGTTTATGCAAAAAGCAATGAAAGTGAAAAACTTAGTAATCCTCTTATCCTGTGTGATGCTGCTGGCATCCTGTAAAAATGGTCTTTTTAATAAGAACAAGAAGGCTAAATCTGATGTAACCGGCTGGAACTACAACGACAAGAACATGGGCGGCTACCAGGTAGCTAAGTCCAAAGAACAGGGTCTCGGGCCAGGTTTGGTTTTTGTTCAGGGTGGTACCTTCACAATGGGACAAACAGACGAAGACATTATGGGCGACTGGAATAACATTCCCCGCCGTGTATCCGTGCCTTCGTTCTATATCGATAAAACAGAAGTGGCCAATGTTCACTATCGTGAATACTTATTCTGGCTGCAACGTGTATTTGATCCTTCTGATCCTGCAAATCAACCTATTTTGGATGCAGCGCTTCCGGATACCCTGGTATGGAGAAGTGAACTGAGCTACAACGAGCCATTGGTTGAGTTCTACCTTCGCCATCCCGGTTTTAATGACTATCCTGTGGTTGGTGTTAGCTGGAAACAGGCACATGATTTCTGCTTATGGAGAAGTGACCGTGTTAATGAAGGTATCCTTTTACAGAAAGGTTTCATTAACAAGCAAGGAATACAAGGTCAACAACAGGAAAACAACTTTACTACCAAGTCATACTTATTAGGTCTTTACCAAACAGCTCCCGGCAAAACCGCCACTTCTAAAAAGAAAAATGACCTGAGAACCCCCCAAGGACAACCGAGAACAACGGTAACCATGGAAGATGGTATTATGTTGCCTGATTACCGCCTGCCTTTTGAAGCAGAGTGGGAATATGCCGCTTACGGCCTTATCAACCAAAACCCCCGTCCTTCTGCTAAAGAAGGCAAGAGAGGCGAGGAATTACAATCTAACAAGCAAATCTACCCCTGGTCACATAATGTAAATGGTCTTCGTGATACCCGCCGCGGAAGCTGGCAGGGTCAGTTCCTTGCTAATTTTAAAAGAGGTGGTGGTGACGTAGCTGGTGCGGCTGGTGGTTTGAACGACCGTGCTTTCTATACAGCTCCTGTAAATTCTTTTTATCCAAATGGATTTGGCATCTACAATATGGCCGGTAACGTAAGTGAGTGGGTACAGGACGTTTATCGTCCTATGACATTAATGGATGCGGATGATGTGGCTCCTTTCCGTGGTAATAAATTCAGAACCATTGCCAAAAACGAAAACGGTGAAGCAGAGATTGACAGTACAGGGCGTGTAAAAATGAGAGATGTTACTGATGCAGAGAGCAAGAACCGCCGTAACTATCAAAGAGGTAATGTAATCAACTTCCTGGATGGTGATACTTTATCACAGGCCTCATATGGGTATGGGTTAACCACACTGGTTAGTGATAAATCAAGAGTATATAAAGGTGGTAGCTGGAATGACAGAGCTTACTGGCTTAGCCCCGGAGCCCGTCGTTTCCTGGAAGAAGACCAGGCGATGAGTACATTGGGTTTCCGTTGTGCTATGGACCGGATGGGCAGCCCTGAAGGTAACAAACGTAAAACAGGTAACCTGTTCCCTACCCGCAGGCAAAAGCGTTAATATCGTTTTCATACAAAATAAAAACCCTCCGGCTCCGGAGGGTTTTTATTTTGTATCCCACTCTGCCTTGCTCAACCTATTTTTGCAGCATGCTAATTGAACAGCTTTATAAAGTATACCTGCAATATCCTTCCGTGCAAACGGATACCCGTAAACTAAAAGCAGGCGATATCTTCTTTGCTTTGAAAGGCGGCAATTTCAATGGTAATGCATTCGCTGAACAAGCCATTCAGGCTGGTGCTGTTTGTGCAGTAATTGATGAAGCTGCCTGTGAAATACCAGGTAAAACATTTTTAGTGGAGGATGTACTGACAACCCTGCAGCAATTAGCTAAATATCACCGGGAACAGTTCAGTATACCCTTTATTGCAATTACCGGAAGCAACGGGAAAACAACTACCAAGGAACTCGTGCATGCTGTTCTTTCCTCTTCTTATAAAACATATACCACTGAAGGCAATCTTAACAATCATATCGGCATTCCGCTGACCATTTTGAAAATCAAACCCGATGCTGAACTGGCGGTGATAGAAATGGGTGCCAATCACCAAAAAGAAATTGAAAATTATTGTGTGTATACCCAGCCCACACACGGCATTATCACGAATTGTGGTAAAGCTCACCTGGAAGGTTTTGGCGGTATAGAAGGGGTACGAAAAGGCAAAGGTGAACTATATGATTTCTTAAAGAGGCATAACGGGACCGCTTTTGTGATGTGGGATTACGGCTACCTGCAAGAAATGAGCAAAGGCATCCCTTCCATCATCAAATACGGAACGAACCATTCAGATATTGAGGGACAGGTGCTGAAAAGTGAGCCCTTTCTGGAAGTGAATATTACAAAAGGTTCTGATGCCGGCACTATTCAAACGCAGCTGGTGGGAGATTATAATTTACCGAATGTACTTGCAGCGGTTACAGCAGGTAACTATTTTAATATTCCCGGTGCTATTATAAGAAAGGCAGTAGAAAATTATGTTCCCTCTAACAGCCGGTCTCAATTAGTAGAAAAAGGAACCAATAAGATTATACTGGATGCCTATAATGCGAACCCCAGCAGCATGAAGCTGGCGATCGAAAATTTCGCCAAACTATCCGCTGCAAATAAAGTATTGATCCTTGGGAGTATGGCTGAATTAGGCGGGGAAAGCCTGCCGGAACATAAAGCTATATCCGAATTGATAGCACAATATAACTGGAAAGCTGTGGTATTGGTGGGTGGGGATTTTCTAAAATTTGAACACCCCTTCACTACTTTTACAAATGCTGCTGAAGCTAAAAACTGGCTGCAGGGTCAGCATTTTGAAAACACCCATTTACTGATAAAAGGAAGCCGGAGCATGCAAATGGAAAAAGTACTGGACTAATTAAAATTGATTGTATGGAATGGAAAAAACTCTTTCCCAATTTTGAACCCGAACTGGTGGAGCTTATTGAAAAAAATGCCGTGCAACGGTCTTTCAATGCAGGGGATATTATTATGCGTACCGGGCAATATATTAAATCAACAGCCCTCGTTCTGGAAGGGCAAATAAAAATTTACCGGGAAAATCCTGAAGGTGGTGAATTCCTGATGTATTATCTCGGGCCGGGGCAGGCCTGTGCCGTATCTATGATTTGTGCCATACAATCCACCACCAGTGAAATTATGGCCAAAGCGGAAGTTGATTCTGAAGTACTGATGGTACCTGTGCAGCTCATGGATGATATGATGAACAAATACAAAAGCTGGTACCAGTTCGTAATACAAACCTATCGCAGCCGTTTTGATGAGCTACTGTCCGTGGTAGACAATATCGCTTTCCGGAATATGGATGAGCGCCTTGAATTCTATTTAAAGAGGCACGCAGAAAAAACAGGTAAGAAAACTTTTGAAATATCTCACCAGGAGATCGCCGATGATCTGCATAGTTCCAGGGAGGTTATTTCCCGTTTGCTGAAAAAGATGGAGCAACGAAATCTTGTACGGCTGCACCGTAATATGATAGAGCTGATTTAATAAACCCTGTGATTTCGATCACAGTGCAGGCAGCTCCTTTTGCCTAATCTTGTAAAAAATACATGGAGATACTCGGCTACATAGCAGCCATTCTTATTGGCATTTCATTGGGGATGGTCGGCAGCGGAGGTTCTATCCTCACAGTCCCTGTTTTGGTTTACTTAATGAGTGTACACCCGCTGTTAGCCACTACAAGTTCTTTATTCATTGTAGGCACCACCAGCCTTGTAGGTGGGATAAGGGCCTATGGCAAAGGCCTTGTTGATTTTAAAGCTGTCACCGAGTTTGGCTTCCCTTCAATTTTCTCCATATTTATTACCCGTCACTACTTATTACCAGCAATACCCGAACGGTTTTTTTCTATTGGCTCTGTAACAGTTTCAAAAGAAATGTTCTTAATGGTGGTCTTTGCTATATTAATGCTCCTGGCATCCTACTCGATGATACGCAGCAGCGACAACGAAAAAGAGCCAGGACAAACTGCCGAGAGACGACAGGGCAAAGTTTTCCCGCTGATGCTATTAGGATTGGCAATCGGAGTGATAACCGGGCTGCTTGGTGCAGGAGGTGGCTTCCTGATCATACCGACCCTTGTCTTGTTTCTGAATTTATCCATGAAAAAGGCAGTTGGTACTTCCCTGCTTATCATTGCTATTAATTCTCTGTTTGGTTTTTTATTCAGCCTGAAGCAATTTGAATTTGACTGGCTGTTATTAATCTCATTTACAGTCCTTGCGATTGCAGGAATTTTTATTGGAAGCAGGATCGCTGATAAGATACCGGCGGCTTCCCTGAAAAAAGGATTTGGCTGGTTCATTCTTATTATGGGAATTTATATCATTACAAAGGAAGTTTTTTTGAAATAGCCATTTTCTATCTGTGACATAAGTCATAGATAGCCGGCATCAACATTCCCAATTTTGTAAACGTAAATAATTTGTACATGAGAGTTGAACAAATCTATACTGGTTGTCTTGCACAAGGCGCTTATTACATCGAGAGTAATGGCGAAGCAGCTATTATAGATCCGCTGCGTGAAGTACAATCTTATATCGAAAAAGCAGAGAGAAACAACGCAACTGTTAAATACGTTTTTGAAACACATTTTCATGCTGACTTTGTAAGTGGCCATCTTGACCTCAGCAATAAAACAGGCGCACCTGTCGTGTACGGACCTACTGCTAAACCCCTCTTTGAAGCATATATAGCAAAAGACGGGGAAGAATTCAAAATAGGAGATATTACCATTACTGCATTACATACACCCGGTCATACAATGGAAAGTACCTGTTACCTGCTGAAGGATGAAAAAGGAAAGGAGACGGCCTTATTTTCAGGTGATACCTTATTTATTGGTGATGTGGGGCGGCCTGACCTGGCTCAAAAAGTAGTCGCAGACCTGACACAGGAAAAATTAGCCGGTCACCTGTTTGATTCCTTACGTAATAAAATCATGTCATTACCCGATGATATTATTGTATATCCTGCACATGGTGCTGGCAGTGCCTGTGGTAAAAATATGAGTAAAGAAACCACTGACACCCTGGGGCATCAGAAGGAAACAAACTATGCTCTTCGTGCCAACATGACCAAAGAAGAATTCATCAGGGAAGTAACTACCGGCCTGACCACCCCGCCGGCTTATTTTCCGCTTAATGTAATGCTGAACATACAAGGCTACGAGAGTATTGATATTGTTTTGGCAAGAGGACAGCAGGCTTTATCACCAGATGCTTTTGAAACCGCGGCTAATGAAACAGGAGCATTGATTTTGGACACAAGAGATCCCCAGGTTTTTACTAAAGCATTTATTCCAAACTCAATCAATATCGGTATTGATGGAAGCTTCGCTCCCTGGGTCGGCGCAATGATACCTGATATCAGGCAGGAGATACTGATAGTGGCAGAAGCGGGACGGGAAGAAGAAGTAATCACCAGGCTGGCCCGGGTTGGCTATGATAAAACGATCGGTTACCTAGATGGAGGTTTTGACAGCTGGGTAAATGCAGGTAAGGAAATTGATTGGATCAGATCTGTTGATGCGGATGAACTGGCGAACATTATGAGCCGGGAAAAAATAAATCTTCTTGATGTTAGAAAAGCAAGCGAGTTTAAAAGTGAGCAGGTAATTGGTGCAGAAAATATTCCGCTGGATTTTATCAACGACAGCATGGCACAGATTGATAAAACCAAAACTTATTATGTGCACTGTGCAGGTGGTTATCGTTCCATGATCTTTAATTCAATTTTAAAAGCCCGTGGCTTTGATAATTTAATTGATGTAAAAGGTGGTTTCAAAGCCATCAAAGAAAGCGGGAAAATTAATGTCAGTAATTATGTATGTCCGTCAACTTTATTATAAACAACTGATTTAAAAATAAATGAATATGCTAAAAGAGATAATTAAACAGGCCTCAACCGTACTGGTGGATGTCCGCAGTGCCTGGGAATTCGAAATGGGGCATGCGCCGGGTGCCAGAAATATTCCATTAGACGAAATACCCGCAAGAATTGAGGAATTCAAATCCATCCGGCAGCCGGTAGTGGTTTATTGCCGCAGCGGTGCACGCAGTGGTATGGCAACAACTATTTTGCAACAAAACGGGATTACGAATGTCTACAATGGCGGCGGCCTTGCAGATATTCAGTTCCTTCTAAACTAAGACTCATGTTAGGATTTTTTAAAAAACTATTCGGCGGCACTACTGTCGACTTTAAAGAATTAGTAAATAACGGTGCTATAATTGTTGATGTAAGGAGTCCCGGAGAATACAAAACAGGACATATTAAAGGCTCTAAAAACTTCCCCCTGGATAGTATCCTCAGCAAAGTGAATGATCTGAAAAAAACCAACAAACCTGTCATTACTGTCTGCAGGAGCGGTGCCAGGAGTGGAATGGCTAAAGGTATATTGAAATCAGCCGGCATCGAAGTATACAACGGAGGCCCCTGGTTCAGTTTACAAAATAAAATTTAACGGTCTCTTCATTTCAAGCGATAACACAAGAAAGGTGAACGGCGATTAAACATTACCGGTTCACCTTTCTGCATATTTGGTAATTTCGGTTTTTAAACCAACCAAATATGTTAGAATGGCTAAAGCAGCCCTGGCCCTGGTATGTGGCAGGGCCCCTGATCGGGCTGATGGTACCGGTACTATTATTAATCGGGAATAAATCTTTCGGCATTTCGTCTTCGCTGCGACATATCTGCGCCGCCTGTTTACCGGCAAAAATCCCTTTCTTTCAATATGATTGGAAAAAAGAAATCTGGAACCTGTTTTTTGTTACCGGCGTTTCGATCGGTGGGTATATTGCTGCCACTTTGCTGAACAACCAATCAGCCATTGAAGTAAGCCCGGGACTACAACAGGAACTCGCCGGGTATGGCATCAGCAATTATAATACTATCGTCCCTGCTGAGTTATTTAACTGGTCAGCATTATTAAGCCTGAAAGGGCTTATTATGATGGTCGGCGGCGGCTTCCTGATAGGTTTTGGAACCCGCTATGCAGGAGGATGTACCAGTGGTCATTCAATCATGGGGCTTTCCATGCTGCAATTGCCTTCTCTCATCGCTACTATTTGCTTTATGGCCGGTGGGTTCATCGTTGCCAACCTCGTACTTCCGTTAATTCTCAAACTCTGACAGCTATGAAGACCAGTCAAACTATACAAGAAAAAAGACAGCATGATTTTTTAACAGATAATACTGACTTCGAAGTCCGTTCACTGGATGCCGTATGTCTTAATGAATCGGAACTGAATCACCCCTGGTGGTATAATTTCAAGTATGCTTTTGCAGGGGTCTTATTCGGTATACTACTGGTAAAAGCAGAGGTCATCTCCTGGTTCCGTATACAGGAAATGTTTCGTTTCCAGAGCTTTCATATGTACGGTGTTATTGGCTCGGCAGTTGCTGTGGGCATGCTGTCTGTCTGGCTTATCAAAAAATACAAAGTCAAAACAATTTATGGAGAACCTATTGAATTTGTAACAAAGAAACTGAACAAGGGGAATATCATTGGTGGATTATTATTCGGAGCTGGCTGGGCTATCACCGGGGCTTGCCCGGGACCTTTGTTTGCACAGATTGGAACGGGAGCCACGGTAACAATCATTACTCTTTTAAGCGCCATTGAAGGCACCTGGGTTTATGGGTATTTCAGGGAAAAATTACGGAATTAATAGCTGTAATAAAAATAAGCAGCCCGAAGGTTGCTTATTTTTATTAGTGTTGAATATATGGTTTTCGTTTCTCCGGGGGTCAGATAAATAACATATGTGTCCCTTCACCGGCGCTTTGTTTGTAAAAATCTCCCACAGTGATCACTTCTTCCACTCCTTCATACAGGTCTTCTTTCTTATAGTGGAACATATCCATCGCCAGTTTACAAGCCCACATTCTCACACCGGAAGCAGAAAGTATATCCAGAAATTCTGCCACATCAGGCATATCGATCTTTTCCATTTCTTTTTTCATCATCGTTGTAGCCAGGGCTTCCACCCCCGGCAAACCACCCAACATGGTAGGGATATGCATGGCAGGGTTACCAACAGTAGCCACGTGCAGGTGTGTCAGTTTTTTCTTATGAATGGATTCAAGTCCAAAGAAGGTAAAAAATAACTCTGCCTCAATACCTTCCATCCTGGCTCCGTTGGCCAGTACAAAAGCAGCATACACATTCTCCAGTGTTCCCTTCGACAAGATGATCATCATCTTTTTTATTTCGCCTTTATTCTCGTTCATAATTAATATGCTTTAATAATTTTAAATACAGCTGGCTGGTTTAGGAATTCCTGCTATTTTAGTTGCAGTTTTCAATGGTGCTTTGGGAAACAATTGGTAGAACTCCTTAATATCCACCACCCCGCTCTTGCCAATTTTTCGTATACTAAGCGGAACTTCGTTTTTATATTCGGTTTGTAAATAGCTCAGCACTTCCCAATGTCTCGGGCTAAGACTTATCTCGGCTTCTGCAGCCAGCTCATCAGCAATGGATTTATCCCATTGTTTAAAGTCAGTGAGATACCCTTCTTCATTTACGGCAATTGTTTTGCCTGCGATAACTTTTTCCATGATTGTTGATTTATAGTGATTAATTGTATTTTTTTCCTGATTCAGACATCGTAGCTGAAACAAAAGGTATATGCGTCCCTTTCAATAACACATTCCAGTAGATCCATCTGAATGCCAGTTTACCCATGTGATTCATGCGGCTTTCTTTTAATAACTTCAATGGCCCGATCCCCGGGAAAGGAAAACTACCTTCAACCGGCTCGTGGGTATAATTAAAATCAATGAGCAGCGCTTTTCCATTACCCGTTTCAATAAAGCAGTTGGCATGACCGTCAAATTCTTCCTTTAGCGGTTCACCTTTTATATAGCGGAGAATATTCTCAGTAAGTATTTCTGCTTCAAAGTGTGCAACGGAGCCTGCTTTGGAAGCGGGGATATTGCTTGCGTCACCCAGCACAAACACATTGGCATATTCTTTTGATTGCAGCGTAGCTTTATGAGTGGGTACATAATTCAGGTCATCGCCCATCCCCGATCTTTCCATTACCTCATCCCCTTTATTAGTGGGAACGGTTACCAGTATATCAAATGGAATCGACCTGCCACCATAATCCACAATCTCTTTCTTCTCATTATCCACATGTTCAATAGCAAAATCACTTTCGATCTTTATATGTTTTTCTTCCAGCAGATGCTCCAGCGCCTCGGTAGCTTTGGGTTTGGTGAAGGCCCCACTTAAAGGCGTCACATAAGTAATCTCCACTTTATCCCTCATATGCTTATGCTTGAAAAAAGAATCTGCCAGGAAGGCAAACTCCAGCGGGGCAACAGGACATTTAATGGGCATCTCTGTAATATGAACAACCAGCTTGCCGCCCTCCCAGTTCCTGAGTTTGTTCCGGAGTGCAAGAGATCCCTCGAAAGTATAAAAGTCGAATACAGATTTGTGCCACTCGGTGCCTTTCATACCTTCTGTTTCTTCAGGAGCAATCTTAGCGCCTGTTGCAACGATGAGAATATCATAATTTAACTCCCGGCCATCCGCCATTTTCACTTTGTTCTCTGCCGGAACCACTCTGTCAATCTTCCCTTTTATAAGATTTGCCTGCTTTGGGATAAATTCATCAATAGACTTTATGATGTCTTCCGGGGTATAAATATCAAAGGGTAAAAAAAGATAACCGGGTTGATAATGATGCTCCTCTCTTTCATCAATGATACTGATCTTCCAGTCTGCCTTCTTCAGCTCGTGGCTAAGGTGATTGGCCATCATTGTTCCGGCAGTACCTGCTCCGAGTATAACAAGCTGTTTCATCGTATTTATTTTGTGGGTCTGATATTCAATTGCCTTGTAAAATTCGTCCGGCACCCTCCCGTAGTCTGCGAGTTCTGTCACAAAAACAAATGAGTCATATCAGGCCGGAAAATGATTCTCTTTCAAACAACCGGAATATCGGCTGCTATGTGATATAAGTCACTTTCAGATAAATATGGCAGTAGTATAGAAACGGGCTGGTAATAAATCACCATCAGTGATATTAATCACCTGCAAAAAAAGGCAGTACCAATATTTTTGAATGCAGAAGTTATCCCGTTAAAAACTTAGTATGAAACTTGTACTTGCATTTCTGATCGCTATTCCCGTTCTTTCCGGCCCTGTAACCAAAGCACAAACTGGTCAGCCTTTTTCTATAACGCTGGAGCCGGTTATTATTAATGAAATGGGAGGGATTCAATCTTATGCCTGGGCACGGAAAGATGATAAAATATTACTTGTTGGTGGCAGAACAGATGGTTTGCACAAAAAACAACCCTTTGCTGCATTCAGACCACAGTATAATAACGCTGATCTTATTGTGATTGATATTGAAAGAGACAAAATATGGCGCAGGCCGGTAGAGCATTTACCCGCTCCGATCGCGGAACAATTACAAAGCACCAATATGGGATTTTACCAGGATGCTGATCAGCTCCTGCTAACCGGGGGATACGGTTATAGCCCAACTCAAAAGGACCACATCACTTTCCCATACCTGGTCCGGATGAAAATACCCGGATTAATAAATGCGATTATAAACAATAAAGAAATACTGGCTTTTATAGACCAGGTCAGGGATGAAAGAATGGCTGTAACCGGTGGCCGCTTAAACAAGCTTGCTGACAGACTGTACCTTGTGGGCGGGCAGCGGTTTGATGGACGTTATAACCCACATGGGCCTGATCATGGGCCCGGTTTCTCACAAGAGTATACAAACCAGATAAGAAAATTCATTGTTGCCGGTAAAGAAGGCCAGCCTGTTATTGA
>APMI01044963.1_pt1 | contig 14573 bp, 8 predicted proteins | sample 667938 | NCBI WGS metagenome assembly APMI01 (sample SAMN01084076, study PRJNA167559) | wastewater metagenome | biome: Wastewater | place: Denmark: Ejby Moelle, Odense | collected 2011-11-28 | reverse complement strand
GAGCTTGGTCTGAAGCATGTTGTCGTGACTAGCGTCGCACGTGACGATTTGAAAGACGAGGGGGCAACACAGTTTGCTCTAACGATTTCAGCACTTCATGAAGCTAATTCGTTGTGTATCGTTGAGGTTCTGACTCCGGATTTCAAAGCAAAGAAAGACCTAATCAAGATTGTTACTGACACGCATCCTGAGATCTACAACCATAACATCGAAACCATTGAGCGCTTGCACACGGTGGTTCGTCCGCAAGCGCGATATGAAAGGTCTCTTGCTGTCCTAAGAACCGTAAAAGAGTTAGATCCAACTATTTACACGAAGTCTGGCATCATGCTTGGACTTGGCGAAACAAAGGATGAAGTCGTGAAGACGTTACGAGATCTACGTAGCAACGGAGTGGATGCCGTCACTATCGGGCAGTACCTGCGCCCAACCATGCATCACCTTCCGGTTAACGAATTCATTCATCCAAAGGAGTTCAAGGAATATGAGGCAATCGGTGAAGAACTCGGATTCTCATTTGTTGCAAGCTCTCCATTCGTAAGAAGCTCTTATAATGCGATAGAGTTCAGCAAAAAGGTGATGGCCGAGCGAGTCGCCAGGATGGATGCAATCGCGATCTGAACTCGAAGACCTCTAGGGTAGGTTCGATGCGGGTTTTACAACAGCGAATGCTGAGGCTCAAACAGCGTAAAGGGTTAGTCAGCTGGCTGATCGCTGTTTTGCCTTGCGCCACCCTCGTCTATGCGGGGGGGCGGTACTTGCTAGATTGTTTTGATGAGCTAGCTGACCCAAATGTGCCGATTGAGCTCAGCTACGTCTCAAAGGGCGGAGTGATCAGTCTCTGGGCCGATCGGTATCAGTTCGATCTCACCAAGAACAGGTTTTCACTCATCGGGTTCAAAGCTACAGACCCATCTCGAAAGCCGCTCGCGAGCATAGAACTTCTTGATGTACACGATGTCACCCAACTAATAAGCGAACAAACTCCAATCGTTGTCGATGCAAAAAGGGTTTGGATGCGGGTGAGCCGCCTTCAATCTGGAAAGCTTCAAATTCAAGATTTCCTGCCTAAGTCGAACCCGCAAAAGTCTGAGCGTCGGTTCAAGATCACTGCGAAAAAGATCACAGTGGTTGTAGAAGATTTCAGTTCTCGCAAGCGCGTCGCTCAGAGTCTTTCTTCAGACCAGATTGACGTGTTTGGGTACGACTCGAACTGGCTCGGTGCTGGACTAGTCACCCTAGAAGGGTCGGGAAATGCTCAGCTTGTCCTGCAAGGTAGCCCAAAAGGAACATTCTTAAGCCTAGCAACTGAAGGCTTGAGGCAATCTGACTTAGTCACTTCTGTTGTGGCCAGCCTTTCCTCCGATCTACCGCTTATTGAAGGCGCGGAGTTCAAGGGGGCGACTAATGTTGAGTTTATCAACGATGCGCATCCGCATCTATTTGCCCACATACAAGCTAAATCGAAGACGGCAAAATTGCGCGACGTAAGCGCACACGATTTAGTTGCCGAAGGTGCACTGACAGAGAGCGGGTTTCGTGGAACCTTCAAGGGGTACGTCCCATCCGGCAAGGTTGCCATGGATGGTGTTGTCGATTGGTCTCGCGAGATCTGGGCGCAAGCAAAGGTCACGGGGGAAATAGCGAGCCTCGCTCAACTACCCAAAAGTTTGACCCAGGATCTTCCTCGCCGTGTGGAAGCGAAAAAGCTCAAAGTTGAAGGATATGCATCAGTTCATGGTCTGAAAAATATACAAATAGATGGCTTGGTGCAATCCGGACTAGTCTCGTATGATTCTTCGAAAGCAGAGCGGGTTCAAGCCGATTTTTCTTGGAATTCATCAAGCAGCTTCAGTGTTCGTAACCTATCGGCTGATTATCTCGGGCATCGTGTTACTGGCAGCATCGCATCAATAGGCTCTCATCAACTAACGGGATTTTTGGTCGCAAATGACTTACCGATCTCCACGATTGCCTCCCAGTTCAATCAATCAGGACTGGCTGGAACAATCGATTTGCAAACTTCGGTTGGCGGAACCTTTGCAGAGCCAACTTTCTTGGCAACTGTTCAAGGCAATCTTTCGATCAAAAGACATGAAATCAAGAATCTGAGCGGTGTTTTTTTTGCGACGATGTCGGGATCGAAACGAGATGTGAAGTTTCAGAGAGCCGCTTTTGATAGCTCGGCTGGACTCGTGACTGCTACAGGGACTGTTGACAGCAAACTAGGACTCGATCTGACGGTTAAAGCTCGAGGTATTAAGCCAGGGCTGCTAGTTTCCGAAGCCACAGGTTCTGTAGATACAGATGCGCGCCTCTCTGGATCGCTCACAAACCCAAAGGCGCTTGGATTCATTCAAGCCTTTGAACCGGGTTATCAGAAGACATCGTTGGTAGCGGCAACTACGGATTACACGGCTGACCTTCATTCGGTGCGATTCACCAATCTTAAAGCTGCCAAGGGTTCTGCCTCGCTAGAAGGTTCAGCTTTTTATGATTTTCGGTCTCAAATCGCTAATGCAGACTTTTCAGTAGGTGGTGTTCAGATTGCCGAATGGGTGGGCGGGGATGTCGTTGGCTTGGTGGAGGCTCCTAATGTCCGTTTGGAATATTCAAGAGGGAGCCTGTCCGGCACATTTTTAGCCAAAAGCAATAGCATTGTCACGCATGACACCAAGATCGACCATTTGCAGATGGTCGGCCAGATCGAGAATTCCGTCGCTGTTGTACACGATCTATCTGCGGAGGTCGCTGGCGGGAAACTGACTGCCTGGGGGTCGTACAATCTTGATTCGAAAACAGGAACAGCGAATGCTGAAGTTGAAAATTCCAGCGTCCAAGACTTGCTTTCGATTATCAATAATCAAGTTGCGGTCGATGGAAAGATCAGTGGTTCGTTGGTTGCACGGGTGGAGGGTCGAAAGGTGTCGGTTACGGGCACTGGCACGACAAGCGACCTAACGCTTAACGACACAATCCTTGGAGGTGGCCCTTGGGAAGCTTCTTACGATGGCGCTCAAGTCGGACTTTCTGGTTCGTTTGGAGCTTTGTTGCCGTCTGGTGTTCGAGCTATTGAACTGGAGAAAGTTCGCTATGATGTTCCGACGCGCCAGATCGAGGGAAATCTGTATGCTTCAAATGTTCGAATCGAAGACTTGTCGGCAGCGGTCATTCCTTCACTGCATACACTAAATGCGGAACAGATCAACGAAATACAGAAGTTCGGTGGAGCCATTTCTGTTGGGGCCGAAGCCAAAGGCGACCTAAGCAATCCGGATATTTACGTCAATAGTTTCCAGATCGAAAACCTGAAATACGACGGCAGTGACATCGGATTAATAAAATCTTCTCTAAATAGAGTTGCACAAAAGTGGACGATTCAGTCGGCAAGCTATGAAGGAGGGTTAGGTGCTCTGAATCTCTCTGGATGGTTGCAAGAAGGCAAGGATCTGTCAATTGACCTTGATGCGAAAAACGTTGCATTCGACGCGATAGCGAAGATTTTCCCCACCATGCCTGCGGTTTCTGGAACCGCAGATTTGAGCGTGTTTGCCTCTGGAGAGATCAAAAAGCCGGAAATAATAGCAAGTCTCAACGCAAAAAACTTGTTTACATCCAACTCTGAGACGAAAACCGCAGGCTTGGGAATCAATCTTTACCGTATAGCAGTCTCGGATTCGGCAGAAAATGGGATTGATGTCGAAGGAGTCTATAACTTTGGCGGAATCATCGGATCGATCAAAGGGAGTGCTCCATTTCATTATCCCTTTGAAATTCCGGATGGATTAGTTAAAGGCGAGGTAACGCTCAAAGCTGATGATCTCACCCGAGTGCCATTGCTCGATGGTGCGTTTGATCGAAGCCGAACCAGCGGGAAAGTTTCAGGCAAAATCGATGTAACCTACCAAAGCGGCAAACTTGATACGAACGGAAAGTTCAGCCTGAATGCTCCTCAGGTTGCCCTCGCAAATGTAGGCGAGAACCCTTTCGGAGTGAAGCGAGTAGATACGACGCTTAAAGAGGTTGCCGCCGAGATCAACCTCAATTCTAGCGGACTGCAGGCAACGGCTTCAGGAGAAAGTAGTAGGGGAGGCAAGGCATCTGGAGTTGTAAGCGTTCCTACAGGGGACTTATCGGAACTGATTCGAAACATAAAGAGCCGAGGAATCAGCGCTTTGCTGGAGCTTCCGGTAATGGCAAACGCTAGCATTACCAATCTTGGGTTTCACCAAACAGCCGGGGAGGGCAGCTTCTTTAATGGCACCGTAGCTGGCGTTGCCGAAGCGACTGGGAGTATCGGAAAACCGAAGCTTGCTGGCAAGTTTGATATTTCTAACTTGGAAACGGTCGTTCCGCCTATCAACTCCGAAGGAAAACAATCGGAAACTCCAACGATTGATCCTACGTTTGACATTTCGCTTAACCTCTCAAACTCTGCACGTATTCGTTCGGCAGGCGCTGATCTCTACGTGTTGGGCTCTGGCTCTGTGAAAGGTAGCCTCTCGCAGCTTGCTGTCCGAGCAAATCTTGGAGTTGAAAAGGGCAGTATTCGACTACCGGGCGGAAACCTCAGGGTTGAACAAGGCGGGCAGATTTTACTGAGATATGGAAGTACTAATAGCGGTATTAGCACCGGATCACTGAATGTGGATTTGAAGGCGAGAACTTCTTTGCTCGCTTCCCGTTATGGCGAGAACGATCAGCGATACGACATCAATGTTCAGGTTAAAGGAGATTTGTTGGATGAAAAAGGGTTAAACCTGGCCGCATCGAGTGACCCTCCCGATCTCACTCAATCGCAAATTCTGGCGAAGCTCGGTAGAACTGACCTGATCGAAAACTTGGGTTCGGGAAATCATAACACGAACACACAGATGCGTCAGGCTTTGCTGGGTTACGCTCTTCCTTCGCTTCTAGACAACATTACTGGGTCGATAGCGAACACGTTGGGCCTGGAATATCTGACCCTAGACATAGACAGTCTGCAACAGACGAATCTATCTGTGGGTAAGTCGTTTGGCCGCGAGTTGTCTATGCAGATCCGGTCGCAGGTTGGCCAACCCGCACCGGGTATTCGGCCCTCATATGACGTGAGATTTGTGTATTCGCCGAAAGTGATCTCGCGTCGATTGCCACGACTAAACTTCTCAATCGGGGCAGACCAGGACAGACCGTGGAAAGCGACGATTGACTACAGTCTCAGATTTGGGCCGTCCACTCGGTCGCGAAATCTCAAACCGGTCATTATCTACAGTCCAAAGCAGTAACCGAAACGGTTCGTATGGTTAGTCATCTATATACCGAGAGGCTTGAGACGGGTAAAGTCCTCAGGTCCTGGCATTTTAGCCATTGGAGGAAGTTTGATCAAGAAGATCGCAGGGATTGTGTTGTTGCTCATGCTGGTAATGAGCTCATTTGCTCAGCAAGCAAATTTGGTTAAGGAAGTTATCGTTCAGGGTAACTCGCGTGTAACAACGCAGGCGATCATTGCGGCGATGTCGACGAAGGTCGGGCAGTCTTACACGCAAGTGAATCTTGACAAAGATAAGCAGGTTCTCTTAGACCTTGGCTTATTTACCGCTGTCGACATCCGGCCTACCCCGATCGACACCGGAGCAACTTGGCGGATCACTGTCGAAGTGACAGAACAGCCAACAATAAAAGAAATACGAATCGTTGGGAATACGGTCATCACCAAGCCAGAAATTCTCGCCGTTTTCACTCTTAAGCCCGGCGATCTACTGGATGTTCGTCAGCTCACTCCTATTGCTAAGGCGGTCTCGAAACTGTATCGAGATAAGGGATACGTTGGACTCGTGAGCGACTTCAGAATGCTGCCAGATTCGCAGGGCACGCTGAGCATGGAGATCACCGAGACCAAGGTTGGAATCGTGTCTGTTCAAGGCATCAAACTCACCAAGCCTTGGGTGATGCAAAGACTTATCCATACAAAGAGTGGAACGCTGTTTAACGAAGAAAAATGGCGTAGTGACCTTCGTAGAATTCTTGGTACAGGGTGGTTCGCGCGCGATTCCCTCGACACGTTGTTTGACGACCAGAGAGAATTTGGTGTCGTCGATCTTACCGCGGTGGTCAAGGAAGACAAGACGGGAACACTTAATGTTGGTGTTCAGGTTGATCCCCGAAGTTCGTTCGCTGGGTTTATCCGTTACGGTCAAAACAACGTAAACGGCACAGGCAAAGGTTACGACGTTAGCTACCTTCAAACAACAAATGGTGGCGGGCCAAGCGTTGACCTTTCGTATACCGATCCGTTCTATCGAAAGTCGGACACTGCGCTTCAAGTTGCTTTGTATAGCCGCATTCTGTATCGGTTCAACACTGTTCTTGGTGGAACCAGTTTGCCTGCTGGCACCGGAAACTACACAGAAAGAAGAACCGGCGCTTCGATTGGCTTTTCGAGGCCGGTCAATGACTACATGACGAACGGCGCATCGATCCGCTTTGAAGGCGTTAAGACAGAGAATCTCGACGCTTTGATAGATAAGTACGGCACGCCTAATGACCCGAGTGATGACAGGCAACTCAACAACTTCATTCAGCAGGATGGAACAGTTGGCGTCGCAACTGTGGGTAGCACGTTTGATCGTCGAGACAACCCTAACGATCCATCGCGCGGTAAATACTCCAAATTTGAGATCCAGCCCGGTGTCTCGAACATCACTCGAGTCGGCGGTTTGACCACATCTTCAAATATTCTTGGCACCAACTTGTTTGGGAAACTTAACTTGGAGTACCGCACGTATCACACGTTTGATCGCCAAAGAACTATCCGTGAGATTGAGGCCCCGAGAAGAACAATCGCGCTTAGAACAAGGCTTGGTGCCATTACAGGCAACGTTCCATTCTTTGAGCAGTATTTTGCAGGTGGCGTTGATACCATCCGTGGCTACTCGGAAGACAGGTTCTGGGGCAAGAACATGTTTGTGGCCAACTTGGAGTATCGCCAGCCAGTCGGAAAGGCGTTCTACCTAATTGGATTTTTGGATTACGGTGGAGCTTGGGGTGGATATGATGGAATCAACTCGTTCACTCAATCCAACAGTTTAAAGATGCATTTGGGATACGGCCCCGGAATTAGTTTCTCTACTCCACTAGGAAACATTCAGGTCTACTTTGGCTTCGACGAAAATCAGAAGAGCCGAATGCACTTCCAAATTGGCAAGTCGTTCTAGGAATACAGATAAATATGAAATTTGATAAGTTAGGTTGGATGATTGCAGCGGGACTTGCATGCTCGATGATTGGCATGGGTTTCCAAAATCAGGGCGTCAAAATTGGCGTCGTTGATATGAGCAAGGTATTTGGCGACAGTGACTATGTCACCGGAATGCGAAATGAGCTTAAAACCGCTCAAGCTTCTCGTACCGACGCTCTTACTTTCATTGGCGATAACAAGGCGATGAAGCCAGAAGATGGTCGGCGATATGCTGAGTTAGCGGTAAAGACAAACGCCAATGCAGCAGAGAAATCTGAACTTGAGCGGATTATCCAAGATGCGAAGGTTGCCACCACTAAGCAACGTGAGCTTGCAACCAAAGCTAACCCTACCGACGCCGAGCAAAAGATGATTGGCGATTTCGCTGTTCGGTCCCAGGCGAACACGCAGTTGCAGCAACAACTGGCTTCTAGTTTTGAACAGGATTTGCGAGATCTTCAAGAAAAACTAAGAAATCAGACGCTCGAAAAGGTCAAAGATGCGGTCAAAGATGTAGCCGGAAAACAGGGCTACTCGGTCATCTTTTCAAACGAACTAGCGCCGTATAGCCCTAATGACATCACTGAAGATGCCTTGAAGTCGATGAACAAGAAGAAGTAACTGGTCTTTAAGCCCAGAGTTTTCTTGTAGACTCTGGGCTTAGCCGTATGTCCAACTACATTCCTAGCGTGGGGATGGAGGTGCACGCCGAACTGGCGACTCGCTCCAAAATGTTTTGCCGTTGCCCAGTCGGGTTTGGTGGCGAACCCAACACACGCGTTTGCCCCGTATGTCTCGGCCTTCCAGGAACACTTCCAGTTCCAAACAAAGAAGCCATCGAGATGGTTCTGAAGACCGCTCTTGCCTTAAACTGCAAAATCGCCCGCAGAAGCATATTTCATCGCAAGAACTACTTTTATCCCGACCTTCCAAAGGGATACCAAACAAGCCAATACGAAGAAACCAATCCGATTGGCTATCACGGCTATCTCGATATACCTACCGTGAATGGCGGCACAAAACGCATTCACATCAAACGGGTTCACCTTGAGGAAGACACCGGAAAGTTGATACATCTGCCTACGGGTGAAAGCGGCGTCGACTATAACCGCGCTGGAACTCCACTCATGGAGATCGTTACTGAATTTCCGCCAGACATTCAGAATCCCGATGAAGCAAAGGAATACCTAACCCAGCTCCGCCAGATTTTGATATATCTCGGGGTCTGTGACGGTCGTATGGAAGAAGGCTCGTTGCGGTGTGAGCCCAACATCTCTGTGCGTCTAGAAGGCTCAGAGAAATATGGGACCAAAACCGAGCTAAAAAATCTCAACTCTTTTCGCGCAGTCCAGCTTGGCGTAGCCTTCGAGGTTCGTCGACAAATCGCCACCCTTGAACACGGCGAAAAGGTGATCCAAGAGACTCGAGGGTGGAATGAAAACAAAGAGGCGTCGTTCACTCAACGAATCAAAGAAGAGGAGAACGACTATCGCTACTTCCCGTGTCCTGACCTTGCTCCATTGGTGTTTACCGATGAGCAAATCGATTTGGCCAAAGCGAGCCTTCCAGAGCTTCCCGCCGCTCGCTTTGCCCGGTACACGAAAGAGCTAGGGTTGAGTGAATACGACGCCCAAGTGCTTACAAATGATGATGCTTGGTCGAAGTTCTTCGATGCTTCGTTAGCGCTCGGGGGAGATCCAAAGGCTGTTTGTAACTGGTTGACACAAGAGCTGGCACAACGGCTGAACAGAGAAGGTCAAACCATCACGAATTGTATGGTGACCCCTGTGATGCTCGTCTCGTTAATTGGCCTGGTTGAAAAAGGTGCTGTGAACGGCAAGCAGGCAAAGGAAATCTTCGTCGAGATGTTTAATACTGGTGCCTCACCGGAAGAGGTCGTCAAATCGAAGGGGATGACTCAAATTACCGATCCCTCGGCAATCCAGCCTGTTATTGCTGAGATATTTGCCGAGAATGAACCCATCCTAGAGAGATATCGGGCAGGACAACAGAACGTCAAGGGATTCTTGATCGGTCTTGTCATGAAGAAGACCGGCGGTCAGGCTAATCCAAAGCTTGTCCAAGAAATCGTACAGAAGGAACTCGACCAACTATGAGAAGGCTTGTCTACACTCTTGCATTGACTGCGGCTTGTGCCAGCATGGCGTTTTCCCAGACCAAGACGTCCTCAAGAATGGAGTCGATTGAAAATGCATTGATCAGTCGGCTGGCCGTCCAGGAAGACGTCTGGTTTGATAATGGCGACTTTCTTGCTGCGATTCAGTTGCTCAGATCTCATGCCGAGCTACAGCCGCAGGACTATGATGTCTGGACTAATTTAGGCTGGATGCTTGAGAACGTCCAAGCTAACGACGAAGCCCTGGCCATCTACACAAAATATCGAAGGCTAAACCCCGCCGATCCTGATCGAACCCTGCCACTGGCTGAATTTTTGTATAGAAGCAGATCTTATGCCCAAGTGCCTCCGTTGTTGGAACCACAGCTGAGTGCGAAAGCACATCCAAATAACTTTCGGGTGCTCGCACACAGTTACGAGCGTCTGGGCATGTTGATCGATTCACAGAGAGTTTGGAAAGCCTACATTGCGCGAGAGCCGAAGGATCTTGCCGCGCAAGCAAACCTTCGGCGAGTCGAGGGCAAAATCTCCAAACTCAAAGATAAATCTTAGACGTAGTTAATCGACAACGCTTCGATCATGCGAGTGGCACTTCGTAGCTTTTCGCAAATGACTTTGGCGATGTTGAGGACGACCTTGCTCTGAATTTCAGGATGATCGCGCCCCAATCTCTCAAATATCTCGTCTGTAATGACAGCTACGGTCGAGTCACCTGCGCTTACGACTGTTGCTGATCTGGGCTTCTTATCCAGGAATGAAAGTTCGCCAATCAGGCTGCCGGCAGGAATGATGTTGACCTCTTGTCCAAAGGTGCCTTTTACTTTTGCTCCCCCGGTAACGATCACATAAAGGCTTGTTTCGGCTGAGGTGGCATCCACAACGATCTCTTCGTCAGATAACAATCTCAAATCTAGCCTTGAAGCTAGTATCTGAAGCTGTTCGTCGGTTAAGTCGCGGGCGATATGCGTTTTTGCGAGGTCAGTTAAAGAGATCATAGCTTGTCGTCCAGACTGGATTCTGACTCAAACGAACCATCAAACTGGTAGTCCGTTTGTTAATGTGCAGTGAAGCGTAGGCCACAATAGGTCAGTGACCGCTCATACGCCCATGCTTCAGCAATACTTTGCCGCCAAGGCAGAGCATCCTGGCGTGCTACTGGCCATGCGTGTAGGTGACTTTTACGAGTTCTACGGCGATGATGCGGATAAGGCTGCGGCAGCTCTTGAAATCACTTTGACTGGTCGAGAAGATGGGCCGAATGGCCGTATCTCAATGGCTGGTGTTCCTTTTCATTCCGTTGAAAAATACCTAGCCCGATTACTTCAAAAGGGGTTGAAAGTCGCGCTTTGCGATCAACTCGAAGACCCGAAGAGTGCGAAGGGGTTAGTCAAACGCGGCGTGACCCGAGTGATGACACCCGGAACCTTGGTCGAAGATTCGATGCTCAGCTCGGGCCAAAACAACTTCCTTGCCGCCATCTGTATGTTGGAAAACAAGATGGGGCTGGCGGTGCTTGACCCATCAACTGGGGAGTTTAGTGTCACCGAACTCACGGGCGATTCGGCGCAAGAGCTTCTCATCCAAGAATTGGCACGTATTCGGCCCACAGAAGTCCTTTCTGGGCCTGGAACTGTTGTTTATGGAGAATTGGCGTCAGGCTCGCTTGGAAGCTCCGTCACCGAATCCAGCACATTAACCGCTGAGAGAGCGACTCGTCGGATGATGGAGCATTTCAAGGTCTCGAATTTAGAGGGATTTGGGTGTGCTGATAAGCCTTCGGCGGTGATTGCTGCGTCGATGATCCTTTCTTACGCAGAGAAGAACCGGCTATCGCTTACGCATGTTGATACCGTTTCGACGTATTCGGTCGATGGTTTCATGAGGCTCGACCCCGCAACGCGCCGTTCGCTCGAGCTCACGCAAAACATGCAAGATGGCTCAAAGCGGTACACCTTGCTTGGTGTGATCGACGAGACTGTCACCGCGATGGGTACCCGTCTGATGCGCAAGTGGATTGAGCAGCCACAACTGGATCGCACAGAAATCTTGGCTCGTCAAAGCGCGGTCGAACGCCTTTTCGGTCAATCTCTTATTCGAGGTGACTTACGAGAAGCGCTGCGTAAGATGGCAGATCTCGAGCGCCTTGTTTCACGTTGTGCGGCCGGACTTGCCGGTCCCCGAGACCTTGCTGCTCTCAGAAACTCTCTTCAAGCTCTGCCAGTTCTAGCGGAGCCGCTTCGAATGGTGGCGGTGGGGCGTTTGCAGGAGCTTCGCGGATTGATTTCCGATCACGACGAAACAACACGAATTCTTGAAACTGCTCTGGTCCAAGATCCTCCGCACAGTATTCGTGAAGGAGGAATTATTCGCGAAGGGTACGACGCTGAACTCGACGCTTTGCGCGACTTATCGAAAAACGGCAAAGGCTATATTGCTCGACTTGAAGCGCAGGAACGGGCGAAAACTGGGATTCCAACACTAAAAGTCGGATTCAACTCTGTATTTGGTTATTACCTAGAGGTTAGCAAGAGCCAGATTGAGAAGGTTCCGGCGGACTATATTCGAAAACAAACGACAGCGAATGCTGAAAGGTACATTACCGCGGAGCTCAAAGAGCACGAATCGCAAGTGCTTGGTGCAGAGGAAAAGTCTGCCGGTCTAGAGGCAGATCTCTTTAACGGTCTGCGAGTCAGGGTCGCTGAACAATCGAAAGCATTGTTGCAAACCGCCAGAGCAATTGCAGAAATTGATGTATTGGCCGGATTAGCCGAGATAGGTTCGCGGCGAGGCTATATCAAACCAGAGATTTCGGAAGGAGATGATCTAGAGATTATCTCTGGTCGTCATCCGGTCGTAGAGGCTACAAATAGCGGTTTTGTACCAAATGATGTACATATCCTAGAAAATAAGGAGAGGGTTTTGATTCTTACTGGCCCCAATATGGCCGGCAAATCGACGTATCTTCGGCAAACAGCACTCATCGTTTTGCTCACCCAAATTGGTTCCTTCGTTCCTGCAAAATCTTGCAAAGTCGGATTGTGTGACAGGATATTTGCAAGAATAGGTGCAAAAGATGAACTCGCTTTAGGCCAAAGCACGTTCATGGTCGAGATGGTCGAATCGGCAAATATCCTGAATCACGCAAGCTCTTCATCGCTCGTCATTCTTGACGAAGTTGGAAGAGGGACATCCACTTACGACGGTTTGGCGATTGCGTGGGCCATGATCGAGCATCTGGTTCAGGTCGGTGCCAAGACGATGTTTGCGACTCATTACCATCAGTTGAATTCGTTAGCAGAGCAAATGCCAACGGTCGCGAATTACAGAGTTGCGGTAGAAGAACTTGGCGACGATATTGTTTGGACTCATCGAGTGCTACCTGGCGGAACTGATCGAAGCTACGGTATCCACGTGGCAAGAATGGCGGGTGTTCCGGCTCCTGTCCTAAGCCGGGCAACCGAAATCCTTGCCGAACTAGAAGAAACGACGACACCAAAGGCAATTCCAACTCAAAGCCAGCGAATGCAACTCACTCTGTTCGAGTTTGAAGCGCCACCAGTCGTCAAGGAGCTTCAGAGGCTAGATGTCAACCGACTCACGCCGCTCGAAGCATTGAGGCTTTTGGACGACTGGAAGAAAAGATTCGGAGGGTAGAGATCGACACGTCGCTTGATGCACTCATTCAGGCTTTTACCGACCATCTTGCGGCCAGGCGCTCGCCTCAGACAGTTCGTGCCTATGGAAGTGACTTAGCGCAGTTATCGGCGTTTACAAAAGGCGAACTCGATTTATCCACGGATAGGTTAAGGTTGTTCCTCAGAAAACATGCACAAAATCCGATTACTCGGGCGCGAAAGTTAAGCACTCTCAAGTCATTTGTTAGGTATCTCAAGGCGGCAGGGGTGCTTGAAACTGATCCGACGGAACCGCTCGAAGCACCTATTAAGAGAAAGAGGCTTCCGAAAGCGCTTAGCAAGCAACAAGCAGGTGAGATGCTGGATCAAGAAGCTACCGGAAAGTCCCCGCTGCGAGACCGGGCGATATTGGAGCTTATGTATTCCGCTGGCTTGAGAGTTTCTGAGGCGGTTGGTTTGAACCTGCCCGATATTGACTTCAGTTCCAGAACCTTGCGCGTGACGGGAAAAGGCAATAAGGATCGGGTCTGTATCTTCGGAAAGACTTGCGCATCGGCGCTGACTGAATACGTATCAGCAGAGCGTGTGGAGCCAAAGGCCGGACAGCCGATGTTTACCAATTTGCGTGGGCAGCGACTTACAACTAGATCCGTCCAAACAATCGTCAAAAAGTGGGCAATAAGTGTAGGTTTACCGCTAGAAACTTCACCACATACTTTGAGGCATTCTTTTGCAACTCACCTGCTCGATGGTGGGGCTGATCTGAAATCGGTTCAACAGCTTTTAGGACACGAAAGCCTAGCAACAACCCAAATCTACACCCACGTGAGCGTGGAACGACTTAGGGATGCCGTTCAAAAGTCGCACCCTAAGTCGCAGTGATCTCGTTCTTCGATGCCACCTTAAGAAGGGGTGGCGTAATCATCGTCGTAGCCAAAACCACGATGACAATGGCCGTGTAGACGTTGTCGCCAATCAGCTTATTGGTTAACCCGATGCTGGCAAAGATGAGTCCAACTTCTCCACGCGGGACCATGCCGATCGCAATCATCCACTTGGAAACACCTTTGGCGGGAAGCGAGAGACCTGCAACCGTCTTGCTCAGCACTGCGACAACGAACATGATGGCGGCAATCGCTACCGTCGTGCTGTTAAAGGAACTGAGGCTGATCGAGGCGCCCATCATCACGAAAAACACGGGTGAAAAGATGTCCGCGATGGATCGCACTTGATCTTCAAATTCAACTCTTTGCTCTGTTTGCGCGAGGACAAGCCCGGCAGCAAAAGCTCCAACAATCGGTGCTAATCCTGCCAGGTGAGCAAGCGCAGCAAGAATAAACGCGATGACGACTGCCGCAGACGAAACGGCTGCCCGAGTCTGCATCGCATGTGCCCATCGAAGTAGCATTGGCGTAGCACGCAACCCGATGACGATTGCTCCAACCAGGAAGAGTAGTGCTATACCTGTAACTTGAAGCGCGTTCATCAAACTGAACGAGCCAGTTTTTGCAATGCCGGAAACAGTCGCAAGAACGATCAACCCGAGCACGTCATCGATGACCGCAGCGCCAAGTACGATACT
>APMI01000263.1_pt1 | contig 14573 bp, 14 predicted proteins | sample 667938 | NCBI WGS metagenome assembly APMI01 (sample SAMN01084076, study PRJNA167559) | wastewater metagenome | biome: Wastewater | place: Denmark: Ejby Moelle, Odense | collected 2011-11-28 | reverse complement strand
GCCGCGCGCACCTGCTCGCGGTTCGCCCCGGCCACCCCGATCACGCCGACGCGGTGGGCGACGGCTTGCTCGGCGAGCAGGTCGAGCCGCGCCCCGCCGCTGCTGAGCGCCAGCACGTCGAGGGCCTCAGGGTGGTGCTGGGCCACGGCCAACGCCTGGGTCCCGATGGACCCGGTCGACCCGAGCAGGGTGACCCGTCGGGGCCCGCTCACCGGGGAACGGTCTGTGTCGTCATGCGGCCTCAGCCCACGGTGACCTTTTGCCCGTCGGAGGAGAAGTCCCCGTGCAACTCGACCGTGACCAACGACGCGTCGGCCGCGACGTCGAAGATGATCTCCTTCTCGATGGTGGCCCCGGGTTGAATGGTGCCGCTAACGGGGGGCTTGCCGCTGGCGTGGTAGATCTCGGCGACCCCGTCGGTCTCCAGCTCGTTGCCCTTGGAGTCGTACCCCACTTGCATGAACGTGGTGAAGAATCCGGCTCTCTTGCCGACGGCAGTGATGGACAACGAGACGATGCAGAACTTGCCGTTGGCCTTCTTGGTCAACACCTGGCCCGAGCCGACCTGGGTCCTCGAGCAGTCCACACCCTTGACGGTGAACTGTAGGTCGCCGTCGGTGACCGTTTGAGACCCGGCGGGTGCCGGTGCCGGTGCCGGTGCCGGTGCGCCCGTGGACGGGTTCCCCGGAGCTGGCGGGGCCACCGTCCTGGTTACCGGAGCCGGAGCCGGTGTCGGTGAGTTGTTCAGCGCTCGTACCGCCGCGATGACGCCTCCGCCGATGACGATGACGCCGACCACGGCGGCCACAGCCCAGATCCACACCTTCGACCCGCTCTTGGCAGGGGCCCCAGCCCCCCCAGCGGGTGGATATTGCCCCGGTTGCCCCGGGTAGCCGGGCTGGCTTGGTTGGCCGGGATAACCGGGCTGACTCGGGTAACCGGGTTGCCCTTGGTAGGGCGCCTGGCCCTGGTATGCCGGTTGGCCGGGGTATGCCGGTTGGCCCGGGTAGCCAGGCTGCTGCGGGTAGTCCGGCTGGCCGGGCATGGCGGCTTGGTGGGGTTGGCCCGCGGCTGCGGCTTGGCTCGGCCAGGCGCCTTGGCCCGGCTGGCTCGGCCATCCCGATTGACTGGGATAAGCGGTCTGATCCGGCGATCCGCCGGAGGAGGCCGCGGGATAGCCGCCCGGATCGCCGGCCACCGGCGGGAACGCCTGGGTGGTCCCCGCCGGGATCTGCTGGGTCGCGTCGGCGTCCGGGATCTCACCGGCGTCGGCGCCGTACGACGCGGCCAGCGGGTCGTCGGCGTCGCTGGAGGCCAGCATCGGATCGATCGTGCCGCCGTCGGCTGCCTCGTCGGGGACGGTGGTCCCCTGCTCCTGCCCCGGCCAGCCCTGCGGCGGTGTCAGCGGATGCCACTGGTTGTCGTGGCCGAGCACGTAGCCGTTGACGACGTCCCCTGGTTGGTACACGTGGACTCCCCTTCTCTACGGCGCCCCCGCCGTGTGCTTCATGGCTGGGACAGCCACAGTCGTGGCCAACTCAACCACGCGGACTTAGACCGCTCAACCCACCCCGCGGTTCCCAGTCCCTCGTCACCGGACCACGACGGTGACGTGCAGATCGGGTCGATCTGCGTCGACGTCTCCGAGCACCGCGAGGATACCGGCATACCAGCGCGGATCCCCGGCGCGCAGCGCCGCCACCCGATCCCAGACAAGCTCGATATCCCGGCCTTCGGGGTCGTGCAGGTCGCGGAGCGCATCGGTCAGCGCGTCGAGGTTGTGGCCGAACCAGCTCGGCAGGTCGAGGGCCTCGGCGAAGGCCACGAGGCTGGTGTGCTTGTCGACCCCGCCAGGCACCACCCGCACCGCCCGTCCCCGGCGCTGAGCCTCGGCGACGAGGACGCGGACGCTGGTCTGTGCCCCGAGCTGCCTCATCGACCCTCCCGGACGCGCCGGAAGCTCGCGTAATGGTCGTCGGTGTAGTAGATCTCCCCGCCGCGACCGGCGATGATCCGGCGAGCGCCACGGTCGACTGCACCCGGCGTCTCGACGGTGTACTCCCGGTAGTAGCCACTGGCTTGGGCCGGCAACAGCCCCTCCCGGTTGCCGAACAGCTGATCGTCGCTGCGCGGGTACGGGTAGGGCCCGCCCTTACGGATCAGGGCCAGGGTTTGGCGGGCCTGCACCGGCAGGGCCGTTTCGTCGACCCACGGCAGACCGCTGCGTGGATCGGTCCGGCCCGTGGACCCCGGAGTGGGCGTGGCCGACGTGCTCTCGCCCGGGCGGGCCACCGGATCGGTCGCCGTCCCATTGCCCCGCGAGAGGAGGTAGGCCCCGACCAGCAGCACGGCAACGAGCGCGACAAGGCCTAGTTGCAGCGCCTGGCGAGCGGAGCGGCTCATCGGGGACACGGTGGCATTGTCCCCGACGGTCTCGAGTCAGCCCGCGTCGTGGGGGCGCAGGACCGGTTCCAAGGTGGTGAGCACCGAGGCGTCCTCGATCGTCGCCGGCACAGCCGGGTGCTGCCCGTCGGCGATCTCGCGCATCGTCTTGCGCAGGATCTTGCCCGAACGGGTCTTGGGCAGTGCGGTGACGATGTCGACCTGACGGAGCGCGGCCACGGCGCCGACCTCGGCGCGGACCCGGTCGACGAGCTCCTTCTTGATCCGCTCGCCGTCGGTTGCGACGTCGATCCCGGCCTTGGGCACGACGAGCGCGCGGGGCAGCTGGCCCTTGAGCTCGTCGTGGACGCCGATGACCGCGCACTCGGCGACCGCCGGGTGCCCGGCGAGCGCGGCCTCGATCGAGCCGGTCGACAGCCGGTGCCCGGCGACGTTGAGCACGTCGTCGGTGCGGCCCATGACGTAGAGGTAGCCGTCGCCGTCGAGGTAGCCGCCGTCGCCGGTGAGGTAGTAGCCCTCGAACGCCGACAAGTACGAGGCGACATATCGCGCGTCGTCGTTCCACAGGGTCGGCAGCGTTCCCGGGGGCATCGGCAGCTTGATGCAAATCGCACCCTCGGTGTCTGCCGGCACCGGCTTGCCCTCGGGGTCCAGCACGTGCACGGCATACCCGGGCACGCAGACCGACGGGGAGCCGGCCTTGATCGGCAGCGGCTCCAGGCCCCGCGGGTTGGCGGCGATGGGCCAACCGGTCTCGGTCTGCCACCAGTTGTCGATGACCGGGACGCCCAGGGTGTCGGTGGCCCAGTGGTAGGTGTCGGGGTCGAGTCGCTCGCCGGCGAGGAACACCGTCCGCAACCCGGACAGGTCGTAACCCCCGACGTGCGCACCGGTGGGGTCCTCGCGCTTGATGGCCCGGAACGCCGTCGGGGCGGTGAACATCGCCACCGCGCCGTACTCGGAGATGATCCGCCAGAACGCCCCGGCGTCGGGGGTGCCGACCGGCTTGCCCTCGTAAAGCACCGTGCTCGCTCCGGTCAACAGCGGCGCGTAGACGATGTACGAGTGGCCGACCACCCAGCCGACGTCGCTGGCGGTGAACCACGTGTCGCCCGGTTCGACGCCGTAGATGTTGCGCATCGACCAGCGCAGCGCGACGGCGTGCCCGCCGTTGTCGCGGTAGATGCCCTTGGGCTTACCCGTCGTGCCCGAGGTGTAGAGGATGTAGAGCGGGTCGGTCGCCTCGACCTCGACGCAGTCGGCACCGGCCTCGGCCGCCGGCGAGGAGATGAACGTCGACCAGTCGACGTCCCGCGGGCCCAAGGCCGCCTGGGTCTGCTCCCGCTGGAGCATGACGACCTGTTCGGGCTTGTGCTCGGAGCGCTCGATGGCCTCGTCGAGGAACGGCTTGTAGGGCACGACGCGGCCCGGCTCGATGCCACACGAGGCCGACAGGATGACCTTCGGCTGGGCGTCGTCGATGCGCGCAGCGAGCTCCTGTGGCGCGAACCCGCCGAACACCACCGAGTGGACCGCGCCGATCCGGGCGCACGCAAGCATCCCGAAGACGGCCTCGGGGACCATCGGCATGTAGATGACGACCCGGTCGCCGGCCGAGACTCCGGCACCGACGAGCGCGCCGGCCAGGCGTCGCACCTGCTCGAGGACCTCGGCGTAGGTGTAGGTGCGTTTCGTTCCGGTCACCGGCGAGTCGTAGTGGATCGCGGCCTGGTCGGCGCGGCCCCCGGCGACGTGCCGGTCGAGGGCGTTGTAGCACGTGTTGAGGGTGGCTCCCGGGAACCATCGGTAGAACGGCGGCCGGCTCGAATCGAGCACCCGCTGCGGCGGCGTGATCCAGTCGATGTCCTTGGCGGCCTCGGCCCAGAACGCGTCGGGCGACTCGATGCTCTCCTGGTAGATCCGCCTGTATGCCCCGGTCTGTTCGCTCATAAGGGCACAGACTGCCAAGGTCTGCCGCCGTCCGCCACCCGTGTCCCGACAGGTGCGCCGGGGCCGCACCCGGCCGCGCCGAGCGGTCGCTGGCTGGCTCCTTCGCCACCGTGGGACCATGCGCTCGTGGAGATCGACCGGCTGGCGACGCTGCGCGCGGTTCTCGCCGACCGGCATCCGTTGCGGGGCGTCCGCGTGGAGGATCTCGACCTGAGACCGCTGGAATCGGAGTTGCTCGCCCGGACCGACCTCACCGACCTCGTCGTCCTCGGCGGGCGGTTGACCCCGGCGCTGGCCGCGCACCTCACCCGGCACGGCGCGATCGTCTTCCCGGCCGACCCCCGCACCCCGGTCGACGTCTACCGGTCGACGCTCTACACCCCCGACGAGTTGTATGCCGGTCTCGACGGGCCGAAGGGTTATCCCGGCACGCCGGACGCCCGAGCCTACGAGTGGACGCGTGACCAACGGGCGGGCCAGGACCCCTACGCGACGTTGTTGCGCGCCATCCACGACGAGTCCATCGCCGGCGCGCTCGACGAGGCGCTCGCGGGACGGGTCGTCGTCGGCGTCATGGGCGGGCACGAGTTGGCCCGCGATTCCCGCGGGTATGCCGCGGCCGCCCGGCTGGGTTTCGGCCTGGCGCGGGAAGGCTGTGTCGTCGCGACCGGCGGTGGGCCGGGGGCGATGGAAGCGGCGAACCTCGGGGCCGTGGCCGGGGCCGCCCCGGCGCTGGAGCGAGCCTTGACGCACCTCGCCAAGGTCGCGGAATACGGGGACGACATCGCGGCCTGGGCCAGACTGGGACTTGCCGTGCGCGCCGATCTGGCGAGAACTCCCGGCGGCGAGCGGCTGCGCTCGGTCGGCGTCCCGACGTGGTTCTACGGACACGAGCCGCCCAACGTCTTCGCCGAACTGGTGGCGAAGTACTTCTCCAACGCGCTGCGCGAGGACGGCCTCGTGGCCCGCTGTACCGGCGGCATCGCCGTGCTGCCTGGCCGGGCCGGGACCGTCCAGGAGGTGTTCCAGGCGGCGACCCGCCAGTTCTACGAGCGCGACGCGCAGGGCGCTGCCCTCGTCCTCGTCGGCCGCAAGTACTGGCAGCGGGAGCTGCCGGCGTGGCCGGCGCTGGCCGCGCTGGCGCAAGGGCGCCGGATGGCCACGGCGGTCGCGCTCGTCGACACCGTCGAGGAGGCGCTGACCCTGCTCACCCGCGGCGGCGATCGCGGCCGCAACCACCGGTAGCTCTCGCTCAGCCCACCGCGGCCCGCGCGCCGACGAACGCCTCGACGCACGCCCGGACGTCGTCCTCGGTGTGCGCCGCGGACAGCTGCACTCGGATCCGCGCCTTGCCCTGGGGCACCACGGGGTAGGAGAAGGCGATGACGTACACGCCGTGTTCGAGCATGTGGTCGGCGATCTGAGTCGCCTGCCGGGCACCGTCGGCCCCCGGGAACATCACGGGCGTGATGGGGTGACTGCCCGGCAGCACGTCGAAGCCCGCCCGGCCCATGAGCTCCCGGAACAGGGTGGTGTTCTCGGCAAGGATCCGCCGGGCATCGCCGGACCCGGCGACGAGGTCGAGCGCGGCGATCGAGCCGGCCACGACCGCCGGGGCCACGGAGTTGGAGAACAGGTACGGCCGGGAACGCTGCCGCAGCAGGTCGACGACCTCCTGGTGCGAGCTGACGTAGCCGCCGGACGCGCCGCCGAGAGCCTTGCCCAGCGTGCCGGTGGTGATGTCGACCCGCTCGCTCACGCCGAACAACTCGGGCGTGCCCCGGCCACCCTCGCCGACGAAACCCACGGCGTGGGAGTCGTCGACGAGCACCATCGCGTCATACTCGTCGGCGAGGTCGCAGATGCCGGGCAGCGGGGCGAACGACCCGTCCATCGAGAACACCCCGTCGGTGACGACGAGCACCCGGCGGGCCCCGGCCGCTCGGGCCGTGTCGAGTTGCCGACGCAGGTCGGCGAGGTCGGCGTTGCGGTAGCGGTAGCGCGCCGCCTTGGACAACCGGATCCCGTCGATGATCGAGGCGTGGTTGAGCTCGTCGGAGACGATGGCGTCCCGCTCGTCGGTGAGCACTTCGAAGACCCCGCCGTTGGCGTCGAAGCACGAGGAGTAGAGGATCGTCGCCTCGGTGCCGAGGAAGGCGCTGAGGCGACGCTCCAGCTCGGTGTGCTGGGCCTGGGTGCCGCAGATGAACCGCACCGAGGCCATCCCGAACCCCCACTGGTCGAGGGCTCCCTTGGCCGCCGCGACGACGTCGGGATGGTCGGCCAGCCCGAGGTAGTTGTTCGCGCAGAAGTTTCGCGCCTCCCGCTTGCGCGTCCACACGTGCGCGGACTGCGGCGTGGTCAGCTCGCGCTCGGACTTGTACAACCCGGCATCGCGGATCTGCGCGAGCGTGGCCGACAACTCGTCTTTGACGGACCCGTACACGGGCGACTCCTTCGGTGCCTGCTGCGTAACCCGAGCGCGCCCTACGGTATGCCGTTCGCGACGCCGGGCGCGACGCGTGCTCCCTCAGGAGAGGATTCGTCGGAAGGCGTCCGCGAGGGTCTGTCGCGCGAGCGGATCCGCCCGCTTGACGGTGAGGCCGTGCACGATCACCCCCTCGATGAGCGCCATGATGATCCGTGCGCGGCCGCCCGCCTGGGAAACCCCGAGCGCGGCGAGCATGACGGTGAGCCCGTCGCACACCGCGTCGTAGCGGCCTTCGAGGAGAGGACCGTGATCGAGGGCCAGGCGCACCCCGGCGAGCCATTGCTCGGGCTGCTTCTCGAGGGCCTCGGTGAACGTCACCAGCCGCGCGACGAAGTCCTCGATCGAGGCCGGCAGCGCCGCCCCGGCCGCGGCCCACACGCCGACATCGTGGGCGAGCAGCCCGTTCGTGACGAGGTCGACGAGGTCGGCCTCGGTCGGGAACTCTTCCGCCGTCGTGCCCGGTGGCAGGTCCGCGAGACGGTCGACGTCGGCGTGCGTGAGCGCGCCCGGAACGGGGCGGCACGCAGCACGCAACGCGGCGTCGGCGACACGGGCGCGGTCCAGCACACGCGCACTGTAACCGCCCGCGTCGAGCGCCGACGGGGGTTTCGTCAGGACCAGTCGAGGACGACCTTGCCGCACTCGCCGGATCTCGCGACGTCGAACGCATCGGCCCAATCCTCGGCGGGCAGCCGGTGGGTGATGACCGAGGACACCGCGGCGGTGAAAGCCGCCGACGTGGCGAGCATCGAGGACATGAGGTACCAGGTCTCGAACATCTCGCGCCCGTAGATGCCCTTGATGGTGACCATGTGAGTGATGACCCGGCCCCAGTCGATGGGAAACGGGTCCTTCGGAAGCCCGAGCAGGGCGACCTTGCCCCCGTGGTTGAGGTTGTCGAGCAACTCCTGCACAGCCGAGGGCGCCCCGGACATCTCCAATCCGACGTCGAAGCCCTCCCGCATCCCGAGGTCGGCCTGGGCCTGTCGGATCCGGGTCTGCGCGACATTGACGACGAGGTCGGCTCCGGCGGCCCGCGCCAGCTCGAGCCGGTAGTCGCTGACGTCGGTGACGACGACGTTCTTGGCGCCGGCATGTCTGGCGATCGCCGCCGCCATGATGCCGATCGGCCCGGCACCGGTGATGAGGACGTCCTCGCCGACCAGCGGCCACTGCAAGGCGGTGTGGGTGGCGTTGCCGAGCGGGTCGAAGATCGCGCCGAGATCCGGGTCGAGGTCGCGCGGCTGCACCCACACGTTGCCCGCCGGCACGACGACGTAGTCGGCGAACGCGCCGTCCCGGTTGACGCCGACCCCGACGGTGTTGATGCACACGTGCCGCCGGCCGGCCCGGCAGTTGCGGCAGTGCCCGCAGACGATGTGCCCTTCGCCGGATACCCGATCCCCCACGGTGACCGCCGCGGCACCAGACACCTCGTCGCCGACCTGCACGACCTCGCCGTAGAACTCGTGCCCGATGACCATGGGTGGCAGGACCGTGCTGGCCGCCCAGTCGTCCCACTGCTGCACGTGCAGGTCGGTGCCGCAGAGCCCGGCGCGCAGCACGCGGACCTTGACGTCGGCCGGCCCGCACGCCGGCTCGGGCACGTCGACGAGGGACAGCCCGGGGCCCGCAGTGGTCTTGGCGAGTGCGCGCACGAAGGTCCCTCCCGGATGCCGGGTGCCGGACGGCCGCGGTCCTGCGGCACGGCATACGGACCCTACCGCTGTCGCGGCCGAGGCTGATGCGGGCACGGACGCCTGGTCAGCCGCCGGGGACGACGAGGTGGGTGACCCGGGTGCCGTCCGCGCGAAGGACGACCTGCGAGCGCGCGAGGTTTTGCCACGGAAGGCCGTTCACTGCCGACAGGACAGACGCAGGCAGGTGGTAGGTCGTCGTCGTCGTCGTGGGAACCCAGTCGTTGACGTAGCCGCCGACGTAGCGGGTGAGCCTGAGGTCGTAGCCGTCGCCGGCGGCGACGATGCTCTGGACCCGGCCCTGGTCGTAGATCCGCAGGGGGGCGCTCTGGTCGGGCAGGACCGCAAACCGGACGATCCGCTCGAAGGCGGCGGCCACCTGCGGCAGCTCGAGCCGGTCGCTGTGCACGACGAATGCGGGCACGGTCGGCACGACGTACTGGACGAGCTGGACGGTGCGGTCCGGGCAGGTCCACGTGAACGTCCGCAGCTCGGCAGGTCGCCCGCTGAGTTGCGCCGTCGCCGCCTGGCCGAGGACGCGTCGACCGGTGCCCGCCGGGCAGTAACCGGGGTCGCCGTCCACGCCCCAGTCGTTCTCGACGGTCGCACCTCGGGCCGGGTCCAACCGGGCCACGACGATCGCGCACGGGGCGCTCGCCGGTCCCAGGCATACGGCATCCTCCGTGGGGTAGTCGGGCGGTGGCGGGCTCGACGTCCAGGTCGACGGCACCGGCACGGTGGCGCCCGAGCGCAGCAGCGCCGTGGTCCACCCTGGATCGGCAAGGTCAGGGGGAAGCGAGGTCGCCGGGGTCGACGTGGACCCGAAGGTCGGCGAGGCCGGAGCGACAGCGAGGCGGTTGATGCCGACCATGGCGCCCGCGAGGGCGAGCAGGACCGCGGCCACTGCTGCGGCCGATGTCCACCATGTCCCTCGGGGCCGGTGGGATCGACCGTCCTCGGAGGCCCCGTGGGCTGACCAGTCGACGGGCGGAGGTGTCCGACTCGGCGGCACGTCCCGGCGGGCCCGGGCGTCCAGCGCGGCGCGCAACCGGGTCTCGAGGTCCGTCGTGGGCTCGGTCATGACCCACCTCCGATCCGTTCGCGCAACCGGCCGATCCCCCTACTGGCCGCCGACTTCACCGACCCGGGCGAGATCCCCAACACCTCGGCGGTCTGGGCCTCGGTGAGGTCCAGCCAGTACCTCAGGACGAGCACCTCCCGCATCCGGGGAGGCAGCGTCGCGAGTGCCCGGATCATCGCGTCGTCCCCGTCGACCGCGGCCATCTCGTCGCGTTCCTCGACAGTGCCGGCGACGACGAGCGGCAGCTTGCGCCGCACGACGCCGCGATGGCGCAACGAGGAGCGAGCGCCGTTGACCACCGCTGCGCGAACGTACGCGAGGGCCGCCTCGGGCGCCCGGACCGCGTCGCGGCGACGGTAGAGCGAGACGAACGCCTCCTGGACGACGTCCTCGGCCGTCGGCAGATCGTCGACGAGCAGGACCGCCAGGCGCACCATGGTCCGCCAATGCCCGGCGTACAGCGCGGCCACGTCGATCCCGCTCGCCCGCGGCACCACGGCGGCGTGCATCGCTACCTCCTGCCCGGTCCCGGTCTCACCGTGAAGTCGCCCGAGCGGCACCTGAGGTTGCCTGTGAACCCCGTCACGTCAGACGGTCGAGGCGGCCAGTTGCCCGCAGGCGCCGTCGATGTCGCGCCCTCGGGTGTCGCGAACCGTCGTCGGTATGCCGTGCCGGCGCAGCCGCGCGACGAACTGGCGCTCGACCTGCGGGCGCGAGGCCGTCCACCGCGATCCCGGTGTGGGGTTGAGCGGGATCGGATTGACATGCACCCAGCCACGGCCACGGGCTGTGAGCAGCTCGCCGAGCAGGTCGGCCCGCCAGGCTTGGTCGTTGACGTCGCGAATGAGGGCATACTCCACCGACACCCGCCGCCCGGTCGTCGCGGCATACCGCCGGGCCGCGTCGAGCGCCTCGGCGACCCGCCAGCGCGTGTTCACCGGGACGAGTTCGTCGCGCAGTTCGTCGTCGGGGGCATGCAGCGACAGGGCGAGAGTGACCGGCAGTGCCTCGGCGGCCAGCCGGTCGATGGCCGGGACGAGACCGACGGTGGAGACGACGATGCCGCGTGCCGACATCCCGAGACCGTCGGGGACCGGCTCGGTGAGCCGGCGCAACGCGGCAACCACTCGGGCGTAGTTCGCCAGCGGCTCCCCCATCCCCATGAAGACGACGTTGGAGACCCGCAAGGGTGCCGCGTCATCGTCCGCGGTGCCGCCGGGCAACTGCCCGCCGCGGACCACGCGGGCGGCCAGCACGACCTGCTCGACGATCTCGGCCGCGGACAGGTTGCGGGTCAGGCCACCCTGCCCGGTCGCGCAGAACGGGCAGGCCATCCCGCACCCGGCCTGGCTCGACACGCACACGGTGACCCGGTCGGGGTAGCGCATGAGCACCGACTCGACGAGCGCACCGTCGTGCAACCGCCAGACGGCCTTCACCGTCCGCCCCCCGTCGGCGACCCGCTCACCGGCCGTGGTGAGCAAGGTCGGCAGGAGCGCGCCGACGAGCGTCGGGCGCACCTCGGCGGGCAGGTCGGTCATGTCCTCCGGGTCGGCGACGAGCCTGCCGAAGTAGTGCGTGGACAGCTGGCCCGCGCGGTATGCCGGGTGGCCGAGCTGCCTTACGGCGTCGCGCCGCTGCGCCATGGTGAGGTCCGCCAGGTGGGGCGGGGTGCGGGGCGAGCGACGGGCGCCCGGATCGAGCGATAGCTCGGTCATGGCCGCTCAGCGCACCGCGACGAAGGCAGCCAGCATCATCCACGTCACCGGGGCGGTGAGGACCAACGAGTCGAGCCGGTCCATGAGCCCGCCGTGGCCGGGCAGGATCCCCGAGGCATCTTTAATCCCCACGTCGCGCTTGATTGCCGACTCGGCCAGGTCGCCGACCGTGCCCGATGCGGCCACGGCGACACCGAGCACGGGCCCGACCCACCACGGACCGTCGAGGATGAACCGCACGCACCCCGTGCCGACGATCATGCACGAGAGCACCGAGCCGACGAAGCCCTCCCAGGACTTCTTCGGGCTGATCCGTGGGGCGATGGGCCGGCGCCCGAAGTTGACCCCCACGGCATACCCGCCGATGTCGCTGGCCACCGTGACGGCCAGGAAGGTGAACTCGCGCCAGGCGCCGTCCGACGGTGCGAGCAGCAGCATCGAGAAGCCCGCCAACAACCCCGGGTATGCCGCGAGGAACAACCCGGACGCCACGTCGCCGGCGGCCCCCTTCGCCGCGTCCGAGCCGCGCCACAACAGGACGGCGACACAGGTGAGCCCGAAGACGACGAGCAGCGCCTCGCTGCCGGAGAAGAACGCGACGACGAGCATGGCCATCGTGCCGAGGACCAGCGGCACGAGCGGCGGGTGCAGACCGAGCCGACCGACCGCCCGGGTCAGCTCCCAGACACCGATACACACCGCGGTGGTCGCGACGACGACGAACAGTTCCTTGTGCCAGAACAGGCTCAGCACGATGAACAGGCCGAGCAACAGCCCCACACCGATCGCCATGGGCAGGTTGCGCCCGGCACGCGAGGTGGACGCCGGAGGTGGTCCGGGGGTCGCGACCGGGGTCCCGACGGCGAACACCTCCTCGGAGATGTCCGCGGAGGAGACTGCGGGGTCCCGGTCGGCGGCGGTCATGGATTCCCTCAGACCTCGAGCAGCTCGGATTCCTTGCCCTTGAGCAGGTGGTCGACGGTCTCGACGTACTTCTTCGTCAGCACCTCGAGCTCCTTCTCCGCGCGGACGCCGTCGTCCTCGCCGACCTCGCCGTCGCGGATGAGGTGCTCCAGGTCGGTCTTGGCCCGGCGACGGATGTTGCGGATCGAGACCCGCGCTTCCTCGGCCTTGTGGTGGGCGAGCTTGATGTAGTCGCGGCGGCGTTCCTCGGTGAGCACCGGCAGGACGCACCGGATGACCACCCCGTCGTTGCTCGGGTTGACACCGAGGTCGGAGTCGCGAATCGTCTTCTCAATGGCGCGCAACGACGTGGCGTCGAAGGGCTTGATGAGGATGGTGCGCGCCTCCGGGGTGGTGAACGACGCGAGTTGCTGCAGCGGCGTCGGCGCGCCGTAGTAGTCGACGAGCAGCCTGTTGAACATCCCTGGGTTGGCCCGACCGGTGCGGATGCCGGCGAAGTCCTCCTTGGCGACCTCGACGGCCTTCTCCATCTTCTCCTCGGCCTCGAAGAGGGTCTCATCGATCATCGCTGTCCACGTCTTCCTTCGCGGCGGGGCCGAGGCACTCGGGCACGGGTCTGTCGGTCGCGGTCAGGCCACCGTGACCAGTGTGCCGATCCTCTCACCCCGCAAGGCCCGGGTGATGTTGCCCTCGCCCTCCATGCCGAAGACGAGCATCGGCAGCCGGTTGTCCTGGCAGAGCGAGAAGGCGGCCGCGTCGAGGATCTTCAGCCCACTGGCCAGCGCCTCGTCGAAGGTCAGCGATTCGATCTTCGTCGCGGCCGGGTCGATCTTGGGGTCGGCGGTGTAGATGCCGTCCACCCCGCTCTTGGCGATGAGCAGCCGGTCGCAGTGCGTTTCCAGGGCCCGCTGCGCGCTGACCGTATCGGTGGAGAAGAACGGCATACCGGCACCCGCCCCGAAGATGACGACACGGCCCTTTTCCAGGTGGCGGATCGCGCGTCGGGGGATGTAGGCCTCGGCGACCTGACCCATGGTGATCGCGGTCTGGACCCGGGTGTCGATCCCGACCTGTTCGAGGAAGTCCTGCAGCGCCAGGCAGTTCATCACCGTGCCGAGCATGCCCATGTAGTCGGCCCGGGCGCGGTCCATCCCCTTCTGTTGGAGCTCCTCGCCGCGGAAGAAGTTGCCGCCACCGACGACGATGGCGACCTGGACGTCACTGCTCACCGCGGCGGCGATCTGGTCGGCGACCGCGTGGACGACCACCGGGTCGAGCCCGACCTCGCCGCCACCGAAGACCTCGCCGGAGAGCTTGAGCATGACCCGCCGATAGGCCGGGTGCTGCGGGATCTGCGCCTGTTCGGGCGGCGTCATCGGCGTTCCTTAGGACGGCGGGCGGTGCGTCGATCTTTCCACAGTCCGGGGGCTGGCGCGGGCGCGTGAGGGCGTAGCGCAACGCTGCCGCGGGGGGTGGCGGCAGCGTCAACGCGCCGGGGTGAGGTCCGACCCGACGGTCAGGTCCGGACCGACGGTCTCAACCGGACCGGGCGGTCAGGTGCCGACCCGGAACCGGCTGAAACCGGTGACCGTCGCCCCGGCCTCCTGAAGGATCTGGGCCACGGACTTCTTCTGGTCCTTGGCGAAGGCTTGCTCGAGCAGGACGTTCTCCTTGAAGAACCCGTTGAGCCGGCCCTCGACAATCCTCGGCAGGGCGGCCTCGGGCTTGCCCTCCTCGCGCGAGGTGGCCTCGGCCAACCGCCGCTCGTTCTCGACCGTTTCGGCCGGGACCTGCTCGCGCTGGAGCACGGTCGGCGAGAACGCCGCGACGTGCATGGCGACGTCGCGTGCGACGGCCTCGTCCCCGCCCGTGGTCGCGACGAGCACGCCGATCTGCGGCGGGAGGTCTTTGCTCGTGCGGTGCAGGTAGGCGACGACGTGCTCGCCCTCGAGGCGCGCCACCCGGCGGACCTCGATCTTCTCTCCGGTGGCGGCGTTGCCCTCCTCGAGCAGGTCCTTGACCGTGCGTCCGTCGGGCAAGGTGCTGGCGAGCAGCGCCTCCGCGTCGGTGGCCTCGGTGGCGACGGCCTGAGCGAGCACGGCATCGGACAGGGCGACGAACCGCTCGCCCTTGGCGACGAAGTCGGTCTCGCAGTTGACCTCGACGAGGGTGCCGACGCCGTCCTTCGCGAGGGCGGCGACCAAGCCGTTGCTCGCCGAGCGCCCCTCGCGCTTGGTCACGCCCTTGAGGCCCTTGACCCGCAGGATCTCCGCGGCCTTGGCCATGTCGCCGTCGGCCTCTTCGAGGGC